>Ga0209758_1000059_pt1 | contig 328458 bp, 303 predicted proteins | sample AraplaMF_Col_mMF_FD_184258 | JGI IMG/M metagenome (GOLD analysis project Ga0209758, IMG submission 184258) | Arabidopsis root microbial communities from the University of North Carolina, USA - plate scrape MF_Col_mMF (SPAdes) (version 2) | ecosystem: Host-associated > Plants > Roots >...
AGGAAACTCGCCCTCAACATGCTGCGGAGCAATCCAGACACCGCTTCCATCCGTCGCAAAATCAAGCGCGCCGGATGGGACGATACCTTCCTCCTCACCCTTCTCAGCCAAATGCGATAGCCCTGCCTCTTCAGGGGGGAGGTTGGAGGGGGGCAGTGCAGCCGTGAAGCTTTCTGTTTGACGCGCGGGTAGATCCAGCGCGCCCACCCGCAGATCAACCCGCCTTCCGTGCCTTGGCGTGGGCCTTGCTCTCGCGGCGCAAGGGCCGCGAGACCGGGCAGACTTCCTGGATGAAGCCGTTCAACGTGTTCACGAGGTTCTGCTCGACCAGGCTGTAATGGATGAACTGGCCGTGCCGCTCGCTGCGGACGAGTCCCGCGCCTTCAAGGACGCTTAAGTGCTTGGAGATGGTCGGCTTCGCCACGTCGAATCGATCGGAGATTTCGCCGGCCGTCATCGAGCTGGCCGAAAGATAGGCCAAGATCTTCCGCCGAATGGTGGAGGAGAGCGCTTCGAAAACCTTGTCCATTCTGTTCCTCAGGCCCGCGACAAATCGGCCGACAAATAGCTAGTTGACTAATTATCTAAATCTACATAGCGTCATATTTAGCTAAGTAGCGAAATATCTAAACCTTATACCGTATGCCGGAGGAGGCAGCAATGCTTTTGCTCGTGACCTATGCCGTCTACGTCGGAGTGAGTCTCGCAATCACGATCTGGGTCGGGCGCACGCTCAACAAGAACGGCCGCGTCTTCCTGGTCGAGAATTTCGAAGGGCAGCAAGGGCTTGCCGATTCGATCAATCACCTGCTGCTGGTCGGCTTCTATCTGGTGAATATCGGCTTCATCTCGCTGGCTCTGCGTTACGGCGAGAAACCCACTGATCCGGTCGGTGCGGTCGAATTCCTCAGCACCAAGATCGGCCTGGTCATCGTCGTACTGGGTGGCATGCATTTCTTCAACATGAACATGCTGGTGAAATTCCGCCGCTCGAAGCTGTTCAAGGCGCTTGGTCCCAAAGCGGAGGATTCGCCGTCGCCCACGCCGAAGGCTGGCGGTGCCGAGAGAGAACCACGGTCGGAACGGCCGAATGCGGCCTGGATGTCGACCAGCCCTGGTACATGAGCCCGGCGCCCCAATTCCGTGCAGGACTAGTGACGGCAGAGTTCGGGAAGGCCGAGTTGTGAGCATTCAGCTGCGAGGCTGGCGAAGAGCACAGGTGATGGTAGTAGTAGTGGGTGCCATTGCCCTAATTCTCGGCCTAGCTATTCTCGCTTCTCCTCAACGTCTTGGTCACTTCTCCAAAGATGGCAAGGCTCCCTTGCTGGTGGGCGCTGCGGGCAAGAATTGGGAGCGAAGGATTTCTCCGCTCTGGGTGCACGTCAAAGCCATATGCGCCGATGTTGACGGGTTTCTTCCGCCCTACCACTCCATCACTATCTATATGCGTTGCTTGTTTCCAGATGATCCGCGGCTTCCCAGGCGGCCGATGCGCCTAACAATTTGGGGGCTAGAGGGGCCGGACGCACTACCTCACGTGGTCAGTGCCGAGGATGCTCAGGTCGATGCGGATCGGCTTGAAAGAAACATGCTCGACAATCCTATCCCGGGCTATCGGGGTATCAGCATAGCTGCAGATAGTGACCGCAAGTCTCGCGGAAAGTATTTTCTGTCGTTGGGCAGATTTGTATCTGATGACGCCCTCGTCCAAGTGCTCAATTGCATTCTGAACTGGCGTGTCGGCACGGACCGCGACCGGGTCGTTGGCGGTTCCTGCTTTGGGTTCGGGCAATACAAAGGTGTCGTGTTCGATACGGCCTTTGCAGTCGATTGCAAGTTGGACAAGTCAACAATCGAGGCGCTGATCCGCGCGGCGATAGATGAAATGGCCGGCACGCGAATTCGCAACTATAGATAGCTCAAGAACGAAAAAGGAACTATAATCCGAACCCAGATACCGAAGCCGAATGACCGTGGAGGCGCGGCGTACCGCCGCCCCAACGTTTACCGGACGTTTACAGAAGTGAGAGCGGTTTTGACGACGCCGGTTGCCGTTTTGCGTTTCCCACCAGAGCGATAGCGCGCGTTTCCGATCGAAAGGCAGCCTGAGCGCGTAAACGTAATTCGGGCCCCTTGTGGGATTGATCCAAACGAAACAGCGGGCGGCACTTCCGTGCACGCCCGCTGTTCCTCAACCTCTCGGAGAACTCTTGAGCCCTTCGAACTTACGACCGCGGCTTCAGGTTCTCGGCGTCGTAGAGCGGCTTGTAGCCGACGCCTGCGACCTCGACCGGATAGGTCTCGCCGAAATATTCGACGTTGAGCTTGCGGCCTTCCTGGCAATAGGCCCAGGGGAGATAGGCGAGGGCGATGTTCTTGCCGATCGTCGGCCCGTAGGCGACCGAGGTCGTGAACGACCGGCGGCCGAGCTCGTCCACCAGACCCTCACCCGTAGACGGATCCAGCACCGGCATGATGCCGACCGGATAGCGCGAGACTCCCTTGCTATCCGTGTTCGCGGTCATCACCAGGGTGCAGAGCATCGCTGGCTGGTTCTTGCGCGCGCGGTGCTCGAGATGCTTCGCCTTGCCGCGGAAGTCGGCTTCCTTGACCTTCGGACGCTGCAGATCGGCTTCCAGCAGATTGTATTCGGTCAGCAAATCCGCGTTCTGCAGCCGCAGCGATTTTTCCATCCGCCGGCTGTTGGCATAGGTCTCGACGCCGAACGGCATCACGCCGGTGGAGCGCAGCGCGTCCCAGACGGCGAGCCCGTCCTCGTATTTCATATGCAGCTCCCAGCCTTGCTCGCCGACATAGGAGATGCGGAACGCGATCACGTGTCTGCCGCCGATCTCGATCGGCTTGATCGCGGCGAACGGGAAGTTCTCATGCGTGAGCCCCGCCGGATCCTTCACCACCTTCTGCAAGGTGGTGCGGGCATTCGGGCCCCAGATGCCGATGGTGACGAACTTGCTCGTGACATCGGTGACGGTGACGTTGAAGCCTTTGTCCTGGGCGACGCGGCGCAGGTAGTGGAAATCGCGCGGCCCGGCATCGGCGCCGTCGATGACGCGGCAGCGGTCCGCCATGCGGATCACGGTCAAATCCGCGCGCACCATGCCCTCGTCGTCGAGGAAGTGTGTGTAGATGCCCTTGCCGACCATGTTGTCGCCGCCGATCTTGGCGGCGCAGACCCATTCCATCAGCGCGACGTGATCCGGGCCTTCGACATCGCACATGTAGAAATGCGAGAGATTGACGATGCCGCAATCCTCGCTCATGGCGAGATGCTCGGCATTGGAGACGCGCCAGAAGTGGCGGTTGTCCCACTCGTTCTCGCGCACCGGCACGCGGTTGCCGTATTTCTTCAGCAGATGCTCGTTGGCGGCATAGCCGTGGGCGCGTTCCCAGCCGCCCAATTCCATGAAGTAACCGCCCAGCTCCTTCTCGCGCTCATAGAACGGCGAGCGGCGGATGTTGCGGCCCGTCGCATAGGGCTCGCGCGGATGGACCGCGGGATTGTAGATCTTCTGCGCCGCCTCGCCGCAACGGCCCTCGATGAACTTCTCCTCGAGCTGATGCGGATAGAAGCGGGCGTAGTCGATCTTATTGTGATCGATCGGCGTGCGGCCGTCGGTCATCCAGTCGGCCACCAGCTTGCCCATGCCGGGCGCGTCCTTGACCCAGATCGCGACGGCATACCAGAGGCCGCGCACCTTCTGGCTCTCGCCGATCGAGGGGCCGCCATCGGCGGTCACCTGCAACAACCCGTTGAACGAGCGCTTCTCCTCATAGCCGAGCTCGCCCAGGATGGGGGTGAGCTCGATCGCGCGCTCCAGCGGCGCCAAAATCTGCTCCATATCGAGATCGCGCTGCGAGGGCGAGAGCCGCGCCTCGTGCTTCTCCAGGATGTCGCGCGGATGGCAGAGGCGGGGATGGTGCTCCTCGTAATAGCCCCACTCGATCATCCCACCCTCGGCGGTCGTCGGATCGCCGGTGTCGCGCATATAGGCGGAGTTGCCCTGGTCGCGCAGCAGCGGCCAGCCGATCTCCTTGCCGGTATTCGCGAACTCGTTGTACGGCCCGAAGAAGGTGAGGGGGTGATCGACCGGCATGATCGGCAGATCCTCACCCGCCATCTCGGCGATCAGGCGGCCCCAGAGTCCCGCACAGACCACGACAGTGTCGGCCATGATCGTGCCCTTTTCGGTCACGACGCCCTTGATGCGGCCGTTCTCGATCACCAGCGACTTGGCCGGCGTGTTGGCAAACGCTTTCAGCTTCCCGGACTTCTCGCCCTCGCTGACCAGCTTATGCGCGACCGTCTGCGAACGCGGGATGACCAGGCCGGCATCCGGATCCCAGAGCCCGCCCTGCACCATGCTCTCTTCAATGAGCGGGAATTTCTCTTTGATGCCCTTGGCATCGATCAGGCGGGCGCGGCTGCCGAACGCCTTGGCCGAGGCGACCTTGCGCTTGATCTCATCCATGCGCGCGTCGTCGCCGACCCGGGCGACTTCGAGCCCGCCGACCCGTTCGTAATGGCCGAGCTTGTCGTAGAAGTCGATCGAGTAGAGCGAGGACCAGCAGGAGAGGAAATCGTGGCTGGTCATGTAGCAGAAGTCGGAGGCATGGGCGGTCGAGCCGATGTCGGTCGGGATGCCCGATTTGTCGATGCCGACGATGTCGGTCCAGCCGCGCTGAATCAGGTGATGGGCGACCGAGGCGCCCACGATACCGCCCAGACCGACGATGACGACCTTTGCTTTGGCAGGAAACTCAGCCATATCCCCGTGACTCCGGATTTGATTTTCCGCCGGACTATAAAGCGGCGGCGGCCCGATTGCCGCCTGTTTGCGACACCGGCCCCAGACCGTGCGACACGCCGGGTTCTGGGCGGCCGAAGCTGTATAACCCCCGGAAACTGCCCGATTTCGGCCATGCCGGACGGGGCGCGAAAAGGGCAAGCCTTGTCGCTCTGTCGCTAGAGGAAAACCGCCCCCAATGTCGATATGACGCCAGGTTTAGCCCCTATTTCTTGAGGATGAGGCCATGTCCGTAGCCGAAACCGGTCGCCGGTCCCGTAGTGGTGGTGGTGCAGACGCACGCCGCGCCCAGCGCCAGAAGCCGAAGCTGGTCCAGAACCCCTACATCGTCCGCAAGATTCCGCTGGTGACGGTGCTGGACGATGAAGGCCTCACCACCATCGAGAACAACGCCGACACCATCCTGCAGGAAATCGGCATCGAGTTCCGCGACGAGCCGGAGGCGCTCGAACTCTGGAAGAATGCCGGCGCCGATGTGAAGGGCACTCGCATCCGTTTTCCGAAAGGCCTGCCGCGCTCGATCATCCAGAAGTCGGCGCCCAAGGAATACATCCAGCACGCCCGCAATCCGGAGCGTTCGGTGCGGATCGGCGGCGATGCCACGGTGTTCGCGCCGGTCTATGGCCCGCCCTTCATCCGCAACCTCGACGAGGGCCGCCGCTACGCGACCATCGAGGACTTCCGCAATTTCGTGAAGCTCGCCTACATGTCGCCCTCGATCCACCATTCGGGCGGCACGGTCTGCGAGCCGGTCGATCTGCCGGTGAACAAGCGGCATCTCGACATGGTCTACAGCCACATGAAGCTGAGCGATAAGCCCTTCATGGGCTCGGTGACCGCGCCGGAGCGCGCGGAAGACACCGTCGCGATGGCGAAGATCCTGTTCGGCGAGAAGTTCCTGGAGACCAACACGGTCATCACCTCGCTGATCAACGCCAATTCGCCGATGGTCTGGGACGGCACCATGCTGGGTGCCATGAAGGTCTATGCCCGCGCCAACCAGGCCTCGATCACCACGCCGTTCATTCTCGCCGGCGCGATGAGCCCGGTCACCGCCGCCGGCACTCTGGCGCAGGTCCTGGCCGAGGTGCTCGCGGGGGCGGGCACGTCGCAGCTCTACAAGCCCGGCGCGCCGGTGATCTTCGGCGTGTTCGCGAGCTCGATCTCGATGCAGTCCGGTGCGCCGACCTTCGGCACGCCGGAGCCGACTTTGGTCAGCCTCGCCGCCGGGCAGTTGGCGCGTCGCCTGGGCATTCCCTATCGTACCGGCGGCTCGCTCTGCGCCTCCAAGGTGCCGGATGCGCAGGCCGCATACGAAAGCGCCCAGACGCTGCTCCCGACCTTGCAGGCCGGCACCAACTTCGTGCTGCACGGCGCGGGCTGGCTCGAAGGCGGCCTCGCCTCGGGCTATGAGAAGTTCATCATGGATGCCGACCAGCTCGGCATGATGCAGACCCTCGCCAAGGGCATCGACCTGACCGAAAACGGCCAGGCCCTGAGTGCCATCCGCGAAGTCGGCCCGGGCAGCCATTTCCTCGGCTGCGCGCACACCCAGGCCAATTTCGAGACCGCGTTCTATCGCTCGTCGATCGCCGACAACAACAGCTACGAGCAATGGCTGGCCGAAGGCGAGCAGGATGCCGCCCAGCGCGCCAACAAGATCTGGAAGCGCATGCTGAATGATTACGAGGCGCCGACGCTCGATCCCGCGATCGACGAAGCGCTGAACGAGTTCATCGCCAAGCGCAAGGCTGCGGCACCGGACTCGAACGTCTAAGCGTCCTCGAACAACCCGCGATCCCGCGCCGTCCGTTCGACCAGGAAGTCGATGACGGCGCGGAAGCGCGGTGCATCCTTCAAATCCCGGTGCACGAGCAGCCAAAGCTCGCGCGTCATCTTTTCCGGCATGCTGTCTAGCTTCACTTGGGTCAGCCCCTTGGCCGCGTAATGGGGCAGCACACTCACACCGAGGCCGGCGCGAACCGCTTCGATCTGCGCCATGCGATAGTTTGAGCGGAAGGCCATCGGCCGATCGCCGGCGGCCTGCCGCAGCCAGGCGACTTCCGGCAGATCCGGTGGACTTTCTTCGAAGCCGACGAAGGCCAATCCGTCCTTCTTTGCCCGCTTGAGGTAAGCGGGGGTTGCGTAGACTCCGTATCCGATCGTCGCCACCCGTCGCGTCACGAGGCTGCTGTCCTTGGGCCGCGCCAGGCGCAAGGCGATATCGGCCTCGCGCCGTGCCAGGCTGAGGCTCCGTTCATCGACGATCAACTCGATCTCGATCAGGGGCTGCAGCTTGCGGAACGCAGCGAGGACCGGCGTGAGATATGCCGTCGCGAACATGCCGGTCGTGGTGATCCGCACCGGACCGGCCAGCTTCGGCCGCGCCTCGGCCAGGCGGGCGACGGTCGCAGCGGCATCGCGCATGCGTTCCGCCTCGGCGAGTGCCGCTTCGCCGAAGGCGGTGAGGGCGAGGCCTGGCCGCTGCCGGTCGATCACCGCGCGGCCGAGCGTCTTCTCCAGCCGCCGGATGCGCCGGCCGATCGTGGCGTGATCGACGCCCAAGGCCCGCGCACCGGCGGAGAGAGAGCCGTGGCTCACGGCCTCCATCAGGTATTGCAGATCGTCCCAGCTCGGCGTTCGCATCAGGTACACTCGTGCAAAAATGCACAGCTATGGTGAAATCATGCCAGTGTTCCAGGTTTATCGCACGGCCTAAATCGAGCCCATCGAAGCCAACGGAGCAAGATCCATGACTCTCCCCAAGACCCTGCGCGACCATGCCGGCATCGCCTGGCCCGCCGCCACCTTCGCCGATGCGGTCCTGCTGCTGATCGACGCCCAGCGCGAATACACCGAAGGCAAGCTTCGGCTGCACGGCGTTGCCGCGGCCGTCGACACGATCGCCGGTCTCCTGGAACAGGCACGCCGCGCCGGCACGCCGATCGTCCATGTGGCCCAGAACGGCAAGCCCGGAAGCGCTCTGTTCGACCCGAACGGGCCGATGTCACGCTTCATCACCGGCATCGCGCCGCGCGACGGTGAGATCACGGTCGTCAAATCTCTGCCCAACGCCTTTGCCAAGACCGAGCTCGACGCCAAGCTGAAGGCGACCGGCCGCAGCAATCTGATCGTTGCCGGATTCATGACGCATATGTGCATCAGCGCGACCACCCGCGCTTCGGTCGATCTCGGCTATCGCACGACGATCGTGGCGGATGGCACGGCGACCCGCGATCTGCCCGACGGCAGTGGCGGCACGATCGACGCCGCGACCGTGCATCGCGTGGCGCTGGCGGAACTCGGCGATCGCTTTGCGACGGTGGTGCCCAATATGACGTGATACGGGCTCAGCTAGAACAGCTTTCCGCCGCGCGGCGTCACCATCGTGTAGTCGTCGATGCTGATCGCATGGGTCACGCGCTCGCCGTCATCGGACAGGGGGAACGCCGCCCATTCGAAGATCCGGTCGGCCTTGGCCTGGAAATTCGTGTAGGAGAGGCCGAACAGCGGCACCGCCTCGCGATAGAGCCGGTCGTAGATATGGGTGGTATCGATGACGTCCTGGGGATCCCATTCCATCTCGTCGAGGAAGCGGCCCTGCACGCCGCGGCCGTAGAGCCGGCCGACCTCGTTGCCGATCAGGCGGAACTGAACGCGGAAGGGCTCAAGCTGGTACTGCAGCACCGAGACATAGGGCAGGGCGTTGTAGATTTCGGTCGGGTCGATCTCGGCGCGGCTCGGAAAGCGACGGCCGTTGCGGAGGCTCTCCCAGTGCTGCTGCAGCAGGGCGATCATCGCGGAGCGCCCGCTCGGCTCGGCGAGGTAGAGGATTTCGCCGAGCCATTCCTGCTCACCGCTCATTCGCCCGGGGTACCCTCCGGTTTGGATTCGGCGGGTTCAGGCAGCAAGTGACGCTTGATCATCGGAAGCTGCGTCGCCATGAACAGGAAGGTCAAGAAGATCGAGCCGAACTTGTAGTCGACCCAGAAATTCTCGGTCTGGGTGCGCCAGACGATCTCGTTCAGGACCGCCATGCCGATGCAGAACAGGGCGAAGCGCGCCTCCAGCTTCCGCCAGCCGGCATGATCCATCTTGATGCTGGTGCCCATCAAGCGCTCCATCAGCGGCTTCCTGAGCAGCAGCCCACCCCACAGCGTGACCGCGAAGAGCGTGTAGACCACTGTGGGCTTCATCTTAATGAAGCTATCGTCATGGAAGATCAGTGTGAGCAGGCCGAACACGACGACGATCGCGGTGGTGATGATGGGTGCCCAGGGCAGGCGCCCGGCGCGAATGTAGCCGACGACGGTCGCCGCCACCGAAGCGGCGACCAGCACCGCGGTTGCCGGCATCAGGCCCCAGATTTTATAGGAGATGAAGAACAGCACGATCGGTCCGTATTCGACCGCATGCTTGATCCATCCGCCGGATTTGGGGGCTTCGGGTTTCGTCGCGCTCGGGCTCTCCTGGCTCATTCCGGCAGGCTCGCATGTTGCGGGACCGGGGGGAAGCTCTTGCGTTGCGCCAGGCGCGCTTCGCGATGCGCGATGTAGAGATTGGCGCCGATGATCAGGGCGGCACCGCCCAGCACCGCGACGGTCGGCAGGTCACCCCAAAAGAAGAAGCCGAAACCAGTCGCCCAAACGAGAGCGGTGAACTCGATCGGCGCCAGCATAGAGGCCTCGCCGAAGCGGAAGGCGCGGATCATCGCGAGTTGGCCGACCGCGCTGGCCAATCCCTGAACCAGCATGACGCCCGCAGCATGCCAGCCGATCGGCTGCCAGTAGATAGTGCCGGGAATGGCCGCGGCGACGATGGTGAAGGCGGTCGAATAGAACAGCAGATTGTGGGTGTGCTCCTTGCCCGAAAGACTGCGCAAGGTGAGCAAGGTGAGTGCGTAAGCAAGCGCGGAACCCAGGACCAGGCCGATGCCGAGCCGGGTCTCGCCTTCCCAGGTGCCTGTCGGGTCGACCGCGACCAGGACGCCGGCGAAGCCGACCATGACCGCCGACCAGCGGCGCCAGCCGACTTTCTCTTTGAGCATCGGGCCGGAGAACGCGGTCACGAAGATCGGCGCGGCAAAGGCGATCACGATGCAATCCGCTAGCGGGAGGTACCGAAGCGCGGCGAAGAAAGTCGTGGTGGTGATGACCACCAGAACGCCGCGCAGCATATGCATCCAGAAGAATCTGGTCTGCACCCGGAACGGGCTGCCCGTCGCCCGCGTGATGACCGCAAACGCGACCAACAGCGGCGGGATGCGGGTGAGGAAGGTGATCTGCCAGGTCCCGAGATCGTAATCGACCCGCAGCAGCCGGGTCGCCGCATCGACCACGGAGAATGCAAGTACCCCGAGGGTGTAGTAGACGAAGGCCTGGACGGGTGCGGAACGCGTGGCGGGCGGGATCATGGGCATGCTCGGAAGGGGGCTGAGCTTTACCGGATCATCCGCCAAATAGCGAGAGGGGCTGTATCAGAGCTTTCAGCGCGCCGAGGTCACTATGGCCCGTGTTTCACGGCGGGATGCCGGCGGCGGCGGGGCTTCGGCACCAAAAATTTCCGCCAGTTTCCGCCCGAGATCGGCGGCCCGGAACGGTTTGCCGATGGTGTAAGTGCCCGGTTGCTGCGCCCGCTCTCCGATTGCGCGGTCTCCGAGATAGCCCGAGGTCAGCAGGATTTGGAGATCGGGCCGCCGCCGGCGGGCAAGCTCGGCGAGCTGCAATCCGCTCGGCCCTTCCTTGAATACGATGTCGGTGAACAACAGCGCGATGTCCGGGCGCGTCTCCAGCAGCTTCAACCCCGTCTTGGCGCAGGGCGCCGACAAGGCGCGATAGCCGAACGAACGGACCGCGCTGACCGCGTAGCCGCGGAGGTCGGCATTGTCCTCGACCACCAGCACGACTTCCTTGCCACGGCTCGGCGCCGGCAATGGAAGCTGCAGCTCCGGCTCGGCGAGGGCAGCATCGACCTGCAGCGGCAGATAGATGAGCACGGTGGAGCCTCGGCCGGGCTCGCTCTCGATTTCGACATGTCCGTCCGACTGCTTCACGAAGCCATAGACCATGGAGAGGCCGAGGCCGCTGCCCTGGCCGGGCGCCTTGGTGGTGAAGAAGGGCTCGAAGGCCCGCGCCATCACCGAGCGTGCCATGCCGATGCCGGTATCGGAGACCGAGAGCACGAGATAAGGACCGGGCTGCAGGTCATGCAATCCGGCGGGCCGGTGCTCGTCGAGCACGACGGTGCGGGTCTTGATGGTGACGGCGCCGCCTTCCGGCATGGCGTCGCGCGCATTGATGCAGAGATTGAGCAGCGCACCTTCGGTCTGCGGCCGGTCGATCAGGCAGAGCATCTGGCCGCCGACGAGCGAGGTCTCGATCAGCACCTTGTCGCCCAGCGTGCGGCGCAGGAGATCAAGCATGTTGACCACGAGCTCGTTCACATCGGTGAGCTGCGCATTGAGCGCCTGTTTGCGCGAGAAGGCGAGCAGGCGCCGCACCAGCTGTGCACCGCTCTCGGCCGCCGCGACCGCACGACCGGCCAAGGTGCGGGCGCGGCCCTGGCCGTCGATCTCGTCTATCAGCAGGTCGAGATTGCCCAGCACGGCGCCCAGCAGATTGTTGAAATCATGGGCGATGCCGCCGGTCAGCTGGCCGACCGCTTCCATCTTCTGCGCATGCTGCAGTTGCGCCTCGATCGACTCCCGGTCGGTGATGTCGAGCGACGTTCCGGTGAAGATCGGATTGTTCGGTCCGAAATCCGCGATCGGCTCGCCATGCACCTGCACCGTCCGCACCGCGCCGTCTCCGCTCAGCAGCCGGCAGCGATAGGTGTACGGCCGCGGGCTGGTGCGAATGGCCTCGATCAGTGCTTTCACCGTCGGCTGATCGTCGGGATGGACCTTTTCGAACCAGGTCCGGGTGACCAGCAGCGCTGTGCTCGGCGGGACGCCGTAGATCCGATAGCATTCATCCGACCACCATTGCTCGTCGTTGCTGAGGTTCCATTCCCAGCTGCCCAGCTTGGCGATGCGTTGCGATTCCGCCAGCCGGTTCTCGATCTTCACGCGTTCCGTCACGTCCATGACCGTGCCGGCATACTGTCCGATGGAAATCGGCTCGCCGGTCTCGGCGACGGTACGCACCTGCCCGTCGGGACGAATGATGCGATACTGATAGCGATAGGGCTTGTTGTTGCGCCAGGCGTATTCGAATTGGATCTCAGTCCAGGCGACGTCGTCGGGATGGGTGAGGCCGTCCCAGCCGGCGGAGCTGGCGGGGGTCTCGGGATCGAAGCCGAGGATGCGGTAGCACTCCTCCGACCACCAATGTTCATCGCGCTCGACATCCCATTCCCAGCTGCCGATCCGGGCGATGCGCTGGGCGTGGCTCATGTTGCGCTGGGCCTGGGTCAGGTCGGTGATGTCCCAGAGAATGCCGGTGAAAGTCCCGGTCCCGTTTATCTCCGACTGCTCGTAGTAGAGGCGATAGCGGCCGTCGGGTTGGCGCATGCGGAACTGGATCGAGAGCCCTTCCGGCCGCGCCCCGGCGTCCTCATAGGCTAGGCGCACACGGTCCCGATCTTCGGGATGCACCAGGGCATACCAGGTCTCGTGGCTGTAGTGCCATGACGCCTTGTCGAGGCCGAGCATCCGGTAGAGCTCGTCGGAAATCCAGGTCGTGTCGCTCGAAGGATCCCACTCCCAGCTCCCGATGCCGCCGATCTCCTGGGCCTTGGCGAGGTGGCGCTGGGCCTTCTCGCGTTCGGTAACGTCGATGACATAGCCGGCAAAGCGGCCGTTGGCGTATTCGCATTGCTCGAGCATGAAGCGGGTCTGGCCGTCGGCGCGATTCACCCGGTACTGGATCGAATACGGCAGGTGACTGCGCGTGGTCGCGCCATAAGTGTCGAGCACCCGCTGCCGGTCGTCCGGATGGACGTGGTCGATCCAGAAGGTGACGCTCGGGCTGACGGACTGCGGCAGGGCGCCCAGCAGCCGGTACATCTCGTCCGACCAGCGCGTCTCGCGCGTGCTCTCGTCGACTTCCCAGCTGCCGAGCTTGGCGATGCGCTGCGCTTCGGCAAGGTTGCGCTCCATCCGCACCCGCTCTGTGATGTCGACCATCGTGCCGACATAGCGCTCGTCGGAGATCGGTTCGCCGGATTCGATGACCGTGCGTTCCTGGCCGTCGGGCCGGACCAGCCGATACTGGCAGCTATAGGGCCGGCGCGCCTCGAACGCGTTGTTGACCTCGATCCGCGTCGCGGTGCGCTCGTCCGGGTGGATGAGTTCGGCCCAGGTGCGGGCGTCGAACCGGTCGTGCTTGGGGTCCAGGCCAAGGATGCGATAGCACTGCTCGGAGGCCCAGTGATCGTTCGAGACCAGGCTCCATTCCCAGCTGCCGATCCGCGCGATCTGCTGCGCGAGATTGAGATTGCGCTCCGCGCGATGATGCTCGGTGATATCGACCAGCACGCCGGTATAGACGCCGTCGGCGTCGCATTCCGCCTGTTCCAGCACCAGCCGATGGTCGCCGTCCGGCCGCACGATGTGATACTGCGCCGAATAGCTGGAGCCCGCCGCCGCGGCGCTCGCGTGAATGCGCATGACCTTGGCGCGGTCGTTGCGATGCACCAGGTCGAGCCAGCGCCGCGGCGCGTGGTGCCACATCGCGGGATCGACGCCGAGGATGCGATAGAGCTCTTCCGACCACCAGTTCTGGCCCGTGCGCCGGTTCCATTCCCAGCTGCCGAAGCCGGCGATCGCCTGGGCGCGTGACAGCGTGCGCTCGATCCGTAGTCGCTCGGTGATGTCCATGAGATGGCCGACTTCGAGCCCGTCGACGAACTCCGCTTGGTCCACCATGACCCGGACCGTGCCGTTCGGCAGGCGAACGCGGTACTGGATGGAATAGTCCTGCTGGCGGAGGATCGCGGCGTCGACCGTGCGGCGCACGATCTCGTAGTCGTCGGGATGGATCCGCGACAGCCAGAGCTCGGTCGTCGGCACCACTTCATTCGGCTCGAAGCCGAGCAGGCGGTAGGTCTGTTCCGACCACCAGAACACGTTGGTGCGCGGATCGAACTCCCAGGTGCCGAGCTTCGCGGTGCTTTGCGCACGCAGCAGATTGCGTTCCAGCCGGGTGCGGTCGGTGATGTCGGTGATGCGGCTTTCGAAGATGCCGGGCTCTCTGGGGTGTCCGTCCTCTTCGATGAAGCGGATCTCGCCGCTGGGACGCAGGATGCGATAGCGGTGACGAAACGCGCTGTTGGTGTTGCGGGCCTGCTCGTAAGCGCGGCGTAACCGGTCCCGGTCCTCGGGATGGATGAGCACGTTGCGCTCCTGCTCGCAAACCATGCCGTTGGCGGAGAGGCCGAGTATCTGCAGCGCTTCCGGCGAGGTGCGGAACGTCTTCTGCCCGCTGTCCCAGCGCCAGATGCCGACCAGGGGCGTCGTTGCGCTTTCGACGCCTTCCGGCTCGTCATCGAGCGCGATCCGATTGGTGACATCCATGATCGTGCCGATCACCCGCGGTGCATCGGGAGTCCAGCGCGGGCTGGCGCCGCCGGTTTCGCGCAGCGTCCGCACCACGCCGTCCGGCCGGCGGATCCGGTAGTAGATGCTGTAGGCGGGCAAGGCGACCGAGGCCGCGTCGATGTGGTGGACCCAGCGGTCCTCTTCGAGCGTCATCGCCACGATCTTGGCGATGTTCGGGATGAAGGTGGCGCGATCGACGCCGGCGATCTGATAGAGGCCGTCCGACCACCAAAGCTCGCCGCTCCGCGGATCCCACTCCCAGGTTCCGAGACCAAGAACGGGTGCCGCGGCATCGGCCGGAGCTGAGGCGGACTCCAATTGGCCGCCGGGTTGACCGTTGCCGTCGGGACTCATGGTTGAGCGGCACCTTCAGGCTGCGATCGGCAATACTAAACCGAACGCAACGGAAGGTCACCGATTCGCGGTCACGGGTACGGGTGGAGCAGGGGCTCTTTTGGCGTCAGCAGATGGTGCCGTGCCAGCTCTCCATAGCCTTTGATCAGATAGCCGCCATTGGCCGAAAGCAAATCCTCGCGGATCTCGCGGTAGCGCGCGGGGCGACGCCACCAGACCAGGCCCGGCTCCAGGTGATGCAGGACATGGAGATTGTTGTATAGGAACAAGATGCTCCAGAACGGACCGGATTCGATGATCGCGCTCCGGTGGTTGTGATTTTGTGCCCAACGGTGCTCGGCGAAGGAGCGCACCAGTGCCATCGCGGTGCCCGGATAGGCGAAGAACAGCACGTACTGCCAGAACGGCATGTCGCAGACCCAGAGCACCCAAAACAGAATCGCCGCGACCGCGCCGGCGTGCCAAGCCCAGGGCATCAGCAACCGGCGATCGCCGCGGATGAGCGCCTCGCCAAGCTCCATGTAGTTCATGACGCCGAAATAGATCGGACCGATGACGAAACGGCCGGCGAGGCTGCCCATCGCCATGCGGATCATGCGATGGGTCTTGCCCATTTGCGCCCATTGCGCTGCGGTCACGTAGTTCGATTCCGGATCGCGCAGCGGATCGGTCAGCTGTTCGTCGATGTGATGCTGCAGATGCAGGCGGCGATAGGTGCCATAGGGCAGCCAGAGCCACAGCGCCCAGCCGGCGATCATCAGGTTCGCCAACGGCCAGCGCGTCGGATAGCCGTGCACTGCTTCGTGCTGCAGCGAGCCGTGGATGCCGACGATGACGGCGCCCAGCGGCAGCAGCAGCCACCAGGGGATCGAAGCGTGGAAATAGGTGGTGACGAGAAAAGCGGAATAGATGATCACCGCCAGGCCAATGGTCGGCCAGTCGATCGAATAGGGCCTGCGTCCAGAATCACCTTTGGACGCTGACTGCGGCGAACTCATCTTTTTCCCTTGTCGTTACTTGTATAGACAACTCTACCAAGTGGGTGCTCCTGACGCAAGATGTCAGGAGCGTTAAGCCGGCCAAATAGCCGTGATGTCGCACACAGGCGAGCGTGTTTATCTTGCCGATGGTCTACCGGGCGGGCCTGGAACAAAGCGGAACGGGACGGAATCATGCTGAAAGGGCGATGTCTGTGCGGCGCGGTTTCGTACGAAGTCCAGAAGGCTGCCTCGGCGCCGAGCCTCTGCCATTGCAGCCAGTGCCGCCGGCTCCACGGCGCGCCTGGCGCCTATATCGGCGCGCCGCTCACAGACTATCGAATCAGCGGTGAAGAAAGCCTGAACTGGTACCGCCTGCCGAGGAGCGAACAGGCTTTTTGCAAGGTTTGCGGCTCCAAACTGTTCTGGCGGGAGGCGGGCGGCAGCCAGGATCTCGACGTCTCCATCGGCAGCCTCGACAGCCCAACCGGGCTGAAGCTCGGCAGGCACATCTTCGCCCAATCCCAGGGCGACTATTACGAGATCGGCCATGACGGCGTGCCGCGCTACGCGGAATACTCTGGCGGCGCTGCGCCGATCGGCGAGGAAGCGCCGCCGCCGGCCGGTCCGCGCAAGACCGAACACACCGGCCGCTGCCAATGCGGCGCGGTGACCTATCGCGTCCGCGGGAACATGCGCGACGTGGTCGTTTGCCATTGCGGTCAATGCCAGCACAATCACGGCTATGCACCCGGCTACACGGCCGCCCGTAAGGTGGAACTCACGGTGGAAGGCGAGGAGAATGTCGCCTGGTACCGGTCTTCCGGAGAGGCGCGGCGCGGATTCTGCCGGACCTGCGGCTCAAGCCTGTTCTGGGAGTCGGAGGGCAGGGACACGGTGTCGATCACCGCGGGCTCGCTGAATGCGCCGACCGGCTTGAAGACGGTGTTGCACATCATGACCGCCGACAAGCATGACTACTACACGATCGCCGACGGTGTGCCGCAGGTCGAAGGCCGCTCGGCTGCCAACCCGATCACTTTCTGAATCAGTGCGGATGGAATGATGACCAAAGGACAGTGCCAGGGGAGTTGCCTGTGCGGCGCGGTGGCGTTCGAGATCGAGGGTCCGCTTGCGCCACCCACCGTCTGCCATTGCGGCATGTGCCGCCGGCATGCCGGCGCGCCCGGCGCCTATACCAGCGCACCGGTGGCGGCCTACCGGATCCGCGGTGAGGAGAACATAAGCTGGTACCGCTCCTCGCAGGATGCCGAGCGCGGCTTCTGCATGCGCTGCGGCTCGAAGCTGTTCTGGCGCGAGGTCGGCGGGAAATCGCTCGACGTCACCATGGGCGCACTGGACGCGCCGACCGGCCTCAGGCTCGCGAAGCACATCTGGACCCGGTCCCAGGGCGACTACTACGAGATCGGCCATGACGGCGTGCCGCACTTTGCCGAATCTTCCGAGAATGCCGCGCCGATCGGGGAGGAGGTGCCGCCGCAAGCCGGTCCGCGCAAGACCGAGCACAGCGGCCGCTGCGAATGCGGCGCGGTCAACTTCCGTGTCCGCGGCAATATGCGCGACGTGGTCTATTGCCATTGCGGCCAGTGCCGCCGCGTCCACGGCCATGCGCCGGGTTACAGCGCCGCGCGCAAGGCCGAGCTCACGATCGAGGGCGAAGACAACATCGCCTGGTACCGCTCGTCCGATGCAGCACATCGCGGATTTTGCAGCCGCTGCGGCTCCAGTCTGTTCTGGCGGCCGGAAGGCCGCGAGACGATCTCGGTCGCGGCGGGTGCGCTCGAGGCGCCGACCGGCTTGAAGACCGCGCGGCACATCTTCGCCGGCGACAAGAGCGATTACTATGAGATCGCCGACGGCGTGCCGCAGGATGCGGGAACCATGTCGGGCAACCCGGTCACGTTCTGAGCATCATGTTCGCATCCCTCGGCATGTACGACCTGCCCGAACTGGCGGAGGCCACCGATGCCTGGTGGCGCGGCCTCGGACGCCATTTCGCCGCGCAGGGATTCCGCGATCTCCCGGAAGCGCTCAACCGTCAGGGCGATCCGGTCGAGCGCCTGAAGGCGGCGGGCTTGATCTTCGCCCAGACCTGTGGCTTTCCGCTGACCCACAAGCTGAAGGACCACGTCCAGCTCCTCGCGACGCCGCGCTATGCCGTGCCGGGCTGCGCCGGCGCCACCTATGTGAGCTGGATCGTGGTGCGGACCGAGGATCCGGCGAAGACCCCGGCCGATCTCCGCGGGCACCGTGCCGCCTACAACGATGACGGCTCGCAATCGGGCTACAACACGTTCCGCGCGCTGATCGCGCCGCTGGCGCAAGCGAAGCCGTTCTTCGGCGCCACGACCGAAAGCGGCGCCCACCGGAACTCCCTCGCCATGGTGAAAGCCGGGAAGGCCGATGTCGCCGCCCTCGACTGCGTGACTTTCGCTTTGATCGCCCGCAATGCGCCTGCGGAAGTGCAGGGCATTCGCGTGCTCTGTGCCGGCGCCACGGCGCCGGGGCTGCCCTATGTCACCGCGGCGACCACTTCTGCTGCCGACGTTGCGCGCCTGCAAGCCGGCATTGCCGCCGCCTTCGCCGATCCGGCCCTCAAGGCGACCCGCGCCGCCTTGCGGCTCGACGGTTGCGAAATCCTGCCGCGCTCGGCATATGACCTAATACCGGCCATGGAACAGGCGGCGATCGCCGCCGGCTATCCTGAACTGATGTGATTGCATGAGTGCGCAGGGTCCAAGCGTCCTTCTTCCGAGCCTTGCCGTCGCGGCTTCCGCCGTGTTCTGGGGCACGACCTGGATTCCGTTGCGGCGGATCGACGGTCCCGGGGTGCCGGCGGAGTGGAGCGGGCTGCTGATCTATCTGGTGCCCGCCTTGCTGGTGCTGCCGATGATCCTCTTCCGCCACCGCCAGGTGATCGCCGGCGGAATGCCGTTGCTGGTCGCTGCGGTCGCCGTCGGTGCTTGTAATGGCCTCTTCGCCGTCTCGATGGTGTTCGGCGAGATCGGCATGGTGATCCTGCTGTTCTATCTCAACCCGGTCTGGGCGACGGTGCTGGAGCGGATCGTGATCGGCACGCCGATCGCCGGCTTTCGCTGGGCCGGGATCGCGCTTGGCCTGCTGGGTCTGGTGGCGCTGCAAGGCCTCGCCGGCCGCTGGCCGTTCCCATCCAATGCCGCCGAATGGATGGGCTTCCTGGCCGGCGTCTGCTGGGCCGTCGGCCTGGTCGCCACCAACATGGCGAAGGACGCCTCCATGATCGAGAAGACCGTCCTCCAGTTCGTCTTCGCGGCACTCACCGCCGGTCTCCTCATCGTCATGCTCGGCTGGGCCGAGCCGGTACCGACGGTCGAGGGCCTCACCGCCAGCATGGGCTGGATCCTCGCCGCCGCGGCATTCTGGGTCGTGCCGGCGATGGGCTTGAGCCTTTGGGGTGCGAGCCGCATGTCGCCGGCCCGGGCCAGCATGATATTGATGCTGGAAGTCCTGGTCGGCGTCGGCTCCGCCGCCTGGCTCGCCGGCGAGGAGCTCGGCATGAACAAGATCATCGGCGGAGCGCTCATCCTCTCGGCCAGCTTGGTCGAGGCCTGGGGCAGCGCCAAACCGAACGGAAAGGCGGCCCACGCGGCCGGATGAGGGGAATGCGCCAGTTCGACGCCAAGGGCATGAAATGCCCACTGCCGGTCCTGAAAGCCCGCCGCCTGCTGAAGGAGATGGCGCCCGGCGAGCAGATCGAGATCGAAGCGACCGATCCCGGCGCGCCCAAGGACTTCGTGCATTTCTGCGAAACGACTGGCCATAAGCTGGTCGAGAACACCGAACGCGACGGCGTCTACGTCATCAAGATTGAAGCGGTCGGCTGATTGCCTAGTTCGTGGAAGCCGCGTTGCCCGCGCGGTGCTCGTCGTAGAAGCGCTTGGCGCCGGCATGCAGCGCCAGCGGCCCGGTCGCATCCGCCAGGTTGAAATCGATCGGGCTCTTGCCGTTGGCGGCCAGCGTCTGGCTGGCCAGGGCCTTGGCGAGGTCATAAGCGAGATTCGGATCGAGCGCGTCCGACACCGTCCAGAGGATCGGCACCTCGATGGTCGCGACGGGCGGCAGGCCCTTATAAGTTTCACCGGGCAGGGTCACCGCCTTCAGGAAGGTCTTGCCGGCGATGAGCTTTTCGGCCGGTGCGCCGTCAACGGGCAGCAGGCGCACGTCGGCGCTGTAGCGCAAGGCGGCGACGTCCGCGTTGGGCACGCCGTCGGCGACGATCAGCGCATCGATTTCGCCATCGACCAAAGCGGCGATGGTCGGCTGCATCTCGTCGTAATTGAACTTCGCGCGCTTCGCGGTGACGCCGTAGGCGGCGAGGATCATCGCGCCCGTCACTGCGGAATCCCGGAGCTTCGGCCCGAAGCCGATGGTCTTGCCCTTGAGATCCGAAATCGATTTTGCCTTGGAGGTGCCGGCGACCAGCACCTGCACCTGGGCGGCGCCGATCCGTGCCAGCGCCCGCAATTCCGCTTCCGCTCCGCCCTTGAAAAGCTCGTCGCCGGCCATGGCTTCGGCCGCGACATCGGCCTGGGCGACTGCGGATTCGATGGCGCCGTCATGCAGGCTCTGCAAATTCTCGACCGAGCCGGAGGTGGTCTGCGCCAGACCGACGAGGTCCTGCACGCCACAGGGCGACTTGTCATCGCATTTCGCGGCGCCCGGAGGATTGGTGATGGCACCGGCAATCGAGCCGGCGAGCTGATAGAGCCGCGAACCCACGCCGCCGCCGCCGATCCGGAAATAGTTGATGTCCTGCGCCGCGGCGTCGTGGACGCCGGAAAGGCCGGAAGAGAACAGGCGAAGCGCGCCGAAACCCGTGGCGCCGGCCGCCGCCGCGCCGAGCCCCAGGAGCATCCGCCGGCGACTTAAGTTCAACGCCGAGGCACCCGAAAGCGGGCGTCTCAAGAGGCGTTGGATATCGACCATCGAACCGGCCACGACGCGATCCTCAAGCAGCGAATCATCGCTCTTCAGAAGATATAGCTGGGAGTTTTTAAGCTCCAGTAAAACGCCCCGGATAATGACACCCGTCACTGTGCGTTTTTCTCATTCAAAGTGAACGATGGCGTTGCGGCATCGGCGTGTCGGAAGTTTGGCGCTTTCTTGGCAGCGGGCCGGGCCGCAAGACTGGCTCCATCGGTGTGGGCAAACTGGCCCGCGGAACCGGTCCGGAAGTCGGATTTGCGCAGGGTCTCGGCGGATTGCGTCAATCCCGAAGCCTCTGCTATCAGCCATCCAGATACCCAGATGATCGGGGAGCATTGCCAGTGAACGCGGCCAGCCTGCAATCGGGGACTTCGAAGTCGAACAGGGCGCAAAATCTGCGTCGTCTCTTGAAGCCGCGCCATGTCTGCATCGTCGGCGGCCAAGCCATGGAGGATTCGATCCGGCGCTGCGCCGATACCGGTTTCGCCGGCGAGATCTGGGTGGTGAACCCGAAGCGCAGCGAATTGGGCGGCCACAAGTGCTACCCCTCGATTGCCGATCTTCCGGCGGCGCCCGACGCCACCTTCATCGCCGTGCCCCGCGAGCCGACCATCGACATCCTGCGCGCCCTCAACGCCGCGGGAGCGGGCGGAGCGATCTGCTACGCCGCGGGCTATGCCGAGGTGGGCGGCGAGGGCCATGGGCTGCAGAAGCAGCTGATCGAGGCGGTCGGTGATCTCGCCATGGTCGGCCCCAATTGCTACGGCATCCTGAACTACCTCGACGGAATTGCACTCTGGCCGACCGGACATAATGGCCGCCGTGTGGAATCCGGCTGCGCCTTCATCGGCCAGAGCGGCAACATCGCCTTGAACGTCACCGGGAATGACCGCTCGGTTCCGTTCGGCTATGTCATCAGCTCCGGCAACCAGGTGATCCTGACCGTCGCCGATTTCGTCGACGCGCTGACCGAGGACCCGAAGATATCGGCGATCGGCCTCTATATCGAAGGCATCGACGATGTGCCCGCTTTCAGCCGCGCCGCCGCCAAGGCGATGCAGGCCGGCAAGCCGCTGGTGGCCTTGAAGGCCGGCAAGTCGGAGCTCGGCGCTAAGCTCGCCATGAGCCACACCAGCTCATTGGCCGGCAGCGACCGGATGTACGATTCCCTGTTCGAGCGCCTCGGCGTCATCCGCGTGGATACGATCCCGCAGCTTATGGAGACGATGAAGTTCGTCTCCACCGCGGGCCTCCCCAAGGGTAACAAGCTCGCGGTCTTCACCTGTTCCGGCGGCGACGGTTTGATGACGGCCGATATCGCGGAATCGATCGACCTGCCGCTGCCCCAGCACAGCCCGGCGCAGGTGGCGGATCTGAAAACCCAGCTCCCGAACTTCGCCACCATCTCCAACCCGCTCGACTACAACACCTCGCTCTGGGGCCATGAGGATCTGCTCACGCGCTGCTTCGACACGGTGATGGCTGGCGACTATGACGCCGGCATGCTGGTGATCGACTATGCGACCGATGGTGAGGCCAGCGAGCAGGCCTGGGACTGCTCGGTCAAGGCGCTGGTCACGGCCTGCAACAAGAACGGCAAGCTGCCGATCGTGACCGCGACCCTGCCGGAACTGCTGCCGGGCCGCGTCCGCGAGCTGATCATCGCCGGCCATGGCGCACCGATGCAGGGACTGAAGGAGGCGTTGCACGCCTTCGAGGCCACCGAGCGCTTTGCCCGCCTGCGCGACCGGCTGGCGAAAGCCGGCATGGAGAGCATCACGGTTCCGCCGACGCCCAAGCCCAATGGCGAAGGCCGGTTGCTGCATGAATACGACGCGAAGCAGCAGCTTTCGGCCTATGGCCTCAGCGTGCCCGAGGCCCGTGTGGTCGCACCATTGGAAGCAGCCAAGGCGGCGGCCGAGCTCGGCTTCCCCGTGGTGCTGAAGGTTGCCGAACCGGTCCTCGCCCATAAGACCGAGGCCGGCGCCGTCGCGGTCAATTTGAAATCCGCCGCCGATGTCGAAGCGGCCTTGCAGCGCATGGGCGCCTCCCTGGCGCAATACAAGCCGGGCGCTGTCATCGCCAAAGTGCTGGTCGAGAAGATGGTTTCGGACGTCGTTGCCGAGCTCATCATCGGTGTGAAGCGCGATCCGCAATTCGGTCTCGCGCTGGTGATCGGTGCCGGCGGCATCCTGGTCGAGATGGTGCAGGATTCCACCATGCTGCTGCTGCCCACCGATCGCGCCGCGATCGAGCGCGCGATCGACAGCCTGAAGATCTCGAAGCTCTTGAAAGGCTATCGCGGCCGCCCGGCCAGCGACCTCCGCGCCGTCGCCAACGCCGTCGCCGCCGTGGCTGCCTTCGCCGAGGCGCATCGCGGCAACCTGCTGGAGCTCGACGTCAATCCGCTGATGGTGCTGAAGTCCGGCGCCGTCGCCGTGGACGCCTTGGTGGTGCTGGCGGAGAAGTAGGAGCTACCGCCGCCGCTGCTGCAGCTTCAGGATCGACTTGATGTATTCCGGGTCGACTGTCCAGCGCTCGACCATCTTCTTCGAAGCGTCGGTGCTCAGCCGGTCGAACAGCTCGAGCGACTTCGACATGAGATAGGGGTCGCGGGTCATCGGATCCGTGCGCGCCCGCTGCATCAGCATAAACAGTGTGACGAAGCTCGAGCGGTCGATGCTGGCGGCGCGGCACGCCACCACCAGGCCTTCGCCGGTTGAATCATAGATCAGCTTGCGCGCCAGGATCGGCTTCACGCCGATCCGCTCGCCGAGCATTGCTTCGAACAACGGTGTCTCGCCGCGGCGCAGGGTCTCGACGATGATGTCCGAGGTGAGGTCCTGGCGCTCCGCAAGCTGGCGCGCGAGATTGATCGCCGGCTCTTCGGCCGCGGGCAGGGAGACGCTGTGGGCGACCTGCTGTGCGATCTGGCCGAGGGTCAGGTCGAGCTCGACGGGATCCACGGGGAAGTTCTCGACGATGAATTGCCGCATCGCCGCCGACACCCAGTAATACATCCGCTTGACCAGGTCCGGCGGCAGGTCGCTGCGGCGGAGCAGGGGGTCCTGATAGACGTCGAGGGTCTTCGACTGGTCGACCAGATAGGCCATGGTCGCGACCGAGATCTTGGCGCCGTGATTTTCCAGCAGCGCCTTGATGACATCGATCGAATTGGTGGCGACCAGCGCATCGCAGACCGGCTCGTTCAGGCTGCGCCGCATGGCGATGGCGAGGCGATGGCTGATGGTGCGGTGGCGCACGATCTCCATCAGGTCCTCGTCCTCGAGCAGCGGCGAGTTCAAGAGGATCGGGGAAGCGATGTCGAACTCGTCATTGGCGAGCAGCGTCGTGACTTCGCGGGGCGCATGCGGCGAGAGCGAGAGCTTCTCGGCAAGCGCTTTCCTGACCGGACGCGCGACGTCCTGGATCAGCTTCTTGAGGATGTCGTTGATGAGCGCGCGCTCCTGCAGCGTCAGGATGCGGCCGTGATCGCTCATCAGGTCGCCGATGGCGCTCACCAGATGGCTGCGCCCCTGCGTCGTGCGGTCATGCGCGAGGTCGATCAGGCTCCGAACGTCATTCGCGATCACGGACATGATGGCAGAGGCGCCCAAGACAGGATTCCCAGAACGATCGAACCGTCCCCGCGTTGCGCCCATTGAGCGCTTCCCGACCGGACAGAATGACCAGTATTAATGAGACGTTAGCTGAGCACCGGTTAGCAAAGCATTAATTCAACAGGCTAACGTTTCTGCGGAGTCCTGGGGGTTGCTGTGTGCGCCAAGGCCTTGATTTGGTTTAATCTGGCTTATGATCGCGGAATGACTTCAGGCTTTCCGTCTTAGCCGCCATTCCATCACGATCGAGAGAGGTTTCTCGTCCTCTTTTCTGTCTTGCGCGCTCATACCCCAATCTTGCCGCCGAGCTCGTCCTCGATGTGAATCTTGATGATGTCATCGAACGAGCTCTCGGCCTTGAAGCCGAGCTCGATCGCCCGCTTCGGGGCAAAATCGCGCGGCCAGCCGGCGACGATCTTGGCGATCGTGGCATCGGGCTCGCGGCGGATCAGCTTCAACGCCTTCTCGCCGCCGAACCGCTTCAGGGCTTCGAGCTGCTCGCCGACCGTCGCCGAGAGTCCCGGCATGTTGAGATTGCGCCGCGCACCAAGCTTTGCCGTGTCGAGCTCTGCCGCATGGATCAGGAATCCGACCGCGGCGCGCGGAGATGCATGCCAGTGCCGCACGTCCTCGCCGACCGGCAGCACGGCTTCCTGGCCGGAAAGCGGCTCGCGGAGAATATTGGAAAAGAAGCCGGAGGCCGCCTTGTTCGGCTTGCCGGGCCGGATGCAGATGGTCGGGAGCCGGATGCCGATCCCGTCGAAGAAGCCCTTGCGCGAATAATCCGAGAGCAGCAGCTCGTCGATCGTCTTCTGCGCGCCGTAGCTGGTGAGCGGCGCCTGGATGAACTCGTCGCCGATCTTTTCGGGAAAGGGTGAGCCGAACACCGCGATCGAAGAGGTAAAGACCACGCGCGGATTGTAGGGCGACTTCAAGCCTTCCTGCCGGATCGCCTCGAACAAGGCCCGGGTGCTGTCGAGGTTGATGCGGTAGCCCTTGTCGAAATCGGCCTCGGCCTCGCCGGAAACGATCGCCGCCAGATGGAAGATGGTATCGGGCCGGAAGGCGGCCAGTTTCGCCGCCTCGCCCGGAGTCGAAAGGTCGCTGATCAGGGTGGCAACCTGACCCTTGAAGCCGGCGGGTTTTGCGGGCTCGAACACGTCGGTCAGAGTCAGGCGGCTGAGGTCGCGGCCGCCCAGCTTCCCATCCTTCACCAGTTGGTCGGTCAGCTTCTGGCCGACCATTCCCGCCGCTCCGACAATCAAGACATGCATGCGCCGAAATCCTTCCCGGACTGAAATCTGTGGTGCGCAGGCGTCGCGTGGAACGGCCGGCCTGTCAAGAGGCCGAAACACCGGAATCCGCCTTGGCTGAGTGGCCGCGCCATTCCTCTACCTGCCGTTGAACTCAGCCCGGTTCGACGGTATAAGCAAAGTGGTTCGGGGGAGTTTGAGCAATGCGGATCATTTCCGGATTCGTGGCGGCGGCCATGGTGGCGGCGCTGGCGCAGCCTGCCTTGGCGTCTTGCGTCTATCATGGGGCCGCCAAGATCTGTCACGATGACCCCAAGGATTGGACGCCGGCAGTCGTAGCCGAACCTCAGGGACCAGAGAAAGAAGCCCCCGCCGAGCCTCCCGCCTCAAGCCTGAAGACGATCGTGATGCAGCCGAGCGCATCCATCGACAACGCCTGGGTGATGATGCCGGAGAGCGGCGACGGCGCCTCGGCGCCGGCCATCGTCCATGTTGCCGTTCCGGCCTGCGAGCCAGGCACCAACTGCTAGAGCTCCTGGCCTCCATCTTTCGGCGGAACCGCGCTTCGATGCCAAGGTTCACCGATTGATAGGCCCAATCCGGCTGTCGGGTCTGCTCCGAAGCCGGCAGCCTCCATGGATTGGAGATTCTCGATGCTCTACACCGCCATCCTCGTTGCCTGTATGGCGACGGCGCCGGAAGACTGTCGCATCCATGAGATGCAGATCGAAGCCTCGGCAATTCCGACCGCGGCCTTCGTCGAGGCGCAGAACAAGGCGGCCCTGTGGCTGCAGGACCATCCGGAACTGACCAAGCGCTCGCTCACCATCAAGGCAGGCCAAAGCGCCTGAGCCGAGGGCTTTGCGCGGCTGGCTATTGCGGGCAGTGGCTTCGTATCTGGGGCGCTGATTTGACTTGTATCAACGATGTGGCGACCGCCTCCGCGCGCAATGATGGTTAAGTCCACCTAAGGCGTATTGCGAGCAAGACATTCCTAGCCGCACGCTTGGCATGGCCTTCGGCATCGTTAGCTCCTTTCAGTGTCGCGGGTCAAAGGCCATCGGGCGGCTGCAGCGCCCGGTGGCTTCCATCAATCACCGGTGAGAGGCGAGCCGATAACGAAAATGAAGCGCAAGAGTTCGGATCGTTGCGACGTCGAGCCCGTGGTTCACGACTGGCCGATGCCTCTGGTATCGGATAGCTGAAATCTCGCTTGAAAGTATGGTGCCGGCTGCGGGATTTGAACTCGCGACCTACCGCTTACAAGGCGGTTGCTCTACCACTGAGCTAAGCCGGCATTCCGGGAAATTCGCGCGGAATCCGCCCCCTAATAGCCCTGCGGACCCCCGTTTATCAAGTGCGGCGGGGCGGCTATGCTGGCTGCAGTATCGCCTGCAACGAGGGGTCCATCATGCCCAATTCCGTGAAAGTCGCCCTGATCCAGAACTGCGCCGAGCGCGATATGGCGCCCAGCATCGCCGCGGTCGAGCCTTTGATCCGCACCGCCGCCAAGGACAAGGCGCAGTTCATCCTGCTCCCCGAAATGGTCGCGATGCTGGAGCCGGACAGCGCCAAGGTCCTGCAAAAGACCGTGTCGGAAGCCGAAGACCCGGCGCTCAAGTCCTTCCGCGCGCTGGCCCAGGAAACCGGTGCCTGGATCCTGGTCGGCTCGCTGCTCCTGAAGGAGCCCGGGAAGTCGCGCGTGGTGAACCGTTCGCTGCTGGTCGACCCCTCGGGTGCGATCACCGCGCGTTATGACAAGCTGCATCTGTTCGACGTCGATGTCGGCGACGGCCAGGCCTACAAGGAATCCGCGACCGTCGAGCCCGGTGAACGTGCCGTGCTCGCCGCGACGCCCTGGGGTCTCGCGGGTCTGTCGATCTGCTACGACCTCCGCTTCGCCTATCTCTATCGCGCGCTCGCACAGGCCGGCGCCACCATGCTGACCGTGCCCGCGGCTTTCACCTACGCGACCGGCAAGGCGCATTGGCACGTGCTGGCGCGCGCCCGCGCGATCGAAACCGGCAGTTTCGTTCTGGCGCCGAACCAGTGCGGCACGCATGCCGAGGGCCGCAAGACCTGGGGCCACTCGCTGATCATCAACCCCTGGGGCGAGATTCTCGCCGATGGCGGCGAAGACGTCGGCATCGTCACCGCGACCATCGACCTCGAACAGGTCACGGAAGCCCGGCGCAAGATCCCCGCGCTGAAGCACGACCGCACCTTCCCGGCGCCCGGCCGCCCGGTGCTGCAGAGCAAGGCGGGAGAGTAGGTGGGAAACCTGAAACTCTACGGCGGCACCAAGAACCGGGGCCGCCGCTGTTACTGGATGGCCAAGGAACTCGGCGTCGAGATCGAGGCGATCGACATCGACCTTCATACCGGCCAGCACAAGTCGCCGGAGTTCCTGAAGATCAACCCGAACGGCCATGTGCCGGTGCTGGATGACGACGGGTTCATCCTGAACGAGTCCCTCGCGATCAATCTCTATCTCGCGAAGAAGGTGGGTGGGCCGCTGGCGCCCGCGTCGCTGCAGGAAGATGCGCTCTTCATGCAGTGGAGCCTCTGGGTGACCAATGAGGTCGAGCGCCTGCTGATCACCGTCCTCGAACACCGGATGTTGCTGCCCGAAAGCGAGCGCGATCCCGCGCTGGCGGATGCGGCTTGGGAGAAGCTGCAGAAGCCGCTCGGGGTCCTGGAGCAGACGCTGAGCGATCGCGACTACCTCGTCGGCAACCGCTTCACCGCCGCCGACCTCAACGTCTCGATCGCGATGAGCCTGATCACTCGGCTGTCGCTCGACATCACGCGCTTCCCCAATGCCCGTGCCTGGCTCGACACCTGCCTCGGCCGTCCGGCGGGCAAAGGCTTCGTGTGACTTGTGGGCGTCTGGGCTGCATGATGTCTTTCGCGGCGGCGAGTCACCTGGCGCTAAGGGAGAGATCATGTCGGACGACATCGGGACTTTCCGGAACGGCATTCAGCGTTTTCGCACCGGCGGCATTGCCATAGCGGCCTTGCCTCTGGTGCTGGGCGTCGCGCTCTTGTTGTCCGGAGACCGCGTTTCGGCTTTGGAGATGCTGGTGGTCTCCGTGGTTCTGTTCTTCCTTATCCTGTGGGCCACCCACTGCGCGACGGAAACGGTCGAGCGGCTTGAGGCCGGGCGGGGCCGGTCGTAACCGTGACGGCCTATTCCGGGTTTTCGGGGACGGCGGACTGCTTCAAGCATTTGAAGTTGAAGGTGTAATCATCTCTGAGGACGCTCCAACCGACCCCCCGGTCTGTCGGGGTCCCGTCGGGGTTGGGGCGGGAATCCTCGTCTGTCGCCCCGGCAGGCAACAGCCTGATCGAGCACCGCAGTATACACTATGGTGTGCGTGACGTCGAGGTCCAGGCAGCCGGATCAGTTGCGGTATTTCACGCCCGGCAGCACGCACAGCATCTCGTAGAGCAGGTTTGCGCCGAGCAGCGCCGTGTTGCCCGTCGGATCGTAGGGCGGCGAGACTTCGACCAGGTCGCAGCCCACGAGCTGCAATCCAAGGCAGCCGCGGATGATCTCGATGCCCTGGATCGTGGTGAGCCCGCCGATCTCCGGCGTGCCGGTCCCCGGCGCCGAGGAGGGGTCGAGCCCGTCGATATCGAAGGAGAGGTAGACCGGGCCTTTGCCGACCTGCTGCCGGATCTCCGCCATCAGCGGCGCCAGCGACTTGTACCAGCACTCTTCCGCCTGCACGACGCGGAAGCCCTGCTCACGTGGCCAATCGAAATCCTCCGCCGCGTATCCTGTCGCGCGGAGGCCGATCTGCGCCACGCGCTTGCCGTCGAGCAGGCCTTCCTCGACCGCGCGGCGGAACGGCGTGCCATGCGCGATCTTCTCGCCGAACATCGTGTCGTTGATGTCGGCATGCGCGTCCACATGCACCATGCCGACCGGCCCGTACTTGCGCTTGAGCGCGCGCAGGATGGGGAGGGCGATGGTGTGGTCGCCGCCGATGGTCATCGGGATGCAGTTGTGGCCGAGGATCTCGTCATAGGCCTTCTCGATCAGGCCGATGCTCTTCTCGAGATTGAAGGTGTTGATCGCGACATCGCCCACATCGGCGACCGATAGGCTGTCGAACGGCGCCGCCCTTGTCGCCATGTTGTAGGGACGGATGAGACAGCTCTCGGCCCGGATCTGGCGCGGCGCGAACCGCGCGCCGGCGCGGTTCGAGGTGCCGATGTCGAAGGGCACGCCGACGAAGCAGGCGTCGAGCCCCTTGGCGCTCGAGACGGCGGGCAGCCGCATCATGGTGGCGGGGCCGCCAAAGCGCGGCATCTGGTTGCCGCCGAGCGGCTGGTGATGGACCTTGTCGTTCATGGCATCCTCGATTCAGGCGCGTCTGTTCACTCCAGAGTAAACCACTGCGCCTCGACCCGTCGATTCTTGTCGCTGTCCGGCCCGGCCGGCTCTTCCCAGCCCCGGCCGACAATCTCGATCCGTTTCGGGTCGAGGTTGGGATACTTCTTCAAGAGCGCGGTCCGCACCGCATCCGCGCGCTGCTTGGAGAGCTCCATGGCTTTGAGGGCCATGGATTTCACCAGCTCCTCGCCGCCTTGCTTGCGGAACTCATCGATCCGCGCGTTGTCCACATGGCCGCGCAGCAGGATCTCCGACCCGGGGCTGACCTGCAGGAAGCTCTTCACCGTGTCGAGATACTGCTGGTTCTCCGGCGCCTGCTCGTCGAGGCGCGCGGAGTTCGGCTCGAAGAAGAAGCGGATGTCCTTCTTCAGCAGCGGATCGCCTTCCAGCGCCTGCGTCGTCGTGGTGCGGATCGGCGCGATCGCCACCACCTGGTCGGCGAACTTGCCTTCGCTCTTCAGCGCATCGAGATGACTGGTATCGACAAAGCGGTCGCCGTCGACCGGATTCTTGATGCGGTCGCCATAGGCAAGCACCGAGGACTGGTAGATGCCGGAGAAGGATCCCGCGGCGTCGATCGTGCCCTTGAAGAAAGCGAGGTTCTCCGGGAGGTTGGAGAGGTGGACATGCGCCAGCTCGTCCTTGGTCTCGGCCTCGGTCCATTTGAAGGCTTTGGCCACCACGCCGATGTTCTGGTCCGGCTGGTCGCGCAGGCGCCGGTTGCCTTCCAGCAGGCCATGCACGATGCCCTTCACCATCTTCGGATTGGCGTCGGCGAAGCCTTTGTTGACCGTCAGGATATCGGCGATGATCAGCAGGTTCTTGTTGGAGACCAGCATCTTCGCCTTGCCGCCCGAGCCCGCGATCACCTCGTCGGTGCGCGGCGTCCAGCCGACACAGCCATTGAGGCGGTTGCTGCCGTTCTTCAGCTCCGCCGCATAGGCGTCGCAGGCGATGAAAGAGTCTTCGTAGAACACGAGACCGACTTCATCCGGCGCCGGCTTGGCGTCGAGATCGCGCAGCAGCTTCACCTTGAGACCGGCTTCGCCGGCGAGATAGCGCAGGAAGAACTCGCTCTCGTTGAACTCCGAGCCGGAGACCACCTTGCCGGCGAGCTGGTTGACCGAAGTGATGCCCTGGTCGACCACGATCATGTCGGCGCCTCGGGAGAAGCTGATCTGCGCCGGCACCACAACGTTGAACTGTCGCCCGAGCACCGCCAGCACGTCCGTCGTGGTCGCCGAGGCCGCGAACTTGCCGTTGTTGAGCTTGCCCCAGGTTTCCTCCTCGGAGACCGAGAGCTTCACCTGGAACCCATATTCCTTGGCGAAGAAGGAATCCGGATTGGGCGCGAGGCCGCCATTGGCGACGATCAACCCGCCATAGCCGGCGTATTCCGAGATGTCGATTTCGACCACGTTGTTCTTCGGCACATAAGCCGCGGCTGCCTCGATCTGCGGGCTGCCGGCGGAGGGCTCGACCGGCGTCGGCGCATCGGCCTGCTCGTTCGACGTGGCGGCGGGCGTCGCCTGCGCTGTCTGCTGGGTCGATGACTGCGTGGTCGATGCGGTCGGCTGCGCGCTCTGGTTCTTCATGTAGAGCCAGCCGCCGAGGCCGATCACGCCGAGGCCCAGGATGATCGTGACGATGATCCCGAGCGGCGAGCGCTTCGGACGATTGATCGAGCTCGGATCGCTCATTGCGATTCTCCCACACGCTTGCTGTTCGATTGCTTCTGGGGCGAGTCCTTGAACGGCGACTGATAAGGCGTTTCGCCCAAATCACCGATCTCGCCGAAGATTTCCTCCTGGTCCTTCAACCAGCGGCCGGACTCGTTGAGAAAGGCAGCGAGGCCGTCCACCGATCGGCCGATCGCGGCCGGGTCGGAGCTCAAGAGCGCCTGCTCCCGCATCAGCGCCATCTGCTCCCGGATCCGCTCCAGCTCGGCATCGAGCACGCTGATTCGGCGCTCCGCCTCGGAGCGCATGGCGATGCGCTGCTCGAGGATCCGTTGTTGATCCTCGAGCGTTTCCCTGAGGTCGTTGTCGATCCCGTCGGCGCTCAGGCGCTTCTTCACCTCGGCGACCTGGTCGGCGAGTGCGGCCTTGCCCTTGTCGTCGCGGTTCTCGGTGACGGCGACTGCGGCGCTGCGGGCGGCCAGCAGCTTCAGGTGCAGCCCCACCAGCTGCCAGACGGCGGCAATGTGTTGCTGGCCTGCCTTGGCCGTCTCCAGCACCTTCTGCAGCTCGGCGCACTGCGCTTCGAGTTTCGCATGACGCTCGCGGCTCCAGGGATCGAGCCGCTGCAGCAGGCCGGCATATTCATTCTCTACCGGCGCCTGGACCAGGGGCGCGTCGACCGCGGTGCGGAAGCGCTTGCTGCTGGCAAGGACGCCAGTGAACATCGCCGTTGCGCCGAGGCCGATCAGGGCGAGCGGCGGGGCGATGAACCAGCCAACCAGGCCGGAGGCGATCACCGCAAACCAAAGCGGCGGCAGCGGCATGCCGAACGGCCGTACATTGAAAGCCTTCCAGAGATATCTAAGCATCGGCCTTCCCGGCGAGCTTGCGCAAGGATTCCGGCACGAAGGCGATGTCGGTCGCCTCGCGCACCGCGATCTGCATCTGAAAGTTGAGCACGTCTTCCGGCACCGGCGGCTGATAGCCGGTGAGACAAGCCTCGATCGCCTTGCTGGGCTCCAGCTTCTGGGTGCGCGCCAGGCGATAGGCCTTCACCGCGATCGCCTCTGCGGCACCCGGCGTCAGCAGCAAGGGCAGTTTTTCACCCAGGGCCACGAGTTGTTCCTGGCTGACATCGAGGCCCATCCGCTTGCAGAGCGCACGCAGCAGCTTGGCGCTCTCCTCGGGCGTGGTCGTCGGCAGGAGTGGGACCTTCACATCGACCCGGCCGGGCCGCTTCAGATCGACCTCGATCATGTCGGGCCGCGAGGAGGCGAGAATCCAGACCACATGGCCGCGGGTGTCCGGATCGCTCATCTCCTGGGCGATCATCGAGTAGATGCGGCCGGAGAGTCCGCTGTCGCTGCTGTCCGAGGTGCGGCGACCCAAGGTCTGATCGGCCTCGTCGATGAACACCATGCAGCGACCGAGCGCGCGGACGAGGCCAATGATCTTTTCGAGATTGCCCTCAGATGAGCCGACCCAGCGGTCGCGGAAGTTCTTCAGCTTCACGACCGGGATTCCAGCCTCGCCGGCGAGGCATTCGACCAGATAGGTCTTGCCCGTGCCGACCGGCCCGCAGATCAGATAACCCTTGGGCAGCGCCTTCAGGTCGCCTTGCTGCCAGAGTGCCACATCCTGCTGCAGCCAGGTCTTCAGCGCCTCCTGGCCTTCGTAGTCGGCAAGCGTGCGCTTGGATTCGATGAATTCGATCAGGTTGGCGCTTTCGCGCTCGACCAGCTCTTTCTTGATCTTGACCAGGTCGTCGCTCTTGATCGGCTGTTTCTGATGCGCGCGCTGCTTGGTCAGCGTCTCGACCGCGGTCACCGCGACGCCGGTCAAGGCCGCCGCGATCTGCTCCTCGTTGCTGTTTGCGCCGTCAAAGGCGGCGGCCTGGTCGCGGCGCAGCAGTTTCAGCGCCCGGGTCAGCATGCCGGTATCGGGCAGGGGCACCTTCACCCGCGCGGCCCGCGGGTTCAGTGCGACCGACGGGTGCAGGTCGTTCAAGTTGTCGGCGATGATCAGGCTGACGAAGGGCAGGGCGCTGAACGGCGCCTCGCCCGCCCAGTCGCGCAGCAGGCTGGCCATGCCGCCGAGCTCATAGCTCCAGCCGCCAGTTGCGGGGAGGATGTCGTCGGCATCGCGCAGAATGCAGGCGACATGCATTGCCTGCTTCTCCTGCCCCAGCGCCATCAGATTGGCACGGTAGCGCAGGAAGCTGCTCACCAGCTCGATCGCGGCCAAGGGCTGGCGCACGGTCGGATCGAGGCGCTTAGCGCCGCTCCAGCCTTCGAGCAAGTCGGCGCCGCGGGTCACGCGCAGGCCGTTGCCGAGATCGAAGCTGAAGATCACCTGGAAGCCGGCCAGCAGCTCCTTCTCGATGAAGCCGCCGAGATTGACCAGGCTGCCGCCCACCGGCAGCCGGTCATGCACATTGCCGCTGAGGATGAACTGTCCCTGGGCGGTGCTTTCGTAGGCGAGAGCGATCTCGGCAGCCCAGGCCGGGGCCTCGGGCGAGAGGGGCATCAGCTCTTCTCCGCGACGCCTTCGCTGCCCATGGCGCGGGGTGCGGCCGGCGCGCCTTGCGGCGTCTCCAGAGTCAGACCCTCGCGCGCGGCGAAGTCCGCCAAAGCCTGGTCGGCGAGGGCGTTCTGCTCCGCTTCCTTGAGGTTCACGTCGGTCATGTCGATCGAATCCTTGGCGACGCGGGCGCGGCCTGCCGCCTTGCTGCGTTCTTCCTCGACCATGTCATGCAGGCGGTTGAGCGTATCGCCGCTGCCGCCGATCGTGCCGATCATGCCGGCCGCCATCTCCGACATCTCGGCCATGGCGTTGTTCATGCGCATGTCGGCGATGGCGCCGCGCAAGCTCTCGATCTTCGCCTTGGCGCTCTGCACCGCGACGTCGCGGGCTTTCAGCATGTTCTGATAGGTGGTCTCGGCGCTTTCGAGCTGCTTGCGATTCTCTTCGAGCTCGCGCTCGACGGTCTGCAGGCGGAGCGCGTATTGGCCCGCAGCCTGCTTGTTACCGGCTTTCAGATGCGCGGCCGCCTTGGCGCGGAGGTCTTTCTGGTCGGATTCCAGCTTGCGCACCTGGCCCATCAGGCGCTCGGCGAGGCCGGCATGGGCGGCGAGGCCCTGGTTGAAGTTGGAAATCTGCTTGCGGAGATTCTCTTTCTCAAGCTCCAGCAGCGCTTCCGGATTCTGCCGCTCGACGCTGCCGATAAAGACATTCAGAAACGCTTTGAACAGATTCGCGATACGTCCGAGCATGACTCCCCCTTATGCCACTCTGCAGCCCGACAATCGGGCGCCAGAGTGCCATTGTTCCGTCGTGGCATCTAGGAAAAACGTTCAATAAGAGCGGCCTAGCCGCCGCGGCTGGCGGCGCTGCTCAACGGCGATTCGTCACATTCGCCCACCCTCATGGACCAGGCAAATGTGGATTGCCGGCCTTGATTTCAATGGCAAGGCCTTGCACTGTCCCGGCCAAGTCTTAACAGGTCCATCGATATGCGATATTCAAGTTTCACCCAGCGCATCGGCGGGGAGGGTGCCCGCGCCTGGGAAATCCATCACCGCGCCGTACAAGCGAAACGCAGAGGCGAGGATGTCATCATCCTCTCGATCGGCGATCCCGATTTCGACACGCCGGACTCGATCAAGCAGGCCGCGATCGCGGCGCTCGATGCCGGCGACACGCATTACACCGACATCCTCGGCGTGCCGCCCCTACGCGAGGCGATCGCCGCTTATCATCGCCGCACTTCCGGGCAAGTGATCAGCGCGGAGAATGTCGCCGCCGTCTCGGGCGCGCAAGGCGGGTTGTTCGTCTCCTCGATGCTGGTGCTGGACCAGGGCGACGACGTGGTCGTGCCGGAGCCGATGTATCTGACCTATGAGGCGACGTTCCGAGCGGCGGGAGCGAACTTGATCCGCGTGCCGATGCGGCCGGAGAACGAGTTCCACCTCGATCCGAAGGATCTCGAGACGGCGATCACGCCGAAGACCAAGGCCATCGTCTTTGCGACACCCGGCAACCCGACCGGCGCGATGTTCTCGCGCGACGTGCTGGAAGCCATGGCCAAGCTCGCGATCGCCCGCGATCTCTGGGTGATCGCCGACGAGGTCTATGCGGCGCTCTCCTTCGGCAAGCCGCATGTGAGCATCGCCGCTCTGCCCGGCATGGGCGAGCGCACGGTCACGATCAACAGTCTCTCGAAGTCGCATGCGATGACCGGCTGGCGCATCGGCTGGATCGTGGCACCGAAGGTGCTGATCGACTTCGCGCATGATCTCGGATTGAGCACGCAATATGGATTGCCGGGATTCATCCAGCAGGCCGCAGTCCGCGCATTGGCGGAGCCGGTGCCGGAGGTGGATGCGATGCGCGAAGCCTATCGGCGCCGACGCGACGCGGCGATCACCACATTGAACCAGGTGCCGGGCCTCAAGGTGCATGTGCCCGAGGCCGGCATGTTCATGATGCTGGACGTGCGGGGGACGGGCCTCAGCGCTTTCGACTATGCGCTCCGCCTGTTCGAGCAGACCGGCGTTGCCGTGCTCGACGCAACACCCTTCGGCCGGAGCGCCGAAGGGCATTGCCGCGTCTCATTCGTGGTCGATGAAAAGAGCCTAACGGAAGCCTGCCGCCGGATCGCGGCCTTCAGCAACAAGCTCTGATCAAACTTACTGGCCTTTGGTCATATCGAGCGGAGCGACGCCGCCGAACAGGCGGGCCTTCTGGCTGCCATCCTTGTTCGACCAGGTCACCTTGTGGCCGACCACGTCGACGCGATAGCAGCCATCCTCGGAGGCCACGGCGGCCGGCCATTTCAGGCAGACGTCACCGGCCTTGTCGAGCGACCAGGTGCCGTGTTGCGCCTCGGCGGTGCCTTCCTGGATCGTGGCCTGGCCACCGGGCAGGAAGTAGACCTTGTACTTCGTTCCATCCGCGGCCTTGCCATACAAGGTATTGCCTTCCATCGCGGTGATGAAGGCATCGCCCTTCAGCGACTTGGCTTCCGCCGGCACGCTGGCGAAAAGAGCTGCGGCAGCGAGTGCTGCCAAAGCGAATTTGCTGACCATGTCTCACGTCCTCGATTGCTGTCCCCGCAGCGTAAATGCGCGTGGGGCCATGCCGGTTCACGTAGGCCAGCCAGGGTCAGTCCGCAAGCCATACGTGCGTATAATGCCGGGGCCGATACAGACTGTTACCAAAAACCAGCTATCGATCGAATACGCTTAAAAATTCACGAATAATGGCGCGCATCCGGTCCCGGCCGAAGCTCGGATAGTGTCCGCCATGGACCACGCGGACCGGCAGGTCCAGCAGGCGCTTCATGCTGGAAACGTATTGCCGCATCTCGACAGCATTGTCCTCGTCATAGGCGAGGGGACCGTCATAGACCACGTCACCGGCAAACAGGATACTGCTGGCCTTCTCGTAGAGCGTGATCGAGCCCGGCGAGTGGCCGGGTAAGTGAAAGACCTCGAAGCTGCGGTCCCCGGTATCGACCACGCTGCCTTCCGGAAGAAGCAACGTCGCGGGCGCGGGCGGAACATCGTAGCGGTGCGGATCCCAGTCGCCGGGCGGGCGCTGGGTGAAGATGCTGTCATCCTGCACGTATTTGTCGGCGACGGTGTTGGCGCGGGTCGGGTGCGCGAGAATATCCGCCTCATCGGGATGAACCGCGCGCTCTGTGAACTCGTGATGCGTGCCGATATGATCGAAATGGGTGTGTGAGGCGACGGCGAGGATCGGCCGGCCGCTCAGAAGCGGGATCTGTTCGCGCAAGCCGACCACGCCCATGCCGCTGTCGATCAGCAAATCGCGGTCACGGCCGCGTACATGCCAGATGTTGCACCGATAGTATTCCTTGATATGCGGCTCGAAAATCCAGGTGACGCCGTCGCCGAGCGTCCGGCTCTCGTACCAGGTCTCCGGTGTTGCAATCTGCATCTTAACCTTCGGAATGTCCGAGGCCAGCAAACACCAGACGCACCTGCCGCGCCAAGTTCTTCTTCAAGAGGGCAACGGGCATTTCCTCGCGGGCGACGAAGACCTGGAACAGGCTGTTCACCACCTCGAACAGCACGTCGCCAGCGGCCTTCGCGTCCGCATCGGCATCGATCTGGCCGCGTTCCTGCAGGCAGGCGACGAGCTCGCCGACCTGATCCGCCAGCTTGCGGTCGAGCGCCGCATAGGCAAGGCCGAACTCCGAAGTCGGCTGCGACAGCGCATTCGCCATGGCATTGCGCCAGAGCTCCTTGGAGAGATGGATCAGCGAATGGTCGATGTAGAAGGTGAGGAGCTTGCTGACCGCCTGCGTCGGGTCTTTGGGCGGGTTGGCGATGATGCTCTTGCCGGCGGCGCGGACCTCTTCGCCGTCGAGCGCCACCAGCGAGATCAGCAGGTCGCCCTTGGAATCGAAGTAATTGTAGACGGTGCCGGCGGCGACTTCGGCCTCGGCGGCGATCGCCTCGATGCTGGTATCGGCGAAGCCGTCGCGGCGGAACAGCTTGGCCGCCGCCGCGAGGATGTCGCGCCGCCGTCCTGCCTTCTGCCGCTCGCGTAGCCCCGCCAATTCCGTGCTCCCGGAAAATGAATTGACTTAAGTTTGTAGTTCATTCATTTTTTTCGAACAAGCAAAATCAAGCCTGCAGAAGCGGGCGGTGGGACAGGAGTGGGCGATGCAGATGATCTCGAAATCGATTCTGGCGGGCGCCGCCATGCTGGCGCTGATGAATGCCGCGCAAGCCGCCGATACTCTCAACGTGCTGACCTGGTGCGATCACGAGGATCCGGCGCTGCTGGAGCCGTTCGAGCAGGCCAACGGCGTCAAGATCAACTTCAAGGACATCGACAGCACCGCGGCGATCCTCGCCGTGCTCGGGCAGTCGAAACCGGGCGATTGGGATGTGCTGGTGCTGGACCAGACCGATACCGCGCGCCTGGTCGGCATGAAGCTGCTCGAGCCGCTCGACGCCAAGGACTATCCATTCGGCGATATTCCGGCGGAGATCGCCGACCCGAAGCTCTCGTCGGTCGACGGCAAGCTCTACACCATCCCGGAAAAGTTCGGCTACAACACGGTCGCCTATAACAAGGCGGCGGTCGATCCCGCGGCGATGACCGACATCAACGCGATCTGGGACCCGAAATACAAGGGCCGGGTCGCGATGTATGATTACTATGTCCCGATGATCGAATACGTGGCGATCGCGCTCGGCAAGAAGCCGGCCGATCTCACCGAGGCGGATCTGCCGGCGATCAAGGAGAAGCTGATCGCGCTCAAGGCCAACTCGGCGATGATCGGCGACGTGACCACGGTGCAGCAGGCACTCTCGTCGGGCGCCGCGGACATCCTGGTCGGCGGAGGAGAGTGGGTGACGGCGGGCATCGCCAAGGACAACCCGAACCTCGACTACGTGATCCCGACCCAGGGCGGCGTGCGCTGGCAGCAGGCGCTGGCGATCTTCGCCGAGTCCAAGCAGAAGGATCTCGGGAAGAAGTTCGTCCAGTACATCCTGAGCCCCGAAGGCCAGGGCAAGCTCGCGACCTCGTCCTGCTATTGGGGCATGCCGGCGAACAGCAAGGCCGTGCTCGATGACGAGCAGAAGAAGATCCTGCGCTGGAGCGAGCAGCCCGGCTATATCAAGGTCTCGCATCCCTACCTGCAGATGACGCCGGATTTCGACAAGGCGCTGCAGGCGATGTGGGCCGAGGTGCTGCAGGCGAAGTGATGATGTCGTCGAACGAGGCGCGCGCGGCTTCCCAAGCGCGCCTCGCCGGCTTCGGTTTCACGCTGCCGGCGGTTGCCTGGATCCTGCTGTTCTTCGGCGCGCCACTGGTGATCATGGCGGTCATAAGCCTGCTGCCGCTGACATCGGACGGATCTTCGCCTCATCTCAGCTTCAAGGCCTATAGCGATTTCTTCGCGCAGCCGGCCTATGTGCAGGCGATCTCGAACTCGGTCACCACGACGGCGATCGTGGTCGTGGTTTCACTGCTGCTGGCCTATCCGTTTGCCTACGTGCTGGCCTACCGCGTGCCGAAGCGATGGCAGCGTTTTGCGCTTGCCTGCGCGATCCTGCCGTTCTGGACCTCCTATGTCGTGCGTTCCTATGCCTGGTTGCTGGTCCTGGCGCCGACCGGGATCGTCAATTGGGTGCTGATCAATCTTAGGCTGGTCGAGCGGCCGATCACGCTCGCCTATAACCCGAACGCGACCGTGCTCGGTTTCGTGCACTTCTTCATCATGCTGAACGCGCTGACGATCTACGCCAACCTGGTGCAGATCAATCCGCGCTATGTGCTGGCGGCGCAGGATCTGGGTGCTTCGGCCTGGCGCAGCTTCCTGGCGGTGACCTTGCCGCTGAGCGTGCCGGGGATGGCGGTCGGCGCGTTCCTGACGGTGGTGCTCTGCATCGGCGATTTCATCACGCCGCAGATCCTCGGCGGCAACAAGGAGCTGCTGCTGCCCCAGGTGATCATGATGCAGATCCAGCGCCAACTCGATCTGCCGATGGCCTCGGTGATGTCGCTGGTGCTGACCGTTATCGTCGCCGTGGTCTACCTGCTGATGCAAAAGCCGATGCGGAGCGCCCGGTTGTGAGGCGGCAAATCGGAAACGTGCTGTCGGGCTTCTATCTCACGGCCTGCTACATCTTCATCCTGCTGCCCGTGGCGGTGCTGATCCTGTTCTCGTTCCAGGACGGGCGCCTGGCCGTGCCGCCGTTCAAGGGGCCGACCCTGGCCTGGTACGTGACCGCCTTCAGCAACGACCGGATGATGGACGGGCTGATCAACTCCTTGATGGTGGGCGTTGGATCGTCGGCGATCTCGGTCATGCTGGGCTTCCTCGCGGCCTATGGCATCTCCCGCTATGAGTTCCCGGCGCGGCGGTTGTTGCAGGGCGTGATCATCCTGCCGCTGGCGGTCTCCTATCTGCTGGTCGGCATGGGATTGCTGGTGACCCTGTCCTCGATCGGCTTGGGGCCGTCGCTCTGGATGGTGGTGATCGGCCACGTCGTCATCAACATGCCCCTCGCTTTCGCAATCTGCCTGGCCCAGCTCGGCGAGCATCAGCGCAAGATCGAATGGGCGGCCAAGGATCTCGGGGCCTCGACCTTCCGGGTGCTCACCCAGGTCACCATGCCGATGATCGCGCCGGCTCTGGTCGCCGCCTTCTGCCTCTGCTTCACGCTCTCCTGGGACGAGTTCATCATCGCCTTCCTGGTCACGCGCTTCGACGTCACCTTGCCGATCGTCATCTGGACCATGCTGCGGGGTGGTCTCAGTCCACAGACCAATGCCGTCGGCTCGTTCATTTTCCTCTGCTCGATCCTGATGCTGGTCGCGGTGGAGTTCCTGCTGTTCCGGAAACGCCGCACATGACCGCCCATCTCGAAGTCGAAGCCATCTCCAAGATCTACGGTGCGGTCACCGCGCTCGACCAGGTGTCGCTGGCGGTGGAGCAGGGCGGCTATGTCGTGCTGCTGGGGCCATCGGGCAGCGGCAAGACTACGCTGCTCTCGGTGATCGGCGGGTTCACGGTGCCGACTTCCGGCCGGGTCTCGATCGCAGGCCGCGATGTGACGTCACTGTCGCCCGCGCAACGCCCGACCACCACGCTGTTCCAGGACTACGCGCTGTTTCCGCATATGTCGGTCGCCGGCAATGTCGGCTTTGGCCTCAAGGTCCGGCGTGTCCCGTCGGCGGAGCGGGAGAAGCGCATCGCCGTGGCTTTGGAACTGGTCGGGCTGGCCGGCTATGGCGGACGCGGGATCCACGAGATTTCCGGCGGCCAGCGGCAGCGCGTCGCCCTGGCGCGCGCTCTGGTGGTCGAGCCGGAAATCCTGCTGCTCGACGAGCCTTTGGGCGCCCTTGATCTAAACCTGCGCCGCCAGATGCAGGATGAGCTCCTGGCGCTGCAACGCCGCACCGGACGCAGCTTCGTCCATGTGACCCATGACCAGGAAGAGGCCATGGCCTTGGCTTCGCTGGTCGTGGTGATGAGCAAGGGGCGGATCGAGGATGCCGGGGCGCCGAAGCGCATCTATGAACGCCCGGCCACACTGTTCACCGCGACCTTCATGGGCGAGAGCACGCAGATTGCGGGCCGTGTCTCCGGTGCGAATGCGGTCGAAACGGCAATCGGGTTGGTGCATGCGGCGATGACTCAGCCAGCCGGCACCGAAGTGGTGCTGATCGTGCGCCCGGAGAACATCCGCACCGACGGCGCCGAAATCGATCTCGGCGCCGCACGGATCCGTGAGGTAACCTTCCAGGGCGCGCATTACCGCGTGCTGGCGAAGGCCGAACGCGGCGACCAGGACTTCGTGCTGCGCTTGCCACCGGATCATGCGGTGGAGCAGGGCGCCATGCTGCGTTTGAGTTGCCGGGCGGAAAGCCTGGTGGTTTTGGCGCGGTAGTTGCGGCAAGTCGCCCGTTCGTCTAATCCTCCCAGCCTGGAATTAGGGGAGTTGCCATGTCGTCGGGCATCAATGAGTTGCGGATGAATGAGTTCGGTCGGTTGAAGCGCGTCGCTTTGCGCCGGCCGGAGCAGGCGATGCTCGACCAGGCGAAGATCGACGCCGAATGGCAGCCGCTGAACTATCATACCCGGCCGGATTTCACTGTCGCGGTCGCCGAGCACAAGAAGCTGGTCGAGATCATCCAGGGTGTCGGCGCCGACGTCGTCTATCTGCCGGCGCAAGAGTCCCTCACCATGGACAGTCTCTACGTCCGCGACGCGGCGACGCTCTGCCCCAAGGGCGTCATCCTCTGCAACATGGGCAAGCCGGCGCGTTCGGCCGAGCCGGGTGTCCATGGCGAGCATTTCAAAAAGGCCGGCATTCCGATCGCGGGCGCCATTACCGGTGACGGCAAGGTCGAGGGCGGCGACATCATCTGGCTCGACCAGCGGCATGTCGGCATCGCCCGCGGCTATCGCACCAATGCGGAGGGGATCCGGCAGTTCAAGGAGATTGTCGGCGGCGACATCCATGTCGAGGTCGCGGTCCTGCCGCATTACAAGGGCCCGTCCGACGTCTTCCATCTGATGTCGATCATCAGCCCCTTGGACGAGAAGCTGCAGCTCGTTTATTCGCCGCTGATGCCGGTTACCTTCCGCGAATGGCTGATCGACCATGGGCATCAATTTGTCGAGGTGCCGGACGAAGAGTTCGCCAGCATGGGCTGCAACGTGCTTGCTATCGCGCCGCGCGAGGTCGTCATGGTGAAGGGCAACCCGGAGACCAAACGACGGATGGAAGCCGCCGGCTGCAAGGTCCATGTCATCGACGCCGACGCGATCTCAGTGCCGGGCGAGGGCGGTCCGACCTGCCTGACAAGGCCCCTCATCCGGGCCTAGCAAGAATCGGAGCGTATTGCCGGCAGGCGGGGACTAGTTAAGGACCATCCGCAACGGAGGTCCGTCATGTCGTTCCGCATTTCCAGCCTGCCGGTTGAGCCCTTCCAGGGCCTGTTCGGCCTTTCCGATGACGAATTGATGAAGCATGGGGCGCGTCGCGCCATCTGCGACGAGAAGCCGGGCTTTCCCTGCCGTGTCACCCTGGCCGATGCCGAGCCGGGCGAATCGCTGATCCTGTTGAACTACCCGCATCTGGATGAGCAAAACTCGCCCTACCGTGCGAAAGGCCCGATCTTCGTTCGCGAGACGGCGAAGCAGGGCCGGGACGTGGTCGATGCGGTGCCGGATTACCTGGCGCGCCGGCTGCTCTCGATCCGCGCCTACGACCGGGAGGGCATGATGCTGGAAGCCGATGTGGTGGATGGCAGCGAGCTCTCGCCAATGATCGAGAAGATGTTCGCGATCGACGGCGTGGACTATCTGCATGCCCATTTCGCCCGCCGCGGTTGTTACGCGGCGCGGATCGATCGAGTCTAGATCTATCAAGGATAGGCGGAGGTTCCTCTCCGCCTTTTCTTTGTGTTCAGCTTGCGAATAATTCGCATTTGCGATAGCGTCCCGGCCTCATTCTTAGCGAGAGGACGGGGCTATGCGCGTTTCGGGGTTCGTGTTGGGTGCGGCGGCAACGCTGCTGACGGTCAGTGCGGCGCAGGCCGACATGACGTTTCTGGATCACCGCGGCAAGACCATCACCTTGAAGGAACCGCCGAAGCGCATCGTCTCGATGTTTGCTTCCGGGCCGCTGGTGCACACCGCGGTCGAGGGCACTGACGAGCATTTCGTCGGCGTCAATGTGAAGGCGAAGAAGACCTATGAGAACGGCATCTATGCCGAGCTGCTCCCGGACCTGCTGAAGCTCAACTTCGACGTTGCCGGTGAGGGCTTCGCGCCCAATGTCGAGGCGATCCTGGCGCTGAAGCCCGATGCGGTCCTGCAATGGACCTTCGATCCGAAGATCATCGAGCCGCTGGAGCGCGTGAACCTGCAGGTGATTGGCTGGGATTGCTGCACCAAGGAGCAGCGCCGCGACTATCTGCGGCTTGCCGGCTACACCACCAATCGCATCGACCGTGCGCAGACCATCCTCAACATGCAGGACAAGTCGGAGAACGGTCTCAAGGAAATCTTCGCCAAGGCGAAGCTGGAGAAGCCGACCAGCCTGCTGGTGATCGACCAGGTGAAGGAAAGCGTCCAGGTCATCGCCAACAGCTCGCAGGATTACAGCCTGAGCGGCACCGCCAACCTCGCCACCGACAACAGCGGCGAATGGTGGCGCACCATCGATGCCGAGCAGCTTCTGGTCTGGAACCCGGACATCATCGTCATTCCGGCCTATGCAGCAGATCTGAAGCCGGCCGACATCTATGGCAATCCGATGTTCGCCAGCATCGCCGCGGTGAAGAACAAGCGGGTCTACAAGTTTCCGCAATTCGACCGCTCACCGGATGCGGCCGAGATTTTCCTCAACGACGATTGGCTGGCCCGGGTCGCGCATCCAGAATTGTTCAACGGCGCGAAGCCGTTCAGCGCCACGATGACCGACAGCTATCAGGTGATCTACCAAAAGGACCTGACCGACGCTCAGATCAAGTCGATCCTGGAGCTCGACCAGAACAAGGACTCCGCCGGCTATAACGACATCCTCGGCTGATCCCGTCGTGCGCGCTGCGACGGCGACCTTGCGCGCGAGCTTCGCCGCACTCGATGTGCGGCGGCGCGGCTGGCTCGTCATCGCGGCGCTCGCGCTGCTGCTGGTCTTCTGCATCGTCTATTCGGTCACGCTGGGGCGCTACGGCGTCAGCATGACCCATGTCTGGCTGATCCTCTGGAACCACGTCGTCCCGGTCGCCAACCCGACATGGAGCGACGTGGATGCCAATGTGGTGACGGCCATCCGACTGCCGCGGATCCTCGCGGCATTGCTGGTCGGCGCCGGCCTGGCGCTCTCGGGCGCAGCACTGCAGGGTTTGTTCCGCAACCCGCTGGTCGATCCCGGCATCATCGGCGTGACGGCGGGCGCCGGTTTCGGCGGCACCTTGGCGATCCTGCTGGTCGGCGGCGGCACGGTCGTGCTCGGCGCCGCCTTCGGCTGCGGCATCGCGAGCCTGCTGATCGTGCGGTTCCTGGCGACCGTCAAAGGCCGAACTTCGACGCTGACCTTCGTGCTGGCCGGCGTCATCGTCTCCGCCTTCTTCGAGGCGGCGATTTCGATCATCAAGCTGCTTGCCGATCCGCATCAGAAGCTGCCGGCGATCACCTACTGGCTGATGGGCAGTATCGCGTCGACCGGATACAAGGATCTGGCATTGATGGCCGCCGCGATCGTGCCGCCTTCCATCCTCATCTTCATGCTGCGTTATCAGATCAATATCCTCTCGCTCGGCGAGGAGAAGGCGCGGGCCTTGGGCTCGCCGATCGAGCGTGTGCAATGGATCATCTATGCCGCGGTCGCCTGCATCTCGGCCGGGATCGTCGCGACCTGCGGCATCATCGGCTGGGTCGGGTTGGTGATCCCGCATCTGGCCCGCGCTCTGGTTGGCCCGGATCACGGACGCTTGCTGCCGGTCTCTGCCCTGCTGGGTGCGATCTACATGGTGATCGTCGATGACATCGCACGCACGGTGACGGTCGCAGAGCTGCCGATCGGCATCATCACCGCTTTGATCGGCGTGCCGGTCTTCGCCCTCATCCTGCGGCGCATCCAGTCGAAGAGCGGGTGGGCGCATGATTGAGGTCCGCGATCTCGGCGTCTCGCTCGGCGGGCGGACAATTCTCGAGGGATACAATCTCACCCTCGGCAAGAGCGAGGTGCTGGCGATCCTCGGCGCCAATGGCGTCGGCAAGACGACCCTCCTGAATTGCCTGGTCGGCTTGCGGCATCCCGATAGCGGCTCGGTCACGAAGTCGGGCCGGATCGGCTATGTCCCGCAGCTCTTCCAGGCGACCTTCGCCTTCTCGGTGCTGGACATCGTGCTGATGGGCCGTGCCCGGCATCTCGGCCTCTTCGCATCGCCTCGCAAGGCCGATTACGAAGTGGCGGAACGCTATTTGGGGCTGATGAAGGTCGTCCATTTGCGCGACCGGCCGTTCAATGCGTTGAGCGGCGGCCAGCGGCAGCTGGTCATGATCGCCCAGGCGCTGGCCTCGGAATGCGAGATCATGATTCTGGATGAGCCCTGTTCGGCGCTCGATTACAAGAACCAGGCGATCGTGATCAGCACCTTGCAGCGACTGAACCGCGAGATGGGTCTGACCATTGTGTTCACAACCCATGCGCCACAGCACGGCTTGGAAGTCGCCAGCCACGTCCTGCTGATGAACGATCGGCGGCGCTATCGCCACGGGCCGGTCGCCGAGATCCTGACCGCGGAGAATCTCTCCAGCCTCTATGACGTTCCCATCGCCCGCGCCGAGTTCGCCGCGGGTGGACGCTTCACCTTTGCCCCCACTTACGTTCAATAAGGGTCTATGCCGCATGAACGCCATCACCCTGCGAACCCGGACGCGTAAGATCGCCTATCTGACCTGGGGCTGCGCCAGTCAGCTCACCAGCTATCAGGATTATGCGCATCTGCTCGACGACATGATCTATCTGCGCGAGCTGGAGACCTGTGATCTCGACCAGTACGCAGCCGTGGTGATCCCGGACAGCATGGACAGTGCCACGATCCGGCGCTATGCGCGGCAGTTGAACGACTACGTCCGCAACGGCGGTTTCCTGGTCGCCTTCTCTTGCAAGGGCATCCATGAATGGATCGATGTGGTCGAACTGAAGCTGCGGCCGATCGATGCCAAGGACTGGCTGTGGTGGACCCGGCCGAAGCCCTATCTCGAGATCAAGCAGCCCGAACCCAGGCATCCGATCTGCGACGTCATTCCGCTGAAGGACATGAGCTGGCACTGGTTCGGCGTGTTCGACCATCACCCGGAGGCGATCAGCGCGCTCAATCTCGACGACGACAGCGGCAGCCTGTTTCTCGATTTCCCGAAGCTGGAGGGTGGGGGACGGCTGATCGTCTCGACCCTGGATCCGCATGTGCATAACGGCGAGCGCTTCATGCCGGCTTGCGCGCGGTTCCTGAAGGCCTTCTATCCCTGGCTCAACCGCGAGCTCGGCATCGAGCGGGAGCAGGGTGATTTCACCGTCACCTACCTGCAGTGCTACGAGAATTCAGAGGAATGGACCGCCCCGGGCTTTGCCGAGAGCTTCGCCGGCACAAGGGCACGGGTGAAGTTCCACCCGCAGTATCAGCTCGACGAAGCGATGCTGGCCAAGACCGACATCCTCTTCATCCCGCATATCCACGATCAGTTTTTCCTGCGGGAGAAGCAGCAGCTCCTCTTGGATTATCTTGCGCGCGGCGGGCATCTTATCATCTGCTCCGAGCCGGCGATCCCGTTCCTGCCGTTCCTGCACAGTTTCCAGGCCGTGCCGCCGCGCCCCTTCACCAACATCAAGGCGCGGGTGCGCAACGATCCGCTCGGCTTCTTCAACAACATGGACGAGACCTTCGATGCCTGGCAGGGCATTCACGGCCAATATGTCCGCGGCTGGTCGACCATGCCGGAAGGCGCCATCTGGCTGACCGATATCGGCAGCGCGGAGGACCCGAAGCCGGCGGATTGGCTCTGGCAATATCCCACCGACAACGGCCGTGGCGGCCTGGTCTTCATGCACAATGGCGACAACATGATCCGCTATCCGGACCATGGCGAGCACCAGCAAGGACTGGTGCGCGACATCTGCCTCGGGCTGATGTCGCACACCGGCCTGCTCAACCGGTTCTAGCTCTCACCAGCGATAGGTGAGGGTGCCGGTAAAGACCCGGCCCGAGCCGTAATAGCACGTGTTCCAGCAGGAGCCGACATAGCGCTTGTCGGCGATGTTCTTCACGTTGAGCTGGGCCTTCACACCGTAGATCTCATAGCTCACCGCGGCGTCGAACAGCGTGTAACCGGGAACTTCCATCGCCGCGTCATTGTGCGAGTTTCCCTCGGTCTGGCCGATGTAGCGCACGCCGCCGCCTAGGCTGAAGCCTTCGAGTGCGCCCTGCTGGAAAGTGTAGTCCATCCAGAGCGATGCCATGTGCTCCGGCGTTTGCGGCACGCGGCGATCAAGCTCGGTCGCGTCGGCGCTCTTGGTGACTTCGAATGTGGGCAGCCATGTGTAGGCGGCGGTCATGTTGAGTCCGTCGGTCAGGCTCGCCTGCGCCTCGAACTCAAGGCCGCGGGAGTGGATCTCGCCGGTTTGCCGCGGCGCGCCGGTCAGGTTGTCCCAGGTGATGTAGTTCTGCCGCCGGATATCGAAGGCGGCAAGAGTGATGAAGCTGACGACCCCTTCCGGCTGAAACTTGATGCCGGCTTCATATTGCCGGCCGGTTTCGGGCTTCATCGGCTGTCCGGTCGCGGGATCGATCGTGGCCACGGGGAAGAAGGATTCCGAGTAACTGACATAGGGGGCGAGGCCGATCGGCGAGAGATAGACAATGCCGGCGCGGCCCGTGAAATCATGGTCCTTTTGGTCGATATGGGTGTCGTTGAGAGCATCATCGGTGCCGATCGAGGCCCAGTCATAGCGGCCGCCGAGCACGACCACCAGCTGGTCGAAGAATTTGGCTTGCTCCTGCAGATAGAGCCCGGTCTGCTGCAATGTGATGTTGGCGTCGGCGTAGAGCGGAGGATCGGTGATGTCGGCGCCGTAATCGGGATCATAGATGTCCAGGTTAGCGGTCGGGCCCATGCCGGATTCCTGATCGAAATGATGGCGCTGGTAATCGAGGCCGAGCAGCGCGGTGTGCTTCACCGGCCCAGTCTCGAATTGCGCCTGGACCTGGGTGTCGATGGCGAAGGCATCGACCTTCTCACGGCTGGTGAAGGCATTGCGGGTGATGGTCCGCTCATCCGCGAGGAGGCCGGTTGCATAGACCTGGGCATAGTCGAGGTCGATCTGGCCGAAGCGCGCGTTCTGCCGGACCGTCCAGGTGTCGTCGAAAGCGTGCTCGAAAAGATAGCCGACCGACCACTGGGTCTTGTCGAAATGATCGTAGTTGGGCTCGCCGGTGAAACGGGAGCGCGGGATGTCGCCGTGCGGGTTGCTGAGCAACGTGCCGCTGGCGGGCAGGAAGCCGAGGGTCGCTTGCGTGTCCTCGCGCTGGAAATGCGTCAGCACGGTCAGGCTGGTGTCGTCGTTCGGCCGCCAGGTGAAGGCGGGCGCAATGAACTGCCGGTTGTCGTCGGTGTAGTCGACCTGGGTTTCGCTGTCCCGCACCAGACCGGTCAGGCGGTAGAGGAAAGTCTTCTCTTCGTCGACCGGCCCGCTGAGGTCGAAGGCGCCTTGGAAGCGCTCATGGCTGCCGGCGAGAAACTGGACCTCATGGAGCGGTTCATCGGTCGGCCGTTTCGTCACGATGTTGATCATGCCGCCCGGGCTGCCCTGGCCGTAGAGCACGGAGGAGGGGCCGCGCAAGACCTCGATCCGCTCGATGCCATACGGGTCGGTGCGCCAGACCGCATAGGTGTTGTTGTTGCGCCCGAGCAGCCCGTCCTGGAAGAAGCCTGGCTGATACGCCTCGAAACCGCGGAAGCTGACCCAGTCGAAGCGCGCATCCGCGCCGTAATTGTCGCTCTTGACGCCGGCGGTGTAGTTCAGGGCCTCGGCGACCGATTGCGGCTGCTGATCCTCGAGCCGCTGCCGTGGAATGACCGAGATGGATTGCGGCGTCTCGATCAGCGGCGTGTCGGTCTTGGTGCCAGTTGCGCTGCGGTGGGCGACATAGCCATCGACCGGACTGGTCGCGGTTTCCGCTTCGCCGGTGACCTCGACCGGCGCGAGCTTGACAGGGCCACTCTGGCTTGCGGGGAGCGCGATCAGCGTGACAGTCTGGTCCGCTTCCATCCGATAGGTGAAGCCGCTGCCATCGAGCAAACGCTGCAGCGCCTCTTTTGTGGACATGCGGCCCTTGACGCCGTTGCTATTCGCAGTGCGGATGAGATCGGCATCGACGCTCACCTGCAGGCCGGATTGTTGGCCGAACAGGGCGACCGCATTGGGCAGCGGCTGGGCGGCGATGTCGAAGTCTTTGGTCAGCGGCGCCTGTGCCAGCTGATAGGCGGTGAAGTCGAGATTCGGCGTGGCGCCGTCTTCGAGCGCCTTCAGGCGCAGCTGCCAACTCTCATCGGCGCTCGCTGCGGCGGCGTGGGTCAGCATGGCCATAAAGCCCGCCAGGGCAGCCACGCGGCGGCGCAATCCAGTCTTCGGCATCGGTCATCCCCATCCGGCATCATCCCGGTCCGGGATGCAAATGCGACTTACTCGCAGATAGGACGCGGGAGGCCGGGCGTTTTTCGGAAGAAAGTTCGCGGAGCGAAAAGAAACTCTCAACCGCTGGAAAGGACCAGAACCCAGTCGCTCAGCGCCGTCACATGCGCCCCATGCGCGGTCGCCAGCGCGCGCAGAGCCGCGGCCGGATCCTTAAGATCATAGACGCCGGTGACCCGCTTCGCGGCCAGATCGGAATCCAGCAGCAGGATGCGGCCGCTGTAATAGGCGCGAAGCTCCTCGACCACATCGGCCACCGGCCGGTCAATCGCCACGAGCTGACCCTGCTGCCAGGCGGTGACCTGCGTGGCGGAGCGCCGCACCCGGATCACCGCCCCATCTTCGCCGACCTCCACCCAATCGCCCGCAATGAGAGTCTCCCGCACGGGCGGCACCCTGTGGCTGTCCTCCACCCGCACATGCCCTTCCTGCACGCCGACCTCGATACCGGCATCGGCAAGGCGGACGTCGAAAGCCGTGCCGGTCACGGTGGCGTCGACCTGCTTCGCGCTGACGATGAACGGCTTTCCGCTGTCATGCATGACACTGAAGAAGGCACGTCCGGACAGCAGCCGCACCAAACGATGGTGGTCATCGAAGGCGATATCGATCGCGCTCTCGGGCCCCAGTGTGGCCGTAGAGCCATCCGGTAGTGAGATCGTGCGCAGCTGGGCGGTTGAGGTCGCGGCATCCGCAGTCCATCGCACGAGAGAACCGGGCAGCACGAGTGCGGCGATGGAGGCGGCAAGGGCGAAGGCGCTCGCGACCATGACCAAGCGTCGCCGCAAACGCGGCTTCGTCTCTCGACCAAGCGCTTGTGCGGCGGTGATCAGGCGGCCGACCTGCTCGGTCTCCGCCCAAGCGCGTGCGTGTTCGGTCGCGGCGCGATGCCAGAGATCGAAGGCTTCCCTGAGCTCCGCATCCTGCGGCGACTCCTCGAGCGCGATCAGCCAACGCGTGGCCACCCGGGACGCTTCTTCGTCGCGATCAAGACTCATCATGACCATATGACGAAGGAGACCGGGGGTTTTTCGCCCAATGTTTTTCAGGGTAGCGCAGGCGTTTTTTGCAATGCTCGACGGCGTCGACGATCAGGGTGTGCACTTGCGTGATCGAGATCCCCAGGCGATCGGCGATCTCCCGCAGCTTGCGGCCTTCCAGACGATGCATTTCCAGGGCGATTCGGCTGCGCTCCGGCAACTCGGCCAAGGCCGCGCCGACAATGCGCAGCTGATCCTTATGCAACGCCTCGGCTTCCGGTGACGGGCGATCCAACGGGATCTGATCGGCGACGGCTTCGACCGGCTGCACACGGCGCCGGCTGTCCACCGCAAGATTGCGCACGATGCGATAGAGATAACCCTGCGGCTCGTCGATCGCGCGGCTGCCGGCGGCATCGGCGAGGCGGAGATAGGCCTCCTGCACGACGTCCTCGGCGCGCGCGTGGTCACCGAGGATCCCGCGCGCATAGGTCACCAGCGCTCCGCGATGCGCGAGAAACAACGCCAACAGATTCCGATCGTGGTCCACAGCCCCGCGCAATCTTCCCGGAGGCGGTGGCTCCCATCACCGGCCCAGTTGAGAATAATTCTCAATTGGTTTTAGCGGGGCAGGAAGGCGGATGCAACCCGACTATTTTGCTAAACGCTGCCCTCGGCGCCCATGAGCTGGCGGCGGGCGTAGTGCAGGTGGCTGGTGACCATCGCGACCGCGCCTTCGACGTCGCGCGAAGAGATGGCTTCGGCCAGCGCGCGGTGCTGGCGGTTGTAGTCGGAGATGCGCTGCTGGGTGAGGATCTTGTCGCGCATCGCGGCCCATTGGTCATGGGCGCGGATCTCGTTCACCCGGCGGTAGATCCAGAGCATCAGCGGATTGTGCGAAGCCTCGGCGATGCGGATGTGGAACTGCGTGTCCCATTCAGTGAAGCGCGCGGGATCGTTGCCGGCGCCCTCGGCCATATCGCAGGCCTCGAAGATCTTCTCCAGGTCCTTGGCAGAGGCGTTCAACACGGCGAGCCGCGTCATATAGGGTTCGATCGCCAGGCGCGCTTCTATGAGTTCCACAGGCGAGGTGATCTCGGCGATGTCGTCGGTCTCGCCGGGCTGCCGATAGGAGACAAACGTCCCGCTGCCGATCCGGCGCGCGACCAGCTTGTCGGCCTCGAGTCGGTCGAGCGCCAAACGCACTGTGGTGCGCGAAGCGTTGAACGCTTCGGCCAACTGGCGCTCGGCCGGCAGCTTCTGGCCGAATTTGTAGGTGCCTTCGACAATCGCTTGCCGCAGCTGGTCGGCGATCCAGGCGGAGCCGCGCGCCGCGTCCACGGGAATAACCGTGGGGCTGGTTTCCGGCAGCGTCACCGTATCCGGGGCTTCTGCACCAATCCGAGCCAATTTAATACCTTTGTAAAAAATAGGTTGGCAAATGGGCCATGCTATGCTGAGATTATGGGCGCGCCGAACCTTGCCGGTCAACTCGCTCTGTCGTGAAACGGAGCGTGAAGAACAGGAGAATCAGGGAGGAAGCGCGTCTAAATCGCTGCTGTACCAGTTCTTTCGACCTGCCTCGGAGTGGACTCGGCCATGGCGCTTCCCGCGCAAGTGAAATTCGTTGTCATTGGTGCCGGTATTCATGGCCTGAGCTCGGCCTGGCATCTCGCTGAAAATCTCCGCAAGTCCGGGAAGGGCAGCGGCAAGGATATTCTCCTCATCGACAAGGGCGGGATCGGCGCCGGCGCTTCCGGCATCGCCTGTGGGGTGGTGCGCAACAACTACTTCCAGCCGGCGATGCGGCGGCTGATGGCGCACAGCGTCTCGGTCTGGGAGCGCGATCCCGAAGCCTTCTCCTATCACCCGGTCGGCTACATGCAGATCAGCCCCGAGGTGATGCACCAGGACGTGGCCTCGATTTATGCGCAGCAGAAGGACATCGGCTACCCGTCCACCTTCATCGAGGGCGAAAAGGACTGCATGAAATACATGCAGGGCCTGTTCACCGATTGGCAGGCCAAGGGCATCACCTCGGTCCTGCACGAGAAGAAGGGCGGCTACGCCAACAACACCGCTTCGCTCTACGGCCTCGCCAAGAAGGCCGAGGAGGAGGGCGTGCGCATCATGACCGGCGTGAAGGTCACCGGCTTCAAGCGCGACAACAAGGGCGCCATCACCGCGGTCGAGACCGACAAGGGCGCCGTGCAGTGCGACCAGGTGATCGTCGGCGTCGGCCCCTGGGTGCGCTCGATCTGGAACATGCTGGACCTGCCCGATGCGATCTCGATCAAAGGCAAGGACGGCAAGGTCCACGAGAACGTGCCGATGTGGGTGTTCTGGTCGCTGCAGGAAGGCACGCTCGGCGTCGATCCGGATTATCAGAAGACCAATGACGGCAAGATGCCGCCGGTCATCCATGTCGATACCGACGCGCCGCTCTATTCCGATGTCGACAAGTCCCTGATCACAGACAAGCTCTGGGGCATCTATTACAAGCCGGACTTCCATTTCGGCGGCATCCAGGGCGGCGCCATGCCGTTCAAGGTGAAGAAGAAGATCGACGACGTCGCGGTCGATCCTTACGGCACCGAGAGCCCGGATTTCATCGTCGGCGACGACTTCGCGCATATGTGGGTCTCGGCCCTGGCGTTTTGCCAGAAGCGCTTCGAAGGCCAGATGCCGAAATACAAGAAGGAACCTTCGGGGGGTATCGGCTGCTTCACCGCGGACAGTTTCCCGGTGTTCGACCGGTTCGCGGAGAACGCCTATTTCATCGCGGACTCCAACCACGGCTACAAGATGATCGGCGTCGGCAAACTCGTCGCAGATGACATCTGCGGCATGGGCGACGAGATCCTGCGGCCGTTCCGCTTCTCGCGCTTCGCCGAAGGCAAGCTGCATCCGACTTCGAACTCACCTTTCCCCTGGAGCTAAGGAGGACACGGAGAGACACCCAGAGGAGGGCGTATTCGGGAGTTCCGTGGCGGTGCCGATGAGGGCCGCCAAACAGGGAGGCGGCGGTGCCGCCAATAAAAAACGGGAGACTCAGATGACTGACCTCGAGGCACATGTAAACGCCAAGGGCCGAAAAGAGCTCGTCAAGCAAGTCCGCGACAAAATCAAAGAACTCGACATCAAGTACATCTACTACCAGTTCGTATCCGTCACCGGCCGCATCGTCGGCAAGGGCATCCCGGCGGATCACTGGGAATCGGTCGCCGAGAAGGGCTTTCAGCTCGTCTACGGCTCGACCGCGAATCTCTTCACCGACCGGCACAAGCGCTATATCGGCTACGGCCCCGAGGCCTCGGAACTGGTCGGCATCCCCGATCCAGAGACCTTCGTGCAGCTGCCCTGGGACAAGCGCGTCGCGCGCGTATTCTGCACCTGCTTCCGGAACCGCGAAGAGCGCAAGAATCCCGGCGGCCACCTGACCTCGGATTGCCGCGGCAATCTCCGCATCCTGCATGACGAGTTCCAGAAGAAGCACAAGGGCCTGCATCTCCGCCACGGCTGCGAGCCGGAGATGATGTGGCTGAAGAAGGGCGCCGATGGGCTGCCAGATGGCGGCTTCTCCAAGCCGAACTGCTATCACATCGACCAGTTCGAGAAGCTGCGCCCGGTCTTCATGCGGGTGATCGAATATGCCAATGCCATGGGTCTCGACATGATCCAGGGCGACCACGAAGACGCACCGGGCCAGCTCGAGCTGAATTTCATGTTCGACGACTGCCTGCGCACCGCGGATCGTCTCACCACCTATCGCCAAATCTGCGCCCAGGTCGCGCGCGAGTTTGACCTCATCGCCTGCTTCATGCCGAAGCCGTTCATGGGCGTCTCGGCCTCGGGCTGCCACCACAACCTCTCGCTCTGGCGCGGCGGCACGGACCAGGTCAACGACCTGCATAACAAGCCGCTGCCCGGCATGAAGGACGTGTTCTCCTACCGCAAGGGCGGCGAGAACACCTTCCTGCCGCTGAAGGGCCAGCAGAAGCCGGGGCCGATCGGCCTCAACTGCATCGGCGGCGTGATCAAGCACTTGGGTGCCTTGACCGCGCTTGGCTCCTCGACGGTGAACTCTTATCGCCGGCTGTGGGATACAGGTTTCTGGGCGCCGGTCTTCGCCGATTGGGGCTATCAGAACCGCACCTGCGCTTTGCGCATCTCGGCGCCGGGCCGCTTCGAATATCGCTCGGTCGATGCCGCGGTGAATCCGTATCTGATGGCGGGCGCGCTGCTGAAGGCCTTCGACGACGGCATCACCTCGAAGCTCGATCCGGGCGAGCCGGAAGAACGCAACATCTACGAGGCAATGTCGGCCGGCAAGAAGGTCAAGAAGCTGCCGATGTCGCTCGGCGAATCCCTGGAGCGCCTCGAGAACGACGAGGTCATCAAGGAAGCGCTGCCGGACGAAATGTACCGGGTCTTCAGGCATTACAAGACGGACGAGTGGGAACGCTACATGGCCACCGTCACGCATTGGGATCTGGAGACTTATTGGGACTGCCTGCCGTAAGGCAATTGAACTGCTCCCTCCCTTCGCATTGAGGGGAGGGGGCCACTGATGGGAGAAAGGACGCTGCCATGTGCGGAATTGCGGGACTGATTCACCGGGGCTCGACCGGTGATATCGGCAAGGAAATGACGGCGATGCTGCAGAGCCTGAAGCATCGAGGGCCCGATTCCACCGGCTATGCGCTCTACGGCTCGCCCAAGGGCAACGCCCTGGTGATGCGCTGGAAGGCGGCCGAGCAAGAGGAGATGAAGCACGGCTTCCAGATTCACGATCAGGTGAAGCAGCGCAAGAAAGAGGTCGAGAAACGCCTGAAGGAATTGGGCGCCAACGTCGTCTCCGAAGAGGACGCGACCGACTACGCCTATCGCTCGGTGATCGATTACGGCGGGGATAAGCGCAAGCTCGCCAACTACATCGAAGACATCGAGGGCGTGGAGATCCTCTCGCTCGGCTACGGCCTCGAGCTGATCAAGGATCTCGGCGACGCAACGGTCGTCTCCGGCCAATACGATCTCAACAAGTTCAAGGGCAGCCATGCAATCGGCCATACCCGCATGGCGACGGAGTCCGACGTCGATATCCGCTCGGCCCATCCCTACTGGGCCTATCCGTTTGCCGATGTCTCGGTCGTGCATAACGGGCAGCTCACCAACTACTGGGGCGGCCGGCGCGATCTCGAGCGCAAGGGCCATCGCTTCATGTCCAACTGCGACTCTGAGCTGATCGCGGTCTATCTCGCCGACAAGATGCAGCAGGGCGCCGTGCTCGAAGACGCCATGAAGGACTCGATCGACGAGCTCGACGGCGTCTTCACCTATGTCGTCGCCACCGCCGACAGCCTCGGCATGGCCAAGGACGTGATGGCCGCCAAGCCGATGGTGCTCTACGAGAGCGACGACTTCGTGGCCCTGGCCTCGGAAGAGGTCGCGATCCGCAGCATCTTCCCGAAAGAGATCGACACCTTCGACCCCTATGAGGGCGAAGTTCGGGTCTGGAAGCGATAATCAGAGAACGGAAAACCTGCCATGGCGCTTCGCACCAAATCGCATGACATGGGAATGCACACCGAGCGTCTCTCGGGCCGCACCCAGCAACGCTTCTTTGAGCCCGATGCCGAGGAGAATTTCACCTATCCGGGCGCGTACGATGTCGACTTCAACAAGCGCGCCGAGTTCGACGCGGCGAAAATGTCGCCGACCGAGATCAACCACAAGATCCGCGAGCTCTTGTCCAAGGGCAACGGCACGATCGTGCTGAAGAATCCAGGCGCCAAGCATGGCGTCGCGGTCGGCATTCTCAACAAGCTGAACCTGATCGTCGAGGGCAGCCTTGGCTACTTCGGCGTCGGCTTGCTCGACGGGCCGAACGTCCGGATCAAGGGCCGCGTGGGCTGGTCCTGCGCCGAGAACATGCTGGCCGGCACCGTGATCGTCGAGAAGAACGCGGGCTCGACCTTCGGTGCCGCGATCCGCGGCGGCGATCTCGTCTGCATGGGCGATGTCGGCGCCCGCATGGGCATCGACATGAAGGGCGGCACGATCATCGTGGGCGGCCGAGCGGGCGCGTTCTGCGGCTTCATGATGCAGCGCGGTCGCATGGTCATCCTGGGCGATGCCGGCAAGAACCTCGGCGACTCGATGTATGACGGCACGATCTATGTCGGCGGCAAGATCGAGGAACTGGGCGTCGATGCGGTGCCGGGCGAGATGACCGAGCTCGACTGCCAGTGGCTGGAACGCAAGCTGAAACTCTACGGCCTGAAAGCACCGAACGGCGTCAAGAACATGACCAAGATCGTCGCCGGTCGTCAGCTGTGGAACTACGACAATCTCGAGCCTTCTGAAAAGAAGCTCATTCTGTAATCCGGGGATCGAAAGGAAATTCACATGGCAAACTCGAAGAAGACCCCCGGCAAGAAGACCACGCCCAAGCTCGCAAAGTCCTCGGTCGCGGCGAAGCTGATCAAGACTGCGCCGAAGCCCGCGGGCAAACCGGCGCCGAAGAAGAACAAGAAGCCGCTGTCGCGCGATACGCATCGCCTGGGCAATAGCTTCATCTTCCCGCCGACGGTGATCGACGACATCCACATCAAGTCGGAGCTCGGCCGCTACCGGATGCGCGGCTTCTCGCTCTTCAAGAAGATCCCGAGCTGGGACGACCTCACGTTCCTGCCGGGCACGCTGACCCGCTTCGTGATCGAAGGCTATCGCGAAAAATGTCTGACCAAGACCGTCATCGGTCCGAAGGCGAAGCGCCCGCTGGTGCTCGACATCCCGGTCTACATCACCGGCATGAGCTTCGGCGCGCTCTCCTTCGAGGCGAAGATCGCGCTGGCCCGTGGCGCCACGATGGCCGGCACCGCGACCTGCTCCGGCGAAGGCGGCATGATCCCCGATGAGCGGCGCTATAGCTCCAAGTGGTTCTACCAGTGCATCCAGTCACGCTACGGCTTCAACCCGCACCATCTGCAACTGGCCGACGCCTGCGAGTTCTTCATCGGCCAGGGCTGCAAGGTCGGCCTGGGCGGCCACTTGATGGGCCAGAAGGTGACCGACCAGGTCGCCGAAATGCGCTCGCTGCCGGCCGGCATCGATCAGCGGTCTCCGGCGCGCCATCCCGATTGGCTCGGCCCGGACGATCTTGCCCTGAAGATCAACGAGGTCCGCGAGGCTACCGACGGCCAGATTCCGATCCAGCTCAAGCTGGGTGCGGCGCGCGTCTATGACGACGTCCGCATGGCGGCGAAGACCGGACCGGATTCGATCTATATCGACGGCATGGAGGGCGGCACCGGCGCCGGCCCGCATGTCGCGACCGAAGAGACCGGCGTCCCCGGCATCGCCGCGATCCGCCAGGCCCGCAAGGCGCTGGATGACGTGGGCAAGTCGGGCGAGATCAGCTTGGTCTATGCCGGCGGCATCCGGAACGGCGGCGACGTCGCGAAGGCCCTGGCCTTGGGTGCCGACGCGGTCGCAATCGGTCACTCTGCGCTGATGGCCTTGAACTGCAACAAGGACATCCCGGAAGCCGACTTCCCGAACGAGATCGGCTGCGAGGCGGGCTACTGCTACCACTGCCACACCGGCCGCTGCCCGGTCGGCGTCGCGACCCAGGATCCCAAGCTGCGTGCGCGCTTGGATCCTGATGAGGCGGCGGAGCGGGTCTACAACTTCCTGCACTGTCTCACCATCGAGGCGCAGATGATGGCCCGCGCCTGCGGCAAGACCAACATCCACTCGCTGGAGCCGGAAGATCTCGCGGCGCTCACCATGGAAGCCTCCGCGCTGGCCCAGGTGCCGCTCGCCGGCTCGCAGCACACCGTCGGTCGTCCCGACATGAACCGGTACTGAGGAGGACATTATGGCAAAACCAAACCCGCCTAAGGGCGGCAAAGCCACCGGGTCCAAGGACGACGTCAACAAGTTCCTGAAGAGCCCCTCGGGCCTCGACTCAGCGCGCGAGAAGGAGATCGGGCAGCACATCGGCTATCGCTACGATGTGAACCTGGTGCCGGATTACGGACGGATCACGCCCTTCCTGAAGAAGTACATGGAGATCATGGGCTGGGACGACCTCAACTGGCTCGAGGACGTCCATATGGGTTACGAGGAAGGCCGGGCCGCGGTGTTCGACCGCAACATCAACGGCTGGGTCACGGTGCCGAAGAACATCAAGCTGCCGGACAACCAGCAGGACCGCGACATGATCGCCCGCGAGTTGCTGATCAAGTTCCAGATGTCGAAGCGCCACCCGATGGTGGACCTGAACAAGGCCTATCGGAAGTTCTGATCACCTCGAGGAAGCCCTCGCTCCGTGTCACGCCGGAGCGGGGGCTCTTTTTCAGGCGGCGTCCACCTGCGCGCGGCGCCAGTCGGGGGTGAAGCAGAGGATGCGGACGCCGGCCGGCATGTTCGGATTGAACAGGCGATTGTGCCAATAGGTGGACTGATAGAGCGGATCATGCTCCGGCAATTCCACGACCGAGACAGGCAGTTGGAAGCGCTGGCCGTATTCGGCGAAGTCCAGCAGGACGCGGCCGTGGCTCAGCATCGTGTCGCTGATCGGCGCCGCGGGACCGAACAGGGCGGTCAGCCGCTCGTCGAACTCGGTGGATTTCTGGAAGTATCCGGCGGCCATGTGCTCGATGGCTTTTTCCCAGCGCTCGACCGGGTCCTGCGTCTTCATGACCTGATGGCGGAAAAGGGAGGTCGTATGCTCCGGCTCGCTCTTGTGGATCACGATCATGATGCCCGGATGGAGCTCGCTCTCGTCCTCGGCGAGCACCGCGGGCCGCATTCCTGGCGAGGGCCGACCGCTTCCATCGCGCATCGCCATCTGGCGGATGCGGCACTGCCAATGCAGGAAATCCTCGCGCACCTTTTCGGCGGCGGGACCCACACGGATGACGTTGTCTGCGCGTTGCTTCATACTGGTGAAGGTGCCGCCAAGACGCCTGCTTGGCAAGGCCGGTCGCCGGTAATCATGGGAAAATTTGTTGAACACCAGGAAACCGGCGGCTATCGTCCCCAGGTTTCCGATTCCGCCTCCGATCTCAGGGTTTGACTCGCATGTTGCCGGCTTTTCTGCCCACCGGGCTGCTGAAATACGGTCTCCGCAAGAAGTACCCGGCGTTCCGCTACATCCCGCCGGCGACCGAGCTGAAGCCCCATTACGACGTGGTGATTATCGGCGGCGGCGGCCATGCGCTCTCATGCGCCTATTACCTCGCGCGGAACCACGGCATCACCAATGTCTGCGTCCTGGAGCGTGGTTATCTCGCCGGCGGCAACACGGCGCGCAACACCGCGATCATTCGCTCGAACTATCTGACGCCCGAAGGTGTCAAGTTCTACGAGGAATCGCTCCGGCTCTACCGCGACCTCTCGCAGGATCTCGATTTCAACATTCTCTATTCCGAGCGTGGGCATTTCACCCTGGCGCATACCGATGCCGCCATGCGCACCAGCCGGTGGCGCGCGGAGGTGAACAAGCATCTGGGCGTCGATTCCGAGCTGATCTACCCGGACGATATTGCCAAGCTCTGCCCCTCGCTCAACATGAGCGACGACGTGCGCTATCCGATCCTGGGTGCGCTCTACCACCCGCCGGGATCGATCGCGCGGCATGACGCGGTTGCTTGGGGCTACGCCGCCCGCGCCAGCCAGATGGGCGTCGAGATCCACCAGCAGACCGGCGTCACCGGCTTGGTCATCGAAGGCGGCAAGGTGAAGGGCGTCCAGACCACCCGCGGCACGATCGGGGCGGGGCAGGTGATGCAGGCAGTGGCCGGCATGACTTCGGTCGTAGCCGATATGGCCGGCTTCAAGTTGCCGATCCGCACCATTCCGCTGCAGGCTTGCGTTTCGGTGCCGCTGAAGCCGTTCCTCGACCAGATCATCGTTTCCGGCAGCCTGCATGTCTACGTGTCGCAATCCTCGCGCGGCGAGCTGGTCATGGGCGGCTCGACTGATCCCTACGGCCTCTATTCGACGCGCTCGACCCTCGACTTCAAGGAAGGCCTGCTCGGCCACATGCTGGAGCTGCTGCCGATGCTGGGCGAGGTGAAAATCCTGCGCCAATGGGCCGGTATGGCCGACATGACTCCCGATTTCTCGCCCGTCATGGGCCTCACACCCGTCGAGAACTATTACATCGACAGCGGCTGGGGCACCTGGGGCTTCAAGGCGACGCCGGTCTGCGGCAAGACCATGGCCTACACCATCGCGAACAACAGACCGCACGAACTGATCAAGCCGTTCTCCTATGAGCGCTTCCTCACCTACAGCCAAGTGGGTGAAAAAGGCGCCGCCTCGGTGGGGCACTAACCATGAAAGTCATGAACTGTCCCCTCAATGGTCCGCGCAACATCAGCGAGTTCGTCTGGGGCGGCGAGGTGAAGCCAATGCCCGACGACAGCGAGCTCAGCGACCGCCAATGGGCGGAATACGTGTTCCTGGAGAACAACACCGCGGGCTTGGTGCGGGAATGGTGGTGCCATGTCCCGACATCGTTCTGGTTCATCGCCGAGCGCAACACCGTCACCGATGAGATCGTGAAAACCTATCCGGCCTCCGAAGTCTTCAAGTCGCGCGTCGATTTCGGAGCCAAGCCATGAATGCGCCCGTGCCCTATGGCGGCATGAACCGTCTGCCGAACCGCGGCCAGTTTATCGACCGCGCGAAGCCGGTCACCTTCAGCTTCGAAGGCGCCTTCGTCGAAGGCTATGAGGGCGACACAATTGCAAGTGCGCTCGCTGCGAATGGCCAATGGATCGTCTCGCGCAGCTTCAAGTATCACCGGCCGCGCGGTGTCCTTACCATGATCGGCCAGGATGCCAACACCCTAGTCCAGGTCGCCGACGAGCCGAACTGCCTCGCCGACAAGCGCAAGATCGCGCCAGGCCTGGTGGTCGAAGGCCAGAACTATTTCGGCTCCTTCGAAAGCGATGCCGGGCGCTTCGTGGAATGGGTCTCGAAATTCCTGCCGGTTGGTTTCTACTACAAGACCTTCCACGAGAAGCGCGCGTCCTGGCGCTTCTGGGAGCCGATCGTCCGCAGGATGGCGGGCTTGGGCAGGATCGACCCGCACGCCCATCACGGCTATTACGACAAGCAGTATCTGTTCGCCGACGTCGCGGTGATCGGCGGCGGTCCGGCTGGCATGGCCGCGGCACTCGAGGCGGCCAAGGCGGGCGGCGAGGTCATCCTCATCGACGAGAATCCCAAGCTCGGCGGCTGCCTAAACTACGCGCGCTTCGATGAAAGCGGCGAGGCGGCCTGCAAGGCCGAAGGCGACTTGCTGGACGCCGTCAAGGCGGCGAGCAACATCAAGGTCATGACCGATGCGGTGGTGAGCGGTCTCTTCGCCGACAATTGGATACCGATCATCCGTGGCAACCGCTTCTACAAACTGCGCGCCAAATCCGTGGTCGTGGCGACCGGCTCGATCGAGCAGCCGGCGGTCTTCCGCAACAACGATCTCCCTGGCATCATGCTGGGCTCGGCGGCGCAGCGCCTGATCCATTTCTACGGCGTGCGGCCCGGTCGGAAAGCCGTGGTGCTGACCGCCAATGACGACGGCTATGCCCAGGCGATCGATCTCCTAAAGATCGGCAGCGAAGTGGTCGCGGTGGTCGACCTCCGCGAAGTGCCGCCGGTGACGCCGCTGTCCTTCGCCGTGCGCAAGGTGGGCATCCCGGTCGTGACCGGCTCGGCAATCCAGGAAGCCTATCACCACAACAAGGAGCATGTGATCGGGGTCGCGGTGGCGCCGATCGTGGCCGAAGGCAAGCTCGGCGATCCGACTGCGAGCTATGACTGCGACCTCGTGCTGATGTCGACCGGTTACAGCCCGGCGGCGCATCTGCTGCTGCAGGCCGGCGCCAAGTTCGCCTACAGCACCGAGACCTCCATGTTCCATCCCGACCAGATCCCGGCGGGTATCTTTGCTGCAGGTTCGGTCGGGGGTGTCTTCGCTCTCGACCAAGTGCGCTCCGACGGCGCGCGCGCCGGTTGGGCGGCGGCGAAACATGCCGGGCTCTCGACCGGTGCCGAGCCCTCCAATCCCGGCGACGTGCGGGACAAGAACCAGACCCATCCCTGGCCGATCTTCCCGCATGCCAGGGGTGGGGAGTTCGTCGATTTCGACGAAGACCTCAAATACGAGGACCTGATCAACGGCATCGCCGACGGCTTCGACAATGTCGAGCTCTTGAAGCGCTATTCGACGGTCGGGATGGGTCCGTCCCAGGGCAAGCATTCCGCCGTCGCCGCGGTGCGTATCGTGGCCCGCGAAACGGGCCGCGATCTCGCCGGCATGACGGTGACGACCCAGCGTCCACCTTATACGCCTGAGAAGTTCGGCCATCTCGCCGGCCGCATCTTCGACCCGGAGCGGCGCACGGCGATGCATCACCGGCACCTGGAGCTCGGCGCACAGATGATGCCGGCGGGCATTTGGTGGCGCCCGGCCTATTACGGCAGGAAGGCCGATCGCGAGAAGGCTATCCACGACGAAGTCCGGGCGGTCCGCAACAATGTCGGCCTGATCGACGTCTCGACCCTCGGCGGCCTCGACGTGCGCGGACCGGATGCGGCCGAGTTCCTGAACCGCATGTACACCTTCACCTACACCAAGCTCGCGGTTGGCAAGTCGCGTTACGTGCTGATGACCGACCAGGCCGGTGTCATCACCGATGACGGCGTCGCCTGCCGCTTCTCGGACGAGCATTTCTACGTCACCGCGACCACCAGCGGCGTCGACGCGGTCTATCGCTCGATGCTGCAATGGAATGCGCAATGGCGGCTCGATGTGGACGTGGCGAATGTGACGGCGGCCTATGCCGGCGTGAACATCGCCGGACCGAAATCCCGCGCGGTCCTGCAGAAGGTCTGCCAGGATATCGATCTCTCGGCCGATGGATTCCCTTATCTCGGCGTGCGCATGGGCACAGTCGCCGGAATTCCGGCGCGACTCTTACGCGTCGGCTTCGTCGGCGAACTCGGCTACGAGATCCACGTGCCTTACGGCTATGGCGAGGCACTCTGGGATGCGCTGATGGCGGCGGGGGCCGCTGAAGGCATTCGTCCCTTCGGCGTCGAAGCCCAGCGCGTGCTGCGTCTGGAGAAGGGCCACATCATCGTCAGCCAGGACACCGACGGCCTCACCAATGTCTGGGAAGCCGACATGCCCTGGGCGGTCGCCAAGACCAAGCCGTTCTTCGTCGGCGGGCGGTCGAGCCAGATCATGGCTAAGATGCCGCTCATCCGGAAACTGGTCGGGTTTACTCTCGATGATCCTTCGCTGCCCTGTCCCGAGGAATGCCACCTGGTGATCCGCGGCGATGAGATCGTCGGCCGGGTTACCTCGGCGGTGAAGTCGCCCAACCTCGGCAAAGTCGTGGGTCTCGCTTACGTGCATCCCGATGACGCGAAGCCGGACGCGAAAATCAGCATCAAGATCGACGGCGGAAGGATGATCGAGGCGCGGGTTGTCGCGCTCCCGTTCTACGACGCCGATTCCAAGCGGCAGGAGATGTGATCATGGCTCTGCCGAAAATCTTCGCCCAGAACCAGATCCGCCGCTCTCCGATCTACCGCGAAACCCAGGCCGCCGGCGCGTTCTGTGACGTCATCAACGACGGCGCCGTGCCGATGCATTACGGCAGCCCGGATTCCGAACTCGGCCGGGCGCAGAAGATGGCGATCGCCGATCTATCAGGCTTGCCGCGGACCGGCCTCAAGGGTGCCGGCACGATCGACTGGCTGCAAGGGCAGGGGCTCTCGATCGGTCCCGACAGCAACATGGCCTACCGTCAGGAAAGTGGCGCCTTGGCCGCACGCCTCGCCCCGACCGAAATCTTCCTGATCGACGGGCTCGATGCGACCGGCGCGCTGGTCGAGAAGCTCAACGGGGCCTGGAGCTGGGGCACGGAAAAGCCGCGCAAACTGATCGGCTATCCGATGCCGCGCCAGGACAGCCATGCCTGGTTCATGGTGACGGGCTCGGCGGCACCGGAGATGTTCGCCAAGATCTGCGGAGTCGACCTCCGGCCGCACAAGTTCAAACCGGGCCAGGTTGCCCAGACATCGCTCGCCAAGATGAGCGGCATCGTCATTAGGGATGACCGAGGGGCGATTCCGGGCTTCCACCTCTTGGCAGACGTCGCTTCCGCCGAGTATCTCTGGGGCGCCGTCCTCGACGCCATGTCGGAGTTCGGCGGCGCACCGGTGGGGCTCCAGGCTCTGCGCCGGTTGGGTGAGGCCCAGACGTGACAAAGCTCTCATGAGCATTTGCCACGAACGAATGGGCTGTGGCCGGAAAGCGACGGGAAACAGTCGCGGCCAGGCAAAAAAGGGTCACTAAAGCCCACTAATCTCTCGGCAATTTAATCGGCCGACCCGCCCCCAAATCGGCCCATCAGGGAAGTCAGGAGCGTATTCCATGAGCAAGAAAGTCGGCAGCGACATCGAGATCGCACGCCAAGCCAAGATGAAGCCGATCCGCGAAATCGCGGGCAAGCTCAACATCGCCGAAGAACATCTCATTCCTTACGGCCACACCAAGGCCAAGGTCTCGATGGACTTCGTGAAGTCCCTGAAGGGCAAGCCGGACGGCAAGCTCATTCTGGTCACCGCCATCAACCCGACCCCGGCCGGCGAAGGTAAGACCACGACCACGGTCGGCCTCGGCGACGGCCTCAACCGGATCGGCAAGAAGACGATCATCTGCCTGCGCGAGCCTTCGCTCGGGCCCTGCTTCGGCGTGAAGGGCGGCGCGGCCGGCGGCGGCTACGCCCAGGTCGTGCCGATGGAAGACATCAACCTCCATTTCACCGGCGACTTTCATGCGATCGGCACCGCGCACAACCTGCTCTCGGCCTTGATCGACAACCACATCTACTGGGGGAACGAGCTCGGCTTCGATGCCCGGCGCATCCAGTGGCGCCGGGTCATGGACATGAATGACCGCGCCTTGCGCGCGATCAACAGCAGCCTTGGCGGCGTCGCCAACGGCTTTCCGCGCGAGGATGGTTTCGACATTACCGTTGCCTCGGAAGTCATGGCGATCTTCTGCCTCGCGACCGACATCGTCGATCTGACGAAGCGCCTCGGCAACATCATCGTCGGCTATACCCGCGACAAGAAGCCGATCTACGCCAGGGACCTTAAAGCGGATGGTCCGATGACCGTGCTCCTGAAGGACGCGATCTCGCCCAATCTGGTGCAGACCTTGGAGAACAACCCGGCCTTCATCCATGGCGGTCCGTTTGCCAACATCGCGCATGGTTGCAACTCGGTGATCGCCACCACGACCGCCTTGAAGCTGGCGGATTACGTCGTGACCGAGGCCGGCTTCGGCGCGGATCTCGGTGCCGAGAAGTTCTTCGACATCAAATGCCGCAAGGCGGGCCTCAAGCCGGCCGCGGTCGTCATCGTCGGCACGATCCGCGCGCTGAAGATGCATGGCGGCGTGGCCAAGGAAGACCTCGGCAAGGAGAATGTCGACGCGGTGAAGAAGGGCGCAGCGAACCTCGCCCGCCATATCCAGAACGTGAAGAAGTTCGGCGTGCAGATCGTCGTTGCGCTGAACCGCTTCATCGCCGACACCGATGCGGAGATCAAGGCAATTCGTGAACTCTGCGCTGGGCTCGGCGTCGAGGCCTATGAGTGCAATCACTGGGCCGAAGGCGGCGCCGGCACGGAAAATCTCGCCAAGGCGGTGGTCGCACTTTGCGATAAGCCTAACAACTTCTCGCCGCTCTATCCGGACGACATGCCGCTTTGGGAGAAAGTGAAGGCCATCGCGACCTCGCTCTACGGCGCGCAGGACATCATCGGCGACAAGGTGGTCCGCGACCGCTTCCACGAGTTCGAGAAGATGGGCTTCGGCAACTACCCGGTCTGCATGGCGAAGACCCAGTACAGCTTCTCCACCGACCCGAACTTGAAGGGCGCGCCCTCGAACCACGTGGTGCCGGTCCGCGAAGTCCGGCTCTCGGCCGGCGCCGAGTTCATCGTCGTCATCTGCGGCGAGATCATGACCATGCCGGGCCTGCCGCGGGTCCCGTCAGCCAACCACATCAAGCTCAACGAGAGGGGCGAGGTCGAGGGGCTGTTCTAAAAGCTTCCCTTGATCGCGAAATAAGCGAGGGCGCAGAGCTCGGCCTGCGTCCTCGCAATTTGCCAGCCTTCGATCTTCACGACGGCGCCGTTGCGGAAGTCTTCCGCAATGGCATTCCGCAGCTTTCCGGCATCCCCGCCGTTCAGGCGTTGCTGCAAGCTTTGCATGACCGCGTCGGGTCGCGGATTCTCCTGCCGTACCCAAGTCTCTCCAAGCTTCGCGGCGGCGTTGCGGTCGGGCAGCAGCGACAGCATGCCTTCGGCGGCATCGGCAGCAGAAGCAAACGCCTGCGACGGCAAGAGGGCGACGGCGGCGACGGCGGCCAGCAGACGGCGTCGGGTCATACTCATCCCAGCGACCCTCCCTTGATGTGGTCGGCCATGCGGATCGCCAGCGCCACGATCGTGTAGGTCGGATTGACCGCGCCGCAGGAAGGAAAGACCGAGCTGCCGGCGATCAGCAGATTGCTGATCCCGTGGACGCGCCCATTGGCATCCACAACGCCCTGCTTGGGATCCGCGGCCATGCGGGTGGTGCCCATGTGGTGGTTGCCCCAGCCGATCTCGTCATCGATCCAGTCGGCGCCTTCGGGCACCAGCAGCTTCACAGCGCCGCCCCACGCGCCGAAAGCGCGTGCCAGCGCGCCGAGATTGTTGGTGAGCGCCTCGCGTTCGGTGCGGGTCGGGCGCCAGGTGAGGCGAAGCTTGGGTAGGCCCAACGCATCGCGGTCCTTTGTCAATGTCACCCGGTTCGCCGCCGACGGGACCGGCTCCAGGGCACAGGCGACACCGTAGATCATGCCGCTTTGTTCCGCGTCGCCGCCGAGGCTCTTCAGCATGGCAATGACGGCAGGCTCGAGCTGCTTCGCGTCGCCTTTGGGCTCGGCGCCGGGCTTGTGCGCCTCATAGAGCGAGAGGCTGATGCTGAGCCCGTTGTTGCGCTTCAGATAGGTATCCGAAGGCATCAGGATCGCGCGCATGCTGGCCCGATCGACCTCCGGCGTATGGACGTAGTAATAGGGAATCCGCGTCTCATCGGTGAGGGCAATGGCGGCGACGTCCCCTGGGGCGGTCACGTGCTCCATGAAATAGCGACCGACCAGATCGTTGCCGTTGCCGAGCCCCGTCGTCTGCACGCTGTTGGAGGCGAGCAGCAACCGCGCATTCTCGATCCCGCCGACGGCCAGGATGCAGAGCTTCGGCCGGATCTCGAATTGATTGCCGCCGAGGGTGGCGACCTTCAGCCGCTCGATCCGGTTGGCCCCGGCATTCGGCAGGATCTCGATCACATTGCTGCTGAGATAGGTCCTGACATTCGCCGCCTTGGCGACGTCGTCGCGATAGACCTCGCCGAAGCGGGTCGGCGGGCTGTAGATGAAGAAGCGTGTCACCAGGTCGTCGCCGGGCAATGCGATCGGTGAAAGACCGGTTCTCGCCTCCCACGGGCCGGGATCGTCGAAATCGAAGGCACCGAGCTGGCAGACCGGCTGAGCGCGTCGATAATAGGGCTCAAGCGCGGCACGGCTGAGCGGCCAGGTGGGAATACCCAATCCATCACGCCCCTCGAAGTCGAGCGGCAGCAGGGGGCGACACCAGCCGCCCCAGTGGTTGGTGGTGCCGCCGAAATAACGCAGGCGTGATTCCGCCAGCGGGTATTCCACGGCACCGCTCTCGCCCTCATAGAGCGCCTGGGTGTCGGCCTCGAGCTCCAGGCTGCCGCTCTCGATCAGCGTGATCGCGCGCCCGCTGTCGCGCAGCTCGCGCGCCAGCGTGATGCCGGCGGCGCCGGCACCGATGATGGCGATATCGGTCTCGATCACGGTGCCGGTGGGCAGCGTCCGTCCGTCAATGAACATGGGAATTCCATACCTGATCCGTCCGGAATCCTAAGTCGATTCCATGACAGCTCGGTTGCAGCGTCGCGATGCCGCAGCATGGATGTCATGCCGAGGAGGCATGGAACCAGAGGCCTACTCCGCGGCGTCCAGCGTGGCGCGCAGGCGCTCGGCGAGCTCGTTCTTGCGATAGGGTTTGCTCAGGAGATTCTTCAGATAGGTGCTGGTCGCACCATCCTGGATCGAGTGCCGGGCAAAGCCGGAGGTGAGAAGGACTTTGAGTCCTGGGCGCAACTCGGTTGCGGCCTCGGCGAGCTGGGTTCCGTCCATGCCGCCGGGCATCACCACATCGCTGAACATGAGATCAATGCGCTCGTCGCTCAGCAGGATGTCGATCGCTTCCTTGCCCCCCGGCGCCTCCAGCGTGTCGTAGCCGAGGTCACGCAACTGCCGCACCACGGTCTCCCGCACTTCGGTGTTGTCCTCGACCACCAGGATGCGTTCATTGGGTCGCGCTGCTTGCAGCGGATCCTGCTTGAATGCGCTCGCGGTGCTGGATTTGGCGACCGCGCGCGGCAGGTAGAGTCGAATCGTCGTGCCGCGGCCCGGCTCGCTGTAGATCTTCACATGGCCCCTCGACTGCCGGGCAAAGCCGTAGACCATGCTCAAGCCCAGCCCCGACCCCTTAGCCGCCTTGGTGGTGAAGAACGGCTCGAAGGCGCGGGCCAGCACTTCCGGCGTCATGCCGCTGCCGGTGTCGGAGACGCAGAGCACGGCGTAGTCACCGGCGGCGACCTCCGGATTGCCGCGGACGTAATCCGCATCGAGCTGCGTGTTGTTTGTCTCGATGGTCAGGCGGCCGCTCTGTTCCATGGCGTCGCGGGCATTGATCGCGAGATTGACCAGAGCGGATTCGAATTGGCTGGGGTCCGCAGTTGCCAGCCAGAGATCGGGTGCGAGCATCAGATTGATTTCAACCTGCTCGCCCAAGGTGCGGTGCAGCAGGTCGACCGTCGCCTTCACGCGATCGTTGAGGCTGAATGTTTGCGGCACCAGAGCCTGGTTCCGCGCGAAGGCGACCAACCGCCGTGTAAGGTCGGCGCCGCGCAGAGCTGCATTGAGCGCGAGATCGATTGACTGAATGGCCGAAGCGGGCACCTTCGGCAGCTCCTTCAGGAGATCGAGATTGCAGACGATGATGGTCAGCAGGTTGTTGAAGTCATGGGCGATGCCGCCGGTGAGCTGGCCGACGGCCTCGAGCTTCTGCGATTGGCGCAGTTGCTCTTCGAGGCGGACGCGCTCGGTGACGTCGCGGCCGATCGCGACGATCGACGGCTTCCCTTCATATTCGATCGGCGAAGCCTTCACCTCCAGGAGGACCGGCGTTCCATCCACGCGCTGGAACTTCATCACCGTCAGCGGCGCGCGCTTGCCGGTGCTCTGCATCATCTTCCGGCGTTCCTGGGCGCGTGGGCGTTCCTCGGGAGAAATGACATCATCGACCGGGCGGCCGAGCAGTTCGGCAGGATCGGAGACACCGAAAACGCGCACCGCTTCCGGGTTCAGATAGACCAAATTCTCGTCCGTGTGCATCCAGATCGCGTCGAGCGCGAACTCGACGAGCTGGCGATAGCGGGCCTCGCTCGCGCGCAGTGCCACTGTTCGGCGCCGGATCGCGCTCAGGGCATAGCCCAGCAAGGCGATCGCGGAGCCGTCGACGAAATAGCGCAGGACGCTCCAAATCTGCTGATCGTCCGCGATCATCAAGGAGCCGCGCGGGACCAGAATGAAATACCGCGTGGCCACGGCGCCCACGATCAGCGCCACGACGGCTGGTCCGAAACCGCCATACCAGGCGGCGAAAGCGAGGGCGAGATACTGGAACGCGAAGGGAAGTCGGTTCTCGACCCAAGGATCGAGCCATTGCCGCGCAATGATTGCGAGGATGACCGCGGCGACCGCGGAGCCGTAGCGGAGTAGGGGCGACGGTGTACGCAGGTTCATTCGGCACGCACAGTCGGTGGCCCCGGCGAGGGGCTTTGTCGCCGGATTATATTCCGAGTGCGGGTTTTGTATATCGCTCTTTGCGCGTGTATGCCGATGCTAGTCCAGCGGGTTGGCCGAAAGCGCCCGTGCCATCGGCGAGAGCCGGAAGCCGCGCTCCATCGTCAAGGCTCCGGCGAAGTCCGGATCGGAGAACAGCGCCCGCAGGTTGGCGGCGGTCAGGCTGCCTTTGATCTCGTCATGGGCATCGCCGAAATCGACTGCACTGGCACCGTGGCGCGTCAGCGCGTCGTGCAAGACACGGTCGCGGCGCTCCGGGTTGAACTCGACATTGCGGAACACCCAGCCGCCATTCGAGGCCTGGCTGACGATTGTGTAGAGCGCGCCCTTGGCCGGGTCGGGATCGGTGAAGACGCCGAGCAGGCGGCCGTCATTGAGCTTCATCATCCGCAGCAGAACCGGCGCGTCCTTGCGCTCGCCCTCGGTGAAGGTCAGGCGGTAGGTGCGATCGCTGATCGGTTCGACCAGGGCGTCAAGCGTGCCCGGATCGTCGGACGATTCATGCGGGAAGCCGGTCGCAAAGTAGGCGCCGCCGAAGCCCGCCAGTTCGGCGAGATCCTCGGTGGAGAGGTTGGGGGCGTCGCTGGACAGGCAGGCCGTCGGACCAAAGAGCAGGACCAGAACAAAGAAAACAGCGCGCAAGGCGGATGATCTCATAGCGACCCCCTCGAAATCATATTCCTGTCTGATGGTCGCGCAGGGCACCGCCTCGGTTCAAGAACCGATTGGCGGGAACGCGCGTTCAAGGTCCGTTAAGAAAGCGGGCGCAGAGTCGAGAGACGCGCGCTGCCGAGCAATTGAGACAAATGCCTCAGGATCCGCATGGGAAGGCGCTTACGCCCTGAACCGTCCGCTCAGCCGATAGCGGCTGCCGGGATAGGTGAGATCGACGCAACTGACCAGCTTGCCGTCGCTCCAAGTGCGGCGGTGCAGCCGGATGCAGGGTTCCTTGGCGGGAATCTTCAGCAGGCGCCGCTCTTCCGCTTCGGGCAGCACGGCTTCGATCACATGCTCGGCCTCGGAGATGGGCGCCACTTCGGTCAGATAGACGAACGGCGTGATCCGGGTGAAATCCTGCTGCAGATAGTCCTTGGCCATGCGCGGATCGACCAGCCGGTCCTCGATCTGGATCGGCACGTCGTTCTCGAGGTGCAGCAGCGTCGAATGATAGACCTCGTCGCCGGCCTTCATCTCGAAGAGGCGCGCGGTCTGCTCGCTGGCAGCTTCGCGCCTCAGGAGAATGACCTTGGCCTCGTGGCGACTGCCGCGGGCGCGGATCTCGTCGGCGATGTTCTTGACCTCGAACAAGGCGGACTGTGCCTTGCTCTCGGCGACGAAGGTGCCGACGCCCTGGACCCGGATGAGCTGTCCCTCCAGGGTCAGCTCGCGAAGCGCCCGGTTAATCGTCATCCGGCTGACGCCCATGTCGCGGACGAGTTCAGCCTCGGAAGCGATGCGGTCGCCCGGGCGCCAGTCGCCGGATTGAATCCGGGACGAGATCATCCGCTTGATCTGGCTGTAGCGCGGGAGCGGGGATGGCGTGTCGGCGTTCACGAAACCTCATCCACAAGCGATAAATGTGAATATAGACAACTTCTCAGACTTCTATACATGTACAGACAAATGAGTGGAAGCTGCTGATGGTTGCAACTCTCTTCGCCGAACAGGCGCTGCTCCCCGACGGCTGGGCCCGCAACGTCGCCATCGATGTCACGCCCGACGGCACCATCGCCAAGGTCGCGGTCGGCGCTTCGGCCGACGGCAAGCAGCGGGTGAACGGCCCGGTCCTGCCGGGCATGATCAATCTGCATTCGCATGCCTTCCAACGGGCGATGGCCGGCCTCACCGAGGTGGCGCTCAATCCCGATGACAGTTTCTGGTCCTGGCGCGAGTTGATGTATCGCTTGGTCGGGCGGCTGCAACCGGATCAGGTCGGGGCGATCGCGGCCTTCCTCTATATCGAGATGTTGAAGGGCGGCTACACATCGGTCGCGGAGTTCCACTACCTGCACCACGACATCGACGGCCGGCCCTATGCCGATCCCGCCGAGATGTCGCGCTGCATCCTCAACGCCGCCGAGGCGACCGGCATTCGCATTACCCTGCTGCCGGTGATGTATGCCCATGGCGGTTTCGGCGGCAAGGACCCGAGCACGGCGCAGCGCCGCTTCATCCACGATCCGGAAGCCTATCTCGGCCTGCTCGAGAATCTGGAATCGGAATGCGTCGATGGCCGCGCGGCCCTGGGCGCCAGTTTCCATTCCCTCCGCGCGGTGACGCCGGAGGAGGTGACGGCGGTGCTGCAGGGCATGCGGCCGGGCCTGCCGATCCACATCCACATCGCCGAGCAGCAGAAGGAAGTGGACGACTGCATGGCCTGGAGCGGCAAGCGGCCGATCCAGTTCCTCTATGACAGATGGCCGATTGACCAGCGCTGGTGCCTGGTCCACGCGACCCATGCCGACGACGCCGAAGTCACCGCCATGGCGAAGAGCGGTGCTGTCGTCGGTCTTTGTCCCACGACCGAAGCTAATCTCGGCGACGGCCTGTTTCCGGCGGTCTCCTACATGGAACAGCGTGGCCGTTTCGGCATCGGCTCCGACAGCCATGTCTCGGTCACGGCTTTCGAGGAATTGCGCTGGCTGGAATACGGCCAGCGCCTGAAGCACGAGCGCCGCAATCGCCTCCATGGCGGCAACCAAGCCAATATCGGCACCTTCCTCTATGAAGCGGCGCTCGAAGGCGGCGCGCTCGCTTTGGGCCAGAAAGTCGGCCGTATCGAGGCCGGCGCCAAGGCCGATCTCCTGGTGCTCGACAGCCGGCACCCATTGCTGGCCAATGTGAAAGCCGACGACATCCTCGGCCGCTGGATCTTCGCCGGTGCCAGCCGGATGATCCGCGACGTCATGGTCGCCGGTGACTGGGTGATCCAGGACGGCCGCCATCCGGACGAGATCGAAGCCGGCCGCGCCTTCGCCGCCGCGATGCGGCCGCTGTTCGAGGATTAGGCCGGCTTCCAGCCGATCAGCGTCTCGACGAAGCGCATCAGCACCGGCCGCACTTTGGCCGCCTGCGCCTCGATGTAATCGAACGGCAGCGCCTCTCGCATATAGGTGCGCTGTGCCAGCTCGAGCTGCACCGCATGAATGCCGTTCGACGGATCGCCGTAGTTCCGGGTGATGTAACCACCCTTAAAGCGGCCGTTGACCACATGGCGATAGCCCGGCGCAGCGCAGACTTCCGCCAGACGCGCGGAGAGATCGGCGGCCGTGCTCTTGCCCTCATTGGTGCCGATGTTGAAGTCCGGCAGATCGCCGTCGAACAGGCGCGGGATTGTGCCTCGGATCGAATGCGCGTCGAACAGCACGGCATAGCCGAAGCGCTGCTTGATGCGTTTCAGCTCGTCGCCGATCTTCTCGTGATACGGCCGCCAGATCTCGGAGAGATAGAAGGCGCGCTGCTCGGCGCTGGGCGCGGCGCCCGGCTTGAAGGCCGGCGTGCCGTCGAACAGGATGTCGGGATAGAGTCCCGTCGTTGCCGTCGCATAGAGCGGCTTGTCATCCGGCGGGCGGTTCAAGTCGATCGCGAAGCGCGAATAGCGCGCGCCGAGCACGCTCGCACCCAGAGCGCCGGCGAAATCATAGAGCCTCGTCAGATGCCAGTCGGTGTCGGGCAAAGGGCGCGCGGCATCGCTCAGCCCGGCTTCGACTTCCGGCGGCAGATCGGTGCCGACATGCGGGATGCTGATCAGGAGCGGCGTGTTGCCTTCGAAGAAATGATAGGGGCGGGGCAGGGCGGTGGTCATGCGGGACCTCCGATCCGGATAACGGCGACGATCGATCTGCCGTCCAACAGCATCGTACTTTCGCCGTCATCGATCCGCAGCGTTTCACCTTTGCCTAGTCTCTTCCCAAATGCCGATACTTGCCCATCCAGGCAATAAAGAACGGTCACGGGGGCAGCGAACGTCCGAAGGCCTAGAGTGGGTCGCACGACCTCGAGCTCTGCCCTGGGTCCGGTCCGGGATGCGATGAGATTGAAGTCGCGGATCGGCCCATCGATCAAAGTACAGTCCGTCTGCCATTCGCCGGCAAAGCGGAACGGCTCGAAGGGGAATTCCAGCTTCTTTGATTGCGGTTGGGGTGCTTCACCCGATTTGCGGGCGAAATGCAGCGTGAAGCCTGCGCCCTCAAGCAACATGATCGTTCGCTGGTAGCCTTCGAAATCAGAAAAGGGCCCGGACTGTGCCACTTCCGCGATGCTGATTCGCCAATCGTAGTTCGCCGCGGTACCAGCGGGTTTCACCATCAGCTCGGTCGTGGTGCCGCCGCCATTCTTCCACGGCATCACCTTGTAATCCGCAGGCGTCAGATGCGTGAGCTTCACGGCTGGCGCGTCCATTGCCCCGCGCGCATGACCGCGACGGTCGGCGTGCCGCCGATCCAGTAGGCAAGCTCGGCCGGCCGTGCGATGTCGAACACGACCAGGTCCGCAGCCTTGCCGGCCTCGATCGTGCCATGGCTCTTGGCAAGGCCGAGCGCCTTCGCCGCATTGACGGTGACGCCGCGCAGCGCCTCTTCAGGTGTGAAGCGGAAAAACGTGCAGGCCATGCTGAGCATCAGCAGCAGCGAGAGGGCAGGGGAGCTACCCGGATTGCTGTCGGTCGCGAGCGCCATGGCGACTCCCGCCTTTCGGAAAGCATCGATCGGCGGCAACTTGGTCTCGCGGAGCGCATAGAAGGCGCCAGGCAATAGCACCGCGACGGTGCCGGACTTCGCCATGGCGGCAATGCCGGACTCATTGGCCCATTCCAGATGCTCGGCCGAGAGCGCACCGTATTCCGCCGCCAAGGCTGCGCCGTTGAGATCGGAGAGCTGCTCGGCATGCAGCTTCACCGGAATGGCGAGCTTCTTTGCGACCTCGAACACCCGCCGCGTTTGTTCGGCAGAGAAGGCGATCTTCTCGCAGAACACATCGATGGCATCGACCAGGCCTTCCTTGGCCAGGGTCGGCGTGATCTCGTTGCAGACCAGGTCGATATAGGCGTCGGACCGGTCCTTGTATTCCGGCGGCAAGGCATGCGCCGCCAGGCAGGTCGCGCGCACCGTCACCGGCATCGTCTTGCCGATTGCCCGCGCGGCCTGCAGCATCCGTCGCTCGGTCTCGAGGTCGAGGCCGTAGCCGGACTTGATCTCGATCGTCGTGACGCCTTCGTTGAGCAGCGGCGCCACGCGTTTCGCGGCGCTGGCGACCAGCTCGTCCTCGCTCGCCGCGCGCGTCGCCTTCACCGTGGAAACGATGCCGCCGCCCGCCTTGGCGATCTCCTCATAGGTGGCGCCTTTGAGGCGCAGCTCGAACTCGTTCGCCCGATCGCCGCCATAGACGATGTGGGTATGGCAGTCGATCAGGCCCGGCGTCACCCAGCGCTTCTTCAGATCGACGCGCGCCTTGGCCGAGCCCGCGTCCTTGCGAGGTCCGACCCAGGCGATCTTCTCGCCGCTGATCCCGATCGCCGCATCCTCGATCGCACCGTAAGGCGCGTCACCGGCCATGGTCGCGGCATTGCAGTTCTCGAGGAGGAGGTCGTATTCCATCACTTGCCGAACATCGGCAGGTTCAAGCCCTTCTCCCGCGCGAAGTCCTGCGCGATCTCGTAGCCGGCATCCGCGTGGCGCATGACGCCGGTGCCGGGATCGTTGGTCAGCACGCGCTCCAGACGCGCGGCCGCCTCCTTCGAGCCGTCGCAGACGATGACCATGCCGGCATGCTGCGAGAAACCCATGCCCACGCCGCCGCCGTGATGCAGGCTGACCCAGGTCGCCCCAGAGGCGGTGTTCAGCAGCGCATTCAGCAGCGGCCAGTCGGAGACGGCGTCGGAGCCGTCCTTCATGCCTTCGGTCTCGCGGTTGGGCGACGCGACCGAGCCGCTGTCCAAATGATCGCGGCCGATCACGATCGGCGCCTTCAGCTCGCCCTTGGCGACCATCTCGTTGAAGGCGAGGCCCAGGCGCGCGCGGTCGCCGAGGCCCACCCAGCAGATGCGCGCCGGCAGACCTTGGAACTTGATCCGCGCCTTCGCCATGTCGAGCCAGTTGTGCAGATGCTTGTCTTGCGGCATCAGTTCCTTGACCTTGGCGTCGGTCTTCCAGATGTCCTCCGCTTCGCCTGAGAGGGCTGCCCAGCGGAACGGGCCGACGCCCTTGCAGAACAGCGGGCGGATATAGGCGGGGACGAAGCCCGGGAAGTCGAAGGCGTTCTCGACGCCGGCTTCCATCGCCATCTGCCGGATGTTGTTGCCGTAGTCGAAAGTCGGAATGCCGAGCTTCTGGAAACCCAGCATGGCCTTGACCTGCACCGCCATGGATTCCTTCGCGGCTTTGACCGTGCCCGCCGGATCCTTTACCCGCATCTCCGCGGCCTTGGCGAGGCTCCAGCCGGCCGGGAGATAGCCGTTCAGCGGATCATGCGCGCTGGTCTGGTCGGTCACCATGTCGGGACGAATGCTGCGCTTCAGGATTTCGGGGAAAACCTCCGCCGCGTTGCCGAGCAGACCGACCGAGATCGCCTTGCCGTCCTTCTTCGCCTGATCGAGGAGCGCGATCGCCTCGTCGAGGGTCGCGGCCTTGGTGTCGAGATACCTGGTTTCGAGCCGCTTTTCGATCCGCGACGGCTCGCATTCGACTGCCAGCATTGACGCGCCGGCGAAGACCGCCGCCAGCGGCTGCGCGCCGCCCATGCCGCCGAGACCGCCGGTCAGGATCCAGCGGCCCTTGAGGTCGCCGCCGTAATGCTGCACGCCGGCTTCGACGAAGGTCTCGTAGGTGCCCTGCACGATGCCCTGGCTGCCGATGTAGATCCAGGAACCGGCCGTCATCTGGCCGTACATCATCAGGCCCTTGGCATCCAATTCGCGGAAATGCTCCCAGGTCGCCCAGTGCGGAACCAGGTTGGAATTGGCGAGCAAAACGCGCGGCGCGTCCTTATGGGTGCGGAAGACGCCGACCGGCTTGCCGGACTGGACGAGGAGGGTTTCGTCCTCGTTGAGATCCTTCAGGGTCGAGACGATCCGGTCAAAGCAATCCCAGTTGCGCGCCGCCCGGCCGATGCCGCCATAGACCACCAACTCTGCTGGATTTTCAGCCACTTCCGGGTCGAGGTTGTTCATCAGCATCCGCAAGGGCGCCTCGGTCATCCAGGACTTGGCGTTGAGCTTGGTGCCGCGGGGCGCGCGGATGACGCGCTGGTTCTTGACGGGAGCGTTCATAGGACCATGTCCCTCAACTTGTATATACAAGCTGCAGTGCTATCACTCCCGGTAAGCCGTCGCAAGGGTGACGCACCACCGTCATGAATTGACCATGAATCGATGCAACAAGTGGACCTGCTGCGCTGTTGAGTCGGGCACGGAGATGGTCCCAGAGATTCACTCTTGGCATTTCCATGCGACCACAGGGATGAAACCATGCGAGCCACCACCCAGCCGAGAGTCGGGCGCCTGCACGCCGCCTATGCCAAGGACACGATGTTCCTGAAGACGGTGCTGCTGGCGCTTTTGCTTGCCTTGATCACCTGCGTTCTGATGGCGCCGCCCAAGACCGCCGATGCCCAAGAGGCGACCCCGCAGACGGGCAACAACTGCGCGGCGGGAGACAAGATCGACGGCTCGACGGCAGAGCAGGCCAAGGCGAAGCTGGAAGCCGCCGGCTACACCGACATCACCGGCCTCAACAAAGGCTGCGACAATGTCTGGCACGCCCAGGCGCGGAATGGCGGCAACCCGGTCAATGTAATGGTGACGCCGGACGGCACGATCAATCAAGAGACCAACTGAGGTCCCCTGTAATCGCGCCTTGGTTGTACCACAATTCTGACTTAGGGTCTCCAGGCATTCATTGAAGCGCGTCGATTGAGTCGACGCGATGCTTGCCCGGGGACCATGTTCACGCTTGCCAATCTCTCCCGCTGTGCCGGGACGCTCTGCCTGATCTGGGCCATCATCCCGTCATGAGCCAGATTGATTGGGCGGAGTTCAATCGCCTTGGGGAATTGCCGCCGCCGCGAAGCACACGTCTTATTGGTACAATTGAGGCTCAGCCGGCGAGCGTCAGCACGAGGCCGAGGGTGAAGGCGCCGATTAAGCCGGCGATGAAGACCGCGCGCATCCAGGGTTTCCTGAGGACGATCTCGCCTTGTCGGGCTTTATCGGCGGGATAACCGTGCGGGTAGGTGAAGTAGTCGGGGCGGGGCGTCTGCATGGGAAATCCGAATCTGGTGCTGGCCCGAATGCGGTGTCCCAACGAAATGTGCGCAAGGGCTTGGCGTTCCCAGTGAATCTGATTCACGACCCGTTTCGTGCGTGAAGCGCTTTCATGGCGGCAGAATCTCCACATTGACCGTGATGATTTCGGTTTGATGACGAACGGCTCATCCCAAGGGATGGAAGGCATCCGATCATGATGGCCGTCACTCTTGCTGCAGCGCACTTTGCCAAGCGCGCCATAAGCCGTATGATGATCCTGCCGATTGGCGCCTCGGAGATTCGCCAGGGCGCTCTCCCAGAGTCGGCATGAGGAGGTCCGCCATGTTGAACGTCACGTCCTGCAACGCAGCCCTCGCTGTGCTCATCGTCCTCGCCGCGCTCGGCCCGGCGATCGTCGACGTCGCGCGCCTCGCCAAATGCGCCATCGTGCCCTGCCGGGACAAAGAGCCGATCTAAGGTTCTCGGCGCGGCAAAGCTCTACGACACCGCTTCAATCTCGCTCTTGCGGCCGGCGCGTTTCGTTTCGCGGTGATCGGTCGCGAGCAGCGTGTAGACGGTCGGCAGCACGAACAGCGTGAACAGCGTGCCGATGCCCATGCCGAGCACGATCGTAAGACCGATCGCGAAGCGGCTGGCGGCACCTGCGCCGGTCGCCATCAGCAGCGGAATGAGGCCCACCACCATCGCCGCGGTGGTCATCAGGATCGGGCGCAAACGCACGACGGCGGCTTGTTGAATCGCCGCGCGCTTGTCGAGCCCTTCCTTGCGCTGGAGCTGGTTGGCGAACTCGGTCATCAGAATGCCGTGCTTGCTGATGAGACCGATCAGGGTCACCAGGCCGACCTGGGTGTAGATGTTCAGACTCTGGATCCCCATGAACATCGGCACCATGGCGCCGCAGATCGCGAGCGGCACGCTGACCATGATCACGATCGGATCGCGCAGGCTCTCGAACTGCGCCGCCAGCACGAGGTAGATCACGACCAGCGCGAAGACGAAGGTGATCGCGAGCTGGTTGCCTTCGCGCGTGAACTGCCGCGATTCCGAGAGGAAATCGCGATGATAGGAGGCGGGCAGCACCTCGTCGGCGGTCTTGTTCAGGAAATCGACCGCCTGGCCCATGGTGACGCCGATATTCGGCACCGCCGAGAAGGTGGCCGAAGCGAGCTGGTTGTAGTGGGTGAGGGCATTGGGATCGATCCCGCTGCCGATCGAGACCACGGTCGAGAGCGGCACCAGGTTGCCGCTGCTGGTCCGCACGTAGTACTCCGCCAGGCGATCCGGCGTCAGGCGCTCGCCGCGCGTCACCTGCGGGATGACTTCATAGGAGCGGCCGTTGAGGTTGAAGCGGTTGACGTAGTTGCCGCCGACCATCAGCGCCATCGTGTCGCCGATCGCCTGCATGCTGATACCCATGTCGCTGGCTTTTGCGCGATCGATGTTCACCCGCACCATCGGGCTGTTGAAGTCGAGGTCGCTGTCGGTGACCATGAAGAGGCCGCTCTCGGCCGCCTTCTGCTTCAGCACCGCCATGTTCTTGTAGATGTCGGTGAACTCCTCCGGCGCACTGATCACCATGGAGACCGGCAGGCCGCCGGTGCCGCCGGGCAGCGAGGGCAGGTTGAAGGCGAAGACCTGCATGCCGGTGATCTGGCCGAGCTGGCCCTGCACCTGGGGCAGCAGTTCCGCGATGCCGCGCTTTCGGTCTTCCCATTCTTTCATCACCATGCCCGAGATCGAGGAGTTGAGGCCGGTGAAGCCGTTGACGATGAAGCGCCCGGTCGTCTCCGGGAACGAGGCGTAGACCTTGTCGACCTGGTCGCTGAAGATCTTGGTGTAGTCGAGGTTGGCGTATTGCGGGCCCTTGCCCATGGCGAAGATGACGCCCTGGTCCTCGTCCGGCGCCAGCTCGGCGCGGGCATGAATGTAGAAGAAGACCAGCAGCCCCATGATGACCGCGCCGAACAAGGTCACCGAGGCGCGGTGGTTGAGGCTGGAATGCAGCCGCCTTGCATAGAACCGCTCGGTCGCGCCGAAGGTGCGGTCCACCAGATGCGGGAACCAGCCCTCGTTCATGCCGCGCTTCAGCAGCACCGAGCACATCATGGGCGATAGCGTCAGCGCGACGATGCCGGAGATGACGACGGTGCCGGCGAGGGTGAAGGCGAACTCGCGGAAAAGGGTGCCGGTCAGGCCGGAGAGGAAACCGATCGGCGCATAGACCGCGGCCAGGGTGATGGTCATGGCGATGACCGGCCCAGCGATCTCGCGGGCGCCGAGCAAGGCCGCCTGGACCGGCGTCAAGCCTTCCTCGATATGGCGGTGGATGTTCTCCACCACGACGATCGCGTCATCGACGACGAGACCGATCGCCAGCACCATGGCGAGCAGGGTCAGAAGATTGATGCTGAAGCCGAAGGCCAGCATGATCACGAAGGCGCCGATCAGCGACAGCGGGATGGTGACGACCGGGATCACCACCGAGCGGAAGGTGCCGAGGAACAGGAAGATCACCACGATCACGATGCCGACCGCGAGCGCCAGCGTGTGCTCCACCTCGTTGATCGAGGATTTGATGAACTTGGTGGAGTCATAGGCGATGCCCATCTTCACCGTCGGCGGCAGGCTGCGCTCGAGATCCGGCGCCATGGCGCGGATGTCCTCGACGATGTTCAGCGGGTTGCCGGTCGGCGTCGATTGCACGCCGATGAAGACCGCGTGCTGGCCGTTCATCATGACGCTGGAATCGTAGGACTGGGCCGAGAGGTCGACCGTGCCGACATCCTGCAGCCGGATCAGCGTGCCGCCGCTCGCACGCACCACCATCTGGCGGAACTCGTCCAGCGACTTCAAATCGGTGTTGGCGGTGATGCTGGAGACGGTGAAGTAGCTCTTGGTCTGGCCGGGCGCCGATTGGAAATTGTTGGCGCGGATCGCATCGGCGACATCGGAGGCGGTGACGCCGAGCGCCGTCATCCGCGACGGATCGAGCCAGAGCCGCATGGCGAAGGTCTGGCCGCCGAGGATCTCCGCCTGAGCGACGCCGTCGATCGTGGCCATGAGCGGCTGCACGACGCGCGAGAGATGGTCGGTGATCGCCGCCTCGTTCAGCTCGCTCGAGGCGAAGCCGATATACATGATCGCGGTGCTGTCGCCGGTCTGCTTGATGATGACCGGGTCGTTCGATTCCTGCGGCAGCAGGTATTTCACCTGCTGCACCTTGGCCATGACGTCGGTCATCGCCTTGTTCGGATCGTAGTTCAGCTTGACGTAGACGCTGATCGTGGAGAGCCCCTGCGTCGAGGACGAGGTCATGTAGTCGATGCCTTCGGCACTCGACACCGCCTGCTCGATCGGCTGGGTGATGAAGCCCTGCATCAGATTGGGATCGGCGCCGGGAAAGCTGGTGGTGACCTGGATCACCGTGTTCTCCAGCTCCGGATACTGCCGGACCGTGAGATCGAAGAAGGCGCGCGCGCCGATCAGCAGGATCAGCAGGCTGACCACGGTGGCGAGGACCGGACGGCGGATGAAGATGTCGGTGAAGCGCATGGTGGCGGCCCCGTTATTCCTTCGGCACCTCGGTGGGCGTCTGCAGGCTCTTCGTCTCGGAGAGCGTGACGGCTGCGCCGTTGTGCAGCTTCAGCTGCCCGCCGACCACGACCATCTCGCCGGCCGCGACGCCTTTCAGCACCGCGACCTTGCCCTCATGGCGCGAGCCCAGGGTCACGAAAGCCTGCTCGGCGGTGTAGGTCGTCTTGCCTTCCTGATCCTTGGCTTCCTTCACCTTGAAGACGGATTCGCCGTAGACCGTGTAGTCGACCGCCGGCTCGGGGATCGTCACCACGTCGGGCTGCGGCGGCAGGATCACGCGGAGCCGCGCATACATGCCGGGCTGCAGCATGTGATCCGTATTGGCAAGAGACGCGCGCACCTTGACCGCGCGCATGTTCGCATCCACCTGCGGGTCGATCGCGAAAATCTCGCCGCGAAACACGCGGTCGGGGAAGGCATCGACCCGGAACTCGACCGGCTGCTCGACCGAGAGCGCGGAACGGTTCTGCTCCGGCAGCGTGAAATCGACAAACAGGGTCTCGAGATCGGTCAGGGTTACGATCGCCGTGCCCGGCGCCAGGTACTGGCCGAGATTGGCCACGCGGATTCCGAGCGTGCCGCTGAACGGCGCCTTTACGACCATATGGTCGATGACCGCTTGCGACTTGGCGATGCCGGCCTTGGCCTGGTCGAGCTCGCTCTGCAGCTGATCGACCGACTGCTTGGAGCTGTATTGCTTTGAGGCGAGCTCCTTGGTGCGCGCGAGATTGGCGGAGGCGAGCCGCGCCTGAGCCTGGTAGGTCGCGAGATCGGCGCGCTGGGTGCTGTCGTCGAGCTGCACCAGCACATCGCCGACTTTCACCTGCTGTCCGGAATCGAAGTTGATCTTGTCGACCCGGCCTTCGAGCTCGGGCGCGATCGTCACCTGATGCGCGGCCATCATCGTGCCGATGGTCTCGAGGGCACGGGGCATGTCTTCCGTCGCGGCGACCGCGGTCTCGACCGGAGTCGGCGGCGGCGGCTGGAAGAACTGCGCCATGATCTCAGGCTTCTTGACGTATTCGAAATAGGCGGCGGCGCCCGCCAGCACGGCGGCGATCACCAGGACGAACAGGAACCAGAAGATGCGCCGTCCCCAGCCCGGCGCCGGCGGCATCCGGTTCACACCCGAAGGGCCCGAATGCTGGGCGCCCGGCACTGCTGCTTGGGGGTCGCCCGGTTGAACGCTGTCCATGATGATCCTTGGTCTAAAACTCTTGGCCGCCGGTCTTCCCGACCGGGTCTCCCAGCACGTCGTTTTATCAACCGTCGAATCGACAGAACCCGGCGGCTGCCGAGGCGCTTTTTGCGCCGGTTGCGAAAGAACCCGAAGCGGAGCGAAGCCTTCCCGGGGTGGTGGTCACTAAGCGGCGGGTAAACTAATCAGTTCAATGGGCGTGTAAAGTAGATTGCCGGTGAGCGGCGGAAACCCTGGGGTCTATCGATCGGAAAATTACGTTTACGCCCTTCGCCGGTTTTTGAGCCATCAAAGCGCTGCAAGCTTCGGAAAGTGTGGGAAAATCCCAGTCGAACGAAGCCGATGGATTTCTGCGTATTGTAAACGTCCGGTCAACGTTGGTGCCCAAACAGCGGCGTCATACAACCGTCAAATTGTACATATTTTGTTCCTCCGGATCAATCACGTCCGTTGCGCACCCGCACCCGGTTGCGCTGGTCCGGCCAGCCGCAGCGTTTGCAGAAGCTCTTGCGCGCCAGCTCGTCGATCGGCGTGTCGAGGCTGATATTGCGGCGGATCAGCTGGAGCAGGGTGACCAGCCCGGTGCGATGGCAGCGGCCGCACTCAAACTCCAAGACCTCGCCCTTTTTCAGGCTGGAGAGCGGCTTCCAATTGCGGATCCTCGGGTTCGGCATGACGGGAACAATAAGAGAACAAGCTCTCTTCGGTCCACCGCCCGTTCCGAGAGGAATATATGCAGAAATGCAACCGAATCGGGACCGTCAGTCGCGCCATATAACGAGAAGAATGCTGCCCACGGTCAGCACCACGCCCCCGAGGCCGAAAGGCTGCTCGGGGGTCAGGCCAGGGATTCGCGGAACCTGCGTCTTGTTCGCCTCAGCGACCTCCTTGACGCGCTGCAGAGCAAACATCCCGAATAGAAAGCCGAAAATCCCGACGGCAAAGGCCAAGACGATCAGCAAGAGGACTTCGTCCATGCTCACTCCGGGCAGGTGAAGACGTAGACCTGGTTCTTGGGCGTGAGGGCGCAGTTTCTGGCGAGCTTGGTCGCGGTCTGGATGTCGGCTTGGGCGCGGCCATCGTCGCGGCGCGCGAGATAGATGCTGGCTCGGAGGGCATAGGCCTGCGCACTTTTGGGATGGGTCGCGATCGTACGATCCAATGCGGCGAGCGCCTGATCAACCTGACCGCGCCGCCATTGCGCCTCGATGGCCTTCAGACTCTGTCGAAGGTCGCCATTGGCCTTGGTGCGGGCCGCTTGCGCCGCATCGAACGCGGCGGCGCCAGTTGGGTCAAGCTGATGCGCCTCGGCGGTGTCCGCGGCGGCACGTTCCGTGTCGCCGGTTTCCTTGTAGGCCAGGGCGCGACCGAGGAGGGCCTGCGCCTTCTGTTCCGGCGTGACATCGGCCGGTAGCATTTCCGGCGAGCAGACGTCGATCGCCAGATCCCACACGCCGCGCGCGACCGCGTCGTCGCAGGCCGTGCCGGCTGCCGCTGGATCGGCCATCGCCAATCCTGCCAGAACCGCCAATGCAGCCACGGACATTGCCCGCATGAATTCCCCCGAACCTCGTTCGGCGAGATTAACGGCGGTCAATGACGGCGAATAGGCTCTTAAGGTTCGGATCGGCAACGGATCGGCTTTTTATCCCCATTATCCACCGTTTTGCGCTCCGGAATCCGCTGGGAAAGGGGAACGACGGCCGAAATCAGGGCTTGAAGCGCGCTGCGCTGAGTCTTTGGAGTCTGACCGTCAGAACGCCTGCCACGGGATCATCATCAGCACATTGCCGATGATGAAAGCGGCAGCCGCGATTGGGACGATGACGACCGGCGTCAGATACCAGACGGGGAGGGGTTGCATAGCCGGTTGCACAACTGCAACAGGCATTGGCGCAACGGCAACAGGTTCTGGAACGGAGCTGAGGCTCGGAGCTTCGTCGAAAACCGCGGGGTCGATTTGGAGAACCTGTGCCATGCAGCAAGAAAGCATCGAGCCCGGCGTTGGTTGCAGCGCGATCGCACGACGCTGCGAAAATTCACGCCGCTTCCGGTTGACCTGTCGCACTCCGATCGATCAAATCGCCATGGGGGCGGGGCATGATCGCGAAATTATGCATCGGCACACTGACGGGGATCTTGCTGGTCATGCTCTACCGCGGGATGCGCGAAGAGCAGGCGCGGGCGGTGTTCGACGCGACGACACCACCCGATGTGGTGAAGATTCACGCCGTCATTCGCTCCTACGATTATCCTTGCGACGCCGTCATCTCCTTCACGCCGCTCGGCAAGAGCAAGCAGGGGACGGACAGTTATCTGGCGCGCTGCCGTGACGGCGGGCGCTATGTCTATTTCCAGGATGGGAAAGAAGGCTGGCTGAGCGCAACAAGCTGCGCTGAACAGGCGCAAGGCGGCTATCGCTGCCCCAAGTGATGCGGCAACTTCACCCGCACAACCTTCGGTGTTAGATTGGCAACGGTATCAGATTGGCGCCGGCGCTAAATTGGCGACAGCGCAACAACAAGGGCTTGGTCGGGGATGCTCATAAAATCGGTGATCGGTTTGCTGGCAGCGATTGCGCTGGTCGTGCTCTATCAAGGCATGCGCCATGAGCAGTCATCGGTCGATCCGGGAGCGCCGCTCGACGCCAAGAAGATCCTGGCGGTGCTCCGCAGCGAGAAATTGGCGTGCGACATGGTCACGTCCTACCAACCGCTCGGCAAGACCACCGACGGGTCGATGGACGCGTATCTTGCCCGCTGCGCCGACGGCGGCCGCTACGTCTACCTGCAAAACCCAAAGGAGGTCGGCGCTGTGAGCTGTCAGCAGGAGGCGTTCCACTTCAGCTATCGCTGCCCGGAATAGCCCGCCCGACGGGTAGACGTATTTCCCGAATATACATTTGTTGACACCACACCCGGGGACGGGTACATCGGCGCCGCTGCCGGATCGACCCGCTCTGCCGGATCACCGATCTCTCTTCAAAGGCACAAAATGCGCGGGCGTAGCTCAGTTGGTTAGAGCGCCGGCCTGTCACGCCGGAGGCCGCGGGTTCAAGTCCCGTCGCTCGCGCCATTCTTGATTCCGTAACCGGGAATCATCTTTGATAAACAGAGGATTAGAGGGTGTTCTTCACGGCCGAGTCGGGCCGAATTTGGCGTTTTTGCGCTTTCACGGTGTAGAGGCCGGCTCTATAGTAGCGCGGCTTTTGAGTCGGGGCCTCCAGCGGCGCGATTTTGCTGGAGTTTCAGCCGGCGCGATGCCAGAGAGTGCGGCGCAGCAAAAGCCTCTCGCGAGCGGGTCCAGGGGGTGGATCACGGCGGGAGAGGGAGTTGAGTATGGACGGACTGCTTCGGGAATACCTGCCTATCCTGATCTTTCTGGTGATCGCCGTCGGCCTGACGGTGGTCATGCTCTCGGCCTCTCTGCTTCTGGCCAAGCAGAATCCGGATTCCGAGAAGCTTTCCCCTTATGAATGCGGTTTCGAAGCCTTCGACGACGCGCGACGCCAGTTCGACGTCCGGTTCTACCTGGTTTCGATCCTGTTCATCATTTTCGACCTCGAAGTGGCGTTTCTCTTTCCCTGGGCGGTGACGCTGGGATCGATCGGCGTGTTCGGCTTCTGGTCGATGATGATCTTCCTCGGCGTCCTGACCGTCGGCTTCATCTACGAATGGAAGAAGGGAGCGCTGGAATGGGAGTGAGCACGAACTTGCAGCCCCAGGTGGCTCCCTTGGCCCCGGGTGCAGCCCAGGACGCAGCGATTCGTCAGGTCACCGACGAGCTCCAGGACAAGGGCTTCGTCGTCGCGCAGATGGACAAGCTCGTGAACTGGGCGCGCACCGGCTCGCTTTGGCCGATGACCTTCGGTCTCGCGTGCTGCGCCGTCGAAATGATGCACGCCTATATGGCGCGCTATGACCTCGACCGATTCGGCGTCGTCCCACGCGGCAGTCCGCGGCAGTCGGACGTGATGATCGTCGCCGGCACGCTGACCAACAAGATGGCGCCCGCTCTGCGCAAGGTCTACGACCAGATGGCCGAGCCGCGCTGGGTCATCTCGATGGGCTCGTGCGCGAACGGGGGCGGCTACTACCACTATTCCTATTCCGTGGTGCGTGGCTGCGACCGCATCGTGCCGGTCGATATCTACGTGCCGGGCTGCCCGCCGACCGCTGAAGCCTTGGTCTACGGCATCCTGCAGCTTCAGAAGAAGATCAAGCGCACCTCCACCATCGCGCGCTAAACGAGGGTCTCCACGCAAATGAGCGACAGCCTGCGCGAACTGGGCGAGTACATCGCGGGCGCCTTGGGCCCGGCGGTGGTCGACTCGCGCGTCACCCTCGGTGAATTGACCGTCGAGGTGCGCCCCGCCGACATCGTGAAGGCGTCGAAGTTCCTGCGCGACGACCCGAACTGCCTGTTCAAGATGTTGATCGACGTCGCCGGCGTCGATTACCCGGAGCGCGAGAAGCGCTTCGACGTCGTCTATCACCTGCTGAGCCTGAAGAAGAATATCCGGGTCCGAGTCCGCGCCAAGCTGGGCGAGGAGGAGTCGATTTCCTCCGTGAACGACATCTGGCCCGCCGCGCAGTGGTTCGAGCGTGAAGCCTATGACATGTACGGCATCTTCTTCAGCGACAACCCGGACCTGCGACGCATCCTGACCGATTACGGTTTCGAGGGGCATCCGTTCCGCAAGGACTTCCCGCTCACCGGTTACATCGAAGTGCGCTACGACGAAGCGCAGAAGCGCGTGATCTACGAACCGGTCGAGCTCCGCCAGGAATTCCGCTCCTTCGACTTCCTCTCGCCTTGGGAAGGCATGCTGCAGCCGCGCATCCTCCCCGGTGACGAGAAGGCGACGGCGCCCGGCCCGAAAGACCAGGCGCCCGCGAACCCTGCGCCGGGTGCCGCTTCACCCAGCCCGACCGCCAATCCCACCAACAATCCCGGCGCCTCCGGTGCGCCGAAGGCGCCGTAACCATGGCCGAAACCCAGATCAAGCCGATGACCATGAACTTCGGGCCGCAGCATCCTGCGGCCCACGGGGTTCTGCGCATGGTCATGGAGATGGACGGCGAGGTGGTGCGCCGCGTGGATCCGCATATCGGCCTGCTTCATCGCGGCACCGAGAAGCTGATCGAGTACAAGACCTATCTCCAGGCGATTCCCTATTTCGACCGGCTCGATTACGTCAGCCCGATGTGCCAGGAGCACGCTTTCGTGCTCGCCATCGAGAAGCTGATGGGTCTCGAAGTTCCGGAGCGGGGTCTCTATATCCGCACGCTGTTCGACGAGATCACCCGCATCTTGAACCACCTGCTGAACGTCCCGGCCTATGCCATGGATGTCGGCGCGGTGACGCCCTTCCTCTGGGCCTTCGAGGAGCGCGAGCTGCTCATGGAGTTCTATGAGCGCGTCTCCGGCGCGCGTCTCCACGCGGCTTACTATCGTCCGGGCGGCGTGCATCAGGATCTGCCGGCCGGCATCCTGGATGACATCTGGGCCTGGAGCGAGAAGTTCCCGAAGGTGCTGCAGGACCTCGAAGGCCTGCTGACCGAGAACCGCATCTTCAAGCAGCGCCTGGTCGATATCGCGCCGGTCTCGGCCGAGGACGCGATCGCCTGGGGCTTCACCGGCCCGGTGATCCGCGCATCGGGTGTGCCGTGGGATCTCCGGAAGTCGCAGCCCTATGCCGCTTACGACAAGGTGCAGTTCGGCATTCCCGTCGGCAAGAACGGCGACTGCTACGACCGCTATCTGATCCGCGTCGAGGAGATGAAGCAGTCGAACGAGATCATCCGCCAGTGCATCAAGGCGATGCCGGGCGGTCCGGCGAGCTCGGTCGACCGCAAGGTCGCGCCGCCGCATCGCGGCGAGATGAAGCATTCGATGGAAGCGCTGATCCATCACTTCAAGCTCTACACCGAAGGCTTCCACGTTCCCGAAGGCGAAGCCTACGCCGCCGTTGAAGCGCCGAAGGGCGAGTTCGGCGTCTATCTCGTCTCCGACGGCACCAATCGTCCCTATCGCTGCAAGATTCGCGCGCCGGGATTCCCGCATCTCGCGGCCATGGATTACCTCTGCAAGGGCTACATGCTTGCGGATTCGGTGGCGATCCTCGGCTCCCTCGACATCGTTTTCGGTGAGATCGACCGATGAGCGCTGCTGCCTCCAATACCGACTTCGTGCAACCGACGAGCTTTGCTTTCTCGGAAGCCAATCTCGCGGAAGCCAAGAAGCACATCGCGAAATATCCGACGGGCCGCCAGGCCTCGGCGGTGATGCCGCTGCTCTGGCTCGCGCAGTATCAAGAGGGCTGGGTCTCCCGCGCCGCCATGGACGCGATCGCGGGTATGCTCGAGATGGCGCCGATCCGCGTCTACGAGGTCGCGACCTTCTACACGATGTACAACCTGAAGCCGGTCGGGAAGCACCTGGTGCAGATCTGCCGCACGACTCCCTGCTGGCTGCGCGGCTCGGACAATCTGACCGAGATGTGCAAGAAGAAGCTCGGCGTCGATCTGCATGGCACCAGCGCCGACGGCAAGTTCACCATCATGGAAGTCGAATGCCTCGGCGCCTGCGTGAACGCGCCGATGGTGCAGATCAACGACGACTTCTACGAAGACCTGACGCCAGAGAGCCTGGGGAAGATCCTCGACGAGCTCGCGGCCGGCAAGCAGCCGAAGATCGGTCCGCAGATCGATCGCCTGAACTCGGCGCCGGAAGGCGGCATGACGACCTTGAAGGATGTGGCTAAAGGAGCGGGGCAGTAATCATGGCGCTCCAGGACAAAGACCGCATCTTCACCAATCTCTACGGCCAGGACGACTGGAAGCTTGCCGGCGCACGGCGCCGCGGCATCTGGGACAACACCAAGGACATCCTGGCCAAAGGCCGCGACGCCATTGTCGACGAGATCAAGAAGTCAGACCTGCGCGGCCGCGGCGGCGCCGGATTCCCGACCGGCCTGAAGTGGTCGTTCATGCCCAAGCAGTCGGACGGGCGTCCGGGCTATCTCGTCGTCAATGCCGACGAATCCGAGCCCGGCACCTGCAAGGACCGCGAGATCATGCGCTTCGACCCGCACACGCTGGTCGAGGGCTGCCTGGTTGCCGGTTTCGCCATGGGCTGCACCGCGGCTTACATCTACATCCGCGGCGAATTCCCGCTCGAGTGCAAGCATCTGCAGACCGCGATCGACGAGGCCTATGAGGCCGGGTTGATCGGCAAGAATGCCTGCGGCTCCGGCTATGACTATGACGTGTTCCTGCATCGCGGCGCCGGCGCTTATATCTGCGGCGAAGAGACCGCGCTGATCGAGAGCCTCGAAGGCAAGAAGGGCCAGCCGCGGCTGAAGCCGCCATTCCCGGCGGCCTGCGGCCTTTATGGCTGCCCTTCGACCGTGAACAACGTCGAGACCATCGCCGTCACGCCGACCATCATGCGCCGCGGCGCCGCCTGGTTCGGCGCGCTCGGCCGGCCGAAGAACACCGGCACCAAGCTCTTCTGCATCTCGGGGCATGTGAACAAGCCCTGCAATGTCGAAGAGGAAATGGGCATTCCGCTGAAAGAGCTGATCGAGCGCCATTGCGGCGGCGTGCGCGGCGGCTGGGACAACCTGCTCGCGGTCATTCCGGGCGGCGCCTCGGTGCCGATGCTGCCGAAGTCGATCTGCGACGAGGTCCTGATGGACTTCGACAGCCTGCGCGCCGTGCAGTCGGGCCTCGGCACCGCCGCGGTCATCGTCATGGACAAGAGCACCGATTTGATCGAGGCGATCGCGCGGCTCTCGCATTTCTACATGCATGAGAGCTGCGGCCAGTGCACGCCGTGCCGCGAAGGCACCGGCTGGATGTACCGCATCATGCAGCGCTTCGTGCGCGGCGAGGGCAAGTCGAACGAGATCGACATGCTGCAGGACATCACCAAGCAGGTCGAAGGCCACACCATCTGCGCGCTCGGCGACGCGGCGGCCTGGCCGATCCAGGGTCTGATCCGGCATTTCCGCCCGGTGATCGAGGAACGCATGTCGCAATACGCCACTCGCCGGGCCGCGGAGTAGATCATGCCGAAGATGACGATTGACGGCATCGAGATCGAAGTCCCGGCGGGCATCACCGTCCTCCAGGCCTGCGAGCTCGCCGGCAAGGAAATCCCGCGCTTCTGCTACCACGAGCGCCTGTCCGTGGCGGGCAACTGCCGCATGTGCCTGGTCGAGCAGGAGAAGGCGCCGAAGCCGATCGCGAGCTGCGCCATGCCCGTCGCCGAGGGCATGGTGATCAAGACCGACACGCCCGCCGTCAAGAAGGCGCGCAACGGCGTGATGGAATTCCTGCTGATCAACCATCCGCTGGATTGCCCGATCTGCGACCAGGGCGGCGAATGCGACCTGCAGGACCAGGCCATGGCCTACGGGCGCGGCTTCTCGCGCTATGCCGAAGAGAAGCGCGCCGTCACCGACAAGGATTTCGGGCCGCTGGTGAAGACCGTGATGACGCGCTGCATCCAGTGCACGCGCTGCATCCGCTTCTCGACCGAGATCGGCGGCGTCGAGACGCTCGGCGGCACCAGCCGCGGCGAGCATCTCGAGATCACCACCTATGTCGAGAAGACCATCGACAGCGAGCTCTCCGGCAACCTGATCGACGTCTGCCCGGTGGGCGCGCTGACCTCGAAGCCCTATGCCTTCACCGCGCGGCCTTGGGAATTGACCAAGACCGACAGCATCGACGTCGCCGATGCCTGCGGGACCAACATCCGCCTCGACACCCGCGGCCGCGAAGTGCTCCGCGTTCTGCCGCGCCTCAACGAGGACGTGAACGAGGAGTGGATGGCCGATAAGGGCCGCTTCAATGTCGACGGCTTGATGCGCCAGCGGCTCGACCGCCCGTATATCCGGGTCGACGGCAAGCTGCAGCCGGCCACCTGGCCCGAAGCGCTCGACGCCATCGCCGCGAAATTGAAGGGTCTCGACGGCAAGCAGATCGCGGCTTTGGCCGGTGATCTCTGCGATGCGGAATCCATGTTCGCGCTGAAGGAGGTCATGGCCTCTCTGGGCAGCGGCAATATCGACTGCCGCCAGGACGGCGCCGCGGTCGATCCGAAGGTCCGCGCCTCCTATCTCTTCAACACCACGATCGCCGGCATCGAGAAGGCCGATGCGATCCTGCTGATCGGCACCAACCCGCGCTGGGAAGCGCCGATGGTGAACGCCCGCATCCGCAAGCGTTACCTCAAAGGCGGCCTGAAGATCGCGTCGATCGGCCCGAAAGTCGAACTTACCTATCCGGCGGATGTGCTCGGCGCCGGCCCGGACAAACTGGCTCAGCTCGCCAATGGCAGCCATCCCTTCGCCCAGGTGCTGAAGGACGCCAAGGCGCCGATGCTGATTGTCGGGATGGGCGCACTGGCCCGGACCGACGGCGCCGCGATCCTCGCCCAGGCCAAGGCGGTCGCCGACGCTTGCGGCCTGGTCAAGGACGGCTGGAACGGCTTCAACGTGCTGCAGACCGCGGCGGGTCGCGTCGCTGGTCTCGAGCTCGGCTTCGTGCCGCAGTCGGGTGCACGCGACATCACCGCTATCCTCGACGGCGCGCGCAAGGGCGAGATCGAGTTCGTCTATCTGCTCGGCGCCGACGAGATCGATCCGAGCCATTTCGGCAAGGCCTTCGTCGTCTATCAGGGCCATCACGGCGATCGCGGCGCGCACCGCGCCGATGTCGTGCTGCCCGGTGCCGCCTATACCGAGAAGGACGGCACCTACATGAACCTGGAGGGCAGGGCGCAGCTCGCCATGCTCGCGATCTTCCCGCCGGGAGAGGCCAAGGAAGACTGGGCGATCCTGCGCGCGCTGTCCGAGAAGCTAGGCAAGCCGCTCGCCTTCGACACGCTCGACCAGCTCAGAGCCAAGCTCTATCAGGCGAACAAGCGTTTCCAGCGCCTGAACACGATCGAGCCCGCCGCCTGGGAAGCCTTCGGCAAGGCCGGAACGTCGGATGCGAAGCCGTTCGAATCGCCGATCGCCAACTACTACATGACCGATCCCATCAGCCGCGCCTCTGCGACCATGGCGGAATGCACCGAGGCCTTCGTCAGCCCCAAGAAGAAGACCGGTACCCATGGTTAGCAGCTGGTTCATCGACAACCTGGGTGGGCCGTATATCGGGACGGCGCTCTTCATCATCGTGATGATCGTCTGCATCGTCCTGCCGTTGCTGCTCGCGGTCGCTTATCTGACCTATGCCGAGCGCAAGGTCATGGCGGCGATGCAGATCCGCCGCGGCCCCAACGTGGTCGGGCCCTTCGGCCTGCTGCAGCCGATCGCCGACGGCGTGAAGCTGCTGTTCAAGGAAACCATCATCCCGTCCGGCGCCAGCCGCGTCACCTTCATCGTGGCGCCGATGATCACCTTCGTGCTCAGCCTCGTGGCCTGGGCGGTGATCCCGTTCTCGGACGGCGTGGTGCTCGCCAACATCAATGTCGGCGTGCTCTACCTCTTTGCCATCTCATCGCTCGGCGTCTACGGCATCATCCTCGCCGGCTGGGCCTCGAACTCGAAATATCCGTTCCTCGGCGCGTTGCGTTCGGCCGCGCAGATGGTCTCCTACGAAGTCTCGATCGGCTTCGTCATGGTGACCGTGCTGATGTGCGTCGGTAGCTTGAACATCAACGACATCGTGAAGGCGCAGAACCCCTGGTGGTTCTTCATCCCGCTGTTCCCGATGTTCATCGTGTTCTTCATCTCGGCCTTGGCCGAGACCAACCGGCCGCCTTTCGATCTGCCCGAGGCGGAATCCGAGCTGGTCGCCGGCTACTTCTCGGAATATTCGGCTTTCACCTTCGCGCTCTTCTTCCTCGGCGAATACGCCAACATGTGGCTGATGAGCGCGATGACGGCGATCCTGTTCCTCGGCGGCTGGCAGCCGATCGCGGGCTGGGAGCCGTTCCCGGAGCATAGCTTCTGGCAGGGCGCCTGGCACTTCGCCTGGTTCGCGGCGAAGATCTGCGCCGTCGTCTTCTGCTTCCTCTGGGTGCGCGCCACCTTCCCGCGCTACCGCTATGATCAGCTGATGCGCCTCGGCTGGAAGGTGTTCCTGCCGCTGAGCCTCGCGATGGTCGTCTTCTATTCCGCGTTCCTGGTCTATGGACCGTTCGATTGGCTGCCGAAGGCGGCCACTGCGAATGCCGCGGCACCTGCTGTTACCACGGGAGCTTCCGAATGAGCGCGATCGACCGCACGATCCGCAGCTTCTTCCTGAAGGAGCTGGTCAAGGGCATGGCTCTGACCTTCTCGTACGTCTTCAAGGAGAAAGTGACCCTCAACTATCCCTACCAGAAGGGACCGCTCTCGCCCCGTTTCCGCGGCGAGCATGCGTTGCGCCGCTATCCGAACGGCGAAGAACGCTGCATCGCCTGCAAGCTCTGCGAGGCGATCTGCCCGGCCCAGGCCATCACCATCGAGGCGGAGCCCCGCGCCGACGGCAGCCGCCGCACGACCCGCTACGACATCGACATGACCAAGTGCATCTATTGCGGCTTCTGCCAGGAAGCCTGCCCGGTCGATGCGATCGTCGAAGGCCCGAACTACGAGTTCGCGACCGAGACCCGCGAGGAGCTCTTCTACAACAAGGAGAAGCTGCTCGCGAACGGCGAGCGCTGGGAAGCCGAGCTCGCCGGCAACATCAACGCCGACGCGCCGTACCGGTGAGGCCCAGAGGAACTCAGGCATGATCATCCAAGCCATCGCCTTCTGGATCTTCGCCCTGGTTGCCGTGATCTCCGGCATCCTGGTCGTGGCGAACCGCAACCCGGTCTATTCGGTGCTGTTCCTGATCCTGACTTTTTTCAATGCGGCCGGCCTCTTCGTGCTGCTGGGCGCCGAGTTCCTGGCGATGATGCTGGTCGTCGTCTATGTCGGCGCGGTCGCCGTGCTGTTCCTCTTCGTCGTCATGATGCTGGACATCAACTTCGTGGCATTGCGGCAGGGCTTCGTGCGCTATCTGCCGATCGGCGCCATCATCGGCATCATCCTGATCGCGGAACTCGTCTTCATCTTCGGCGGCTGGGGCCTGACGCCGGGCTCGACCACGACGCTGGCCGATCCGACGCCGGCTCTGGAGCAGGCCTCCAACACCCAGGCGCTGGGACAGCTGCTCTACACCAAGTATTTCTATCTGTTCCAGGCGGCGGGCATGGTCCTGCTGGTCGCGATGATCGGCGCCATCGTGCTGACCCATCGTGAGCGCGTGGGCGTGAAGCGCCAGCGCATCGCGACCCAGCTTGAGCGCGGCCGGGACAGCGTCGAGATCAAGAACGTGCCGACCGGGAGCGGGGTGTAGTCATGGAAATCGGCCTCACCCATTACCTGACCGTCGCGGCGATCCTGTTCACCATCGGGATCTTCGGCATCTTCCTCAACCGGAAGAACGTCATCATCATCCTGATGTCGGTCGAACTGATGCTGCTCAGCGTCAACATCAACCTGGTCGCCTTCTCGCATTTCCTGGGCGACATGGTGGGGCAAGTCTTCGCCATGTTCGTGCTGACCGTGGCGGCCGCTGAAGCGGCCATCGGCCTCGCGATCCTGGTGGTCTATTTCCGCAACCGCGGCTCGATCGCGGTCGAAGACATCAACATGATGAACGGCTGAGGCAGAGATGGACGCCTGGATCGTATTGCTGCCTCTGATCGGCGCGCTCATCGCGGGCCTCGGCAATCGCATGATCGGCGACAAGCCGGCGATGTACATCACCTCGGGCCTGCTGCTGATCTCGATGGTGATGTCCTGGATCGTGTTTTTCGACGTCAACTTCGGCGGCACACCGCGCACGACGGTCCTGTTCTCCTGGTTCTCGACCGGCGACTTCAAGGCCGACTGGGCGGTGCGGGTCGATCAGCTCTCCGCCGTCATGCTGGTCGTGGTGACCACGGTCTCGGCCATGGTCCATGTCTATTCGATCGGCTACATGGGCCACGACCATTCCAAGCCGCGCTTCTTCGCGTACCTGTCGCTGTTCACCTTCGCCATGCTGATGCTGGTGACGGCCGACAACTTCATCCAGATGTTCTTCGGCTGGGAAGGTGTCGGCCTCTGCTCCTACCTGCTGATCGGCTTCTGGTTCCACAAGCCCAGCGCCAACGCAGCCGCGATCAAGGCCTTCGTGGTCAACCGGGTGGGCGATTTCGGTTTCGCCCTCGGCATCTTCGGGGTCTTCATGATCTTCGGCTCGGTGCATTTCGAGACGGTGTTCCAGCTGGTGCCGGATCAGGTCGGCAAGACGTTCCATTTCCTGAGCTGGAACCCGGACGTGATGACCACGCTCTGCATCCTGCTCTTCATCGGCGCCATGGGTAAGTCGGCGCAGGTGCCGCTGCACACCTGGTTGCCGGACGCGATGGAAGGCCCGACTCCGGTCTCGGCGCTGATCCATGCCGCGACCATGGTGACCGCCGGCGTCTTCATGGTCTGCCGCCTCTCGCCGATGTTCGAATACGCGCCGGACGCCAAGATGGTCGTGACCGTGATCGGCGCCTCGACCGCCTTCTTCGCGGCGACGATCGGCCTCACGCAATACGACATCAAGCGCGTGATCGCCTATTCGACCTGCTCGCAGCTCGGCTACATGTTCTTCGCGGCGGGCGTCGGCGCCTATGGCGCCGCGATGTTCCACCTCTTCACCCACGCCTTCTTCAAGGCGCTGCTGTTCCTCTGCTCGGGCTCCGTGATCCACGCCATGTCCGACGAGCAGGACATGCGCAAGATGGGCGGCATCTACAAACTGATCCCCTGGACCTACGCGCTGATGTGGATCGGCAGCCTGGCGCTGGCAGGCATTGGCATTCCGGGCGTCTACGGCTTCGCCGGTTTCTATTCGAAGGATTCGATCCTCGAATCCGCGTTTGCGGCGCATAGCGGCGTCGGGATGTATGGGTACTGGCTCGGTATTCTCGCCGCGGTGATGACGGCGTTCTATTCCTGGCGTCTGCTGTTCATGACCTTCCATGGCAAGCCGCGCGCCGATCACCACACCATGGAACACGTGCACGAGAGCCCGTGGGTGATGCTGGCGCCGCTGGTTGTTCTCGCGGTCGGTGCCGTGCTCGCCGGCATCGTGTTCGCGCCATACTTCGTGGGCGAGCATATGGAAGAGTTCTGGGGCAGCGCGCTGTTCTTCGCACCGGACAATCACGTTCCGCACGAGGCGCACGACGTCCCGACCTGGGTCGCTCTGCTGCCGCTGCTGGCCGGCATCGTCGGCATCGGCTTCTCGTTCATCGCCTATATGAAGAGCAAGGACCTGCCGGCGAAGATCGCCGGGGCCTTCGGCCCGATCTACACCTTCGTCTATCGCAAATGGATGTTCGACGAGCTGTTCGACGCGATGCTGGTGCGCCCGGCGATCAAGCTCGGCCGGATCTTCTGGAAGGGCGGGGACGGAGCGATCATCGACGGGCTCGGGCCGGACGGCATCTCCAAGCTTACGGTCAAGCTCGCCGGCCGCGCCAGCAAGCTCCAGACCGGCTACGTCTATCACTACGCTTTCGTCATGCTGATCGGCGTCGTCGCGCTGGTCTCGTGGTATCTGGTCGCGTTCCGAGGCTGAGGCTCGCATGTCCGATTTCCCGATCCTCTCCCTCACCACCTTCCTGCCGCTGGTCGGCGCGCTGCTGATCCTTTTCACGCGCGGCGATGATGCCTTCGTCGCCAAGAGCGCGCGGATGCTGGCGCTGATCACCTCCAGCATCACCTTCCTGTTGTCGCTGTACATCTGGTTCAACTTCGACCGCACCAACCCGGGCTTCCAGTTCGAGGAGAAGGCGGAGTGGATGCCGACGCTCAACATCGGCTACCGGATGGGCATCGACGGCATCTCCATGACCTTCGTGCTGCTCTCGACCTTGTTGACGCCGATCTGCATCCTGGCGAGCTGGGACGCGATCACCACCCGGGTCAAGGAGTACATGATCTCCTTCCTGGTGCTCGAGACCCTGATGATCGGCACCTTCTGCGCCCTCGATTTCCTCGCCTTCTACGTCTTCTTCGAAGGCGTCCTCATCCCGATGTACCTGATCATCGGCGTCTGGGGCGGGCCGCGGCGCGTCTATTCGGCGATCAAGTTCTTCCTCTACACGCTGCTGGGCTCGGTGCTGATGCTGCTGGCGATCCTGGCGATGTACCGCCAGGCCGGCACCACCGACATCCCGACCCTGATGCAGACCCATTTCGATCCGGAGATGCAGAAGTGGCTCTGGCTTGCCTTCCTGGCGTCCTTCGCCGTGAAGGTGCCGATGTGGCCGGTCCACACCTGGCTTCCCGATGCGCATGTCGAAGCGCCGACCGCCGGCTCGGTCATTCTGGCCGGCGTGCTCCTGAAGATCGGCGGATACGGCTTCCTGCGGTTCTCGCTGCCGATGCTGCCGGACGCCTCGGTCTATTTCACGCCGCTGATCTACACCCTGAGCGTCGTCGCCGTGATCTATACGTCGCTGGTGGCCCTCGCGCAGGAGGACATGAAGAAACTGATCGCGTACTCGTCGGTCGCGCATATGGGCTTCGTCACCGCCGGCATCTTCGCGCTGAACCAGCAGGGCATCGAGGGTGCGCTCTTTCAGATGCTCTCCCACGGCATCGTCTCCGCCGCGCTCTTCCTTTGCGTCGGCGTGGTCTATGACCGGCTGCACAGCCGCGATATCTCGCGCTATGGCGGCCTGGTGAACAACATGCCGCGCTACGCCTTCGCCTTCATGATCTTCACCATGGCCTCCGTGGGCCTCCCGGGCACCAGCGGCTTCATCGGCGAGTTCCTGGTCATGGTCGGCGTCTTCAAGGACAACACCTGGGCCGCGTTCTTCATCGCGACCGGCGTCATCCTCGGCGCCGCCTACATGCTCTGGCTCTATCGCCGGGTAATCTTCGGAGAGCTGACCAAGCCGGATCTGAAGAAATTGCTGGACTTGAGCCCCCGCGAGATCGCGATCTTCGTGCCCCTGATCCTGATCGTGCTCTGGATGGGCATCTATCCCAATTCCTTCACCACGATCTTCGGCCCCTCGGTCGACAACCTGATCAAGACGCACCAGACCGCTTTGCTGCATTCGCAGCAGCAAAACGTGGCCCAATCGGAAGTGCTGGGGGCGGGAGAGTAAGATGAGCTTCGCCGAACTCAACCTCGCCGCCGCGACGCCGGAGATCTTCCTGGCGGTCGCCGCCATGGTGCTGCTGATCCTGGGTGTCTTCCAGGGCGACAAGTCCACCCGCGCTGTGTCCTGGCTGGCCGCCGTCGCCTTGTGCGTGGCGGCCTATCTCGCCGTCCATGTGGCGCCGGCAACCGGTGCCGACCCAGCCTTCGGCGGCCAGTTCATCGTCGACGGCTTCGCCGGCTTCATGAAGGTGCTGGCCCTCGTCGCCACCGCCGCCGCGATCCTGATCTCGCTCGGCTACGCGTCGCGCAACGACATGATGCGCTTCGAATTCCCGATCCTGATGACCATCGCTGCGCTCGGCATGAGCATGATGATCTCGGCCAACAACCTGATCTCGCTCTATGTCGGCCTGGAGCTGCAGAGCCTGGCGCTCTACGTCACCGCCGCCTTCCGACGGGACACGATCAAATCCACCGAGGCGGGCCTGAAATACTTCGTCCTCGGCGCACTCTCGTCGGGCATGCTGCTCTACGGTGCCTCGATGATCTACGGCTTCACCGGCTCGACCGACTTCACCGTGCTGGCCAAGGCGCTCGCGGTCGACGCGCAGCCCTCGATCGGCCTGATCGTCGGCCTAGTGTTCCTGAGCGCGGGCCTCGCGTTCAAGATCTCGGCCGTGCCGTTCCACATGTGGACTCCGGACGTCTATGAGGGCGCCCCCACGCCCGTCACCGCCTTCTTCGCGGCGGCACCCAAGGTGGCGGCGCTCGCGCTCTTCACGCGCGTGCTGATCGGCCCCTTCGGCCCGCTGCTGCATCAATGGCAGCAGATCATCGTGGTGATCTCCGTCCTCTCGATGGTGCTGGGTGCCGTCGCGGCGATCAACCAGCGCAACATCAAGCGCCTGATGGCCTACAGCTCGATCGGCAATATCGGCTACGCCCTGGTCGGCCTCGCCACCGGAACCCAGGTCGGCGTCGAGGGCGTGCTGATCTTCATGACCATCTACATCGTGACCACGATCGGCGCCTTCGCCGTGATCCTCGCCATGCGCCGCAAGGGCGAGATGGTGGAGGAGATTGCCGACCTGACCGGCCTCGCCAAGAGCCAGCCGCTCCTGGCCTATTCCTTCATCCTCTTCCTGTTCTCGATGGCGGGCATCCCGCCCTTCGCCGGCTTCTTCGGCAAGTTCTTCGTCTTCAACGCCGCTGTCGATGCGCATCTCTACGTGCTGGCGGTGATCGGCGTCGTCGCCTCGGTGGTGTCCTGCTTCTATTACATCCGGGTCATCAAGGTGATGTGCTTCGATCCGGGCGAGGGCGTGTTCGATCGGCCCGATCCGACCCTGCGCGTCGTGCTGCTGGTCTGTGCGCTCTTCGTGCTGCTCGGCGTCTTCGTGCCCGGCCCGGTGGCCGAAGCGGCGACCAGCGCCGCGGCGAGCCTGTTCCCTGGATGACGATCGCCTTCCGGATCACGGAAGTCCCGTCCATCGACAGCACCAACGCGGCTCTGCGTGAGCGGGCTGCCCGTGGGGTTCAAGAGGGGGGCGAGCCGGAAGGCCTCGTCCTCCGCGCCGACGAACAGACCGCCGGCCGTGGTCGTCGCGGCCGCGGCTGGGATTCCCCCGCCGGCAATCTCTATGTCTCGCTGCTGCTCCGCCCGGACTGCAAACCATCCGAAGGCGCCACGGTCGGCTTCGTCGCCGCCGTCGCCCTTGGCCGCGTGCTGCGCGATCTGACACCGGCCGAAGTGCTGCACAAATGGCCGAACGATCTGCTGATCGACGGCAAGAAGATGACCGGTGTCCTGCTCGAAGCCGGGACCAAGCCCGACGGCAAGCTCGACTGGCTGGTGCTCGGCATGGGTGTCAATATCCGCTCCCACCCGGAGACCGGGCTCTATCCGACCACCGATCTGGTCGCCTCCGGCGGCCCCTCGATCGCGCCACAGGACTTGCTGAAGCGCTTCCTTGCAGTCTTCGGCCCGTTCTACGATTCCTGGGAAGCGGGCGGCTTCCAGGCGATCCGTGCCGATTGGCTGGCCTTCGCCGCCGGCATCGGCGAGCGGGTGGTCGCGCGCCTCGAGCGCGAGGAGGTCGCCGGCAGCTTCACCGATCTCGATCCCGACGGCGCGCTGATCATGCAATTGGATTCCGGGCAGCAGCGCCGCATCGCGGCGGGCGATATCTTCTTTCCGAATCTCTGAAGGCGACACATGCTCCTCTGCATCAACGCCAACAACACCAATGTGAAATTCGCGGTCTATGACGGCGAGAAGCCGGTCGGCGACTGGCGCCTGAAGACCGAGGCCGCCCGCACCGCCGACCAATACGTCGTCTGGCTCGACCAGCTGATGCGGATGGCCGGCCTGGAGCTCAAAGCGATCACCGGCGCCATCATCGCCAGTGTGGTGCCGGCATCGGTGTTCCACCTCACCATGCTCTGCGAGCAGCATCTGAAGACCAAGCCGCTCGTGGTCGGCGACCCGGCGGTGAAGCTCGGCATCGCGGTGAAGATGGACATCCCGACCGCGACGGTCGGCGCGGACCGCCTCGCCAATGCGGTCGGCGGCCATATCACCTATCGGAAGCCGCTGATCATCGTCGATTTCGGCACCGCCACCACCTTCGACGTGGCGGACGGGGAGGGGAATTACCTGGGCGGCGCGATCTCGCCCGGCATCAACCTCTCGGTCGAGATCCTGCACAGCGCCACCGCCATGCTGCCCCGGATCGCCGTCGAGCGCCCGGCGCGCGTGATCGGCAAGAGCACCACCGAAGCCATGCAATCCGGCATCTTTTGGGGCTATGTCGGGTTGGTGGAGGGCATGGTCCAGCGCATCACCAAGGAATTCGGCGCCGATCTCGCCGTGGTCGCGACCGGCGGCCTCGCGCCGCTCTTCGTCGGCGTGACACCGCTCATCAATCACCTCGATCCGGAGATCACCATGCGTGGTCTGGTGGAAATTTACCGGCGGAATCGGAATTGAAGATTGCCTCTCATTTAATCTCGTCATGGTCCGCGAAGGCGTACCATCCACGAGTTTGCATCCGTCGCACGAAAGGAACTCGTGGATGGTCCGCCTTCGCGGACCATGACGATTCAGTATTTTGAAATCGCCCAGCAGCACTGCCAACCCGAGCACTTCCGACTTCCACAAGCCGACAGCCGACGAGCTGCTGTTCCTGCCTTTGGGTGGGGCGGGCGAGATCGGCATGAACCTCAATCTCTACGGCCATGCCGGCAAATGGCTGATGGTCGATCTCGGCGTCACCTTCGGCGGCGACGAGACGCCCTCGATCGAAGTCATCATGCCGGACCCGAGCTTCATCACCGAGCGGGTGCAGGATCTCGCCGGCCTGGTGCTGACCCATGCCCACGAGGACCATATCGGCGCGGTGCCTTATCTCTGGCCGAAGCTCCGATGCCCGATGTATGCGACGCCGTTCACCGCCTCGGTGCTGCGCCGCAAGCTCCAGGAAGCCGGGCTCGAGGGCAAGGCGAAGATCACCGAGATTCCGATGTCCGGCAGCTTCAAGATCGGCCCCTTCGAGCTGGAGCTGATCACGCTGACGCATTCGATTCCGGAGCCCAACGCCGTCGTCGTGCGCACCAAGCTCGGCACCGTGCTCCATACCGGCGACTGGAAGCTCGACCCAGATCCGGTCATTGGCGAGACCACCGACGAGAAAGCGTTGCGGCGCCTGGGCGACGGCAATGTCCTCGCCATGGTCTGCGATTCGACCAACGTCTTCGTGCCCGGTACGTCGGGCTCGGAAGCCGACATCCTGCCGTCCATGACCAAGATCATCGGCGAGCGCAAGGGCAGGGTGGCCGTCGGCTGCTTCGCCAGCAATGTCGCACGCCTGGAGACCATCACCCGCGCCGCCATGGCCAACGACCGCCAGGTCGCGCTGGTCGGCCGTTCCTTGTGGCGCATGACCGAGGCGGCGCGCGAGAACGGCTATCTGGCCGATCTGCCGGAATTCATCGAGGAGCATGACGTCGGCTTCTTCCCCAAGGACAAGATCGTGATGATCTGCACCGGCAGCCAGGGCGAGGCCCGCGCGGCCTTGGCGCGGATCGCCAAGGGTGAGCATCCGCATGTGCATCTCGAAGCGGGCGACGCGGTGATCTTTTCCTCGCGCGTGATCCCCGGCAACGAGAAGTCGATCTCGCTCTTGCAGAACAACCTCATCCACCACGACGTCGAGGTCATCACCGACCATGACGAGATGATCCACGTCTCCGGCCATCCGGCGCGGGCTGAGCTGACCGAGATGTACCAGTGGGTCCGACCCCAGATCGCGATCCCGGTCCATGGCGAGGCGCGTCACATCCGTGCCCATGCCGAGCTTGCGCGCGAATGCCAGGTGCCGCAGGCGGTCGAGGCCGCTAACGGCGCCATTATCCGCCTGGCGCCCGGCCCGGCCGAGATCGTCGCCCGCGTCACCAACGGCCGCTGGGGCGTCGACGGCAAGGCCCTGGTGCCGATGACCAGCGAGGTGGTGCGTCACCGCCATCGCCTCGGCTTCAACGGCGTGATCCTGGTCTCGCTGGTGATGAACTGGCGCGGCGATCTCATCACCGATCCGCAGGTGACCCTCGAAGGCCTGCTCGACGGCGATCCCGAGGCGGATGCCAAGGAAGACATCGCCGACGCCGTGGCGGACGCGATCGAGAACCTCTCCGCCGGCAAGCTCGAGAATGACGGCGAGGTCGCCGAATGCGCGCGCCTGGCCGCCCGCCGCTGGTTCCACAAGAACCACGACAAGAAGCCGATCACGCGCGTTCACGTGATCCGGGTCTGACACGAGGATGGCGACGGCGTATGGGCGGTCGAAATGTGTGATCGCGGCAACCGCGACGGCCATGCTGGCCATCGCTTTCGGATCGCCGGCGGTCCGCGCCGATGATGATTGCCAAATCCCTGGTCGGCAATTCGTCTCGGTCAAGCTCGACACGCCGCCGGTCGTGATCGATCACAGTCTGTCGCGAGCGGCGCTCACCGCGCGATCGAAGCAGGACAACCGGGGAAGGGACGAAGCGCTTCAGTCGCTGGGCCGGACCGAAATCGATATCGCCTTCCACACCAGTGCCCGCACAGCGACCAAGCCGGTCGGAGCAAGGGGCTTCTGTGCCGCGATCTTTTCGATCGAGATCACCGTCACCTGGGGGACGAAAGAGCTGATCGCCTCGGAGCTGAAGCCCAACAGCTGCATGAGCGATGCCGTCACGAAGCATGAAGCAAAGCATGTCAATGTCGTGCGGCGGTCTCAGGCAGAGGTCGAAACCCGGGTGCGAAAGGCCGTCGTGGCGGCAATCGCAATGCCGATCGTCGCGGCTACCGATGATCAGGCCAGCGACAAGGCCCGCGAAGACGTGAAAGCCGTCGTGTCCAGCACCCTGGATGCCATAATCGTTGCGCTCAACAACCAGCAGGCGGCGCTGGATAACCCGGAGGAACTCGGTGAAGCCCGTACGATCTGCGGGAATGCGGCCTATAACGCAGCCTTCACCGACTAGACCCGATTCCGCTGGCATGCCGACCGGCGAGCGCCCATTTTAGAGGCATGCGCATCGGCTCTATCGCATTAACCATCCTGGCTTCGCTGGCCGCCGGCCCGGCTTTGGCGGACATCGCCGTGACGCGCCAGGACTGCGACCGGGTGACCGAGTACCACCAGCCGCCCGGCGTCGAGTATCAGCCCGGCGTCAACGCCCATGGCGAGACCGTGGTCCCGGCGGATTTGAACGGCGGCACCAACATCAAGCTGCCGGAGACGATCGTCATCCCGATCGAGCTCTTCATCCAGGACAAGTACCACATCCCCGCCAATTCGGTGCTGTTCGCCGCCAAGGCCGAGATCGGCACCGTGACGGTCCATGGCGACCGGGTCTATTTCAACGGCCAGGAACTGACCGATCCGGAGACGGCGGCGCTGGCGGATCTGTGCCGGCAGCAGGTGCCGTATAAGTGAGGCGCCTTCGGGCTGCCTCCAGCCCGCCCCAATGGCCGCCATGGACAGGCCACAATCCCTCGCCTAAATTCGCCGGCCAGCGAGAGATTCCTTAAGGATTCCCAATCACATGCGTTCGACCCAGTTCTTCCTGCCCACGCTCCGGGAAAATCCCACCGAGGCGCAGATCGTCTCCCACCGGCTGATGCTGCGCGCCGGCCTGGTGCGCCAGACCGCCGCCGGCATCTATGCCTGGCTGCCGCTGGGCTTCCGGGTGCTGAAGAACATCGAGCGCATCGTCCGCGAGGAGCAGGACTCGACCGGCTGCCAGGAAGTGCTGATGCCGACCATCCAGTCGGCCGACCTCTGGAAGGAATCCGGCCGCTACGAGGCTTACGGCAAGGAGATGCTGCGCATCACCGACCGCCATGAGCGCGAGATGCTCTACGGGCCGACAAACGAAGAGGTCATCACCGACATCTTCCGCAACGGCGCCAAGAGCTACCGCGATGTGCCGGCGCTGCTCTATCACATCCAGTGGAAGTTCCGCGACGAGGTGCGCCCCCGTTTCGGCGTGATGCGCGGCCGCGAGTTCCTGATGAAGGACGCCTATTCCTTCGACCTGGATAAGGCCGGGGCGAAGCGCGCCTATAACAAGATGTTCGTGGCATATCTGCGCACCTTCGCCCGCATGGGTCTGAAGGCCATCCCGATGGCGGCCGATACCGGCCCGATCGGCGGCGACTTGAGCCACGAGTTCATCATCCTCGCCGAGACCGGCGAGAGCGCGGTCTATTGCGACAAGAGCTTCACCGAGCGTGACGTGCTCTCCATGGACATCGACTACGCGAGCGATCTCGAGCCGATCGTGAAGGCCTGGACTACCGACTACGCCGCGACCGACGAAAAGCATGACGCCAAGCGTTTCGAGACGCTGGCGGCCGATCGCCGGTTGGAAGCGCGCGGGATCGAAGTGGGGCACATCTTCTATTTCGGCACCAAGTATTCCGAGCCCTTGAAGGCGCAGGTGCAGGGTCAGGACGGGCAGAACGTCACCCTGCACATGGGCTCCTACGGTATCGGCGTCTCGCGCCTGGTGGGCGCGGTGATCGAGGCCAGCCATGACGACAAGGGCATCATCTGGCCCGAGAGCGTGGCGCCGTTCAAAGCCGGTCTCATCAACCTGAAGGTCGCCGACGCCGCCTGCAGCAAGCTCTGCGAGGACCTCTATGCCAAGCTGACCGCGGCGAAGGTCGAGGTGCTCTACGACGACCGCGACATCCGCGCCGGCGAGAAATTCGCCGAGATGGACCTGATCGGCTTGCCCTGGCAGGTGGTGGTAGGCCCGCGCGGGGCCGCCGCCGGCAAGGTCGAGTTCGCCAACCGCGCGACCGGCGAGAAGGTGGAGATCTCCGCGGACGAAGCTCTGAAGCGGCTTACTGCATGATCTTCAATGCCTTCGAGCGCATGGTGGCGATGCGCTATCTGCGCGCGCGCCGCCAGGAAGGGTTCGTTTCGGTCATCGCCGTCTTCTCGCTGCTCGGCATCGCGCTCGGCGTGGCGACGCTCATCGTCGTCATGTCGGTGATGAACGGCTTCCATGTCGAGCTCCTGAACAAGATCCTCGGCTTCAACTCGCACCTCTCGCTCTCCAGCAGCTCCGGCAAGGGCGTCGTCACCGATTTCGACGCCATCACCGGCACGCTGCGCAAGGTTCCGGGCATCGCGTCCGTGACCCCGACCGTGCAGGGCCAGGTCTTCGCCACCGGCACGCGGAGCGGCGGTGCCGGCGCCCTGGTCAAGGCCGTGCGCCAAGAAGATCTGCAGAGCCGCAAGCTGATCGCCGAGAGCATCACCGAAGGCTCGTTGAAGGATTTCGTGGCCGATGACGATGTCGCCGTCATGGGCGCCAAGCTCGCGCAGTCGATCGGGGTCGGCATCGGCGGCGAGGTCACGCTGATCACGCCGATCGTCCAGACCACCATGGCGGGGCCGATCCCCCGCATGAAGACCTACCGCGTGGTCGCGCTGTTCGACGTCGGCATGTACCAGTACGACAACAGCATCATCTTCGTGCCCCTGGAATCCGGCCAAGTCCTGTTCCAGAAGAAGGACGGCGTCACCGACGTCGAGATCATGGCCGACAACATCCTGGATGTGGACGGCCTCAAGCCGAAGATCTGCGCCGCTCTCGACACCAAGCTCGACTTCAACGCCGGCCGCGCCGCCTATTGCACCGACAGCAAAAGCAAGAGCTACGTGATCGGCGACTGGGAGCAGGCCAATGCCGACTTCTTCACCGCGGTCGAGGTCGAGCGCAACGTGATGTTCCTGATCCTGACGCTGATCATCATCGTCGCCGCCTTCAACATCATCTCCGGCCAGATCATGATGGTGAAGGACAAGGGGCGGAACATCGCCATCATGCGGACCATGGGTGCCAGCCGGGGTGCGATCCTGCGGATCTTCCTGCTCTCGGGTGCCAGCATCGGCATCATCGGCACGGCCTTCGGCTGCCTGCTCGGCACGCTCTTTTCCTACAACATCGAGAATATCCGGCAGTTCTTGCAGGATGTCAGCGGCACCGATCTCTTCAACCCGACGATCTACTTCCTCTCCAAGCTGCCGGCGATCGTCGATCCCATGGAAGTGGTGTTGATCTCGGCGATGTCGCTGGTGCTGACGCTGCTGGCCTCGCTCTATCCGGCCTGGCGCGCCGCACGGCTCGATCCGGTGGAGGCGCTCCGCTATGAGTGACACACCGGTTCTGGAACTCCGTGGCATCCAGCAGAGCTTCAAGGAAGTCGGCGGCGGCCGCCTCGATGTCATCAAGCAAGCCGAGCTGGCACTCTATCCTGGCGAGATGGTGGCCCTCATCGGCCCGTCCGGCGCCGGCAAGTCCACCTTGCTGCACATCACCGGTATGCTGGAGAAGCCGCTTGCCGGCGAGGTGGTCGTGGCCGGCCAGTCCAGCCGCGATATGTCCGACGATCGCCGCACCGCGCTCCGCCGGAGCACGATGGGCTTCGTCTACCAGTATCACCACCTGCTGCCGGAATTCTCCGCCTTGGAGAATGTGATCGTGCCGCAGATGATCGCTGGGAAGTCGCGCAAAGCCGCGAAGCCCCGCGCGACCGAGCTCTTGACCCGCGTCGGCCTCGGCGGCCGCCTGGAGCATCGCCCAGGCAAGCTCTCCGGCGGTGAGCAGCAGCGCGTCGCCATTGCGCGCGCACTCGCCAATGCGCCGAAAGTGCTCCTGGCCGACGAGCCTACGGGCAACCTCGACCTGCACACTGCGGACGATGTCTTCGCCATGCTGACCGAGTTGGTGCACGGCTTCCGTGTCGCCTGCCTGATCGCCACCCATAATCTCGAAATCGCCCGTCGCATGGATCGCGTGGTCACGATCCGCGAAGGCGTGCTGGAAGAAGTGTCGGTCGGCTAGGCGTCTTCAGCGGCGCCGTCACAAATCCATCATGGACCTGTCGGATACCTGACGCCGCGTGCGCCGCATAAGCCTTCCCTCAGCCAAACGGGAGGCCTGCCAGATGACAACCGATTCACGCGTCTATTCCGAACTTGCCGACACGCGTCTCAGCCGCCGCGCAGCCTTGCTCGGCCTCACCAGCGTTGCCGCCCTCGCGGGCATCGGCGGTCTAAGCCGCGGCGCCCCGGCGGCGCAGGCGTCCTCGACCCTGACCTTCGAAGAGCTGACCAAGGTCTATGACGACAGCCACCACGTGCCCGCCGGCTATACCGCCTCGCCGCTGGTGCGCTGGGGCGATCCGATCGTCGCCGGCGCCAAGCCGTTCGACCCGAAGGCGCTCTCCGCCGAGACCCAGGCTGGCCAGTTCGGCTACAATTGCGACTTCATCGGCTACATGCCGCTGCCCGTGGGCTCGAAGACCAGCGACCACGGCCTGCTCTGCGTGAACAACGAATACACCGATCCGCACATCATGTTCCCCGGCATGACCGAGGACGATCAGGCGAAGACGGTGACCAAGGAACAGGCCGAAGCGCTGCGCGCCGCCTGGGGTCATTCCATCGTCGAGATCAAGAAGACCGACGGCAAATGGGCGGTCGTCGCTGACAGCCAGTACAACCGGCGCATCACCGGCATGACCGAGTTTGCGGTGAGCGGTCCCGCCGCCGGCCACAAGCTGCTGCAGACCAGCGCCGATCCGACCGGCACCAAGGTGATGGGCACCGGCTACAACTGCTCCGGCGGGATGACGCCCTGGGGCACGATCCTCTCCTGCGAGGAAGGGCTCTCGGACACGTTCGGCGGCGACGCGTCCAAGGCCGCCAATGCCGATCTCCTGGAGCGCTACGCCTATGACGGCTCGGATTTCTACGGCTTCGCCCGGTTCGAAGACCGGCTGGTGCTCGACAAGGAGCCGAATGAGCCCAACCGCTTCGACTGGGTCTGGGAGCTCGATCCCTATGATCCGGCCGCCAAGCCGGTGAAGCGCACCGCCCTCGGCCGCTTCTCGCATGAAGCTGCGAATTCCATCGTCAGCAAGGATGGCCGCGTCGTGGTCTATCTCGGCGATGACGACTATTTCGAATACCTCTACCGCTTCGTCACCGCGGGCAAGTTCAACCCGGATGACCGTGCCGCGAACATGAACCTGCTGGATGAGGGCGAGCTCTCGGTCGCGAAGATCGATGCCGACGGCACGCTGCACTGGATCCCGCTGGTCCATGGCCAGAACGGTCTCACGCCCGAGAAAGGCTTCGCCGATCAAGCCGAAGTGCTGATCAAGGCGCGACTCGCCGGCGACGCGGTCGGCGCCACCAAGATGGACCGGCCGGAAGATTTCGAACCGGATCCCGTGAGCGGCAAGGTCTATGCCGTCATGACCAAGAACAAGAAGCGCAAACCCGACCAGGTCGACGCCGCCAATCCGCGCGCCGAGAACAATTGGGGCCACATCCTGGAGCTGCTGCCACCCGACGGCGATCACGCCGCAGCCAGCTTCAAGTGGGACGTGTTCCTGATGGCCGGCAATCCGGCCAAGGCAGAGCAGGGGGCGAAGCTCAACCCCGGCACCAGTGCCAACGGCTGGTTCGTCTGCCCGGACAACATCGCCTTCGATCCCAAGGGCCGGATCTGGATCGGCAGCGACGGCGCCAACGACTTCGACATCGCCGACGGCCTCTATGCCGCCGATGTCGATGGCGAGGGCAGGGCACTCACCAAGATGTTCCTCGCTTGCCCGACCGGCGCGGAATTGACGGGTCCCTGCTTCACGCCGGACGGCAAGACGCTGTTCGTCTCGATCCAGCATCCGGGTGAAAACTCGGAGACGCTGGATAAGCTGACCTCGCATTGGCCCGATGGCGGGGACAGCCTGCCCCGGCCGACCGTCCTCGCCGTCACCAAGGATGATGGCGGCGAGATCGGTTCGTAACAGCGCGAAACAAGGACGACATCATTCTGTCACAGACGGGCAGTAAACCCGTCACCAACCCCTTCTAGTCTCCGGGACGCGCGCCTCCTGAGTCCCTCTGGAGTGCCGCGCGTCCCGCCCAGATTTTTGCCGTCTGCCAAAGACATAGGGAGTGCTCCTGCCATGAACCAGCCGATCCAGACCACCCGCCGCCAGGCCCTGAAGGCGCTGGCTTATGCGCCGCTGCTGCCGCTCGCCGGCTCCGCCGCTTCCGCCTTGTTCTCGACCACCGCCTCGGCCGCCATGCCGGAGATCGCTTCGGCCAAGTTCATTCCGATGGCGGCGCCGGGTCTCGACAATCCCGCCGCCATGGCGATGACCACGGTCGGCTCCTCGATGCAGGTGAAATACGCCGACGGCACCGAGCAGCTCTTCAAGCTGCAATATGAGCCGTTCTTCGTGACCGGCGCCCAGGTTCCGGACGGGAAGGGCGGGACGGTCATCGCCGGCGGCTACTACGACATCAACATGAAGCCGATCCTCGACGCGAGCTCGACCGAGGCGACCAAGCCGCAATTCTTCTCCGATTGCCCGGACGGCATGAGCCTGATCAAGCTCGACAACGCCAAGGTCGATGGGGTGAAAGGCAACACGTTGTTCTCCGTGGTGCAGTTTGAATACTGCTCCGAGAACGCGGCCGGCGAGGACATGTACGGCAAGCTGCCGTCGCAATACGCCGTGCTGACCCTCGACCAGGACCCGAAGACCGGCAAGCTCGCCCTGGTGAAGTACAGCCCGGTCGATACCTCGCCGGTGAACGGTGTGTGGATCACCTGCGGCGCCAGCCTCTCGCCCTGGAACACCCATCTCTCCAGCGAAGAGTATGAGCCCGACACCACCAAGCTCGCCAAGAACGAGGAATGGCAGGGCTTCGCCACCAATCTCTACGGCGATGCGACCAAGGCGAACCCGTACCACTACAACCACATCCCGGAAGTCACGGTGAACCCGGACGGCACCGGCTCGGTGAAGAAGCACTATGCGCTGGGCCGCATCTCGCACGAGCTCATCCAGGTCATGCCGGACGAGCGCACTGCTTTGATGGGCGACGACCAGACCAATGGCGGCCTCTTCATGTTCGTCGCCGACAAGCCGCGCGATCTTTCGGCCGGCACACTCTACGTCGCGAAATGGGCACAGAAGACCGCGGAGAATGGCGGCTCCGGCGATCTCTCCTGGATCAAGCTCGGCCATGCGACCTCGGACGAAATCAAGGCCCTGGCGGACAAGCTGACCGTGAAGGACATCGTCGAGGTGAAGACTGAGGATCCGAACGACACCTCCTTCACCAAGATCCCGCTCGGCGGCAAGCCGAACTGGGTGAAGTTCGTCCCCGGCCAGGAACTCGCTGCGGCCTTCCTCGAAACCCATCGCTACGCGGCCTTCAAGGGCGGCAGCCTGGGCTTCACCAAGATGGAAGGCACCACGGTCAACGCCAAGGACAAGGTCGCCTATTCGGCCATGTCCTACATCCGCAAGCAGATGACCGACGGCTCCGGCGGCATCAGCGTCAACGCGCTCGAAGCCGGCGCGGTCTTCGGCCACAAGATGACCGGCGGTCAGAAGGACGATACCGGCGCCGCGATCGATAGCGAATGGGTCCCGGTCTTCTCCGAAGCCGTGGTCTATGGCGAGGATCTGAAGGAGCCGGATGCGCTCGGCAACCTCGCCAATGCCGACAAGATCGCCAACCCGGACAACCTCAAGTTCTCCGAGAAGCTCCGCACCCTCTTCATCGGCGAGGACAGCGGCATGCACGTGAACAACTTCCTCTGGGCCTACAACGTGGACACCAAGGAACTGTCGCGCATCCTCTCCACGCCCGCCGGCGCGGAATCGACCGGGCTGCACGCGGTCGATGAGGTGAACGGCTTCACCTACATCATGTCCAACTTCCAGCATCCCGCCGATTGGGAGCTGAAGAAGGACGACGCCGGCAACGTGGTCAGCGGCCTCCACATCAAGGTCTACAAGGAGCTGGAGCCGCTGATTAAGCAGAACTACGCCGATGCCCGCGGCAAGCTCGGCGGCGCCGTCGGCTACCTCACGGGCCTGCCCGCGACAGCCTGATAGTACCGTCCGACCATTACTTATCCCCTAGACTCCGGGCCCGATCGCAAGATCGGGCCCGCTTTCTTTGGGCATATTGCGAGCAATTCCAAGGGGTCGGAACGGCTCTATCGACCAAAGGCGCATTGACGGTTCCGCCTGTCATCGCTTAGGTTAAATCAAATTGATTGAATTAATAACAACATCAACTGGGAGGTGAGGATCATGGGTATCAAGGCGCCTTTCCTGCGGTTTCAGTCCGGTTTTCCCGCCGGTTTGCTGGGTGCGGCGGCCCTCGCGGCGGGGTCATTCTGGTCCGGCGCGGCGAGCGCGGAATCCGTGCTCTCGATGCATATCGAGGAGCAGACCAGCTGGGTGCAGAACTTCAATCCGTTCGATCTCGGCGGACGGCGCCAGAGCACCATGGATTTCGTCTACGAACCGCTGGTCATCTTCAACGACTATGACGGCGGCAAGCCGATCTACCGGCTCGCGACTTCGTACAAATTCTCCGACGACCTGAAGTCGATCACCTACACCTTGCGCGACGGCGTGAAATGGTCCGACGGGCAGCCGCTGACCTCCGCCGACATGAAGTACACGTTGGAACTCATGCTGAAGAACCCGGCCGTGGACACCGTCGGCGTCGGCGAGGCCGTGGCTTCCGTCGAAACGCCTTCGCCGACCGAGGTGAAGATCAACCTCAAGGACGTCGACACCCACTTCCCGGAATCGCTTGCCGACTTCGCCGTCGTGCCCGAGCACATCTGGAAGGACGTCGCTGATCCGCTCGCCTTCAAGAACGAGAAGCCGGTCGGTTCCGGTCCGATGACCGAGATCCGCCGCTTCACGCCGCAGGTCTATGAGCAATGCCGCAACCCGAACTATTGGGATGCCGCCTCGCTCCATGTCGATTGCCTGCGGCTGCCGCAGATCGCCGGCAACGACCAGATGCTGGCGCTTTTGCCGGAGGGGACGATGGACTGGATCGGCTCCTTCCTGCCGCAGATCGACAAGACCTATGTCGGCCTCGATCCGGATCACAACGGTTATTGGCAGCCGCCGGCCGAAACGATCGCCTTCCAGATGAACTTGAAGACGAAGAATGCGGACAATTCCGAAGCCTTCAACGACATCAAGTTCCGCCAGGCCTTCAGCCTGGCGATGGACCGGACCTCGATGGTCGACATCGCCGGCTTCGGCTATCCGGTCGTCAACCTGCATGCCAGCGGCCTGCCGCCGCGCTTCGATTCCTGGCGCAATAAGGCCGCGGAAGGTCCGCTCGACGCATACATGAGCTATGACATCGACAAGGCCAATAAGCTGCTCGACGATGCGGGCTACAAGAAGGGTGGCGACGGCTTCCGCACCACGCCGAGCGGAAAACCGATCGCATTTTCCATCCTGGTACCGAACGGCTGGACCGACTGGATCGACGCGGTGCAGATCGCGGCCGAGGGCTTGCGCAAGATCGGCATCAACGCGTCGGTCGGGACCCCGGAATACGAGCAATGGGAGAAGCAGATCCTCGACGGCACGTTCGACGCGGTGATGAACTCGCGGGCCGATGGGCCGACGCCGTTCCGCGGCTACTACCAGTCGCTGTCGACGGCTTTCGCCGGCCGCGTCACCAGCGCGCCCTCGCGCTATTCCAACCCCGACCTCGACAAGGTGTTTGCCGGCTATCGCAAGGCGACGAGCGACGAGGAGCGGCACAAGCTGTTCGACCAGGTGCAGCTGATCATCGCCCAGAACTTCCCGGTCATTCCGGTCTTCAACGGCCCGACCTGGTACCAGTACTCGTCCAAGCGCTTCACCGGCTGGGTGACCAAGGACAACCCGATCATGAATCCGGAGAACCATGACAATAACCGGATGCGGCTTATGCACTTGCTGCTGCTGAAGCCCGTGCAATAATTCGGACTTAATCAACCCGGGCGAGGAGTCGGCAATGCGCATTCCCCTGCGGCGAATCGGGGTCTATTGCATTGCCTTCCTCTTTGCCATCGTCATGAACTTCGCGGTTCCCCGGCTGATGCCGGGGAGCCCGGTCGACGGCATGATCGCGCAGCTCGGCCAACGCGCGACGCCGGCCGCGATCGAGGCGATCAAGGCCCGCTTCGGCGCGATCCAGCAGCCGGTCTGGGAACAGTTCATCGACTACATCAAGGGACTCGCCACCTTCGATCTCGGTGTCTCGGTCAAATACTACCCGCAGACCGTGACCGAGGTGCTGGGGCGCTCGGCCGGCTGGACCGCCTTCCTGATCGTGACCGCCATCATCTTCTCGCTCTGCGTCGGCGTCACCCTCGGCGCCGTCGCGGCCTGGCGGCGCGGTGGGCGCTTCGACGCCTTCGTCTCGCCGTTCTCGGTGGTGCTGATCGCCGTGCCGCCGGTGATCGTGGCCCTGGCGACCTTGTTCATCTTCGGCGTCAGTCTGCGGTGGTTTCCGGTCGGCTATGCCTATGACCCGAACCTCGATCCAGGATTCAACTTCACCTTCTTCGGCAGCGTCTTCTTTCACGCCATCATGCCGGTGCTGACGCTCTCGCCTTATCTGATCGGCGAATTCCAGACGACGATGCGCTCCTCGATGATCTCCGTGCTCGGCGAGGATTACGTGACCATGGGCCGTGCCAAGGGCCTTTCCGAGATGGCGGTGATGTTCGGCTACGCCGCGCGCAATGCCATGCTGCCGGTGCTAACCAACTTGGCGCTCATCCTCGGCGCCGTGTTCGGCGGCTCGATCGTGACCGAGATCGTGTTCAACTATCCCGGCCTCGGCCTCACGCTCTTCACGGCCAGCGTCGCCCGCGACTATCCGGTCATTCAGGGCCAGCTGCTCCTGATGACGCTCGCCACGCTCGGCGCCAATCTTGTGGTCGATATCCTCTATGGCGTGATCGATCCGCGCACCGGCGAGGCCCGCGCATGATCCCGGGCCTGAAGCTGTTCTGGCGGCAGAAGAAGGCGGTCGCCGGTCTGATCATCATCGCCGCCCTCTGGCTGATGGCGGTGCTGGCGCCGGTCCTAGCACCCAACGATCCCGCCGCACGCGTCGGTCGCTCGCACCAGGCGCCGACGGTGGAGCATTATTTCGGCACCACCAAGATGGGCCGCGACGTCTACAGCCAGTTCGTCTGGGGCGCGCGCTCCTCGCTGGCCGTCGGCTTTGCGACCGGCCTTGCCATTACCGCGATCGGCACGGCGCTCGGCTTGATCGCCGGCTATTTCGGCGGCAAGACCGATGCGGCGCTGGATCTCATCACCAATGCGGTCCTGGTGATTCCGAACATACCGCTGCTGATACTTCTCGCCTCGTTCGCCGGCACCGTCGGGCCGATGTCGATCATGGCGATCATCGCGCTCACCTCCTGGCCCTGGGGCGCCCGCATGACCCGGGCGCAGACCCTGGCGCTGCGGCACCGGGAGTTCGTGGTCGCGGCGCGAATGATCGGAGAGCCGTCCTGGCGGATCATCTTTGTCGAGATCCTGCCGAACCTGGTGCCGCTGATCGGCATCAACATCGTCGGCTCGATCATCTATGCGATCGTCGCCCAGACCACCCTCGAATATCTCGGCTTCGGGGATCCGCTGAACGTCACCTGGGGCACCATGCTCTACAACGCGCAGAACTCCTCGGCGATCATCGTCGGCGCCTGGTGGGACATCGGAGCCCCGGCCGTGGGCATCGCGCTGGTCGGGCTGGGCTTGGCGCTGCTCAACTTCACCTTCGACGAGATCGCCAATCCGCAGCTCCGGTCCGGTCCGGCGCTGAGCCGCTGGCTCTATCTCAACCGCTTGCGCCGCCGCGGCTTGGAGCCCGCCCCATGAACGGGCCGCTGCTCCAGGTCCGGAACCTCAGCGTCGACTACCTGCTCGACGACGGCGCCTTTCGCGCGGTGAAGGGCGTGTCGTTCGAGATCGGCCGGGGCGAGTTCTTCGGCCTCGCGGGAGAATCCGGCTGCGGCAAAAGCACCATCGCCTATGCCATCACCCGGCTGTCCAAGCCGCCGGCCTGGATTGCCGCCGGGGAAATTCTGCTCGACGGGCAGGATCTTCTGAAGCTGCCGGAGACGGCATTGCAGAAGGTGCGCTGGCGCCGCGTCGGGATGGTGTTCCAGAGTGCCATGAATTCCCTCAACCCGCTGATCCGCGTCGAGGCGCAGTTCCACGACGTGCTCCGCCGCCACCTGGGGTCGAGCCGCAACCAATCGCGGGCTCGGGCGGAGGAGATGTTCAAGCTGGTCGGCATTCCGACCCATCGGCTCATCGATTACCCGCATCAGTTCAGCGGTGGCATGCGGCAGCGGATCGTGATCGCGATCTGCCTGGCGCTGGACCCCGAACTCATCATCATGGACGAGCCGACCACGGCACTCGACGTGGTCGTGCAGCGTGAGATCCTGCAGCAGGTGATCGACCTGCAGCGCAGTCGCGGCTTCTCCGTGCTGTTCATCACCCATGACCTGCATCTGATGGCGCAGCTCTGCCACCGCATCGGCATCATGCTGAAGGGCGAGCTGGTCGAGGTCGGCGATGTGAGGCAGATCAGCACCGCGCCGGTGCACGACTATACGCGCAAGCTTTGGTCTTCCGTGCCGCTGCTGCCCGCGCGCGAGGCGACGGCGTGAACGCGGCGCCGCAGCTCGCCGGTGCCGAAGTCCTGGCGGACCCGATCATCCAGGTCGAGGGGATCGAGCGTGACTTCGCCGAGATTAAAGCGCTGCGCGGCATTTCGCTTTCCCTCAGGCCCGGCCGCGCGCTGGCCCTGGTGGGTGAATCCGGCTCCGGCAAGTCGACCTGCGCACGCATCATCGCCCGGCTGGATGCGCCCACCGCCGGTGAGATCACCTTACGCGGCAAGAGCCTGACCGCACCGTGTACCGCGGCCGAGGACAAGGCCTATCGTCGCGCCATCCAGATGGTGTTCCAGGATCCGTTCGCCTCGCTCAATCCTGTGTTCACCGTGCGCCACCACGTGGCCCGGCCGCTGGCCCTGCACGGTCATGCCCGCACCAAAGCCGAGCTCTCGCAGCGCGTCTCGGACCTGCTCACCGACGTCGGCCTCGATCCGGCGGTCACGGCGCACAAGTTCCCGCACGAGCTCTCGGGCGGTCAGCGCCAGCGGGTCAACATCGCCCGGGCGCTCGCCGTGGAGCCTGAGGTGCTGGTCGCCGACGAGCCGACCTCGATGCTGGACGTCTCGATCCGGCTCGGCATCCTGGAGCTGCTCGCGCGCATCAAGCGCGAGCGCCAGCTTGCGCTTCTCTACATCACTCATGACATCGCCACGGCCGCCCATGTCGCGGAAGAGGTGGTCGTCCTGTTCGCCGGCCAGATGGTGGAGTGGGGGAGCACCGACCAGGTGATCGGCCGACCGCGCCATCCCTACACGCAGCTCTTGCTTTCGGCGGTCCCCGATCCCGATCAGCGTTTCGTTCCCGGCGACAGCGCCCGTTTCCTTGGCCATGCGGAAGAGGTACGACGGCTCAGCCGGCCCGCTTCGCTGGAAGTCGAGCAGGTGGGTCCCAACCATTTCGTTCGCCCGCTCGGCCAAGGCTGAAAGAGTCAACATGGACTATCTGGTCAATCTCTCGCTGCTTCGTCCCGATCCCGCGCTCGTCGAGCGGCTGGAAAAAGATGGCATCGCCATCCGCCGCGCGCTGGCGCCGGAACTGGAGCTGGCGACCGACTGGGTCCGCCGCACCTTCGGTCCGGGCTGGTCGAGCGAGACGGCCGTGGCGATCTCGCGCCAGCCGCCCGCATGTTTCCTGGCGACGCAGAAGGAAAAGCTGATCGGCTTCTCCTGCCACGAGGCGATCGCCCGCGGCTTCTTCGGCCCGACCGGTGTCAAGAAATCGGCGCGCGGCAAGGGCATCGGCCATGCGCTCCTGCTCGCATCGCTGCTCGATCTGAAGGTGATGGGCTACGCCTATGCCATCATCGGCGATGTCGGCCCTTCGGCTTTCTACGAGCGCACGGTCGGCGCCATTGCAATTCCCAATTCCGAGCCCGGCATCTATGCCGGCTTGCTGAAGAACTCCGACTAAACTTTCCGCATCCGAAAGCACCGCATGCCAATCCCATTCCGGCTGGAAACGACCTACGTCCCTGCAAGCGCCGGGGAAAGCCTCGCCTATGCGCTGACGCTCACCAATGCGTCGTCTTCGCCGATCAAGGGTTTTCGGCTCTGCGTCAGCGGCCCGGCCCGCATCGACCCCCAGTCGCAAATGGAGGGCGGCACGCTCGCCGCGCGCCTCTCCAATCACTCCGAGCTCGCACCGCCGAAAGGCTTTGCGCTGGCGCATGGACAATCCTGGACCGTGACCGCGCGGGGCTTGAGCTATCCGCTGCGCCACTGGACCGATGGCGCCACGACCGCCTATCTGGTCTTCGAAGACGGAACGACCGCGCCCGTCGCCGTGAAACCGACCGAGATCAAGGGCAGCAATGCGCCGCTGAAGCGGGGTGCGGAGACCGATCCGATCGCACCGAATGCCGAGGCGCCGATCGCCGTCATTCCCTGGCCGCGGAAGGTCGCGATCTCGGGTCGCATTGCTGCGCCGGCCGGGCTCGATCTTCACGCCGAAGGTGCGGAAGCGGAAGCTGCGACGGAGGCATTCACCGCCTTGGCCAGCACTCTGTTCCCGGTCGAAGGCATCGTCCGCCCTGCATCCGAAGGCGGCTTGCCGGTCAAGACCGCGATCGCGGACGGCCATGCGTCGGAGGCCTACGCGATCCGCTTCTCCGGCCAAGCAGTCTCGGTCACGGGCAGCACGCGCAACGGCATTCTCTATGGGTTGATCACGCTGGGCCAGATCCTGCGCGGCGCGCGGAAACATCCGGACGCCTTTCTGTTTCCCGCCGAGGGCGAGATCCGCGACGCGCCGGCGGTCGGCTGGCGCGGCTGCCATCTCGACGTCGCGCGGCAATTCTACGGCACCGCGGAGATCAAGCGGTTCCTGGAGATCCTGGCCTGGAACAAGCTCAACCGCTTTCATTGGCATCTCTCGGACGACGAGGCCTGGCGGATCGAGATCGATGCCTATCCGCAGCTGACCAAGATCGCCGCCTGGCGCGGTCACGGTCTCCCCGTGCCGCCGCTGCTGGGCACCGGGCCGCAACCCTCCGGCGGCTATTACAGCAAGGCGGCGGTGCGCGAGATCGTGGCGCTCGCTGGAAAGCTTGGCATTGCGGTCGTGCCGGAGATCGACCTGCCGGGACATTGCTACGCCATGCAGCAGGCGCTCCCGGAGCTGCGCGACCCGGCCGAGCGCGGCGAATATTTCTCGGTGCAAGGCTTCCCCAACAACTGCCTCAACCCGGCGCGGGAAGAGACCTATCGCGTCCTCGAGACCATCTTCGATGAATTGATTGCGTTGTTCCCGGCGAAGACCATCCATATCGGCGCCGACGAAGTGCCGCTCGGCGCTTGGTCGGGTTCACCGGTGGCCCTCGACCGGCTGCGCGAACTCGCCGGACCGGCGGTGGCCGAGGCGCATGCCAAGCGCAACAACGTGATCACCAACCTCCACGGCGCCGACGATATCGAAGGCTCCGGGACCGCGATCCTCCAGGCCGAATTCCTGAAACGCATCCAGACGTTTCTCGCCTCGCGCGGCTGCACCACCGGCAGCTGGGAAGAGGCGGCGCATGGCAATGCCATCGACAAGAGCAAGTCCTATCTCAACGGCTGGCGCAGCATCGAGATCTGCGCCGCTTTGGCCGGGCAGGGCTATGACGTCGTGGTCAATCCGGGCCAGGTCTACTACCTCGACATGGCGAACGCCCCGGACTGGGACGAGCCGGGTGCGGCCTGGGCCGGCTGGTCGAGCCCGGAGAAGCTCTACAATTTCGATCCGGTCGCCGGCTGGACGGCGGCGCAGAAGGAGCATTTCCTCGGCATCCAGTGCTGCATCTGGTCAGAGCCGATGACCGATCGCGCGGTGTTCGACCGTCTGATCTTCCCGCGGCTTTCGGCGCTGGCGGAGAGCGCCTGGACCGAGCCGCAGGCAAAATCGTGGACGCGGTTCAAAGGCCTCGCCCGGATGATGCCAGTGTTGTACGGCTCAGGCTAACCGAACGGCTTCTGCAGCACGTCGAATTGCGGGTTGGTCTCGCCGAAGATCGGCAGCGCCGCGGCGCCCAGCACCGACGTGTCCTTGCCGGCCGATCCGATGACCACGCGCGGCACGCTGCGCTCGCCGATGGTGCTGACGGAGAGCGGCAGAGGATCGAGCGCCTGGGCAAGCCGCTCGATGATGGCAAGCGGCATGCTGCCGCCCAGCACGACGGTTTCCGGATCGAGTGCCAGCTCGAGCACATTGATCGCCTGCCGCAGCGGTTCGGCGGCATCCTTGATCCATGCCTCGATGCGGCGATCGCCGCGTGCCAGCAGTTCTTCCAGGAGTTCCGGCGAGGCATGGTCCGGATCCGGAAGGTCCAGGCTCTCATAGGCCGCGCGCAGCGAGACGTAGCGCTCCAGACAGCCGCGCTTGCCGCAGCCGCAGGGGAGGCCCTTGGGCCGTACCACCATATGGCCGATCTCGCCGGCATTGTGGCGGCTGCCTTTGTAGAGATGGCCGTCGAGGAACAGGCCCGCGCCCATCCCGGTGCCGATGAACAGATAGATGAAGTTGTTGAGATTGCGCGCAACACCGTAGAGCCGTTCGCCGATCGCCGCCGCCGTGGCGTCGTTCTCGACGGTCACATCGATGCCGGTCAGCCGCTGCAGCTCGCTGTCGAGCGGAAAATCCTGCCACCCGGGCAAAGCGGTCGGGCCGACCGAGGTCATGCCTTCGACGCCGAACGGACCCGGCATCGACATGCCGATACCGAGCAGGCGCTCGCGGTCGAAGCGGAAATCGCGCATCAAGTTGGCGGGCATTTCCGCCAGCACCGGCATGGCCTCGACCGGCGTCGGCCGATCCACGGGCGTCTCGATCCGCGAGCGCACAGTGCCGGAGAGGTCGGTCACGACACCGACCAGCAGCTGATGGTCGAGCTGCAGGCCGATCGAATAGCCGCCGTCTGGATTGATCGAGTAGGGCACCGCCGGCTGGCCGCGCGTGCCCTTGGTGGTCGGCTCCGGCCGCAGCAGTTCGGCCTGTTCCAGCTCTTCGACAATGTTGGAAACGGTCTGGGTGGTCAGCGCCGTCAGCCGCGCGATCGCCGCCCGTGACAGCGCGCCATTGATCCGCACGGCCTCGATCACCACGCGGCGGTTGTGCGACCGCGCCTGCTCGAGATTGGTTCCTGCGATCGCTTTGGTTCGGCTCATGCCCGCCAAGTATACAATAGTCAGACATTTGGCCAACCCGATCCGGGGGCTAGAGCGGCTGCGCTCCAATGGCCATTTCCACCGCAAGGCGCGCCTGGGGCGCCAGAATCTGCAATGGCGTCGCCGGTGGAAGCCCGCGGGCCCGGGTCACGGCGCCGGTCGTATGACTCTGCGGCTCGAGGCAGAAGTATGGCTCACCAGGTGGTGTGTAGAGCATCAGGTTCCTGAGCGGTGCACCGGCTTGCATCGTCACCGCCAGCCCGCGTACCGGGTCATGGATCACGGCGCGGCCGTCCCAACCGGAATAGCAGTTGTTGCGCCAGGTCTCCGGCAGCGGCGCCGCTGTGGCGAAATCGAGCTCCGGCGGCAGCGAGACGGCGTCGGTCGGCAGATAACCCGGCCCCTCCAGCCAGAAGTGCTCGGCCTCGAATTGGAGCTGCATCTTGGGTACGCGGGCGAAGTAGGGATGGAACCCGAGCCCCGCCGGGATCGGCCGATCGTTTGTGTTCTCGATCGCGAGTGCCACATGGAATTCTCCGCCCGCGATGCTGAACTGCTGCACCGCCCGAAATCCGAACACCCATTCCTCGGGTGAGACGATCAGCTCCAACACGCACCGGTCTTGATGCATGTCGAGGACACGCCATTCTCGCTGCCAGCCGATGCCATGCAGCGCACAGCTTTCGCCGGGTACGTTGGTTTGCAAGTGCAGCGGCGGCTCGACCAGGTCGATCACATTGCCGGGCACGCGGTTGGCGAAGGGGAGCAGGGGATGCATCGCCATATCGGACGGATGCAGGATCGCCGCGCCATTGTGCAGATCCAGGCGCGTGACCGATCCGCCGCGTGTCGTGATCTCGGCATGCAGGCGATCGCTGCGCAGCGACAGCATGCTCAGCCGGCGAAAGGTGCGCGAGAGAGACCGGTGACGCCGGCCTCGACCGCCAGCAATCCGCCCGCCCAGGGCTGCTTCGCCAGTTCATCCGGCGTGAGCTCGCAGGATGCGCAGGTCACATAGAGCGTGGTGGAGCCGGGCGGGCCGAAGGCGCAGCAGGTCGGTCGCTGCACCGGCAGTTCGACGATGCGATCGACCCGTCCATCCGGCGCGAAGCGGACCAGGCACCAGCCGTCCCAGCGGGCATTCCAGAGATAGCCCTCGGAATCGACCGCGGATCCATCCGGGAACCCGGGAACATCAGCCGGCACGGCGAACTTTCGCCGCGCGCCCAAGGTTCCGCTCTCCGGATCGTAGTCGTAAGCGCCGAGATCGTTGGCCGCCGTGTCGGCGAAGTAGAGCGCCCGTCCATCCGGGCTGAAGGCGATGGTGTTGGAGATGCCGATCCCCGTTCTCAGCATGTCGAGCCGCCGGTCGGCATCGAGGCGATAGAGCGTGCCGGTCGGACCGCTGCCGACCTTGTTCATCGAGCCGGCCAGGAAGCGGCCGCGCGGATCGGTGCCGCCGTCATTGAGCCGGTTGTCGGGAAGCGTGGTCTCCGGCCGATGCAGCCAGGAAATCTCGCTCGCATCCTCGGAGAGGAAAGCGAACCCGCTCTCGAACGCGCCGACAAAACCACCCGTCTTGCGCGGCGCGAAGGCGGTCAAGCCCTCCGGCAGATCGATCGTGCGCAGGGCGCCGGTGCCGAGATCATAGCGATGCCAGCGCTTGCCGAAGATATCGACCCAGCGCAATGCATTCTCGCTCGCGACGAAAACCGGACCTTCGCCCAACTGGTCTTTTACATCCGCGATCAGCCGGGCTTCGAACATCAGGCGCTCCGTTTGCCGCCGCGCTTGGGCGTTTGCGTACCGGCATCGGCGATCCGCATCAGATCCTCGGTGGCAATGCCGAGCAGTGCCTGCATCCGGCCGCGCGCCACATCGGGCTGGCGCATGCGGATGGCTTCGAACACCTCGCCATGCGCCGCCAGGGTCTTGCGGTAGTTGACCGAGGCCGAAGTGGTCAGCCGGAAGGCGTTCATCAGTGCGGCGCCGATGACATTGCCGAGATTGGCCAGCACCGGATTGCGGCTGGCGCGCAGAATGGCGACGTGGAATGCAACGTCGGCGCGCGCACAGGCATCGAGATCGGTGAGCTTGGCCGCGCACATGGCGTCATAGGCCTCCTCGATCGCGGCGAGATTCTTTGCCGTCGCGCGCTTGGCGGCCATCTCGGCGGCCGCCGGCTCCAGGATCTGCCGCGCCTCGGTCAACCCGCGGACGAAATCGAGATCCGGCTCGATCTCGCCCATCCAGCGCAGCACATCGGTGTCGAGCCGGTTCCAATCCTCGGAAGAGAGAACGCGGGTTCCGGCGCGCTGGCGCGATTCCACCAGCCCCTTGGCGGCGAGCGTGCGCACTGCTTCGCGCAGAGCGGTGCGGCTCACCTTGAACTCGGCGCCGAGCTGTGCCTCGGTCGGGAGCAGGGCGCCTTGGCTGTAGGCGCCGGACAGGATCTGCTTGGCGAGTCGGCTCGCCACCTTGTCGCGGAGCGAGGCGTTGGAGGGGCGCGGCGATGCGAGGCGCGTGATCTTGGTGACCTTGGCCATCTCTCCCCTTAGAGCCTCGGACTCTATGCCCGGTTTTGCTGGTACTCGGCGATGATGACCGCGAGGATCAAAAGGCTGCCCTTGGCCAGCAACTGATAGAATGTCGGCACCGACGTCAAGATCATGCCGTTGTTGAGGATGCCGATGATGGCGACGCCGAGCAGGGCACCGGCGATCGTGCCCTTGCCGCCTTGCAGCGCACAGCCGCCGAGCACCGCCGCGGTGATCGCCTCCAGCTCCAGCCCCTGCGATCCGGAGATCGGCTGTCCCGAACCGGTGCGCGCCGCCAGCAGGATGCCGGCGACGCCGGCGAAGAGGCCGCTCATCACATAGATGCCGACCCGGTAGCGGTTCACCTTGATGCCGGAGAAACGCGCCACCACAGGGTTGCCACCGAGCGCATAGACGTTGCGCCCGACGATCGTCTTCGCCAGGAAGATCTGGAACAGGATCGCGGAGGCGATCAGCACCCAGATCGGGAATTGCAGGCCGAGGATGGTGCCGGTGCCCATGAAACGGTAGGTCTCGTTGAAGATCGAGATCGACTGCCCGTCGGACAGGATGAAGGCGATGCCGCGGAAGATCGCCATGGTGCCAAGGGTCGCGATCACGGCGTTCACGCGGCCATAGGTGATGATGAGGCCATTGACCACCCCGGCCAGACCGCCGATCACCACGCCGGCGATGATCCCGGCGCCGGCGGAATCCGTCACCTGGGTCGCCATCGCGGCCGAAACCGTGGTGAGACCGACCATCGATCCCACCGAGATGTCGAGCCCGCCGGCGACGATCACCACGGTCTGGCTCATCGCCAGCACGCCGAGGATGGTGATGGCGAGGCCGATGTTGAGGAAGTTGCGCGAAGAGAAGAAGACGTCGCCGCGCAACGCCCCGAAGATAATGAACAACACCGCCAAAGCCATCAGCAGGCTGACATTGTGGATGCCGATCCGCTCCAGCAGGGTGGAGAATGGGCTGCGTTCCTGTTTGGCGGCCGTGCGGTCCATGATTTCCCTCTCGATGGCATCCATGCTCATACGGCCTCTTGCATTTGTGCGGCGCTGCGCGGCATCGCGCGCGCCAGGATCTCGCGTTCGGTGATGGCGTCGCCTTCCAGCATGCCGGTAATCTCGCCGCCGGCCATCACCGCCACGCGGTCGGCGAGGCCGATCAGCTCCGGCATCTCGGAGGAGATCAGGATGACCGCCATGCCCTGGGCCGCCAGCTCGTCGATCAGGCGATAGATCTCGGACTTTGCGCCGATATCGATGCCACGGGTCGGCTCGTCCAGGATCAGCAACGAGGGCTGCCGCGCCAACCAGCGCGTCAGCACCACCTTCTGCTGGTTGCCGCCGGAAAGCCGCGACACCTGCTCATCCAGGCTCGGCGCCTTGATCGCCATCTTGCGGGCGATCCCTTCGATGACGGCGAGCGCGCGCTTGCGGCTGAACAGGCCCAACTCCGAGACCTTGTCCGGAATGCACAGAGCGGCGTTGTCCAGGATCGAACGGAACAGCAGCAGCGCCTCGCGCTTGCGGTCCTCCGGTGCGAAGCCGATGCCGCAGCGGATCGCATCGGCCGGGCTGTTCGCCGGCACGGGCTTGCCCGCCATGGTAACGGTTCCGCCCTTGCGCCGGTCGTAGCCGACGATGGCCTTGGCCAGCTCTGAACGTCCGGCGCCCATCAAGCCGCCGATTCCCAGCACCTCACCGCGCCGAACGTTCAGGCTGATATCCGACACATGCTCCGTCGTCAGCCGGTCGAGCACCAGCACGTCCTCGCCGATCGTGCGGCGCGAGCGGCGGAACAAGCCGCTCAAGTCGCGCCCGACCATCAGCCGCGTGATGCTGTCTTCACTCGCCTCGCCGGCCGAGAGCGTGCCGACCATCCGTCCGTCGCGCAGAACCGCGATCCGGTCGGCGAGCTCGATGATCTCCGGCAGGCGATGCGAGATGTAGATGATAGAAACCCCATCGGCGCGCAGCCGCCGGATCACCGCGAACAGCCGCCGCGCTTCGTCATCGGTCAATGAGGAGGTGGGTTCGTCGAAGGCGATCAGCCGGCCCCCGGCGCGAACCGCGCGCATGATCTCGATCATCTGCCGCTGCGCCGGCCCGAGCGCTTCACAGGATTGGCGCGGCCGGAGGTCGCGCTCCATGCCGAACTCGGCGAGCACCGTAGCGGTGCGTGCCTCCAGGCTGGACCAGTCGAGGAACAGGCCGGCGCGCCGCGGCATGTCCCCCATGAAAATGTTCTCCGCCACCGTCAGGGTGGCGACGATCTCCGGTTCTTGATGGATGACACGGATGCCCTTGAGATGCGCCTCGCGCGGCTCATGGAAACTCACCGGTGCTCCGGAAAGCGCGATGCCGCCGCCATCCGGCGGGAACACGCCTTCGATCAGCCGCATCATTGTAGACTTGCCGGCGCCGTTCTCGCCCACCAGCGCCAGGACCTCGCCGGCGTGGAAGGCCAGCGACACGTCCTCGAGCGCCTGGACGATGCCGAAACGCTTGGACACCCGCTGCAATTCCAGCAGCGGTGTCTCCGGATTTCTCTCTGCACTCATCAGCAATTCCAGTCGGGAAGAGGCGGCGGAGGAACAACCCCTCCGCCGCGCCCCATCTTACTTGCAGAGCTTCGCTTTGTATGTGGAGGCGAAGTTGTCCGGCGTGATGTATTCCGGACTGGTGAACGTCTGCGTGGGCAGATCGGTGCCGTTCTTGATCGCCGCCACGAGCAGCTTCACCGCGGTGGCGCCGTGGTTCTCGGAGTTGAGCCACATCGTGCCGCGGAAGGCACTCGGCTTGCCGGCGCCGAAGGCGTCGCAGGCACGGCTGCCGTCGATGCCGATGCCCAGGCCCTGCTCGGGCTTGTAGCCGGAGTTCTCCATCGCCCGCGCGGCGCCCAGGACACCGTCGTCATTGCAGGAATAGAAGATCCAGTTGGTGACGTTCGGGTTCGCGGTCAGCGTCGTGGTCATGACGTCGATCGAGTTCACCATCGTGTTGTCATAGGGCACGCGGATGATGTTCTCCGGCTTGAAATCCGGCACCGCCTTCAGGAACGCCTCTTCGGCGCCCTTGTTGCGCTGCATGCAGGTGTCGGCCTTGCGATCCTCGATCGAGGCGATCCGCACTTCCTTGCCCGCCCAGCCTTCCGATTGATAGAGCTTGGCCAGTTCCTCGCCGACCCGGACGCCGATGTTGTGGGCGTTCATGCCGACATAAGGAACCTGGGTGCCGTCTTGGAAATAGATGTCGTCATCGACGGCGACCAGCTTGATCCCTGCCTTCTTCGCCTTGTCGGCGATCACGGGGCCTAGGCCCTTGTCCGGCACCACGATCGCGATGCCCTTCACGCCGTCGCCCACCATGGTGTCGAAGGTGGTGACGGTGAGGTCGGCATTGAACTGCACGTCCTGCGACTGGAAGGCAGCACCTTCCTTCGCCGCTTCCGCCTTGGCGCCCGCGACTTCCGCGACGAACCAGGGATGCTCGCCCATCTTGTTGATATAGCCGATCTTGATGTCGTCGGCGAAAGCATGGCCCGCGAATGCCAGCAGCAGGCCGGCGGACAGAGAGACTGTATGTAATTTCATTGTTGTTCCTCCCAAGTGTTCTTTGTTCGAGTTCGGGTCAGTCGTGGTAGAGCACCGACCGGCCGCCATCGATGACGATCGTCTCGGCGTTGATGAACGGCGCTTCGTCCGAAGCCAGGAACAGTGCCGTCATGGCGACTTCCTCGGGCCTACCGATGCGCTTCGGCGGATGCATGGCGTAGGCGCGCCGTTTTTCGGCTTCGGGGTCCGGGAAGGTGTTCCAATAGGCGGTCGCGATCGGCGTCTCGATATAGCCGGGCGCGATCGCGTTCACGCGGACACCCTTGGCGGCGTATTCGATGCCGAGCGACCGGGTCAGGCCGACCAGCGCATGCTTGGCGACTGGGTAGGGGAAGCAATGCGGGATGATCTGGAAGGCATGGCAGCTCGCGATGTTGACGATCGCCCCGCTGCCTTGCGCGATCATGCCGGGCAGCACGGCCCGCGCACAGCTCCAGCACGCCTCGAGGTCCAGCGCGAAGCAGCGCCGCCATTCCTCTTCCGGCATCTCGAGCGGCTCGTGGAAGACATTGGCGCCGGCATTGTTGACCAGCACATTGACCGGGCCGAATGCGGAACTCGCCTCTGAAACCAGGGCGGCGACGGCAGCCTTGTCGGTCACATCGGTCTCGACGAACAGAGCACGCCCGCCAGCCGCCACAATGGCATCGGCCACGGTCTTGCCGGTCGCCGCGTTCTTCTCCGCGACGACTACCGCAGCACCTTCGCGGGCGAAGACCCTGGCGATCGCCTCGCCGATGCCTTGCCCGGCGCCGGTGACGATGGAGGTTTTGCCGGAGAGACGCCCTGCCACCCGGATCACCAATCCGCGATCGTGCCGTCGGGCAGGACGGCGTTGCGGGCGTGCAGCACTTCCTGCTGGAACGGATGTTTGGCGATGACGGCTTCATCGACCTCGACGCCGAGGCCGGGCTTCAATGGCAGGTCCCAGTGGCCGGGCTTGCGATCGATCGGCCATTGCACGACCTCGCCATACCACGGCACGGCGCCCGACATCTCCTCCTGGATGACGACGTTCGGAGTCGAGATGCCGAAATGCAATGCCGCAACGCCGGCGATCGGCCCCAGCGGATTGTGCGGCGCGAGGCCCATCCCCGCGGTCTCCGCCATGGCGGCGATCTTCTTGGTCTCCATGAGGCCGCCGGTATGGCAGATATCGGGCTGGCCGATATGGAAGGCGCGGCTCCGGATCGCCGGCTCGAACTCCCGCCGGCCGACCAGCCGCTCGCCGGAAGCAATCGGCACCGGCGAGCGCGCGGTGATCTCCGAGAGGCCGATGCTCTGCTCGGGCGGCACCGGCTCTTCGACGAACAAGGGCCGGCTGGACGCAATCGCGTTGATGTAATCCATCGCCGCGCTGACCGAGGCGGGGCGGCCATGGAAATCGACCATGATGTCGATATCCGGACCCAGCGCCTCGCGCAGGTCCGACAGCATCCGCCCGACCTTGTCGATGTCGCGGCCGGGGGCGAGATAGTGCGTGTAGGGGATGCAGACCACCTTGACCGCGTCATAGCCGGCCTGGACCACCACGCGGCCGCGCTCGACGATGCTGGAAGCGGTGTCGCTCTCGTAGACCGCCTTCATGTCGCCCAAGCCGAGATGGGTGTAGGTGCGCAGGTAATCCCGCACCTTGCCGCCGAGCAGCCGCCAGACCGGCACGTCCAGCGATTTGCCGAGGATGTCCCAGAGCGCCAGCTCGATGCCGCTCACGGCCGACATGCCGACGACGCCTAGGCGCCAGAAGCCATGCTTGGTCAGGATCTGCTGGCAATGCTCGATGTCGCGTGGATCCTGGCCGATCAGCAGCGGCGCCAGGTCCTCGATCGCCCCCACCACCGCCCGGGTCTTCCACTCGAGAGTCGCCTCGCCCCAGCCGAACAGGCCCGGCTGGTCGGTTTCGACCCGGACGAAGATCCAGTTGCGCATTTCCGCGTTGCAGACATGCGCCGAGATCGAGGTAATCCGCACAGCGACTCCCAGGGTGTTTTTTTAAGCCGTTATGTATGATTTATTTTAGATTAGATCGACGCTGTCAAGCGGATTTGGGCGCGACCCTAGATGCCCGTTAGACCAATAGGTGCAGCCTCCCTTGGTTTCCTCGTCCTCGCGCGCTATCTGGCTGTCGGCACGACCGCGCGTCTCGCCGCGCGATAGTTCACGACCGCCAACGCAAGCGCGATCAGAATCCAGACCAGGATCTGGCAGCAGACCAAGGTCCAGCCACCCCAGCCCCAGCAGAGCACTCCGGCGAAGCTGCCGATGGCACCTCCGACAAAGAAGCTTGTCATGAAGACGGTGTTGATCCGGCTGTGAGCGGTGGGGTCGAGGCCATAGATCTGCGCGAGATTGCTGACCTGGGTCCCTTGCATGCCGATATCCAGCAGCAGGGTTGCTGCGACCATGGCGGAAATTGCGCTCGGCCAGAGCGCCATCGTCAGCACGCCGAGAATCATTATGCCGATCGTGAAAATCTGGCTGCGCGCCGGATTGCCGCGATCGATGAAGCGGCTGAACACAGGCGTGATCAGCGTGCCCGCAACGGCGAGGAAGCCGAAGCTGCCGATGATGTCACTGCGATAGTGGAAGGGTGCGCCGCTCAAGTGAAACGTCAGAGTGGTCCAGAACGAAGAGAACCCGCCGAAGATGAAACTTCCCATCAACGCGATACGACGCAGCACGGGAAAGCGCTTCACTTGTTTGAAGGTGGATCGCAGCAAGCTCAGGTAGCTGCCGGCATGATGCGGGGGCGCATCCGGCAGAGTGGCAAAGACCAGCGCCGCCATGGCGAGGATCAGCATGGCGGAAATGCCGTAAACCCAGCGCCAGCCCAGCCATTCGGCGATGCCCCCGCTTAAGACGCGCGCGAGCAGAACGCCGGTGAGTAAACCGGTGAAGACCGTGCCGACCGAGGCGCCCTTCTTGTCCTTGGGTGCAAGGCTGGCGGCCATCGGAATGAGGACTTGGACCGAGACCGTGACGATGCCGAGGAGCAGGCTCGCTGCGTAGAGCAGGCTGATGCTGCCGACCAAGCTGATGCCCACGAGACAGAGGCAGAGGATCAGATCGAGGGTGATGATCAACTTCTTGCGGTTGATCATGTCGCCGAGCGGCGTCAGCAGAAAGAGGCCGATGCCGTAGCCGACCTGGGTCAGCACGGGAATGTTACCGACTTCGGATTCACCCACGCCGAACGACTTGGCAATCTCCGCGAGGATCGGCTGGCTGTAATAAAGATTAGCCACTGTGACGCCGGCCACCAGGGCCATGACAAGGATTTGGCCGCGGCTGGCGATCGGCCCCGACTGGCGAGCTTCTTCGGTCAAGTGAACCTCATAAGACGGACGGGGACTCGCCGCGCAAGGATGAGTGTCGGCCTTGCGAATCCGCGGCTTCAGAGGATGGAAAGATTGGGCGCGAGGCGAAGTGATCGCGGGCGTATCACGGGCACACACTGCCAACCATGCCTCAATTGTCGATCCAGCCATGAAGAAAGCGCTGGATTGTTTCACGATGGCGGGAAGCGGGTTTCCGGAGCACAATGCCCAAAAATGCGGCAGACGCCATTGGGAGCAGGCCTGCCAATGAACTGATTATAAAGCAAATTTAGTTCGGCACAGGGCATGCAGTAATGCCCGCCAGGACTATTCCAGGGGACTGTCGCGGAGGGGAAGCGCGCGTGGCCTTTGACGAGATGACGGAAGGCGAGGGCAAGATCCGCGCCCCTTACGAAAAGATCGCGGCCTGGCTGGACGCCGTGCCGCGCGACCAGCTCCAGCAGCGCCGGCTCGAGGCCGAGCTATTCTTCCGCCGCGGCGGCATCACCTTCGCGGTCTACGGCGACGCCCAGGGCGAAGAGCGCATCATCCCCTATGACATCGTGCCCCGCGTGCTTTCTCGCGCGGAATGGGAGCGCCTCGCCAGGGGGCTCGAACAACGGGTGAAGACCCTGAACCTCTACCTCGCCGACGTCTATGGCGCGCAGACCGCGATCAAGGCCGGCATCGTGCCGCCGGACCTCGTCTGGCAGAATCCGGCCTATCGCCCGGAGATGGCCGGCGTCGAAGTTCCGCACGGCGTCTATGTCCATATCGGCGGCATCGACGTGGTGCGGGTCGATGCCGAGGACTTCTATGTGCTGGAAGACAATGCCCGCACGCCGTCGGGCGTCTCCTACATGCTGGAAGGCCGCGAGATCTCGATCCGCCTGATGCCCGAGCTCTTCAGCCAGCACCGCGTGGCACCCATCGAGAACTATACCAACGAGCTTTTGTCCTCGCTGCGCTCCGTGGCGCCGCGCAATTCCGCTTCCGATCCGACCGTCGCGTTGCTGACCCCTGGCCAATACAACTCGGCTTACTACGAGCATTCCTTCCTTGCCGACAAGATGGGTGTCGAGCTGGTGGAGGGCAGGGACCTTCAAGTGAAGGACGAGGTCGTCTACATGCGGACGACCGAGGGGCCGAAGCGGGTCGATGTCATCTACCGCCGGATCGACGACGAGTTCATCGATCCGCTGACCTTCAACCCCGGCAGCGCGCTCGGCGTGCCCGGACTCTTCGCCGCCTATGCCGCAGGGAACGTGACGCTTGCGAATGCGATCGGCACGGGCGCGGCCGACGACAAGGTCATCTACAGCTACATCCCTGATCTCATCCGCTTCTTCCTGGGTGAGGAACCGATCCTGAAAAACGTGCCGACCTGGCGCTGCCGCGAGGCCGAGCACCTGCAATACGTGCTGGACCACCTCGCCGAGCTGGTGGTGAAGGAAACCCACGGCTCCGGCGGCTACGGTATGCTGGTCGGCCCGCATGCCAGTTCGTCCGAGATCGAAACCTTCCGCGCGCGGCTGAAAGCGAATCCCGAGGGCTATATCGCCCAGCCCACCCTCTCGCTCTCCACCTGTCCCACCTTCGTCGAAAGCGGCGTGGCGCCGCGCCATGTCGACTTGCGCCCCTTCGTGCTGAGCGGCTCCGACGGCGTGCGCATCGTGCCGGGCGGGTTGACGCGCGTCGCCATGCGCGACGGCTCGCTGGTGGTCAATTCCAGCCAGGGCGGCGGGTTGAAGGATACCTGGGTGATCGAGTGCTGAGCCGGACCGCCGACAGCCTGTTCTGGCTCTCTCGTTACGTCGAGCGCGCCGACTATCTCGCGCGTTCCATCGAGGCGGCGCAGCGCCTGTCGTCGCTTCCCGCCTCCTATGCCGGCGAGGCGAATGAATGGGAGAGCGCCGTCGCCACGGCCGGCTGCGGCAATATCTTCCATGAAAAGCATGAGACCGCGACCGCGGAGACGGTGGCCCATTTCCTGATCTGTTCGCCGGACAATCCGTCCTCGATCGTCAAATGCTTCGAGAATGCCCGCACCAATGCGCGTGCCGTGCGGACGGCGCTCACCAGCGAGATGTGGGACGCGATCAACGGTTCATGGCTGGAGTTGCAGAGCCTGAATCCGTCCAAGCTAACACCGAGCACCTGGCCGAAATTCCTCGCCTGGGTTAAAGAGACGTCGCTCCGGGTCGATGGCTCGGCCTACCGCACCATGCTGCGCAACGACGCTTACTGGTTCTCGCGGCTCGGCGTTTCGGTGGAGCGGGCCGACAATACCGCGCGTCTCCTGGACGTGAAGTATCACATCCTGCTGCCCGGCAACGCGACGGTCGGCGGCGGCATCGACTATTCGCAATGGGCGGCGATCCTGCGGGCGGTCTCGGCGCTGACCAGTTACCACTGGGTCTATCGCGAGAGCCTGAAGCCCTGGCTGATCGCCGACCTGTTGATCCTCAATCAGCAGATGCCGCGTTCGCTCGCGGCCTGCTATCAGAACATCGTCGCCAACTTGGACGAGATCGCCGGCGCCTATAACCGCGCCGGTCCCGCGCAACGCACCGCTCGCGCCATCAACCGCCGGCTCGGCGATACCAAGATCGAGCAGGTATTCCAGAGCGGCCTCCACGAGTTCATCACCAACTTCATCGGGGACAACAACAAGGTCGGCTCGGCGGTCAGTTCCCAGTACCTGGTGTAGTCATGCGCATCCGCATCCATCACGAAACCGCCTACACCTACGACCGGCCGGCCCAGTCGGTGATCCAGATCCTGCGCCTCACGCCGCGCGACCATGACGGGCAGTATGTGCGCCGCTGGCGGATCGATCTCGACCATGGCGGCGTGCTGCGGCAACGCGAGGACGCGTTCGGGAACATCATCCATGTGCTCTCGGCCTCGGGCGAGTTCACATCATTCAGCCTCGCGGTCGATGGCGAGGTCGAGACCCAGGACACCGCGGGCATCGTCCGCGGCGGCACCGAACATTTCCCGCCGGCGCTTTATCTCCGCGAGACCGCGCTCACCAAGCCCGATGCGGCGATCATGGACTTCGCCCGCACAGCCTCGGGCAAGGCCAAGAACGGCACGCTCGACCGCCTGCACAAGCTGCTGATCGGGCTCCACGACCATATGACCTTCGAGATCGGCGCCACGGATTCCGGCACCTCCGCCATCGAAGCCTTCCAGGCCGGGCGAGGCGTCTGCCAGGACCTCAGCCATGTCTTCATCGCCGCGGCCCGGACGATCGGGATCCCATGCCGCTACGTCGCCGGCCATCTCTTTCGCTCCGACCTGGCGACGCCGCAAGAGGCGGGGCATGCCTGGGCCGAGGCCCATATCGAGGATCTCGGCTGGATCGGCTTCGATCCGGCCAATGGGATCTCGCCGACCGATTCCTATGTCCGGGTTGCGATCGGCCTGGACTATCTGGGCGCAGCGCCGGTCCGGGGCGCGCAGACCGGCGGTTCGGACGAAAAGCTGGCGGTCGCCGTCACGGTCGATCAAACTGCCCAGCAACAGCAACAAGGCTGAGTCTCACCTGTCATGACTTACTGCGTCGGCCTCCTGGTCAAGGAAGGCCTGGTCCTCATCTCCGATACCCGCACCAATGCCGGCATCGACAACATCGCCAGCTTCCGCAAGCTGCATCTGTTCGAAGGCCCGGACCGCATGCTGGCGATCTCGACCTCGGGAAATCTCTCGATCTCCCAAGCCGTGCTGGGGCTGCTGAACGAAGGCTTCGCGAACCCGGAGACCGGCGAGACCGAGACCTTGGCCAAGGCGACCAGCATGTTCCACGCGGCGCAGATCGTGGGGCAGGCGGTGCGCGAGGTCTATCGCGTCGACGGCCCGAGCATGGAGCAGCACAATGCCACCTTCGATATCGCGCTGCTCTTGGGCGGCCAGATCAAGGGACGGCGCTTGCGTCTCTTCATGATCTACGCCGCTGGCAATTTCATCGAGGCGACCGCGGACACGCCATATCTCCAGATCGGCGAGCACAAATACGGCAAGCCGGTGCTCGACCGCGCCGTCACCTACGAGACCGAGATCTACGACGCGCTGAAGATAGGCCTCATATCCATGGACTCCACGATGCGGTCCAATCTCGGCGTCGGCCTGCCGATCGACGTGCTGGTGCTAAAGCGCGACACGCTGAAGCCGGAACTCAACTACCGCATCGACGCGGAGGATCACTACTTCTCCGACCTTCGCCACCGCTGGTCCGAGGCCTTGCGCGAGGCGCATCTCGGGATTCCGAAGCCGCCCTACAAGACGAACGGCAAAAGCTAACGCAGATAGGCGTCGAAGATCGGCATGCTCGAGATGACGGAGCAGCCGATCAGGATGACCGCGACAACTCGGAACAGCTTCGGATCGGCCTTGCCGAAGAAGCGGCCGCCCAGCATGAGACCGACGGCGTAGCAGGGGATCATCGGCACCAGAACTGGGATCAGTTCCCAGCTGAACACGCCGCCGATCGCGTAGGAGATCACCGCGACCACGCTGGTGACGGCGAAATAGACGAAGATGTTGGCGCGGATGGTCTGCGGCGGGAACGGACCCGACATCCACAGCACCACCACCGGCGGTCCGGAGAGTTGGATCAGCCCGGAGAGAAATCCGGAGGTGGCACCGGTCGCCAATGAGACGCCGACCCTCGGGATGCCGTGATAACGCCAGCCGGAGAGGGTAATCGCGAGCAGGCCGGCGATGATCGGCACCATCGCCCAGCGGATCGGCGTCGGATCGATGGTGGTGAGCAGGTAGGCGCCAAAAGGGATCATCACGACGGCACCGAGTGCAACCGGCGCCACGGTGCGCTTCTCGTAATGCGCCAGTGATTTCAGGATGTAGGGGATGGTCAGGATGCCGTCGGCGACCAGGATCGAGGTGGCGCCGATCTTCGGCCCGTAGAAAGCGCTGATGAACGGGATCATGATCATGCCGGCACCGAAGCCGACGAAGCCGCGCACGGTCCCGGCGATCAGCGACAGCACCGTCACGATCCAGAAAGCGTGATCCAGGCTGGGCAGGAAATCCGGCACGGTCCCCCAACCGAAAAAAGATACCCACAGGCGAATCGGGATACACTGATTGGCCGAGTCGCCCACCAGGAAATCCGAATGCCGCACGCAGATTTCGTCCATCTCCGGGTCCATTCCGCCTATTCGCTGTCGGAAGGCGCGATCACGCCCAAGGCGCTGGCGGAACTGGCGAAGCGGGCGGAGATGCCGGCGGTGGCGGTGACCGACACCGGCAACCTGTTCGGCGCCATGGAGTTCGCCGGCTACGCCAAGGATGCCGGCGTGCAGCCGATCACCGGCTGTCTGCTCGGTGTTGCGCGCCCCGATCAGGATCCGCATGCGATGAAGCAACCGGCGCCCGACCGGCTGCTGCTGCTGGCCCAGAGCGAGGCCGGCTACGGCAATCTGATGAAGCTCTCGTCCAAGGCCTTCATCGCCAGCGAGCCGGGCACGGTTCCCCACGTCGCGCTCACCGATCTCGATGGCCATGCCGACGGCTTGATCGCACTGACCGGCGGCCCGACAGGGCAAGTCGGCCGATTGCTGGGCGAAGGGCAGGGCGATGCAGCCGCAGCGGCACTGCAGCACCTGATGACCCTCTTCCCCGGCCGGCTCTATGTCGAGCTGATGCGCCACGGCACCGAGATCGAGGAGCGGATCGAAGCCGGGCTGATCGACCTCGCCTACAAATTCGATTTGCCGCTGGTTGCAACCAACGACGTCTATTTCTCCGACGAGGGCATGTATCTCGCCCATGACGCGCTGCTCTGCATCGCCGAGGGCACCTATGTCGGCGAAGGCAACCGCCGCCGGGTGACCCGCGAGCACCGATTCAAGTCGGCGGGCGAAATGCGGCGGCTGTTCCGCGACATTCCCGAAGCCTGCGACAACACGCTGATCATCGCGCAGCGCTGCGCCTTCATGCCGCCGAGCCGCAAGCCGATCCTGCCGCCGTTCTCGGACAAGGGCGACGAGATCGAGATCATGCGGCAGAAATCCCGCGAAGGGCTCGACGCGCGCCTCCAGGTGATGAACCTCGACGAGGCGGCTGCGAAGCCTTATCGCGAGCGGCTGGAGTTCGAGCTCGGCGTCATCATCCAGATGGGCTTTGCCGGCTACTTCCTGATCGTCGCCGACTTCATCCAATGGGCGAAGGCGCAGGGCATTCCCGTCGGTCCGGGCCGCGGTTCCGGCGCGGGCTCCGTAGTCGCTTGGGCCCTCACCATCACCGATCTCAATCCGCTGCAATGGGGCCTGCTGTTCGAGCGGTTCCTGAATCCCGAACGCGTCTCCATGCCGGATTTCGACGTGGACTTCTGCCAGGACCGCCGCGACGAGGTGATCCGCTACGTCCAGGGCAAATACGGCCATGACCGCGTCGCCCAGATCATCACCTTCGGCAAGCTGCAGGCCCGCGCGGCGGTGCGCGACGTCGGGCGCGTGCTGCAGATGCCCTACGGTCAGGTGGACAAGCTCTGCAAGCTGATCCCGAACAACCCCGCCAATCCCGTCAAGCTGAAGGACGCCATCAAAGGCGAGCCGGCACTGGAGCAGGCGATCGAGCAGGACTCCGCCGTCGCCAACTTGATGCAGACCGCGGTGAAGCTGGAGGGGCTCTACCGCCACGCCTCGACCCACGCCGCCGGCGTCGTGATCGGTGACCGGCCGTTGGACGAACTGGTGCCGCTCTATCGCGATCCGCGCTCGGACATGCCGGTCACCCAGTTCAACATGAAGGACGTCGAGAAGGCCGGGCTGGTGAAGTTCGACTTCCTCGGCCTTAAGACGCTGACCGTCATCCAAACCGCGCTGAAGCTGCTGAAGCGGCGCAACATCGACATCAACATCGACACGATCCCGCTCGACGACGCTAAGACCTACCAGCTCCTGGCGAGCGGCGAGGCGACCGGCATCTTCCAGCTGGAAAGCTCGGGCATGCGCGACGCAATCCGCAAGCTGAAGCCCGACCGCTTCGAGGACATCATCGCCATGGTGGCGCTCTATCGCCCCGGCCCGATGGACAACATCCCGAGCTTCATCAACCGCAAGCACGGCAAGGAAGAGCCCGACTATCTCTATCCGACCCTGGAGCCGATCCTCAAAGAGACCTACGGGATCATGATCTACCAGGAACAGGTGATGCAGATCGCACAGGTCCTGGCCGGCTACTCGCTCGGCGGCGCCGATCTCCTGCGCCGCGCCATGGGCAAGAAGATCAAGGAAGAGATGGAGGCGCAGCGCAAGACCTTCATCGACGGCTCGGTCGGCAAAGGCGTCAAGCCCGACAAGGCCGGGGAAATCTTCGACCTGGTGAACAAGTTCGCCGGCTACGGCTTCAACAAGAGCCACGCCGCGGCCTACGCGCTGGTCGCCTATCAGACGGCTTGGCTCAAGACCAATCATCCCGTCGAGTTCTTCGCCGCCTCCATGACTTACGACATGGGGAACACCGACAAGCTCAACGTCTTCCGCCAGGAGCTGCAGCGCCTCGGCATCAAGCTGCTGCCGCCGGATGTCAACAAGTCGGAGCCGACTTTCGCGCCGGAACCGTTGCCGGACGGCGGCTGGGCCGTGCGCTACGCGATGGCGGCGATCAAGAATGTCGGTGCCGGTGTGGTCGAAGGCATGTTCAGGACGCGGCAGAGCGGCGGCGCCTACAAGTCGCTCGAGGATTTCTGCGAGCGGATCGACCCCAAGGGCCTCAACAAGCGCCAGCTCGAGAACCTGGTCCTCGCCGGCGCCTTCGACAGCCTCAACAAGAACCGCCACCAGGTCTATGACGCGGTCGAGCAGATGCTGCGGCAGTCGAACGCGGCGCATGACGCCAAGGGATCCGATCAGAACAACCTCTTCGGCGATGCCGCTTCGGTGCGGATCACGCTGCCAACCGTGCTCGACTGGCCGCCGATGGAGCGGCTGCAGCAGGAGTTCGGCGCGATCGGCTTCTATCTCTCAGCCCATCCGCTGGATTCCTACGGCATGGGCCTGAAGCGGCTCCAAGTGGTGTCCTATGCCGAGCTGCTGCAGCAGCGCGGCGTCAGCCGGGCCAAGATGGCCGGCATCGTCGTCGGCCGGCAGGAGCGCACTTCGCAGAAAGGCAACCGCTACGCCTTCGTGCAGATGACCGACGCGTCGGGTATCTACGAAGCGACCGTCTTCTCCGAGCGCCTGGTCGAATACCGCGAGCTGCTGGAACCCGGTCGCGCCCTCTTGCTCACCGTGGATGTGCGGACCGAGGAGGAGAACCTCCGCCTGATGGTTGCGGAGGCGCAGGGCCTGGACAACGCGGTCGCCGCGACCGCGGCCGGCCTCAAGATCTTTCTCCGCGATCCGACCCCGGTTTCGGGCATCAAGCAGATCCTCGACCGGGCCGGGAAGGGCAAGGGCAGGGTGCAGATTTCCCTGGACCTCGCCGATCTCGGCTGGGAAACCGACCTGACCATCAAGGGCGGATTCGCCATCTCCGGCGCGGTACGGAGCGCGATCAAGGCGGTGCCCGGGGTCATGGATATCCAGGACGCCTGACTGGCAAGATGCTTGAGCGGGTCGGGGAACTGACCTAGAACCGCTCCCGAGGCTAGGAGCGACCATGGACTCATCGGCTGCAATCGGAACGGCTGGGCTCGATTTTCAGGGGAATCCGGGCGCCGCGATGCATGCGCTGGCGACCGAGCTCTACCCGATCTGCCGCAGCATCACCGGCGACGGTGTCCGGCAGACGCTGGAAATTCTCCGCCGCGAATTGCCGGGGCTGAAGAGCTTCGAAGTCCCGAGCGGCACGCCGGTCTTCGACTGGACCGTGCCGCCGGAATGGAACATCCGCGACGGCTACATCATCGCACCGGACGGCAAAAAGATCGTCGATTTCAAGGTGCACAATCTGCACGTGGTCGGCTATTCGACGCCGGTCGATACGACGCTCAGCCTCGACGAGCTGCGCCCGCATCTCTACAGCCTGCCGGACCAGCCGGACGCGATCCCCTACATGACCTCCTATTACAAGGAGCGCTGGGGCTTCTGTCTGACGCATGAGCAGCTTCAGACCCTGGAGCCCGGCCAATACCGGGTGAAGATCGATTCCACGCTTGCGCCGGGCAACCTGACCTATGCCGAGCTGCTGATCCCGGGCGATGAGACGCGGGAAGTCTTCGTCTCGACCTATGTCTGCCATCCTTCGATGGGCAACAACGAGCTGTCCGGACCGGTCGTGACGACGGCGCTCGCGAAGTGGCTGCTGAACCTGCCGCGCCGCCGCTACTCCTATCGCATCGTGTTCATCCCGGAGACGATCGGCTCGGTCGTCTATCTCAGCCGCAACATAGAGACGCTGAAATGCCACGTCACCGCAGGGTTCAACGTCACCTGCATCGGCGACGACCGCGCCTATTCCTACCTGCCGACGCGGCTCGGCGGCACCTTGTCGGACCGCGCGGCTTTGCACGCGCTTCGCCACCATGCCGGCGCGTTCGAGCGCTACAGCTATCTCGATCGCGGCAGCGACGAGCGGCAGTATTGCAGCCCCGGCGCCGATCTTCCGGTGGCTTCCATCATGCGCTCGAAATATGCGATGTACCCGGAATACCATACGTCGAAGGACGATCTCTCCTTCATCACGCCGTCGGGTCTCGGCGGCGGTTTCGAGGCCTTGCGCAAGGCGGTGATGGCGGTCGAGGCGAACGCCACCTACCGCGCGACCACGCCCTGCGAGCCCAATCTCGGCAAGCGCGGCCTCTATCCGACCTTGAGCACCAAGGACACCGCGCGGCAGGTCCGCTCAATGATGAATGTGCTGGCCTATGCCGATGGCGCGCATGATTTGCTGGCCGTCGCCGATATGTTGGAGGTCCCGGTCTGGGATCTCGCGCCGATCGCGGCAACGCTGGAGCAGCACGGCCTGCTGCAGCGCCTCGAAGATGGAAATGGAGGACCGGCGCATGCCCGGTGATGCAAAACAGGACATCGCCAAGCTCTATGACGCGGAGTCAGGCGATTATCATCAGATGTATCAGCGCGAGAACCTGGAGAAGCCGGGGCGCTATCCGGCGAACTATTTCCGCCTGCAGATCCTGGTCCAGCGCCTCGCTTCCGCCAATGTGGAGCGGGTCTATGAGGTCGGGGTGGGCGAGGGCACGCCGCTCATCACCATGGCCAAGACCGGGTTCGATGTCGCCGGCTGCGACATCTCCCAGGAGATGGTGGCGGCCGCCCGCCGCAACTTCAAAGCCCACGGCCTGGCCGAGGACCTGATCCAGTGGGGCGATGTCGAGGACAGCACCACCATGGCCGGGCAACTGGCCGGGGGCCGGTTCGACGCGGTGATCGCCGCCGGCGTCATGCCGCACGTCAAGAACGACCGCCTGTTCCTGGACAACGTTAAGATGCTGCTGAAGCCGGGCGGCAAGGTCCTGATTGAGTTCCGGAACAAGCTGTTCTCGATGTTCACCATGAACAGCTACACCAAGGAGTTCGTGCTCGACGATCTTTTGGGCGCCGTCTCCGGTCCGGTTCGGGACCGGGTCGCGGCCGAGCTCGACAAGCGCCTCGCCACCGACCTCCCGAAGCAGCGCCAGGCGACCGGATCCGGGCCGAGCTACGACGCCATCCTGGCCAAGTTCCACAACCCGCTGGAGCTGGAAGCCCTCTACACCGCGGCCGGTTTCAAGAACTTCCGGCTGCACTGGTACCACTACCACCCGGCCCCGCCGATGCTGGAGAGCGGCATGGAAGCGGCCTTCCGGCAGGCTGCGATGGCGCTCGAGCACGAGGGTTCCTGGCGCGGGATGTTCCTCTGCTCGGCCGGGGTGGTCGAGGCAGACTTTAGCGAAAGCTAAGACGCCTAATAATACATTGATTCTAAAGCATTACGGCTACAGCGTAAGAGCTGGTCAACAGCTTGCCGCAATGCGGGATTCCCGCTGGACTTCCCGGCACTTATCCACTACTTAAGCCGCGCTTGAAAACGCATGCGGGTGCGCGCGCTGTCGGGGAGAAATCCCGGCAGACCACGCTCCGGTGCCGGCTCTGGTGAGCCGGTCACTCCACCCGCAGAGGCATAACCGGAAAAGGACTGAAACAATGGCTTTGCCATCCTTCACGATGCGCCAGCTGCTGGAAGCTGGCGTGCACTTTGGTCACCACACCCGCCGCTGGAATCCCAAGATGGCGCCGTTCCTGTTCGGCGTCCGCAACGGCATCCACATCATCGATCTCGAGCAGACGGTTCCGATGCTGGACCACGCCGTGAAGGCGGTGCGCGACGTCGCCGCTTCGGGCGGCCGCGTGCTCTTCGTCGGCACCAAGCGGGCGGCTTCGGACAAGGTCTCGGACGCGGCCAAGCGCTGCGGCCAGTACTACGTCAACCACCGCTGGCTGGGCGGCATGCTGTCCAACTGGAAGACCATCTCCAACTCGATCAAGCGCCTGCGCGAATATGAAGAGAAGCTCGAAAGCGGCGACGTTGCCGGCTTGACCAAGAAAGAGCAGCTCATGATGACTCGCGACCGTGACAAGCTGGACCGGGCCTTGGGCGGAATCAAAGACATGGGCGGCCAGCCGGACATCCTGGTCGTGATCGACACCAACAAGGAGCAGATCGCGGTCCAGGAAGCCAACAAGCTCGGCATCCCGGTCGTGGCCATCCTGGACAGCAATTCCTCGCCGGAAGGCATCACCTTCCCGGTTCCGGGGAACGATGACGCGATCCGCGCCATTCAGCTTTATTGCGACCTGTTCTCCGGCGCGGTGCTGGACGGGCTGCAGCAGGAGGCGATCTCCAGTGGCCGCGACATCGGCGAAGCGGAAGACCTGCCGGCTGAGCAGCTCCCGTCTGCGGAATCGGGCTCTACCGAAGCCGCCGCCGCGAACTAAATCTTGCGTCAACAGCGGCGGATTCGGAGCGCTTCAGGGAAGGCTCCGGTCCGCCGCTTCTGACGTGATCAACATCGAGATTTGAGAGGAGAAACCATGGCCGAGATCACCGCCGCGCTGGTCAAGGAACTGCGCGAAGTTTCGGGCGCCGGCATGATGGACTGCAAGAAGGCGCTCGCCGAGAACGGGGGCAACCTCGAGCAGGCAGTCGATTGGCTGCGCAAGAAGGGCCTCGCCGCCGCCGCCAAGAAGGCCGGCCGCGTCGCTGCCGAGGGCCTGGTCGCCGTCGTTTCCGGCGACAAGAAGGGTGTGCTTCTGGAGGTGAACTCCGAGACCGACTTCGTCGCCCGGAACGACCAGTTCCAGGGCTTCGTTTCGGCTGCCGCCCAGCAGGCGCTCAATGCCGGCGACGTCGAGGCACTCAAGAACGCCAAGCTTGGCGACGGGCAAACGGTCGCCGAAAAATTGACGCATTTGGTCGCCACGATCGGCGAGAACATGAATCTCCGCCGGCTGGCGACCGTTTCGGTCAAGGACGGCGTGGTCGCGACCTATATGCACAACGCGACCGTTCCGAACATGGGGAAGATCGGCGTGCTCGTCGGATTGGAATCGACCGGTGACAAAGCGAAGCTGGCCGCTCTCGGCAAGCAAATCGCCATGCATGTCGCCGCCGCCAATCCGTCGGCGCTGGACATCAAGTCGGTCTCCCAGGCCGAGCTCGACCGTGAGCGCGCGGTTCTCTCCGAGCAGGCCCGCGCCAGCGGCAAGCCGGAAGAGATCATCGCGAAGATGGTCGAAGGCCGTCTGCGGAAGTACTACGAGGACGTGGTGCTGCTGGAGCAGCTCTATGTCATCGACGGCGAGAGCCGGGTGAAGCAGGTCGTCGAGAAGGCCGCCAAGGAGATCGGCGCCCCGGTCACGATCACCGGCTTCGCCCGCATGGCGCTCGGCGAAGGCATCGCGAAGGAACAGGCGGACGCCGCCTAACGAGGCGCCGCACAATCCTTCGAGTCGGCGGGTCCCGTGGTATAAGGGATCCGAAGAGAGACTCGGCGCCGGCGGCAGTCCAAGCCGGCGCCGACTTAACGGTGGAGATGGGGCAGCGATGGCAGGGCCAGCAAAACCGGGACTTCTCTACAAGCGGGTGCTTCTCAAGATTTCCGGAGAAGCCTTGATGGGAAGCCGGGAGTTCGGCCTTGACCCAAACACCGTCAATCGTGTCGCCGAAGAGGTGAAGCAGGTCGCCGAAATGGGCGTCGAGTGCTGCCTCGTCATCGGCGGCGGCAATATCTTCCGCGGCATCTCCGGCGCCTCCCAGGGCATGCAGCGCGCCTCGGCCGACTACATGGGCATGCTGGCGACGGTGATGAACGCGCTCGCCATGCAGAACGCGCTGGAGCAGGCCGGCGTCGCGACCCGGGTACAATCGGCGATCTCGATGCAGTCGATCTGCGAGCCCTACATCCGCCGCCGGGCGATGCGGCATCTGGAGAAAGGCCGCGTGGTGATCTTCGCCGCCGGCACCGGCAACCCGTATTTCACCACCGACACCGCGGCCGCGTTGCGCGCCTCCGAGATGGGCTGCGAAGCGCTGCTGAAGGGCACCAAGGTGGACGGCGTCTACAGCGCCGATCCGAAGCTCGACCCCAAGGCCGAGCGCTACGAATCATTGACGCATCACGAAGTGCTGTCGCGCGATCTGAAAGTGATGGACGCAGCTGCGATCTCGCTCGCCCGCGAGAGCCGCATCCCGATCATCGTCTTTTCGATCCACACGCACGGCATGTTTGCCGAAGTGCTGCAGGGCGGGGGACGCTGCACCGTCATCGGCGAGCAGATGAAGAAGGGCGCGGCATAGATGACCGCGACCATGATAGTCGGGGGATAGACCGAGATGGCTGATGCAAGACTGAACGAATTTAGCCGCCGCATGGACGGCGCTCTGGAGGCGTTGCGCAAGGAGTTCGCCGGCCTTCGCACGGGCCGTGCTTCCGTGAACCTGCTGGAGCCGGTCCATGTCAGCGCCTATGGCAACGACATGCCCTTGAACCAGGTCGGCACCGTCAACGTGCCGGAACCCCGGATGATCACGGTCCAGGTCTGGGACCGCGGCCTGGTCGGTGCGGTGGAGAAGGCGATCCGCGACTCCGGGCTCGGCCTCAATCCTGCCGCAGATGGGAGCACGGTGCGCGTTCCGATCCCGGAATTGTCACGGGAACGCCGCCAGGAACTCTCAAAGATCGCCCACAAGTACGCCGAGCAGGCGCGGGTCGCCGTCCGCAACGTGCGGCGCGACGCCATGGACTCCCTGAAGAAGCTCGAGAAAGATGGGAAGATTTCCCAGGACGAGCATCACGGATTGAACGACCAGGCGCAGAAGCTCACCGACGAGCATGTGAAAAAGGTGGACGACGCCCTGGCCGCCAAGGAAAAAGAGATTCTGCAGGTCTGACGTGAATCAAACCGGCACGGCCCAGCCGCTTTCCGACATCAGCAAGGAGACCGCCGCCGAGAACGGCGGAGCGCGGTCCGTGCCGACGCATGTCGCCATCATCATGGACGGCAACGGCCGCTGGGCGCGCGCCCGCGGCCTGCCGCGCACCGCCGGCCACAGCCGCGGTGCAGAGGCTGTGCGACGCACGGTGAAAGCCGCGGCCGAGGCGGGGGTCCGCTATCTCACGCTGTTCGGTTTCTCCTCGGAGAACTGGAAGCGGCCGGCTTCCGAAATCGACGACCTCATGGGGCTGCTGCGCCTCTATCTGAAGCGCGAACTCCAGGAGCTGCACAAGAACGGCGTCCGCCTGAACGTGATCGGCGATCGCCATCGGCTCGGCGCGGATATCGTGAAGCTGATCGGCGATGCCGAGCGGCGCACCGCGAGCAACCAGCGGCTCAATCTGACGATCGCGCTGAGCTATGGCAGCCGCGACGAGATCGTTGCCGCCGCGCGGCAGGCGATGCAGGCGGCGATCGACGGCAAGCTGAAACCCGAGCAGTTGAACGAGCAGAATTTCTCGCAGTTTCTGCTGACCGCCGACATGCCGGATCCCGATCTCCTGATCCGCACCAGCGGCGAAAAGCGCATTTCCAACTTCCTGCTCTGGCAATGTGCCTATGCCGAGTTCGTCTTCCTCGAGCGGCAGTGGCCCGATTTCGACGCCGACGATTTCAACGCCGCCATCCAGGAATATCTCGGTCGGACGCGACGCTATGGCGGCGCCGGCTGAACCCACCACCCACTGGTCGAAGAAGCCCCTGACCCTGCGGATCATCTCCGCGGCGGTGCTGATTCCGATTGTCGTCGCGGCGGTCTATGCCGGGCATCCGGCGTGGGACCTGTTGGTCATTCTGTTCGCCGGGGTGATGGCCTGGGAATGGAGCAGGATCGCCTCCCGGAATCCATCGGTGACGGAAGGCCAGCGAAGTCGGGCTATCATCGCAACCGTTCTGCTGGTGGTCGGGATAATGCTTGCGACGGCCTTTCCAACAGTTTGGCCGCAAGTGCTGCGTGATCATTCAAATTTTCTGCTGGTCTTTGCTGTCGCCCTGTTTGTGGGCAGCATAGCGTCCTACAACGGTGTCACCGGCCGACGGGGACGTATCCTCCCGTCATTTCGATGGTCGTCATTCTGGTTTGTCCTCGGGTTTGTCTATGTTGTCGTCCCGTGCTTCGCGATCATTGATCTGCGCGCCGACCCCTCCGCAGGCCTGCAGCAGATCTTCTGGATCGTGGCGCTGGTGATCTTTGCCGATACCGGTGCCTACATCGCCGGACGCAGCATCGGCGGGCCGAAGCTGGCGCCACGGGTGAGCCCGAATAAGACGTGGGCCGGCTTGGGTGGGGCAGTGGTTTCGGCGGCCATCATGGGGGCGATCACGGCCGTTTTGATGGATCGTCCTTCTGCCTGGCCCCTGATCGCGCTCTCCGGCGCGCTTGGGATCGTGGCGCAGATTGGTGATCTAGCCGAATCGGCGTTCAAACGGCACTTTGGCGTCAAGGACGCCAGCAATATAATCCCCGGCCATGGCGGTGCCCTGGATCGGGTCGACGGCCTCATCGCCGTCGCGGCCGCGGTGGCCGGGATCAACTATCTGATTGGGAGTAGCGTGCTGACATGGCTGTGACCGAAACCAGCGCGGCAGCAAGACGAGCAACGGCAGCACGCAGTCAGGCGGAGACCCCGCGCTGGGTGACCGTCCTCGGCTCGACCGGCTCGGTCGGCAGCAACACGATCGACGTCCTGGAGCGCTATCCGAACGACTATCGCGTCGATGCGCTGACCGCGCACAGCAATGTCGAGAAGCTCGTCGAGCAGGCCTTGCGCCTGAAGCCGCGCTTCGTTGCGATCGGCGACGAGAAGCTCTACGGCAAGCTGAAGGACGGCCTCGCCGGTTCCGGCATCGCCATCGGCGGCGGCCGTTCCGCCGTCATCGAAGCCGCGGCGCGGCCGTCGGACTGGGTCATGTCGGCGATCGTCGGCGCGGCCGGCCTCGAACCCACGCTGGCGGCGGTGCGCCGCGGCGCGATGATCGGGCTCGCCAACAAGGAGACCCTGGTCTGCGCCGGCGCGCTGATGATGCGCGAGCTGACCGAGCATGGCGCGGTCATGCTGCCGGTCGATTCCGAGCACAGCGCGATTTTCCAGGTCTTTGACTTCGACAAGATCGAGGCGATCGAGAAGATCATCCTCACGGCCTCAGGCGGCCCGTTCCGCACCAAGTCGGTTGCGGAGATGAAGGCGGCGACCCCGGCCCAGGCGGTCGCCCATCCGAACTGGTCGATGGGCGCCAAGATCTCGGTCGATTCCGCGTCGATGATGAACAAGGGGCTGGAGCTGATCGAAGCCCACCACCTGTTCCGGATGCCGGAAGAGCAGATCGATATCCTGGTGCACCCGCAATCGGTGATCCACTCGATGGTCGCCTACCAGGACGGCTCGGTCCTGGCCCAGCTCGGCACCCCGGACATGCGGACCCCAATCGCCTATGCCCTCGGCTGGCCGAAGCGGATCGGCGCCCCCTCGGCCCGACTCGACTTCGCCAAGGTCGCCCAGCTCACCTTCGAGGCGCCGGACCCGGTCCGGTTCCCGGCACTCCGAATCGCCCGTGAGGCGCTCAAGGCCGGCGGAACGGCACCCGCCATCCTCAACGCAGCCAACGAGGTCGCGGTGGCGGCCTTCCTGGCCGGCCGGATCCGCTTCATGGACATCGCCGCCCTTTCGGAATCGGTCCTGGAGGCCTTGCCCCAGCGCGATCTTGGCTCGATCGATGACGTGATTGCCGCGGACGCCGAGGCGCGCCGGCTGGCCGAGCAGAAGGCCGCGACGCTTCGCCACAATTAAGGCCTAGCTTTCGTCAGCTAACACGTTGGCGTGAAATCCTTTTCTGGGCTATGGCAGGGCACCGGACTGTGCTAGACAGTGCCGGTCGTTGGCAGCCGGGGGACTGCCGCAATTGGTCCGGACCGGGAAATGGAAATCCTTAGTCAGATTCAGCATTACGGCTTCTGGTTTCTGGTTGTTCTGACCGTCCTGGTCTTTATCCATGAACTTGGCCATTTTGCCGTTGCGCGCTGGTGCAAGGTGCGGGTCGAAGTCTTCTCAATCGGCTTCGGGCCGGAGCTCTTCGGCTGGACCGACAAGACCGGCACGCGCTGGAAGTTCAGCTGGCTGCCCTTGGGCGGTTATGTCCGGATGTTCGGCCAGGATGAGAACGTGATCGAAGGCGGCGGCGCCCGCCCGATGAGCGACGCCGAGCGCGCCGTTTCCTTCAAGGACAAGAGCGTCGGCCAGCGCATGGCGATCGTCGTTGCCGGGCCGGCTGCGAACTATCTCTTCGCCCTGGTCGTCTTCGCCGCACTTTATGCGGTCGCTGGCAAGCCGATCATTCCGCCGGTGGTCGGCGAGGTGATCTCCGACTCACCCGCAGCCCGCGCCGGCATTCAATCGGGCGACACCATCGTCCGGATCGACGGCACCGAGATCGAAACCTTCACCGACGTCGCCTATGTGGTGCAGAGCGGCCTCGGCAACACGCTGGCCATCGATCTGACCCGTAACGGCGCGCCGATCAGCGTCAAGGTCGCGCCGGGCACGGTGCATGACAAGGATCCCGAAACCGGCAAGGAAATCACCTTCGTCGGCCTCGGGATGAGAAACACCGCCAAGAGCGTTATCCAGGATCTTTCAGTCGGTCAGTCGGTGGCGGTCGCGGGCAGTGATATCTATCGCGCGACGATCGGGACTCTGAAAGGTCTCTGGCAGATGGTCGTGGGGGCGCGTTCGACCGAAGAGATCGGCGGCGTGCTCAGGATCGCCAAGATGTCCGGTGACGTCGCCCAGGTCGGCTTCATCTCGCTGATCGCCTTCTCGGCGGCGCTCTCGATCAATCTCGGGCTGATCAATCTGTTTCCGGTGCCGATGCTCGACGGCGGGCATCTGGTCTATTACGCGGTCGAAGCGGTCCGCGGCAAACCGCTGGGGGAACGGGCCCAGGAGTTCGGTCTTAAGGTCGGCCTCGCTCTGGTGTTGAGCCTGATGCTGTTTGCCACTTGGAATGACTTGGTTTATCTGAAAGTTGTCGATTTTGTGAAATCCCTGTTTACGTGATCGGAAGTCGGGGGAGATGGGGTTTCTGCGTCTAGCTTGCTTCGGCCTTTTGTTGGGTCTGTGCTTTGGGGGTGTGTTCGGGGCAGGAAATCATTCCGCGCTGGCGCAAACCATTACCAGTGGCGATCCGATCCAGCAGATCGTGATCGAAGGCAATCAGCGCATCGAGGCCGACACGATTCGTTCGTACATGGAGATCAACCCCGGCGATCCGTTCGACGCCGCGAAGGTCGACCGGGCGCTGAAGAACCTGTTCGCGACCGGCCTGTTCGCCGACGTACATCTGCGCCGCGACACCAACAACCTGGTGGTGTCGGTTGTCGAGAACCCGATCATCAACAAGCTGGCTTTCGAGGGAAATGACAAGATCAAGGACGAGCAGCTGACCAGCGAAGTGCAGCTGAAGCCGCGTCAGGTCTATACCCAGACCCGCGTCCAAGCCGACGTGAAGCGCATCCTCGATCTCTATCGGCGCAGCGGCCGCTTTGCGGCGACGGTCGATCCCAAGGTCATCAAGCTCGATCAGAACCGCGTCAACCTAGTCTTCGAGATCAATGAAGGCGACGTCACCCAGGTCGAGCGCATCGACTTCGTCGGCAACAAGACGTTTTCCGACACCGATCTGCGCGACGAGATCGCGACCAAGGAAAGCGCCTTCTACCGCTTCCTCAGCACCACCGACACCTACGATCCTGACCGCCTGACCGTGGACAAGGAGAACCTTCGGAAGTTCTATCTCTCCGAGGGCTATGCCGATTTCCGCGTGCTCTCCGCCGTGGCCGAGCTCTCGCCCGACCAGGAAGCCTTCTTCATCACCTTCACGGTGGAAGAGGGCGAGCGCTACAAGCTCGGCAAGGTCGATGTGAAGACCACCCTCAAGGATCTCGATCCGAAGGCGCTGATGAGCGATGTCACCACCAAAGAAGGCGACTGGTACGACGCCAGCAAGGTGGAAGACACGGTCCAGTCGATCAGCGACCACGTCGGCAGTCTGGGTTATGCCTTCGTCGACGTGCGGCCCCGCATCGACCGCGACGCCAAGAAGCACGTGCTCAACCTGACCTATGACATCCAGGAAGGGCCGAAGGTCTATGTCGAGCGCATCGACATCTCGGGCAACGTGCGCACCCAGGACAAGGTGATCCGCCGCGAGTTCCGCCTGGCCGAGGGCGACGCCTTCAGCACCGAGAAGCTGCACCGCACCGAGCAGCGGCTGCGCAATCTCGGCTTCTTCGAGACGGTCGACATCACCACGGTCCCGAGCACCGCGCCCGACAAGACCATCGTCAAGGTAAAGGTGAAGGAGCAGTCGACCGGCGAGCTTTCCTTCGGCGCCGGCTATTCGACCAGCCTCGGTCCTCTCGGCAGCATCGGCTTGCGCGAACGCAACCTGCTCGGCAAGGGCCAGGACGCGCGCATCGATCTCACCATCTCGGGCAAGCGGTCGTCCGGCTCCATCAGCTTCACCGATCCTTACTTCCTGGATAAGGACGTGAGCGCCGGCGTCGATCTCTTCTATCGCCGCCTCACGCCGGATGCGAACGACGAAGACCAAGCGGGCTTCGGCCTTCGCATGGGCTATGACCTCACCGAGTATCTGCGAAACACGCTGTCCTATCAGTTCCGCGGCGATCGCATCCACAATGTCGACAGCGATGCGGCGCAGGTGATCAAGGATGAAATCGGCTGGAAGTTCTATTCGATCATCGGCACGACGCTGGCTTACGACAAGCGCGACAGCACCATCGATCCGCGCGAGGGTTACAACATCCAGCTTGAGACGCATTACGCGGGCCTGGCAGGCGATGTGAAGTATATTCAGGGCCAGCTTTCAGGTGGCTACTACTATCCGCTCACCAAGGACGTGACGCTTTCGACCACCCAGGAAGTCGGGTATATCGAGCCGCTGTTCGGCGACTACCTGCACTATCCGGACGGCTTCTTCCTCGGCGGCCCGGGATCCCTGCGCGGCTTCGACGATCGCGGCGCCGGTCCGCGTGAGCGCGGCGCCGACAAGGGCGACGGCTCGATCGGCGGTCAGTTTCTGTGGGACGGCAACGTGCAGATGAGCTTCCCCCTCGGTCTCCCCGAGGAATATGCGATCCGCGGCCGTGTCTTCAGCGATTTCGGCGTCTTGACCGGCTACAAGTCCAAGAGCAGCGATGAAGAGCTCATTGACTCTGGCAGCATCCGCGCTTCGGCCGGTTTCGGCCTGACCTGGGTGTCGCCGTTCGGGCCGCTGGCCGTCGATCTTGCCTATCCCTTCCTCAAGGAAGACGAAGACAAGAAACAGTATTTCAGCTTTAGCTTCGGAACCAACTTCTGACCGAGCCGGTTACGAAGCCAATTCTCGGTCGAAAATCCACCTTTCTTGGAGATTCCCTACGTGAACCAGCACACTTTCCCCGTTCTCCGTTTCGCTCGGGCCGTCGCGGCCGCGGCTGCCCTCTGCGCCTTCGCGGCCGCCGGGCCGGCCCTCGCCCAGACAACGGCGCCAGCGGCGCCCGCCCAGAACGGCCCCATCCAGGCCAACCAGATTCCGATCGTGATGGGCGTCCTCGATACCCAGGCGATCCTCAACGTGTCGAGCGCCGGCAAGTCGCTGAACACCCAGTGGAATGCCGCCATGAAGGCGCTGAACGACGATATGACGAAGAAGGAAGACGGGCTGCGCGCCCAGGCTCAGCAGCTCGAAGCGGCACGGGCCGGCAATCCGCCGATCACGCCGGCGGACTACGCGGCCAAGCGCAAAGCGATCGAGCAGCAGGACCTGCAGTTCCAGCAGGCCCTCGCCAAGAACAAGCAGGCTTGGGACGCACGGTTGAACAAGGCGCGCGACTCGATTGCGAACGCCGCCCGCAAGGCGATGCAGGACGTCGCGAAGCAGCGCGGCCTGACGCTCATCCTCGACCGCTCCGCGGTGCCGTATTCGCCGTCGCCCTGGAACATCACCGATGAAGTGATGGCCCGCTTGAACAAGGCCCTGCCGAGCGTCAAACTCTAAGCATCGCTCTGCCTGTTCGAGATTCGTGAATGGAACACCAAGGAAAGTCTGAAGCCGGCGCGCAAGCGTCGCCCGACGCCATCTCCGTCGATGTGAAGGGCATCATGCGGATGATTCCGCATCGTCCCCCCTTCCTGATGATCGAGCGCGTCGAAGGCATGCGCACCGATATCGAGGCGACCGGGATCAAGATGGTTTCGGTGAGCGAGCCCTATTTCGTCGGCCATTTCGCAGGCGATCCGGTGATGCCGGGTGTCCTCATCATCGAGGCCATGGCGCAGACCGCCGCCGTTCTCGTGGTCCACACCTTGGGAGAGGCCTTCCAGGGCAAGCTCGTCTACTTCATGAGCATCGATGACTGCCGCTTCCGCAAGCCCGTGATGCCGGGCGATGAACTCCGGCTGCACGTCACCAAGGACCGCAGCCGCGGGATGATTTGGAAGTTCAACGGTGTCGGACTGGTCAATGGGCAGAAGGTCGCCGAGGCGACATTCGCCGCGATGATCCGTGATGAGCGGATGGGAGAATAGCAATGGCGAACCAACTGCTGCACACGATGATCCGGGTGTTCGACATGGACAAGTCGATCGACTTCTACACCCGCCATCTCGGCATGAAACTGCTGCGCCGCAAGGATTACCCGAGCGGCGAGTTCACGCTGGCCTTCGTCGGCTACGGCGATGAGATGGACAACACGGTGATCGAGCTAACCCACAATTGGGGGCAGAAGACGCCCTACGACAAGGGCAATGCGTTCGGCCATCTCGCGGTGGGCGTCGGCGACATCTACGGCACTTGCGAGCAGTTGGCCAAGGAAGGCGTCTCGATTCCACGCCCGCCCGGGCCGATGAAGCATGGCGGCTCGGTCATCGCCTTCATCGAGGATCCGGACGGCTACAAGATCGAGCTGATTCAGAAGTAGCGCGCTAGGAGATCCGGACCGGACCTGCGGCGATGCTCCGGTCAAACCACCAGGGCAGGGGGCTGTTGCGCGCCGGCCCGGGCCGATCCGCCATCATCCAGTCGAGTGCGGCGGCGTTGCTGCCGAACAATCCGAACTGCCGGTCCGGCGCCGAGGCCTTGGTGATCTTGATCTCGAACGTCTTCATGGGATCGGCGGAGACAACGGCAGTGCGCACTTGCGGATTGAAATCGGGCACCAATTCGGCGCGAAGGCTGATCATCTCGCGCGTATAGCGGTGCTCGAGAAAGCCGGTGAAATCCATCATATCGTGGATCGCATCCCAGCGTCCGATCTCCGGGAATTCCCGCCACAGCGAAGGCAGCGCCGCCAGCAGCTCATTGCCGCGAAAGTCGCCTTCCCAGCGGCCGAATATCAAGCCGCGATCGCGATCGATGAAATACTCGATCGAACCGTTGGTGAAAGTCCGGAGCATGCCTCTCCTATGGCCTAGGCGTTCGCCTCGACCATAGGAGGATAGGCTTAATGCAATGTAAAGCCGGGCGGGATTTCCGCCCCGTGCTGCTTACTTGCGCTTCTCGATCGGCAGGTAGGGACGCTCGCCATAGCCGGTGTAGAGCTGGCGCGGGCGGCCGATGCGCTGGGTCGGATCCTCGATCATCTCCTTCCACTGCGCCACCCAGCCGACGGTGCGCGCGACGGCGAAGAGCACGGTGAACATTGATGTCGGGAAGCCGATCGCCTGCAGGATGATGCCCGAATAGAAGTCCACGTTCGGGAACAGCTTGTGCGAGATGAAGTAGTCGTCTTCGAGCGCGACCCGCTCCAGCTCCATGGCGAGGTCGAGCAACGGCTCGTCGCGCTTGCCGAGCGCATCCAGAACGTCATGGCACGCCTGGCGGATGACCGCGGCGCGCGGGTCGTAGTTCTTGTAGACCCGGTGGCCGAAGCCCATCAGGCGCGTGTTGTCTTCCTTGTTCTTGACCCGCTTGATGTAGTCCTTGACCTTCGACTTGTCGCCGATCTCGGCCAGCATCTTCAGCACGGCCTCGTTGGCGCCGCCATGGGCGGGGCCCCAGAGACAGGCGATGCCGGCGGCGATGCAGGCGAAGGGATTGGCGCCCGACGAGCCGGCGATGCGCACGGTCGAAGTCGAGGCGTTCTGCTCGTGATCGGCGTGCAGGATGAAGATCAGGTCCATCGCTTTGGCGACGACCGGGTTGATCTTGTAATCCTCCGCCGGGACCGCGAAGGTCATGCGCAGGAAGTTCTCCGCGTAAGAGAGATTGTTCTGCGGATACACGAAAGGCTGACCGACAGAATACTTGTAGGCCATCGCGGCGATGGTCGGCAGTTTCGCGATCAGGCGATGCGTCGCGATCATCCGCTGCTGCGGATCGTGGATGTCGGTGCTGTCGTGATAGAAGGCCGAGAGCGCTCCCACAACGGAGACCATCACCGCCATCGGATGCGCGTCGCGGCGGAAGCCCTGGAAGAAGCGGGCGATCTGCTCGTGCAGCATCGTGTGATAGGTGATGTCCTTCTCGAATTTCTTCAGCTGCTCCTTGTTCGGCAGCTCGCCCTCCAAGAGCAGGTAGCAGACTTCGATGAAGCTGCTGTTCGCGGCCAGATCCTCGATCCGATAGCCGCGATGGGTGAGGATGCCCTCGTCGCCGTCGATATACGTGATCGACGACTGCGTGGAACCGGTCGAGCCGTAGCCCGGGTCATAGGTGAAGTAGCCGTGCTCGGTGTAGAGCTTGCGGACGTCGATCACGTCGGGACCGACGGTGCCTTTGAGCACCGGCAAGTCCCAATTCTTGTTCAGACGCTCGTCCTTGACCGAGACCTTCGCGAAGGGCTTGGGCGCCGCCGGCTTAATGCCGCTGTCCTTTGCCTTGAACTGCACCTTCGGAGCCTTCTTTGCCGCCTTGGAGGCCGGCTTCGACTTCTCCGCCATCCGCTTTTTGGCCGTTTTGCTGTTCGCCGCGATCGTCGTCATAGGACACCTCGTTATGGTCCCGCGCGTTCTGGGGCGCAGGGCTTCGGCTGGGGGCTAGAACGGCGATGTTGCACCGCCGCAAACTGGCCACACGCTAACAGAAGGATGGTTAAGGGTCCATGACTCCGGTGGCCGAAAAGCCCCCGGTGGACAGGTGGATTACAGCACGTCCTCGATCCGCCCCAGACCTTCGGATCGGCCAAGGATTTCCAGGACTTCGAAGATTCCGGGCGACGTCGTGGAGCCTGTCAGAGCGGCACGCAAGGGCTGAGCGACTTGGCCCAGTTTCGCTTTTTCCTGCTCGGCGAACTGCCGGACCGCGGCCTCCAGCGAGGCGGCCGTCCAGTCGTTGTGACCGGTCAGGTTCTTGGCGAGACCGCCGAGCAGCGTCTTGGCCTCGGAGGTCAGCAGCGCGCCGGCTTTGTCGGCCATCGGGATCGGCCGCGACACCACGTAGATCTTCGCATTCTCGGCGAGCTCTTTCAGCGTCTTGGCGCGCGCCTTCAACCCCGGCATGCCGCGGCGCAGACGATCGATCACCGCCGCATCCGTGACACCCAGTCGCTCCGCGACATCGGCGGCGAGGCGCGCATCCTCCGCCTCACGGATGTAGTGGCCGTTGAGATTGTCGAGCTTGGTGAAATCGAACCTTGAGGGAGACCGCCCGACTTGCGGCAGGTCGAACCACTCGATCGCCTGCTCGGTGGAGATGATCTCGTCATCGCCATGCGACCAGCCAAGACGGAGCAGGTAGTTGCGCAGGGCCTCGGGCAGATAGCCCATCTCGCGATAGGCATCGACCGCGAGCGCACCATGGCGCTTCGAGAGCTTGGCGCCATCGGCGCCATGGATCAGCGGGATGTGCGAGAACGAGGGGTGCTTCCAGCCCATCGCGTCGTAGATCATCACCTGGCGGAAGGTGTTGGTCAGATGATCGTCGCCGCGGATCACATGGGTGATGCCCATGTCGTGATCATCGACCACGACCGAGAGCATGTAGGTCGGTGTGCCATCGCTCCGGAGCAGGATCATGTCATCGAGCGTGTCATTGGCGACCTCGACCGTGCCCTGGACCTCGTCGCCGACGATGGTCGAGCCGGTCTGCGGGGCCTTGATGCGGACGACCGGCTTCACGCCGGCGGGCGCCTCCTTGGGATCGCGATCGCGCCAGCGGCCGTCATAGCGTACCGGCTTGCCGGCGGCCTTGGCGGCGGCGCGCATCTCCTCGAGTTCCTCGGGCGAGCAATAGCAGTGATAGGCCTTGCCCTCGGCGAGCAGCTGGTTCGCGACCTCGGCATGGCGCGCCTGCCGCGCGAACTGCATGACGACTTCGCCGTCCCAGTCGAGCCCGAGCCACTTCACCCCCTCGATGATCACGTGGATTGCCGCTTCGGTCGAACGCACCCGGTCGGTGTCCTCGATCCGGAGCAGGAACTTGCCGCCCGTGTGCTTGGCATAGAGCCAGTTGAAGAGGGCGGTCCGGGCCCCGCCGATATGCAGGTAGCCGGTCGGCGAGGGGGCGAAACGGGTGACGACACTCATGATTGCAGAAATCCGGATAAATTCGTGGTGATATCGGGGACGGGAGACAGGTCTAACACATCCGCCCCCAAAATTGGCAATGCCACGGGCCTTGGCAATGTGGGTGGGCGGAGCGGGGGCAACGTTGCATTTGGGGGCAATCCGGGACCGGTGCGAGGTGTTCCTCGCCCATGAGCGGCCGAGCTGGCCAGGCTGGCTGGCGGTCGCGCTGGCGCTTGGGATTGCCGTGTACTTCGCGCTGCCGGTTGAGCCGCCGCTTTGGCTGGGTGCCGCGCTGACGGCGAGCGGGCTGGTACTCGCAGTCCTGGTACGCCGGGTGCCACTGGTCCTGGTCGTGGTGGTTGCGGTCACGGCGGCGGCGATCGGTTTCGGCGTGGCTCAGATGCGGACCACCGCCGTAGCGGCGCCGCAGTTGCAGAAGAAGATCGACTTCGCCCACGTGTCCGGCCGCGTGGCGGAGATCGAGCCTTTCCCGAACGCCGCGCGCGTCACGCTGGACCAGGTTGTAATCGCCGAGCTCAAACCGGAAGCCACGCCGACCCGGATCCGGGTGAAGATCTTCAAGGGCGAGGAAATGCTGGTGCTGGGTCAGCGTGTGGAGTTGCTGGCCGACCTGCAGGCGCCAGCACCGCCATCTGCGCCCGGTGCTTTCGACTTTCGCCGGCAGCTCTTCTTCGAAGGCGTCGGCGCGAATGGCTTTGCCCGGGGCGCAGCGCGGCCCTTGCCTGATGCCGGTGCGCTGACGCTGCCGGAGCGGCTCCAACTTTGGATCGACCGTTTGCGGGCTTCGATCGGGCAGCGCATCGCCAGCCTGGAGCCAGAGGCCGCGGGGGCAATGACTCGGGCGCTGACCGTTGGCGACCAGACGGCGCTGACCAAGCCCGATACCGAGGCGATGCGGATTTCCGGTCTCGCACATCTGCTTTCGATCTCGGGGCTGCATATCGGCATGGCGGCGGGATTGTTCTTTTTCGGGCTGCGCCAATTGCTGGCGCTGATCCCGGCGCTGGCATTGCACTATCCGATCAAGAAATGGTCGGCGGCCGCGGCGATCCTCGCCGCGGGGTTCTATGCGCTGCTGGCGGGCGCCACGGTGCCGACACAGCGATCCTTTGTCATGATCGCCATCGTTTTCATCGCCGTGCTGGTCGATCGCTCGCCGTTTTCGTTCCGGATGGTCGCCTGGGCGGCGATCGTGGTTCTGCTGCTGCAGCCGGAAGCGCTGACCGGCGCCAGTTTCCAGATGTCGTTCTTCGCCGTGCTGGGCTTGATCGCGGTGTTCGAGGCCTTGCGCCCGCGGCTCACGCGCTGGCGCGGCACGCGGGCGCTCGAGACCGACTGGTTCGGGCGGGTGAGCAATGCAATTCGCGGAGCGGGCTTCTGGCTTGGCACCACGATGCTGACCAGTGTGGTCGCGACGCTGATGACCGGGCCATTTGCGATGTATCACTTCGACCGGGTCAGCACCTATGGCGTCATCGCCAATCTGGTCGCGGTGCCGTTGACCGGCTTCTGGGTGATGCCGATGGGCATGGCGGCGCTGCTGCTGATGCCGCTCGGGCTCGACGCGCCATTCTGGCATCTTGCGGCGCGCGGCTGCGACGGGATCCTGTGGATTGCGCATACGGTTGCCTCATGGCCCTTTGCAAATCTGGTGACGCGGGCGATGCCGATCGGGGCGCTGGTGGCGATCGCGCTGGGGCTCGTCGCGCTTTGCCTGATGAGGAGCCGGATGCGCGTTGCCGGCCTGCTTCCAGTACTTGGGGGTCTCGCTACGCTGTTCTTCGTCAACACGCCCGATCTCCTGGTTGCCGGGGATGCCAAGCTGCTCGCGGTCAAGAGCGCAGACGGCGACTACCACTTAAGCTCACGGCGAGCGAGCAAGCTCGCGGCGGAAACCTGGCTGCGCCGCAACGGGCAGGCCGAGGCGGCGTCCTTTCCGGGGCCGGATGATCCCGGCTTGCCGTTGTTCAACTGCGACGCTGCCGGCTGCATCTACACGCGTGCGGGCAAGATCGTGGCGATATCCCTGAGCGGCGAGGCACTGCGCGAGGATTGCGCGAATGCCGATGTGGTCGTCAGCCTCGTACCGATCCACGGCAAGTGCGGCTATGCAGTCACGGTCGATCGCTTCGATCTCTGGCGTGGCGGCACGCATGCGATCCGCATCGACCAGGACGGCATGCTGCACATCGAAAGCGTCGCGGCGACCTTAGGCGATCGACCTTGGGTACTCGATCAGATGCGCGAAGCGATACGCAAGGATCGGCTGATCGGCGATCCGGATCTCATAGAAGACGAGAGTGACGAGAGTGGTGCGGATACTTCCGGCGATGAGGATTGAACCCATACGGCGAACACCGCTTTCTGGGCCGCAATCCTAAGCTAAGCCCCTGACCAGCAATGAATTAGGCCTGTCAGGTCGCGGGATCAGATTCTGCGTTTCGTCTGCGTCCCGTCTGCGTTGCAGCGCAACAATCAGACGATCAATACTTCCGCATCAAGCCGATGAGCTTGCCCTGCAGCTTCACGCGGTCGGGGCCGAAGATGCGGGTCTTGTGCGCGGCATTCGCGGGTTCGAGGGCGATGGAATCGCCCTTGCGGCGAAGCCGCTTCAGGGTGACTTCGTTGTTGTCGATGAGTGCGACCACGATGGTGCCGTTCTCGGCATTCTCGCAGCGCTCGATCAGCACCGTGTCGCCGTCATGGATGCCGGCCTCGATCATCGAATCACCTTCGACAGTCAAGGCATAGTGCTCGCCGCGGCCGAGCATGCTGGCGGGGATATCGACCGCGTTGCTGTTGTCGCGCAGAGCCTCAATCGGCGTGCCGGCCGCGATCTTGCCGATGAGCGGGAGCTGCACCGTCTCGGCGGTCTGCGCGACCATGGCGCCGGTCAGGGTGGGCGTAAAATCGCCGCGGATCACATTGGCCGAGAAGCCGCGCTTTCCGGAATCGGCGGGCGCCGCAGCCGCTGCTGCCGCGCGGCCGCCCATCTGGTCGTCGGAGAGGCGGGTGACTTCCAGGGCCCGCGCCCGGTGCGGCAGGCGACGGATGAAGCCACGCTCCTCGAGGCCGGTGATCAGGCGGTGCACGCCGGACTTGGACTTCAGTCCCAACGCGTCCTTCATCTCGTCAAAGGACGGAGAGATTCCCGAATCGCCGAGGCGCTCCTGAATGAACTGCAGCAGTTCGCGTTGCTTCCTGGTCAGCATGGGTTTGATCCTTTCTCCAGTTCCGCCGCCCGATCTTCGGGGCGAGTCGGCACCGGCCTGAACGGGTGTCGACGCGGAACAAAGCAAAAACTGTGCCCATGTTCTAGTTTGGTTCGTGTGGAAAAGTCAAGCGAGTCTCAACTTCCCGACACGGATTGTCAGGAGACATTGAGCTAGAGGGCGTCGCTGGCCTCAGCCGAGCCGGACCATCTCGACTTCGGTCCCGGCTTTGATGGCGGGGGAATTCGGCGGGCGGATCACCAACCCGCCAGAGCGAGAGAGCGCCGAGAGCATGGCGCTGTCCTGCTTGCTGAAGGGCGTCGCGACGAAGCCGGTCGCGTCCTCGATGACCGAGGCGCGGAGATAATCCTGCCGCAGGTCATTGGCCGGCAAATCGATGGCGAGCCGCGCCTTCACGATATGCGGGCCGACTTCGGTCTCGCCCAGCATGCGCGCTATCGCCGGGCCGACGAACAAGGTCGAGGTCACGATCGCGGAGACCGGATTGCCGGGGAGGCCGATCACTTTGAGCGCGCCCTTGGCGGTCCCGAGCGTCCCGAACATCAGCGGCTTGCCCGGTCGCATGGCGATCTTCCAGAAGTCGAGCGCCATGCCTTTGGCTTTCAGCACGCCTTGCACGAGATCATGCTCGCCGACCGAGGCACCGCCGCTGGTGAGCAGCAGGTCCGCGCCGGCAGCACGATCGATCAGATCGGCGAGGGCGGATTCCTCGTCGCGGGCGATGCCGAGATTGATCGCCTCGCCGCCGCGTTGGGTGACGAAGGCGGCGAGGGCGAAGCCGTTGGAAGCGATGATCTGCCCCGGCGCCAGCGCCTCGCCCGGCTGCACCAGCTCATTGCCGGTAGAGATGATTGCGACGCGCGGCTTCCGCGCGACGGTGAGCCAGGGCCAGTTCATCGCCGCGGCAAGACCGATATCCGACGGCGTCAGGCGGCGACCGGCGGGAATGCCGAGCTGGCCTTCCGCGAAATCGTTGCCGGCATTGCGGATATGCTTGCCCTCGATCGCGGCGCCGCCATCGACGATGCGGACGTGCTCGCCGTCCTTCTCGGTATTCTCCTGGATGACGATCGTATCCGCGCCCCGCGGCAGAGCGGCGCCGGTGAAGATGCGCGCGGCCTCGCCTGTGCCGATCGTGCGGGAAGGCAGGGTGCCCGCGGCGATGGCTTCGATGACCTTGAGACGGGCGGGAAGCTGCTGCACATCGTCCGCACGGACCGCGTATCCATCCATGGCGGAGACGGCTTGCGGTGGATGCGCGAGCCTTGCCGTGACCGGCATGCTCAGCACGCGGCCGAGTGCCTGGTCGAGTGCGACGACTTCAGGTCCGAGCGGGGCGAAGGCAGCGAGAATGCGGTCAGTCGCGTCCTGAACGGAGAGCATCACTCGATCGCCTTCATGGGGCCTCGAAGGTGCCGGACTTGCCGCCGCTCTTATGGGTCAGGCGGATCTCGGTGATGCGCATGGTCTTATCGACCGCCTTCACCATGTCGTAGACGGTCAGGGCTGCGACCGAGACGGCGGTCAATGCTTCCATCTCGACGCCGGTGCGGCCTTTCAGCTTGCAGGTGGCCTCGATTGCGACCGCAGTCTGCGCCTCGTCGATCGTGAGCTCGACCTTCACGGAGGAGAGTGCGAGCGGATGGCAGAGCGGGATGAGATCGGGGGTCTTCTTGGCGCCCATGATGCCGGCGAGCTGCGCCACGGAGAGCACGTCGCCCTTCTTCACATTGCCGTTGCGGATCAGCGCCAGGGTCTCCGGCGCCATGATCACGGCACCCTTGGCGACGGCGATGCGCTCGGTCTCCGATTTCTCGGAGACATCGACCATCCGGGCGTTGCCCTCGGCGTCGAAATGGGTGAGGCGGGTCACTAGGCGACCGCGAGCTGGGGCCCGCGCGTGCCGAGCAGGGTGCGCGTTGCCGCAGTGACGTCCGGCTGGCGCATGAGGCTTTCGCCAACCAGGAAGACCGAGGCACCGACGCGGTGCATGCGCTCGAGATCCGCCGTCGCATTCAACCCGCTCTCGGCGACCAGGATGCGGTCGCGCGGCACGCGCGGCGCCAGTTGCTCGGTTACTGCAAGATCGACGCTCAAGGTCTTGAGATTGCGGTTATTGATGCCGAAGAGCTTTACGTCGAGCTGCAGCGCGCGGTCGAGCTCCGCCGCGTCATGCACCTCGACCAGCACGTCCATGCCGAGATCGTCGGCGAGCGCCGCCAGTTCCGCAGCCTGCACGTCTTCGAGCGCCGCCATGATGAGCAGGATGCAATCGGCGCCGAGCGCGCGGGATTCATAGATCTGGTAGGGATCCAGCATGAAATCCTTGCGCAGCAGCGGCAGATCCACGGTCGCACGCACCGCGGTCAGGAACCCGTCCTCGCCCTGGAAATAGGGAAAGTCGGTCAGCACGCTGATGCAGGTGGCGCCGCCGTCGCGATAGGCGCGGGCCAGCACCGGCGGATCGAAATCGGCGCGGATCAGGCCCTTCGAGGGCGAGGCGCGCTTGATTTCCGCAATGAGGCCGAACTTGCCGCTGCCGATCACCTGCTCCAGGCGCTTGGCAAAGCCGCGTGGCGGATCGATGCGGTTGCGGCCTTCGGCGGCCGCGATGATTTCCGACGGCGACAGGGCGCGTTTGCGCGCGGCGATATGCTCGCGCTTGTCGGCGCAGATCTTCGCGAGAACGTCGCTCATGCCCGAACGGATTCCTTGGGGCTCGAATTCGTAATGCGGACGAGATCGGCCAGGGTGCCCTTAGCCTTGCCGCTGTCGAGGGCGTCGGCGGCCAGCACCAGCGCAGAGGGCATATCGGATGCCCGCTCGGCAATGACAAGGGCCGCCGCCGTGTTCAGCAGCACGATGTCGCGATAAGAACCCGGCACGCCTTCGAACAACCCGCGGATCGCCTGGGCATTCGCTGCAGCGTCGCCGCCTTTGAGAGCCGCGGCGTCGGAACGCGCGATGCCGAAATCCTCCGGCGCGATGGTGAAGCTGCGGATGGCACCGTGGCGCAGCTCGACCACCTTGGTCGGGCCGGTCGTGGTGATCTCATCGAGCCCGTCGCTGCCGTGAACGAGCCAAGCATGTTCGGTGCCGAGGTTGCGCAGAACCTGCGCCATCGGCTCCAGCCAATCGGCGGAGAAGACGCCGAGCAGCTGGCGCTTCACGCCGGCCGGATTCGACATCGGGCCGAGCAGGTTGAAGATCGTGCGGGTGCCGAGCTCGGCGCGGGTGGGGCCTACATGGCGCATGGCGCTGTGATGCTTCTGCGCCCAGAGAAAGCTGGTCCCGACTTCGTTGAGCGCGCGTTCGACCGTCGCCATGTCGGCTTCGAGATTGACGCCGAGGGCGGCCAGCACGTCGGCGGCGCCGCTCTTGGAGGAGGCCGCCCGGTTGCCGTGCTTGGCGACGGCGACGTCGCAGGCGGCGCAGATGATCGCGACCGGGGTCGAGATGTTGAGCGTGCCGGCGTGGTCGCCGCCGGTGCCGCAGACATCGATCGCATTGGCCGGACCGGAAATGCGCGTCATCTTCTCGCGCATCACTTTCACGGCGGCGGTCATTTCCTCGACCGTCTCGCCGCGCACGCGCAACGCCATCAGGAAGGCGCCGATCTGCGCCGGCGTCACTTCCCCGGTCATGATCGCGCCGAACGCTTGCTCGGCCTGCGCCTGCGTGAGCGGCTTGCCCTGGGCGACGAGGCCGAGCAGACCCTTGAAGTCGACGGAAGACGCCGTGGGCGTCACGACAGGCGCGTTCATCGTTACGCGACCTTATCCATGCGCAGGTTGGTGCCGCAATCCTGCAGGAAGTTGGCGAGGATCTTGTGACCGTGCTCGGAAGCGATGCTCTCCGGATGGAACTGCACGCCGAAGATCGGCAGGCTCTTGTGCTGCAGGCCTTGGATCACGCCGTCTTCACTCTGCGCGGTGATCTCCAGTTCCGATGGGAAGGTTTCGGGCTCGACGGTCAGTGAGTGATAGCGCGTGGCGTCGAAATCGTTCGGCACGTCGCGGAACACGCCTTTGCCGTTGTGGTGCACTTTGGAGAGCTTGCCGTGCATCGGTTTCGGCGCGCGGATCACTTTGCCGCCGAACACCTGGCCGATCGCCTGATGGCCGAGGCAGACGCCGAAAATCGGAATCTTGCCGGAGGCGCGCTTGATCAGGTCGAGGCAGATGCCTGCGGTGTCGGGCGTGCAGGGACCGGGCGAAAGAATGATCCCCTGCGGATGCTTGGCCAGCACCTCATCGACGGTGACCTTGTCGTTGCGATGGACTTCGAGCCTGGCGCCCAGTTCCCCCAGATAGTGGAACAGGTTGTAGGTGAAGCTGTCGTAGTTGTCGATTAGGATGAACATCGTTAAAGAGGCCAATTCAGCAATCGGGCGAGAAGTTTAGCAGGCGATGTTGGAGGAGGGAAGCAAGCCGCGTCCGGAAGGCGCGGTGTCGGAAAGTGCAACCCGGACGGCCTCTTCCTGGGCCAAGAACCCCTGGATAGGGGTGGCGGGGGCACTCCTGGGCTTCCTCGCGACAGCCGGCCTGGTCCTGGCTGCTGCCAATCCGGCGAGCGATTTCGACCTCTGGCCCGCGCTCCAGCGGCATTACTGGCTGATTGCCGCGGTGTCGGTGCTGGTCTGCCTCGGCTTCGGCAAGCGGGTCCAGGGCGACGCGCTGACCGACATCCTGAACATCCGGGTCTCCGGCCGCTTCCTGCTGGCTTTGGGCGCCGATGCGGGGCTGGTGGCCGGGCTGATGCTGGGGATTGAGCGCGACGATCTTTGGCATCTGGAAACCGGGTTGGCGGCCCTGGTCCTGGCCAATGGCATCGTTGCCGGCGCGGTGCTCGGCCGCAAGCTGCTGGCCGGGCCGACCCGCAAGCCGCATGTCGCGCCGGAGCCGGCGGTCGCCGCGGTCCATATCGAGCCGGGCGCCTTCATTCCCTTCGACGGTTTCGTGATCGGCGGCCGCTCCGAGGTCGATGACGGCCTGGTCGGCGGCTCGCCCTTGGGGAGTCTCCGCGGCGCCGGCGACATCGTGCATCGCGGTGCCCGCAACGGCGACGGTCGGCTCACCATCGATCCGATGGTGGAGATGCCGCTGACGGCGCCGAGCTTCACCGCCGCCGCTTTGTTTCCGAAGATGATCCACGCCAAGGCGCTGCTGATCTTCATCGGGCTGATTGTGCTTGCCGTGGTGCTCTCGTCGATGGGGACATCGCTGCCGGCGGCACGATTGGCGCTCGGCCTCGTCGTGCTCTCCGTTGCCACGCCGGTGGCGCTCGGCCTGGTGCGGCCGATGATCCATGCCAAGGTGGTGAGCCGCGCGCGCAAGCTCGGCTGGGTGCTGAACGGCACGGCGGTGATCGACTCCCTCGCGGATATTTCTGCGCTGGTCTGCGGGCGCGGCGGCGTGGTGACCAAGCCGGAGATGGAGATCGTCGCGATCCATCCGGCGATCGACGTCGAGGCGGTCGAGCTGGTCGCGGCGGCGGCGACCATCGCGCAGTCGAGTCACGGCGTCTGGGCGCGCGCCCTGCTGCGCTATGCGGTCTCGCGCAAGCTGCGGCTGGCCCCCCTGGCCGAATGGACCGACGAGATCCTGGAGACCGGCTTCGGCATCCGCGCGCTGACCCAGGGCGGGCAGGGGCTGATCGCCGGAAGCCGCGACTGGGTGGCGGAGCAGGGCATCCGCATTTCGCTGCTGGAAGCGCAGGAGCGGGAGAGCCTGACCCCCGGCCGCCGTGCGCTCTGGGTCGCGCAGGTGACGCCGGCGCCGGTGCTGATCGGCGTCATCATCGGCGGCGAGCGGTTGAAGCCCGGCGCCTCCGAGATGTGCAAGAATGCCAAGCGATTCGGCCTGACCGGCGCGCTGCTGGATCGGCGGGGCGCCGAAGGCGGAGGAGAGTTGGCGCGCTATCTCAACCTGCGCTTTGTGGAGGACGACACGCTGGCGCGAAAAGCCATGGCGACCGAGTGGAGCACGCTCGGCCTGAAGCCCGTGATCGTGCAGCATCGCGGCGATCCGGTGCCGGACGCGCCGGTGGGCCCGCGCCTGCTGATGGGCATGCAAGCGGTCGGCGACGCGGCGCCCGCCGTCGGCGGCGACTGGGCCGCGGCGACGTCACGCGAGGATCCGCGCCTGATCATGGACCTGCTGCGGCTCTGCCGCGACATCAAGCGGCGCGAGAAGTTCGGCTATCTTCTGGCCGCGGTCTTCACCGTGCCCGGGCTCTGGCTGATCGCGACCGGGCAATCCTCCGCGGCGATCTTCGTGCTGGCCGCGCTGGTCGGTCTCATCGGCGTCGTCGCCAATGCGCAGCTCCTGGGCTTCGTGACGGCGACCGCGACCGAGATCGACGAGGAAGATTAGATGGCCCGCCGCCGCACCAAGAAATCGCCGGCCCGGCGTCGCATCGAGGCCTTGCGCAAGCTGCCGAAGAAGAGCTTCGGCAAGCTGCTCGCCTATCGCCCGCCGCATTCCTCGGTCTTCGTGATCGGCATCGGCATCGGGCTTGCCGTGGGTTTGAGCATCGGCGTCGGTCTCACCTGGCTGGACGGCAAGCGCGTGCCGGCGCCGATCCGGACAGAGGTCGCCGAAGTTGCGCCGCCGACTGCGCCAAAGGCCGTCCCGCCAATCGCGGTGGAGCCCGAGCCCAGCGTGCCGCCGGCCCCCAGCGTGCCGCCGGCTTATGTCGAGCGCACCGAGCCGGCACCCGTGGAAGAGGGCGATACGACGGCGCCGGAACCGGTGCCGCCGGCGGTCATCGACAATCAACCCCTGCCGCAGAGTGTCGAGCCACAGCTTCCCGCGCCGCGCGTCGCGCCGGCGCCGCTGCCGGCCGAGCCGGGTCCCGCCGCGCCGACGGCGGCCGAGCCCGCCTGGCTGCAGAATGCCGTCGCCTCGATCGATCCGGGCAACCGGCAGATGATCGCGATCGTGCTCGACGATGTGGGTGCGACGCCGGGCGATGTGGCGGGCGCGGTCGGACTGCCGGGACCGGTGACGCTTTCGATCATGACCTATGCGCCCAATGCCGCGAAAATTGCCGCGGAGGCGCATCGGGGCGGGCACGAGATCATGGTCCATGTGCCGATGGAGCCGATCAACCGCGATGCCGATCCCGGGCCGAACGCGCTGCTGGTGAACCTCTCCGCCGCGGAGATCGCCAAGCGCCTCGACTGGGGCCTGGCGCAGTTCCCGGGCTATGTCGGCATCAACAACCACATGGGCAGCAAGTTCACCCAGAACGCCGCCGGCATGCGCGTCGTCCTCGCGCAGTTGAAGGCGCGCGGGCTGCTGTTCCTGGATTCCCGCACCATCGCGAATTCCGTGGGCGATGCGCTCGCGGCCGAGCTCGGCGTCACCCATCTGCAGCGCGATGTCTTCCTCGACGACGTGATCGACGAGGCCGATATCATGAAGGAGCTCGCCCGCACCGAGGCGATCGCGAGGAAGCACGGCGTCGCTATTGCCATCGGCCATCCGCATCGCGACACCGTCGCCGCTTTGCGGGCGTGGATCCCCCAGGTCCAAGCCAAGGGCTTCGTGCTGGTGCCGATCAGCGCCGTTGCGAAGAAGCGGAGCGGGGTCACAGGGTGAGCGCCCGCCTGGTTCCCGGGCTGGCCCTTGCGCTCGGCCTCGCGGCCGCGCCGGCCTGGGCGCAGGGCGAGGCGGAGATCATGCAGGCGGTCGGCAAGCAGCTCGACGCCTACACGCTTTGTCTCAAGACGCAGGCGCATGACCTCGCCAAATCCGAGGGCGCCGAAGAGGTCATCGTGGACCAGGCGCTCGCCGCCTGCGACCCGGAACGGCAGGACCTCTGGGACCACCTGCAGATGCCGCCCCTGAACGCCAAGCCCGCCACCGCCACCAAAGCGGTGAAACAACTGACCGCCGCCATGTGGCCCTCGATGATCGGGATCATCCAGGCCGCGCGCGCGGAGTGACCAAGCAAACGGCCGCCCCTGGCGATCACGCAGGGGCGGCCATCGGCCCTAGCAGTGCCGTTTTAATTCGAAGTGTTGGAATCCTGCGTCTGCACGTTGACGCCATTCCCGGAAGCACCGGCGCTGGGGGCGCCGATCGGCTGTTGCTGCCAAGTCGGCGGGTTGCTGGTGTTGATGTCGCTGTTGTCGGGATTGTTCGCGTTGTCCGGCGAGGAGGTGTTCTTGGACTGGTGCTCGCAATCGGTCTTGGAATTCCCGACCAGCTTGGTGCAATCGGTTCCGGACGGGTAGGTCTTCTGCTGCGCATTGGCCGGCAGAACAGCGGCGGCGATGAGAGCAATAGCGGCCGACGCGGCCAAGCCCATACGGGCGGCTCCGTGGGTCATCTCGAATCTCCTTGAAGATATGCTCGGATCGGCGCGGCCCGTCGATCGTGGACCGTCACCTGTCTTGCCAACCTCTGCAGCGGAGGGTGGTTCCGCGAAAGTCGGCTCGGGCTGGGTTTCCTAGCGGTTCGCGCTTCCGCCTTGGGCGAAGCGCACCGCTTCTTCGGCGGCGCGGAACAAAGCGCGGGCCTTGTGCTGGCATTCCTGATGCTCGGATTCCGGGACCGAGTCAGCCACGATCCCGGCGCCGGCCTGGACGTACATGACCTGGTCCTTCACCACGGCCGTCCTGAGCACGATGCAGGTGTCCATGGCGCCGTTGGCGGCGAAGTAGCCGATGGCCCCGCCGTAGATGCCGCGCTTCTCCGGCTCGAGTTCCTCGATGATCTCCATGGCGCGGACCTTGGGTGCGCCGGAGACGGTGCCGGCGGGGAAGCCGGCCATGAGCGCGTTCATCGCGTCGTATTGCGGATCGATCTTGCCATCGACGTTGGAGACGATGTGCATGACGTGGGAATAGTACTCGATGATGTTGCGCTCGGTGACCTTGACCGAGCCGATGCGGGCGACGCGGCCGACATCGTTGCGCCCCAGGTCGAGCAGCATCAGATGCTCGGCCAGCTCCTTCTTGTCGGCGAGGAGATCGGCGGCGAGCGCGCGATCCTCTTCCGGCGTCTTGCCGCGCGGGCGTGTGCCGGCAATCGGGCGGATGGTCACGGTCTCGTCGCGCAGGCGCACCAGGATTTCCGGTGACGAGCCGATGATCGAGAAGCCGCCGAAATCCAGGAAGTACAGGAAGGGCGAAGGGTTGAGGCGCCGGAGCGAGCGATAGAGCGCGAAGGGCGGCAGCGTGAAGGGGAGGCTGAAGCGCTGCGACAGCACCACCTGGAAGATGTCGCCGGCCAAAATGTATTCCTTGGCCTTGTCCACCATGCCCTTGTATTCGTCCGGGCTCATGTTGGAGCCCGGCTGCGGCAGTTCGAGGCGCGGATCCAGATCGGTGCGCTGCTGCGGCAGGCTGCGGTCGAGATCGTTGACCACGTCGCCGATCCGCTCGATCGCCTGGTTGTAGGCGGCGCGCGCCGAAAGCCCGATCCGCGGCCAGACCGGCGTCACGATGATGACGATGTCCTCGACATTGTCGAAGATCGCGATGACGGTCGGGCGCAGGAAGATGCTGTCCGGCACGCCGAGCTTGTCGGGATTGCCCTGCGGCAGCTTCTCGACCAGCCGCACCATGTCGTAGCCCATATAGCCGAAGACGCCGGAGGCCATCGGCGGCAGGCCTTGCGGCACCTCGATGCGGCTCTCGCCGATGAGGGCGCGGAGCGAATCCAGCGAGGGCTTCTCTTCGGGCGTGAAGGCGTCGGGATCGGCGCGGGCGTTGCGGTTGATCTCGGCCTTGTCGCCGCGGCAGCGCCAGATCACGTCGGGCTTCAGGCCGATGATCGAATAGCGGCCGCGCACGGCGCCGCCTTCGACCGATTCCAGCAGGAAGGCATTGGCCCGCCCGTCGGCGAGCTTCAGCATCGCCGAGATCGGGGTCTCGAGATCGGCGACCCGCTTGGTCCAGACGAGCTGGGGCCGACCGCTGGAATAGCGCGCGGCGAATTCATCGAAAGCCGGTTCGGTGCGCATGCTATTCCCCGATCCTTATTCGGAGATCAGGGAGTTGATCACGTCCTCGTTGACCTGCGGCTTGATCTCCTGCCGCAGAGCGTCGCTGAACTGCGCGGCGAGATCGTTGCGGATCTGGTTGGTGATGCCCTGGGTCAGGGTCGCGACATCGTCCGGATGCGCCTTCGGATCCGGCGGCGTGATCGCCGTGACCTTGGCAACGACCGGGCCGTCCTTGCCCTCGCCGAGCGCGGTCTCGCCTTGCTTCAAGGCAAAGAGCTTGGCGGCGAAGTCGGCTTCGATGCCGTTCTCCGGATCGCCCTTGCCGCGGGTGAAGGAAGCGGACTTCTTCACCTCGAGGCCGAGCGCCTTGGCTTCCGCCTCGAGATCGCCGGTCTTCGCCTTCTCGGCGATTTCCTTGGCCTTAGCCTGGGCGGCTTCGTGCTGCTTGTCGGCCATCCAGTCGGCGGCGAGCTGCTCCTTCACCTGGGCGAAGGGCTTGTCCGCGGGCGGCGTGACACTGGTGGTCTGCACCACGGCATAGGAGCCGTCGTTGAACGGGGTCACCGGGCTCTGATTGCCGGATTCGGTGCCGAAGACAAGCTGCACGACGTCCGGCTTCAGACCGGTCTCGGCGCCCTTGTCGTCCTTGCCGGAGGAGTCGGTCGCGGCGACCTTGGTGACCTTCAGCTTCAGCTTGGCGCCGGTGTCATCGAGCGTGGAGCCGGCGGCCAAAGTGTCCTCGAGCTGCTTCACCAGCGAATCCAGCACCTCGGTCGCCTTGGTCAGGGCGATGCCGTGCTTGAGCTGGTCCTTCACTTCATCGAGCGTCTTGGTGGTCGCGGGTTCGGACGAGATCACATGCACGACATGGATGCCGAACGGGCTCTTCAGCGGCTCGGAGACGCCGCCGGAAGCGACGGCGAACACCTTCTCCGCGATCTCCGGCGGCAGGCCTTCCTTCTGCAGCTTGCCCAGCACGACCGGCGCGCCGCCGGTGACCTGCTTCACCGCATCGGCGAAGCTGGCGCCGCCCTTGATCGCTTCCTCGACCTTGTCGGCCTGAGCCTGGTCTTGGACCACGACCTGCTCGATCTCGCGGATGTCGGGGGTCGAGAAGCTCGCCTTCTGGTTCTCGTATTCCGCCTTGATCTCGTCGTCGGAGACCGCGACCTCGCCGATCAGGTCCTCGGGCGAGACCGTGAGCACGGTGGCGGCGCGGAATTCCGGCGCCTTGTACTTGTCGGCGTGATCCTTCTGGTACTGCTGGAGCGCGGCGTCGTCCGCGGCCGCGATGCCGGTCATCGCGCTGCTCGGGATGACCAGGACGTCCGCGGTGCGCTCTTCGGCCTGGTTGAGATAGATCTCGTTGGCCATGGCTTGCGGCACGGCGATCCCGGAGAGCACCGCACGATAGAGCGCCTGGTTCACGAGATCGCTCTGCACCTCGGCAACATAGCCGCCCTCGCTCAAGCCGAGGCGGTCGAGCCCCAGCATGAAGCGGTTGCGGTCGAACTGCTTCTGCTCATTCTGGAACTGCGGGTCGGCCTGGATCTCGGCGACCGCGGTCGCCTGAGAAACGCCGAGCCCGTGGTCCTGGGCATAGACCTTGAGCGAGTTGCGGTTGATCGCCTGCGCCACCACCTGGGCGACGCCGCCGAACTGGGCGAATTGCTGCGCGGTGAACGTCATGCCCTGCATCTGCGCGGCGAAGCGGTCCATGGCCTGCTTCAGGTCGCGGCGGAACTCGTTCTGCGAATACTTGATGTTGCCGATGGTCGCGACCGCCTTTTGCGCCTGGTCGCCGCGGAAGATGTCGCCGATGCCCCAGAGCGCGAAAGCCACGATGAGGAGGCCGAACAGAATCTTGGCAACGAGGCCGGTGCTCTTGCTACGGATCGAAGTCAGCATAAGAAGGTCAGGTCCATCACTTTGAAGAACGCCGGCAAAAGGCCGGAAATCGGGCCGCATCATAGGGATGCACCCTATTGACCGCAACCCGCCGCAGGGTCGGATGGTTGTCCCGCCGGGCGGCCGGTCGCGGTCGCGGGATCTATCGGGAGGACATATGAAAATCACGCCGGGACTGATCTGGATCGGCTGGATAACCCTGGCCAGCCTGGTCTTCTACCTGGGCCTCGCCATGCATGCGGCACGGATCCGCGGGCGGCACCGGATCGCGGCGCCGGCCATGACGGGGCACCCGGACTTCGAGCTGGCGACCCGGATTCATGGCAACACGCTGGAGCACCTGGTGCCGTTCCTGGTGGCGCTGTGGATGTGCGCGGTCTTCTTCGAGCCGCTGCCGGCGGCAATCCTTGGGATCGTCTGGCTGTTCGGCCGGGTGATCTACGTCTTCGGTTATTGGAGCGCACCGCCGCGCCGGCAGCCCGGCTTCATCCTGGCGATGGTCGCCCTGGTCCTGCTGCTGATCCTCACGGGCTATGGGCTTTTTCGCATGGGACTGGTAATGGGCGTCTGATGCGAAACCGATGGGGACAATGATGACAAAGAGGCTGGGATGACAAAGCTGCGGCATCTGGTGGCGGGGAACTGGAAGATGAACGGCAGCCGCGCCATGGCGGCGCAGCTGATCTCGGAGCTGAAAGCCGGGAGCAACGGCCTCAATGCCGACCTGCTGGTCTGCCCGCCGTTTCCCTATCTGATCCATGCCCATGAGTTCCTGACCGGCAGCAGGATTGCGCTCGGCGCCCAGGATTGCGCGCCCCAGGAAAGCGGCGCCCATACCGGCGACACCGCCGCCATGATGCTGAAGGATTGCGGCGCATCCTACGTCATCCTCGGCCATTCGGAGCGCCGCGCCGATCACGGCGAATCCAGCGCCCAGGTTGCAGCAAAAGCCAAAACGGCGCAGGCCGTCGGCCTGGTCGCGATCGTCTGCGTCGGCGAGACCGACGGCCAGCGGGTCGCCGGCGAGACCCTGAAGGTGGTCGAATCCCAGATCGTCAATTCGATCCCCCAGGGCTCGAGCCCGGCCAACCTGGTCGTCGCTTATGAGCCGGTCTGGGCGATCGGCACCGGCAAGACCCCGACGGCCGGCGATGTCGAGGTGGTGCATGCCCATATCCGCAAGCTGCTGCTTTCCGGCGTGAAAGACGGGCAGGAGGTGCGGATCCTCTACGGCGGCTCGGTGAAGCCCTCGAATGCAGCGGAGCTCATGGCGGTGCCGGAGGTCAACGGCGCCCTGGTCGGCGGCGCCAGCCTGAAGGCGGCGGACTTCCTGGGGATCGCGGCGGCTTGCAGCTAACTGGCGGGCGGTGACTCGCACCCCCACCCTAACCCGCCCCCGATGCGGGGGCGGGGACTGGACGGAGCTTGCCTCTTCTCCCTCCCCCGATACGGGGGAGGGCCGGGGTGGGGGTACGAGACACCCCATCAGACAGTCCACCAACCCATTCATCCACCACTGGAAATCGCCGCTGGAAATCCCATCTCAAACGGTTTAGAAACCCGGCCGCAACCGTCCTGGACCCGAAGCTTTCCCAATGCCCGAGATCATCTACACCGTCGTCCGCGTGATCCAGGTCTTCCTGGCGATCGGCCTCACCGGCATCATCATCCTGATGCAGCGCTCTGAAGGCGGGCTGGGCGGGCTTGGCGGTGGGGGCGGCGGTGCCGGCGGCATGGGCGGTTTCCTGACCGGCCGCGCGCAGGCAAACGTCATCACCCGCACCACCGCGATCCTGGCCGCGGGCTTCCTGGCGAGCACCCTGATCCTGGCCTATGGCGATCACGCCGGCCGGGGCAAGCCGACCACCCTGGTTCCGGCAGCCACCACCACCACGGCACCCGCAGCACCGGCCGCACCGACCAACACCACCGGTCCGGAGACTCCGGCGGCGCCAGCCCCAAGCGGTACGTCCTCTGGTAGCGACTCGGGCACATCGGCACCGTCTACCCCCGCGGCGCCGTCCGAACCGGCCGCGCCCGCCGCACCGACCGGCCAGTAATCCCTTGAAAAGGAACCACCCTCACCCGGCAAGTCAGCAGCACTTGCCGGGGTGTCCCGACTCGTTCCATAAGGACCGCCCATGACGCGTTTCATATTCATCACCGGCGGCGTGGTTTCCTCTCTCGGCAAGGGTCTTTCTTCGGCAGCACTCGGTGCTCTGCTGCAGGCACGCGGATTCAAGGTTCGCTTGCGGAAGCTCGACCCCTATCTCAACATCGATCCGGGCACGATGAGCCCGTATCAGCACGGCGAGGTCTTCGTCACCGATGACGGAGCCGAAACCGATCTCGATCTCGGCCACTACGAGCGCTTCACGGGCATCTCTGGCCGCAGATCGGACAGCATCACCACCGGCCGCATCTATCAGAACGTGATCACCAAGGAGCGCCGCGGCGATTATCTCGGCGCCACGATCCAGGTCATTCCGCACGTCACCGACGCGATCAAGGACTGGATCAAGGCCGACGTCACCGACGAGGACTTCATCCTCTGCGAGATCGGCGGCACGGTCGGCGATATCGAGAGCCTGCCGTTCCTGGAAGCGATCCGACAATTGGGCAACGAACTCGGGTCGGAGCGCTCGATGTTCGTGCATCTGACGCTGATTCCGTGGATCCCGGCGGCCGGCGAGCTGAAGACCAAGCCGACCCAGCACTCGGTCAAGGAGCTGCAATCGGTTGGTATCCAGCCGGATATCCTGCTCTGCCGTTGCGACCGCGAGATCCCGGCGGAGAGCCGGCGCAAGATCGCGCAGTTTTGCAACGTGCGTCCGAGCGCCGTCATTCAGGCGCTGGACGTGGACACGATCTACGCCGTGACCGCCGCCTATCACAATGAAGGCTTCGACGACGAGGTCTGCCGGCATTTCAATCTCGATGTGCCTGCGCCGGACTTGAAGCCCTGGAACGAGAAGGTCGAGCGCATCCGGCATCCGGAGGGCGAGGTCAACATTGCCATCGTCGGCAAGTACACCTCCTTGCTCGACGCCTATAAGTCACTGGCCGAGGCGTTGCGGCATGGCGGCATCGCCAACAATCAGAAGGTCAATCTGAACTGGATCGACAGCGAGATCTTCGAACGCGAGGACGCGGTCCAGCATCTCGATGGCGTGCACGGGATTCTGGTGCCCGGCGGTTTCGGCGAGCGCGGGGCCGAGGGCAAGATCCAGGCGGCGCGCTTCGCCCGCGAGCGCAAGGTGCCGTATTTCGGCATTTGCTTCGGTATGCAGATGGCGGTGATCGAAGCGGCGCGGAATCTGGTCGGCGTGAAGAACGCAAGCTCGACCGAGTTCGGCGAGACATCCGAGCCCGTGGTCGGGCTCATGACCGAATGGCTGCGCGGCAACATGCTGGAGAAGCGCAAGGCCGGCGGCGATCTCGGCGGCACGATGCGCCTTGGCGCCTATGAATGCGATGTGACGCCGGGGAGCCTGATTGCCGGCATCTACGGCAAGACCCGGATCAGCGAGCGGCACCGGCACCGTTACGAGGTCAACATCAACTATAAGGACCGGCTGGAAAAGGCGGGCCTGAAATTCTCCGGCATGTCCCCTGACGGTGTCTTGCCGGAGATGGTGGAGATCCCGGATCACCCCTGGTTCGTGGGCGTCCAGTTCCATCCGGAGCTGAAATCGCGGCTGTTCGAGCCCCACCCGCTGTTTACCTCGTTTATCGGCGCCGCGAAGACCCAGTCGCGGTTGGTGTAGAGTCGGTCGGGTTGATGGATATTCGGGGATGGGTCTCACCCCTCAAGAAGGTGCCAAATGACCAAGCCACGCCACGTCCGGATCGGCAACCTCACCCTCGGCAACGACCGGCCGCTCGCCCTGATCGCGGGGCCGTGCCAGCTCGAGAGCCGGGAGCATGCGCATGAGATGTGCCATGCATTGACCGAGCTGACCGGCAAGCTCGGCATCGGGCTCATCTACAAGACCAGCTTCGACAAGGCCAACCGCAGCAGCATCTCGACGGGGCGCGGCGTCGGGCTTGAGGCCAGCCTGCCGATCTTCGCCGAACTCAGGGACAAATACGGCGTACCGATGCTGACCGACGTCCACACCGAGGAGCAATGCGCCATCGCGGCCGAGGCCGTCGACGTGCTGCAGATCCCGGCCTTCCTGTCGCGCCAGACCGATCTGCTGGTCGCGGCGGCCAAGACCGGCCGCGCGATCAACATCAAGAAGGGCCAGTTTCTGGCGCCTTGGGATATGAAGCATGTCGCCGCAAAATGCTCGGCGGCCGGCAATGACAACGTGCTGGTCTGCGAGCGCGGCGTCTCGTTCGGCTATAACACGCTCGTCAGCGACATGCGCGCGCTGCCGGTGCTGGCCGAGACCGGCTACCCCGTGGTGTTCGATGCCACCCATTCGGTGCAGCAGCCGGGGGGGCAGGGGGCGACTTCGGGCGGGCAGCGCGAATACGTGCCGGTCCTGGCGCGTGCCGCGGTCGCTGTCGGTGTCGCGGCGGTCTTCATGGAGACGCACCAGGATCCGGACCACGCGCCGTCGGACGGGCCGAACATGGTGCCGCTGAAGCACCTGCCGAAGCTGCTCGAGACCATCATGGAATTCGACAAGCTCGCCAAAGCGCGGCCGGTGGAGAGCATCGCGCCCTAACGGCCATCATGCCGCAGCACATCAGCGCGCTCGCCCTGCTGGTCGATGATTACGACCGGGCCATTGCCTATTACACCGAGGTGCTGGGCTTCCGCCTGGTCGAGGACACGCAGCAGGGTCCGAACAAGCGCTTCGTGCGCGTGAAGCCCCCCGATGGCCCAAAAGGGGGCGAGGGCGGGGCCGATCTACTGCTGGCGAAAGCGGCCAATCCCGAGCAGGCCGCGCGGATCGGCGATCAGACCGGCGGGCGGGTCTTCCTGTTTCTGCGGACCGACGATTTCTGGCGCGACTACAACAGGTACAAAGCCCGCGGCGTCGATTTCACCGAGGAGCCTCGTCAGGAGGCTTACGGAACGGTCGTTGTCTTTCGGGATCTTTACGGTAACAAATGGGACCTCGTGCAACCGGCGTGAGGGGCTCCGTCGACCGTGCCGCGATTCTCCTTCATCACCACCTGCAAAGGGCGGCTGGCGCATTTGCGCGAATCATTGCCGCGCTGCCTGGCACAGCCGGACGCGGAAACCATCGTCGTCGACTATGACTGTCCCGACGGGACCGCGGCGGCGGTCACGCGCGAGTTTCCGGCGGCGCGCACCGTCGCCATTCATGATGCGCCGTTGCTCAACATCGCCCATGCGCGCAACCAAGGCGCCGCTATGGCGCAGGGTGAGTGGCTGATCTTTCTCGATGCCGACATCCTGATCGCGCCGGATTTCGTCGCGCGATTGGAGCCGATCATACGGCAGGGCACGATCTATCGCTTCGGTCCCTCCAAAGGCCGCGTCACCGGCACGAATGGGAGCTGCATCGTCCATCGCGCCGATTATGCCGCAAGCGGGGGCTATGACGAGGCGATGGAATGCTATGGCGGCGAGGACAACGACTTCTATTACCGCCAGGAACTGCTCGGCGTGCCGTCGGAACGGCTGGACTTGAGCCTGATCGATGCAGTGGTCGCGCATGACGACACGGCGCGGGTACGCTTCACGCGGTACGGCTCGAAGATTCGGCATCAGCGGGTCAATAGCGCCTATCTCATCGTGAAGGGCACGTTGCTGCGCCAGCTCGGCCCTGCCGGCCTCACGGCCGCACAGTGCCGGACGCTCTACGGCTTGGTGCGCGACGTGGTCGACCAAACGCATGACAAGCCGGACCAGCCGGTGCATTTCACCTTGGAGCTGCCGCCGGACCCGGGCTTCATGCCGATGCCGGCCTGGAATGCCACAAGGCAGATCGTCTTCAATCTCCAACCCAAGGATCTGATCGCGCCCGACGCCGAAGAAGAGGCTTAGCTTCCGAAATGTCGCTTCAGCCCGTCGAAACCGGCTTGGAACACCGCCTGGGCGCGGGCGCGCACGGCTTCTTCCTGCTCGGTCTCCATGGTCGCGCGCCAGGCGATGAAGCATTGCTCGCCGTCGATCACCGGTTCCAGGTGGATGACCGCGCGATAGTCACGCATCGGAATCCTGGTTCCCGGCGGCGTTCCGACGATGGCGTAGGCGATCGTCATCTCGGCATCGGAGAGCTGGGTCAACTCGTGAACCCAGACGCTGCCGTCATCGAAGGTGAGGACACGGCGGCAGCCGATCCGGTCCGCCGGTCCGTCCTCGATCGCCGAACTCCGGATCGTCGCGTTCCATGCCGGCATGGCGTTGAAGTCCCGCACCAGCGCCCAGACGCGTTGCGCCGGAGCGGGGATCACCGAACTGCGATAGACTTCGAGCATACTTCGATCTCGCGTGAAGGAGAGAACCCCTATGGGCCTAGAAATGCGTCCGGTCTGCGAGAAGTGCAACGCATCGCTGCCGTTTGAGGGCGAGGCCTATATCTGCAGCTACGAATGCACCTTCTGCAAGAGCTGCTCTGACGCGATGCATGGCAGGTGTCCGAATTGCGGCGGCGAGCTGCTGCGCCGGCCGAAGCGGCAGGGGGAGTAGGGTGGCGCTGGATCTTCCTTTGACGATTGGTCTGGAAGCATCTCGGCTGCAGTGCCCCCCTCTCACTCCCCCCTAAAGGGTGGAGAAGAATGAGAGGGCGTGCGAACTCGCTTATGCCGACCCAGTCACTCCACTTCCAAGCTCATCAACAGATTCTCGTCGAACACTTCGCCGCCGACGCTTTTGTAGAAAGCGATCGCGAGCGGGTTCTTGCGCCAGACTTCCCAGACGATGCGCTTGGCCTGCTGCTTTCGGGCGATGTCCTTGACTGCGTCCATCAGTGCCCGACCGGCGCCGGTGCCGCGGGCTTCGGCGCGGACGAACAGGCTGATGACATAGATCGAACGCCAAATCTCCCAGACGCCGGGATGAAAGCCGACATAGCCGACGGACCGGCCCCCGCTTTCGGCGATCAAGGTCTGGCAGACCGGATCCGGGCCGAAAGACTGATCGACCAGATAATCCAGATCGGCTTCGCCTTCCGAAGGCTCGATCGCGTTCAGGTAATCGATGAACTCGGCCAGCATCCGCTTGACCGCTTCGCGGTCATCGCGCCGTGCAGGTCGCACCGTAATCGCCATGAAAGCCCCTTTTTCCGTCTCCGACCCGACTTTAGGCATGGGCGATCGAAACCGGAACCACTCTTCGAGAGCCAGGGTTGGCTTCGCGAGCCCCGGCACACAGCAAGGAATGCAACATAATGGCAAACGAAGCGGGGCGCGTCGTTCCTGGCCATGACACGATCGTCATCGGCGCTTCGGAGGGCGGGCTCGAGGCGCTGGACAGACTGGTGCGCGATCTTCCCGGCGATCTGCCCGCAGCCGTTTTCATTGTGATGCATATCGGAATCCGCAGTCTTCTTGCCGAGCTTCTCGGCAAGAAGAGCGCTTTGCCGGTCGTTTCCGCCGAAAGCGGAGCGCCCATTCGCGAAGGCACGATCACCGTCGCAGGACCGGGGAAGCATCTGCTGATCCACGATGGCCACACCCTGTTGCGTCGCGGCCCCCGCGAGAACATGGCGCGGCCGGCGATCGATCCGCTGTTCCGCACCGCTGCTGCGAGCCGCGGCGGGCGCGTCATCGGCGTCGTGCTGTCGGGCAATCTGAACGACGGCACGGCCGGCCTGCGCGCAATCAAACGCTGTGGCGGGCTCGCGGTCGTGCAAGACCCCGAGGATGCCGCCGTGCCTTCGATGGTGCGAAGTGCGTTGCGCCACGTCGATGTCGACCATGTCACGCCGATCGACCGCATGGCGGATCTGTTGTCCGAGCTGGCCAGCAGGCCTGCCGCAGCCACTCCCGAAATTCCACTGGATATCCGTTTGGAATCGACCATTGCTGCCCAGGACCTGGCAACCATGGACCTCGAAGAAAGGCTCGGAGACCTGTCGCCCTTCACCTGTCCGGAATGCAACGGCGCCTTGTGGGAGATTAGCGACGGCAGTATGCTTCGCTATCGTTGCCATGTCGGCCACGCTTTCACGGCGGACTCCGTCCTCTCTGCCCGGGCAGCGGAGGTGGACCGGATGTTGGAGAGCTTGTTGCGTTCCCATCAGGAACGGGCGGCGCTGGTGCGTCGGATGGCCAAGCACGAGCATAGCCTCCAAAACGATTCCCTGGCTGCGCAACTCGAAGCACGCGCCAAGGAATACGAACACGATGCCGAAGTCGTGCGTCGGCTGGCGCGGCACAGCCAGCCGATCGACAGGGATGAAGGGAACTTTCTGAGGGATGAAGCGGCCGAAGAACGAGAGCCATGAGGAAGAGCCGCCGCTTGAGCCGCCCGAAAACGGCCCGGCCACGCCGGTCGTCGGAATCGGCGCCTCGGCGGGAGGAATTGATGCGCTGCTTGCTTTCGTTCCGGCGGTGCCGAAGGACAGCGGCGTAGCCTTCGTCATCGTCCAGCATCTGGATCCCACCCACACCAGCCATCTCTCGAACATGCTTGGTAGGGTGACGACGATTCCGGTCGTCGAGATCCACGACGATACGCCGATCGAAACCGACCATATTTACGTCATCCCGCCGAACACCGCCCTCAGCATCGCCGACAATCGGTTGCTTCTCGCACCGCCGAGCCAGAGTCGCGGCTTCCGCACGCCGATCGACGGGTTCCTGGTCTCGCTGGCGGAAGCGCGGGGCGAGGACGCGGCCTGCGTCATTCTCTCCGGCACCGGCAGCGACGGAACGCTCGGCCTGCGTGCCATCAAGGAGCATGGCGGGGCCACCTTTGCGCAGCAGGGCGCCGAATATGACGGCATGATGCGCAGCGCACTCGGCACCGGGCTGGTGGATTTCGTGCTGCCAGTCGAGCAGATCCCGGCCAAACTGGTTGACTATTTCGAGCACTTGGCCCGGGTCGACGGACGCAAGGGACCGGACGGTATCCTGACCGATGCCACCGACCACCTGGCTCAGATCAGCGCCTTGCTGCGCATGCGCACCGGCCACGATTTCAGCGGTTACAAGGATAAGACAGTTGCCCGGCGGGTGCAGCGGCGCATGCAGGTGCTGCAGATCGACGAGGTGCCGGCCTTCATCGAGCGCCTGCGCAAGGAGCCGCAGGAAGTCGATGCGCTGCTGCAGGACCTGCTGATCGGCGTCACCAACTTCTTCCGTGACCCCAAGGCCTTCGAGGCCCTGGAACAGGTGATCCCGCAGCTGTTCTCGACCAAGACCTCGCAGGATACGGTCCGCATCTGGGTGCCGGGTTGCTCGACCGGCGAGGAAGCCTATTCGATCGGCATCCTGCTGAAGGAATACTGCTTCAGCAAGCAGGGCATGCCGAAAATCCAGATCTTCGCCAGCGACATCGACGAAGAGGCGCTGCAAATCGCTCGGACCGGGCGTTATCCGGCAGCGATCAGCAAGGACATTCCGCCACGCTACCTCGACCGCTATTTCGTGCGCGAGGACGGCACCTATCGCATCTCGAGTGACTTGCGGGAATGCTGCCTGTTCTCCGCTCATAATCTGTTGCGCGATTCGCCTTTCTCGAAGCTCGACCTGATCTCCTGCCGCAACCTGCTGATCTACCTGACGCCGGATCTGCAGAATCGCCTCATTCCGCTGTTCCACTACGCGCTCAACTCCGGCGGATATCTCTTCCTCGGCAGCTCGGAGAACGTGACGCGGCATACCAGGCTGTTTGCGACGGTCGATAAGGTGCAGCGCATTTTCCAGCGCCGGGCGCAAGTCGAGCGCCGGTTGCCGGAATTCCCACTCACCACGCCGGAAAGTGCCCGCCGCAAGACCCCCGCGATGGTGCGTCCGGCCAGCGAGCAGGAAAGCCTGCAAAGCCTGGCCGAGCGCCAGTTGCTCGACCGCTACGCGCCGGCTTTCGTCGTCATCAACGGCGACGGCGACTTGATCCATGCCTCGGGCCGGACCGGCAAATATCTGGAACTCGCGGTCGGCACGCCGAAGACCGATATCTTCAGCCTGGCCCGCCGCGGACTGCGACCCGATCTCCGCGCCGGCGTGCATAAGGCGATCAATTCGGGTCAGCCGGTGGTTCAGGCCAATGTCACGGTCGGCACCAATGGCGGCCGGCAGACCATCAATCTGGTCATCCATCCATTGCGATCCGCGCAAATCCACGATCTGCTTTTCATGGTGGTGTTCCAGGACATTGGCGGAATCAACGCGAATGGTGATCAGGAACACATTGCGGAGGATACTGAGAATTCCAGCTTGCGTCAGCTCGAGCACGAGCTTCGCGCCACCAGGGAGCGGCTGCAGACCACGACCGAGGAGCTGGAATCATCCAACGAAGGGCTGAAGTCCGGCAACGAGGAGCTCTCCTCGATGAACGAGGAGCTGCAATCCGCCAATGAAGAGCTCGAGACTTCGAAGGAAGAATTGCAGTCCATCAACGAGGAGCTGCAGACCGTCAACGCCGAGCTGAATGCCCGCGTCGAGGAGCTGAGCCGGGCCAACAGCGACATCGCCAACCTGCTGGAGAGCACGCAGATCGCAACGGTGTTCCTGGACCGCAATCTTGCGGTGAAGAGCTTCACGCCGGCCGCGAAGGACGTTTTCCGGCTGGTCGAGAGCGACACCGGAAGGCCGATCAGCCATGTACGCGCGCGCTTCGCCTCTGACACCGTGCAGGACGATGCCGAGCGCGTGCTGCGCACGCTCAGCACGTTGGAGCGACGGGTCGATAGCAGCCACAACGGCGCGCGCTACGTGATGCGCATCCTGCCGTATCGCACGATCGACAACGTGATCGCCGGCGTCGTGCTCACATTCACCGACATCACCAAGATCACCGCCGCAGAGGCCCGGATTCATGCGCTAACCCGCGACGTCAACGACCAGATCGACAATCTCCAGGCGGTGTTCGACCTGGTCCCGGCAGGAGTTCTGATCGCCGAGGACGGCCAGACCGGCACCGTACGGGGCAACCGCTATGTCAGCGAGCTGTTGGGCGAGGAGTCCGTGACCAGCCTGCACTTGCTGGAGGGCGATGCGGAGCTGCGCCCGGAGGATCAGCCGCTGATGAAGGCGATCCGCCTCGGGCGGGCGGTGCCGAGTTACGAAGGCGTGCTGGTCAGGGCCGACGGCCGCCGGGTCGCGGTGATGATTTCTGCTGCGCCGCTCATGAGCGCGGATGGATCGGTGCGCGGTGGCATCGGTGTCATCATTGACATCTCCGAACGAAAACGCGGCGAGGCGCAACAGCAGCTCCTGCTGCACGAGTTGCAACACCGGGTGAAGAACATCATCACGACCGTCGGCGCCCTCGCGAACCGGATGCTGAAAGGCAGCATGTCGGTGGAGGATTTCGGGAGCGCCTTCAGCGGGCGCTTGAGCGCCATGGCGAAGACCCACGAATTGCTGACCGCCAACAACTGGCAGGGCGCCGGCCTGCGGCCTCTGATCGATGCGACCGTGCGGTCGTACAGTTCCAGGGACGGCCGCAACATCGCCGTCTCCGGACCGGATCTGGTTCTGACTCCGGCCGCGGCTTCGACCCTCGGCCTCGTGCTCTATGAGCTCGCGACCAATGCGATGAAATACGGTGCGCTGAAGGAGCGCGGCGGACGGGTCGCCATTTCCTGGCGGGTTACGAAACTCAACGGCAGTCAGGATGTCAGCCTCGAGTGGATCGAATCCGATGGACCCACGATCAACGGCACCTTCCAGGAAGGCTTCGGCACCGGGTTCATCCGGCGCAGCGTCGAATACGAGTTGAACGGCAAGGTGGATATCGAGCTTCAGTCCAGCGGATTGCATTGCCGCATCCTGTTCCCGAGCGCGCGCAATCTGCTGAACGGACCTACGGGCTTGGGAGGGCAGAAGGATGCCCCATCCGACTGAGCGGACCCCGACACAAGCTCACAAACTGCGTGTGCTGGTGGTGGAGGATAACCTGCTGATCGCCGAGACCATCTGCGACACGCTGGCGGATTGCGGCTGCACGGTGGTGGGGCCGGCCCCGGATCTGCCGGGCGGCGTGGCCCTGATCGACCAGGGCGCGCTGGACGGCGCCATGCTCGACATCAACCTGAGCGGGATTCTGTCCTTCCCCCTGGCCAAGCTGCTGGAGGAACGGGGCATACCCTTCGTGTTCATGACCGGCTATGACGACGGCGTGCTGTTTCCCCCGGAGTTTCGCAAAGTGCGGCGGCTCTCCAAACCGTTCGACGCCAAGGATATCGCCGAAGTCATTGAAGTCTGGGGCCGGATAGCCAACGCCTGACGATATCGCACGCGTGCGGGAACTCCTGTTCCTGACGTGTGTTGCACCCGATGGCCGGAACCGGGGTATCTGGATGTTGCGCTTTGTCGGGGACGTCGGAATTTACCTGCCCGATCGGGATGCCATCGTATTCACCGCGCTGGACGGGCGGTTGCCCGTCGCGTGCCGGGTGCGGCGCTCGGCGCTGACGGCCCTCGGCTGCAATTTCCGCGCGACGCCGGAAGAGCTGGTCGACGGTTTCCAATCGGTGCGCAAGTTCCTCGAGCGCGTCGCCCGGTTCAAATGGAACACCGGACGCTTCTCGCGCGGCGCCAACCACCAGCCGGTGGTGAACATCGAGGATGCCGACATCTACAGCTTCTACCGCGTCCAGGACGGCAAGCCGGTCGCCGAGCTGCAAGTCGTGCCGGAAAAGACCGTCGAAGATGTGATGTGGCATGAAGACACCGGGTCGCCGCTCCGCCTCAACCTGCACAGCCTGCGCATCCTGGTGGTCGAGGACAATTTCCTGACCGCCGACGCGATCCAGGATCTGCTCGAGACCAGCGGCTGCGAGGTCGTGGGCCCGGCAGCGACCATCGCCGCGGCGCTCGACCTGGTCGCTCAGGCTGCACTGGATGGCGCGGTGCTCGACATCAATCTCGGCGGCGAGCTTTCTTTTCCGGTCGCGGCGGCGCTGATCGAGCGCGACGTCCCATTCCTGTTCCTCACCGGCCATAACGAGCTGGTCGTGCCGCCGCAATATCGGGGTACGCGCCGGCTGGAGAAGCCGACCGACATGCGCGAACTCGCGGAGATCGTCACCAGCACCTTCGGCCAGCCCTCGCGCTTCGCGCACTGATCGCGCAAATCCCCGACGAAAAATCCCCCGCGGCAGACACCGCGGGGGATTTCGTCATCGGCGATGCGGATCAGTTTCCGCTGCTGCCACCGCCGCTGGAGCCACCGCTCGAGCCGCCACCGCCGGAACCGCCGCCGCTCGAACCGTTGCCGGCGCCGCTGGTCCCGCTGCCGGTCCCGCCGCCACCCGCACCGGTCCCAGTGCCGGAGCCCGTGCCGGTGCCGAGCGCCGGATTGTTGGCGCCGCCGACGCCGCTGCTGCCGTTGGTTCCGGCGTCGTTGTTACCGCCACCGCTGCCGGGCTGCGTCCCGGTGTTGGAGTTGTTGTTGGTGCAATTCGTGCTGTTGCTGCCGGTGCCGCCGCAGTTGGCTCCGTTGTCGTTTGGTGTGGTCGTGGTCTGAGCCGTCGCGGGGAAGGCGCAGGCCGCGGCGATGAGCGCGACCGCTGCCGAACCGGCCAGGCCATTGCGCGCTGATTTGAGCATACTCATCGGAACTCCTTCGGGTTGCATCAGATGAAACGCCAACCTGAGCGGGCAGACGCGGTTCCGGCCTGGACAATGAGTCGGATTGCCTCCCGCTTTGCGCGGAACAGATGGGTTCTGCAGTGGTTCGACTCTCATAGGACGCACTACATGCGGAGGTTCGATCATGAGCCAGGCAACCACGACGACCGACCACAAGGTCATTCAGAAATGGGCCGAGGCGCGCAACGGCAAGCCATCCAAGGTGAAGGACGCGAAAGGCAGCGGCGGCATCCTGCGCATCGATTTCGACAAGCCGGAGCCGGGGCTGGAACCGATCAGCTGGGACGAGTTCTTCAAGGTCTTCGACCAGCGGAAGCTCGCCTTCCTGTATCAGGATGAGCGCGACAGCCGGTTCAACAAGTTCGTCGACCGCGACGCCGCCTGAACGCACCGCCACCCGTGGTTGACCCCGACTCCTACCCGAGCGTAGCGTTGAACGCAGAGAGGAACTGGCGGGGACCCGGATGGCGGAGAATGTCGAGCCGCGACAGGTGAAGCTGGCCGCCGCCCAGCACGCGGCGGAGCGGGCGCGCGCGATCGCCGGCCGGACCTCGAAGGCTACGCCGAGCTTCCTGCGCTATCTCCTGGCCCGCTTCCAAAGCGACGGCTGCACGACCGCGGCCGCAGCGTTGGGTTACACCTCGCTGCTCGCGATCGTGCCGATGCTGACGATCGCGCTTTCCATGTTCGCGGCGTTCCCGTTCTTTGCCGGGATGCGCGACACGATGGTGCAGAGCCTGTTCAACAACTTGGCGCCGAGCCTCGGCGCCACGGTGCAGACCTATCTCAACACCTTCATGGCGAATGCCGGCAAGGCGACCGGCGCCGGCATCGTCGGGCTCGCCGTGACCGCGATCCTGCTCATCCACACGATCCAGACCGCGTTCGACCGGATCTTCGGCTCGACCTCGCGCAAGACGCAGTGGAACCGCTTTCCGATCTACTGGGCGCTGCTCACGCTGGGGCCGATCCTGTTCGGCGTCAGCTTCTCGATCTCGACCTATTTCTTCCAGATGGCCGGCAGCGCCGAGATCTACGGCGTCAGCACCGGCGTGCAGATCATCGGCAACATCCTGCCTTTCGTGCTGGAGGCGGCGGGCTTCGCGCTGTTCTACCGGCTGATGCCGACGCGCCCGGTGCGGAACGTCGACGCTATCTGGGGTGGGCTCGCGGCGGCCTTCCTGTTCGAGGTGGTGAAACGCCTGTTCGGCCTCTATCTCCACTATGCACCGACCTATCAGGCGCTCTATGGTGCATTGGCGGCGATCCCGATCTTCATGGTCTGGATGTATCTCGCCTGGGTGATCACCCTGATCGGCGCCGAGATCACCGCGGCCTTGCCGGAATGGCGGGCCGGGCGACGTTCCTTCGTCGCGCATCACCGCCGCGGCGATCAACTGAGCTTCAGCCTGGGCGCGCTCGCCTTGCTGCGGCAGGCGCGGAGCCATGGGGTCGGGGTGCGCACCCAGGATTTCGTCAAGGAGCTGCAGGCCGATCCGGTCCAGATGCACGCGCTGCTGGAACAGCTGCAGCGCGCCAATATCATCGCGCACAGCGACCACGGCCGCTGGGTCCTGACCCGCGATCTCACCGCGCTGACCATGCACTATCTCTGCCGCGTGCTCGGCGTCAGCCTGGCCGGCCGGGAGAGCGCGAGCGTGCCGCGTGTCGGCCCGCTGATCGAGCGGCTCGACAAAGAGGAGCAGGGGATGCTGGCCCAGTCGGTCGAGGACGCGCTGGCTGCGCTGGACAAGCCCACCGCAGAGTCCAATGGGCCGGATGGGCCCAAAGAAGCAGCCAATTCACGGTAGTCGCCCCGCAGAAGCGCCGCTATAACTTCCGCTCAACCCGAATGAGCTGAGGAAGAGGCGGAATGAGCGCGATCATCGACATCCACGCAAGACAGATCCTGGACAGCCGGGGCAATCCGACGGTGGAGGTCGATGTGACCTTGGAGAGTGGGGCCATGGGCCGCGCCGCCGTGCCCTCCGGCGCCTCGACCGGCGCCCATGAGGCGGTCGAGTTGCGCGATGGTGACAAAGCGAAGTACGGCGGCAAGGGTGTGCTGAAGGCGGTCGAGGCGGTCAACGGCGAGATCTTCGACGCGGTTTCCGGCCTCGACGCCGCCGGCCAGCTGCATATCGACCAGACCATGATCGATCTCGACGGCACGCCGAACAAGGCGCGCCTTGGCGCCAACGCGATCCTCGGCGTCAGCCTCGCGGTCGCCAAGGCGGCGGCCCAGGAGGCCGGCCTGCCGCTCTATCGCTATATCGGCGGCACCCAGGCGGGCACCTTGCCGGTGCCGATGATGAACATCATCAACGGCGGGGCGCACGCCGACAATCCGATCGACTTCCAGGAATTCATGATCCTGCCTTGGGCGGCACCCTCCTGCGCCGAAGCGATCCGCTGGGGCGCCGAAGTCTTCCACGCGCTCCGCGCCGAGCTGAAGAAGGCCGGCCACAACACCAATGTCGGCGACGAGGGCGGCTTCGCCCCTAACATCGCCAGCGCCGAGAAGGCGCTCGAGTTCGTGGTGAAGTCGATCGAGAAGGCCGGGTTCAAAGCCGGCGACGAGATCGCGCTCGGCCTCGACACGGCTTCGACCGAGTTCTTCAAGGACGGCAAATACGTGATGGAAGGCGAGGACAAGACCCTCGATTCCGACGGCATGGTGAAGCTCTATGCCGACCTGGTCGCGAAGTTCCCGATCGTGACGATCGAGGACGGCATGGCCGAGGACGACTGGAAAGGCTGGAAGGCGCTGACCGACGCGATCGGCAAGAAGGTGCAGCTCGTGGGCGACGATCTCTTCGTCACCAACCCGAAGCGCCTCGCCGACGGCATCAGCAAAGGCGTTGCCAATGCGATCCTGGTGAAGGTCAACCAGATTGGCAGCCTCTCGGAGACATTGGAAGCCGTCGAGATGGCGCATAAGGCGGGCTATCGCGCAGTGATCTCGCACCGCTCGGGCGAGACCGAGGATTCCACCATCGCCGACATCGCCGTCGCCACCAATGCCGGCCAGATCAAGACCGGCTCGCTGTCGCGCTCCGACCGCAACGCCAAATACAACCAGCTGATCCGCATCGAAGAGCAGCTCGGGCCAAGCGCGCGGTATGCCGGGAAGGGTGTGTTTCGGCGCTAAGCGGCACATCGGCACGAGATCGCCGGGTCAAGCCCGGCGATGACGCCCCTTAGTGGAGGGTCATGCCCGGGGTTGACCCGGACATCTGCTGCCGACAGAAGTGCAATACAGCTTACAAACCTTCGTTCGACTCAAGAAAAATGAATCCCTTCTAACCTCTTGAATCGATTTCTGTTGACGGCAGGAATCGTGATGTGATTCGCTCTTTGCATGGACCTACGCCGTGACATCAAGCGTCGACTCGCTCAAGTCGCCTGGCCAATGCTGGGCGCTTGCCTGGCGGGCTATTTTGTTTATCACGCCGTCCAGGGTGATCGCGGCATCGTCGCGTGGATGCAGCTCAATCAGCAGATCCGCGTCGCTGAAACCGAGCGCAACAAGACCGATGCCGAGCGGCAAGAGATGGAGCAACGCGTCGCGTTGCTCTCCAACACCAGCCTCGATCTCGACATGCTCGAAGAGCGGGCGCGGGTGATGCTCAATTTCGCGCATCCCGACGACCTGGTGATCTTCTACAACGCGCAGCAAAAAGCCGGCACTTCGCCGCAGCCCGCGCTCAACTGAGCGCATCCCCCTCAAAGCCTGTTAACTCATTTCCAGTTAACTGTCATTTTTTGTTTTAGATTCAGCGCAATGAGTGCGATTGAACTTTTATTGCGCAAGGCCTAATTTAGCCCTGCGGCGGCTTCCTCGACCCCATAGGGACCTGGGCGAACCAGGCAGATGGTGGCGGGTTTCCTCCCGAAGTTCGCCCGCCCAATAAACCCAACAGGGGGTCTCATGGCCAAAACCGCCACCAAGCCTGCCGCCAAATCCGCCGCCCAACCGGCCAAGATCCCTTCCGAAGACCTCATCCGACACTATCGCGACATGCTGCTGATCCGCCGCTTCGAGGAGAAGGCGGGCCAGCTCTATGGCATGGGCCTGATCGGCGGCTTCTGCCATCTCTACATCGGCCAGGAGGCCGTGGTGGTCGGCATGCAGGCCGCGGCGGAGGAGGGCGACACCGTCATCACCTCCTATCGCGACCACGGCCATATGCTCGCCTGCGGCATGGACCCGAAGGGCGTCATGGCCGAGCTGACCGGCCGCGCCGGCGGCTATTCCAAAGGCAAGGGCGGCTCGATGCATATGTTCAGCGCCGAGAAGAAGTTCTACGGCGGCCATGGCATCGTCGGCGCGCAGGTTCCGCTGGGCACCGGCCTCGGCTTTGCGCACAAGTACAAGAAGGACGGCAAGGTCGCGATGGTCTATCTCGGCGACGGCGCCGTGAACCAGGGCCAGGTCTATGAGGCCTTCAACATGGCCGCACTCTGGAAGCTGCCGGTGGTCTATGTGATCGAGAACAACAAATACGCCATGGGCACCTCAGTGCAGCGCTCCGCCGCCGGCACCAAGCTCTGCGACCGCGGTTTGGCTTACGGCATTCCGGGCGAGCAGGTGGACGGCATGGACATCGCCGCCGTGCGCGCCGCCGCCGCCAAGGCACTGGGCCGCGCCCGCGACGGCGAGGGCCCGACCATCCTGGAAATGATGACCTATCGCTATCGCGGCCATTCGATGTCGGATCCGGCGAAGTACCGCACCAAGGAAGAGGTCGCGAAGATGCGCCAGGAGCACGATCCAATCGATCGCCTGCGCGAGCGGCTGCTCACCGAGAAGCATATCGACGAGAACGGCTTGAAAAACATCGACCGCGAGGTGAAGGACCTGGTCTCCCAGGCGACCGAGTTCGCCCAGGCCTCGCCGGAGCCCGATCCATCGGAACTCTACACCGATGTCCTGGTCCCAAGTGAATCCACTCGGGCGAAAGCGTAAGGGGGGCCAATCCATGTCCACACAAATTCTGATGCCCGCCCTTTCGCCGACCATGACCGAGGGCAAGCTGTCGAAATGGCTGAAGGCGAAGGGTGACGCGGTGAAAGCCGGCGACATTCTCGCCGAGATCGAAACCGACAAGGCGACGATGGAAGTCGAAGCCGTCGATGAAGGCGTGCTCGACCAGATCCTCGTGCCGGAGGGCACCGAAAACGTCGCCGTGAACACGCCGATCGCCGTGCTCCGTGGCGAAGACGAGGCCGCCGGCGCGGCGCCGGCGCCGGCCGCCGCGCCCAAGGCGGAAGCGGCGAAGGCCGATGCGCCTAAGGCCGAAGCGAAGGCGCCGGCACCGAAGGCACCGGCTGCACCGGCTGCGGCCCAAGTTGCCGCCGAGCCGGAATACAGCGGCCCGACCGCCACGCAGACCGTGCGTGAAGCCTTGCGCGACGCCATGGCGGAAGAGATGCGCCGCGACGAGACCGTCTTCCTCATGGGCGAGGAAGTCGCCGAGTATCAGGGCGCCTATAAAGTCAGCCAGGGCCTGCTGGAAGAGTTCGGTCCGAACCGGGTTATCGACACGCCGATCACCGAGCACGGCTTCGCCGGTCTCGCGGTCGGCGCGGCTTTCACCGGGTTGAAGCCGATCGTCGAGTTCATGACCTTCAACTTCTCCATGCAGGCGATCGACCAGATCGTCAATTCGGCGGCGAAGACCAACTACATGTCCGGCGGCCAGATGGGCTCGCCGATCGTGTTCCGCGGCCCGAACGGCGCCGCGGCCCGTGTCGCCGCGCAGCATTCGCAATGCTATGCGAGCTGGTACGCCCACATTCCGGGCCTGAAGGTCGTGGCACCCTGGTCGGCCGCCGATGCCAAGGGCCTGCTCAAATCCGCCATTCGTGATCCCAATCCGGTGATCTTCCTGGAGAACGAAATCCTCTACGGCCAGAGCTTCGAGGTGCCGCAGGACAAGGATTGGATCGTGCCGATCGGCAAGGCCAAGGTCGTGCGTCCGGGCGCCCAGGTCACCATCACCGCGTTCTCGCGGATGGTCGGCGTCGCGTTGGAAGCGGCCGAGCTGCTGGCGAAGGAGGGGATCGACGCCGAGGTGATCGATCTCAGGACCATCCGTCCGCTCGATACCGAGACGATCGTGACGTCGGTGCAGAAGACCAACCGCATGGTCAGCGTCGAGGAAGGCTGGCCCTTCGCCGGCATCGGCTCGGAAATGGCCGCGGTGATCATGGAGCAGGCCTTCGACTATCTCGATGCACCGGTCGCGCGCATCGCCGGCATCGATGTGCCGATGCCCTATGCCGCCAATCTCGAGAAGCTCGCGCTCCCGCAAGCCGCGCAGATCGCGGATGCGGCCAAGCAAGTCTGCTATCGTTAGAGCGAGGAGGGAGCGATGCCCATCAACATCCTGATGCCCGCCCTCTCGCCCACCATGACCGAGGGTAACCTCGCGAAGTGGCTGAAGCAGGAAGGCGATACGGTGAAATCCGGCGACGTGATCGCCGAGATCGAGACCGACAAGGCTACCATGGAGGTCGAGGCGGTCGACGAGGGCAAGATCGGCAAGATCCTGGTCCCTGCCGGCACCGAAGGCGTCAAGGTCAACGACGTGATCGCCGTGCTGCTGGAAGAGGGCGAGAGCGAGAAGGATATCGGCGCCACGCCGAAGTCCAATCCCGAACCCGCGCCCAAGGCCGCGCAGGCGAAGGCGCCCGCCGCAGCGCCCGCGCCACAACCGGCTGCACCGAAAGCGTCACCCGCCGCTGCGCCGGCGCCGAAGCCCGCCGGCGGCGGCAACCGCGTCTTCGCCAGCCCGCTGGCGCGGCGCATCGCCGAGCAGCAAGGCATCGACCTTGGCGCGGTCCAGGGCAGCGGTCCGAACGGCCGCATCGTTCGCGCCGATCTCGACAACGCACCGAAGGGCAAGGCGGCGCCCGGTGCTGCGCAGCGTCCCGCGACCTTGCCGTCCGCGCCGAGCTTCGGCGGTTTCGGCGAGCCGGAATTCGAGCTCATCCCGCACACGACGATCCGCAAGACCATCGCGCGCCGCCTGCAGGAGTCGAAGCAGTTCGTGCCGCATTTCTATCTGACGGTGGATTGCGAGCTCGACCGCTTGCTGGCCTTGCGCGAGGACGCCAATTCCGCTTCAGCCAAGGAAGGGCCGAATGCCTACAAGCTCTCGGTCAACGACTTCATGATCAAGGCCTATGCCATCGCGCTCAAGCAGGTGCCGAAGGCCAATGCCTCATGGAGCGACGAGGGCATCAAGCAGTACAAGTCCTCGGACATCTCGGTGGCCGTGTCGATCCCCAACGGGTTGGTGACGCCGATCATCCGCAACGCGGAATCGAAGTCGCTGACCCAGATTTCAGCCGAGATGAAGGAGCTCGCCGGCCGCGCCAAGGCGGGCAAGCTCAAGCCGGAGGATTACACCGGCGGCAGCGGCTCGCTTTCCAATCTCGGCATGTTCGGGGTGAAGAGCTTCAGCGCGATCATCAATCCGCCGCAGGCGACCATCCTCGCGGTCGGCGCCGGCGAGCAGCGCGCCGTGGTGAAGAACGGCCAGCTTGCCGTGGCGACGGTGATGAGCGCCACGCTCGCGGTCGATCACCGCGCGGTCGATGGCGCGCTGGGCGCGGAGTTGCTGGCGGCGTTCAAGCGGCTGGTGGAAGCTCCGGCCGCGATGCTGGTCTAGCCGGAAGCGGCGGCGGTGAAATACGTCTTCTGGGGATTGCTGATCCTGATCGTGGCCGGCGTCGTGGTGGTCGGCGGCGGCGCGTATTGGCTCGCCAACATCAAGGTCGACTTCAAAGACCCGCAGATGGTCAGCAAGTTCAGCGAGACCTACACCAACAACTGCGTCGCGACCTATCAGAAGCAGCTCACCAAGGCGGGAACGCCGCCTTCCGCCGAGCAGCTGGTGCAGGCGGAAGCGGCCTGCAAATGCGCCCGCGATCCGGTGATCGCGGCGCTCGCCAAGCGGCCGGTCATGACCGTCTCGGAACTCGCCGGCACGATGTCCTCGGATCCGGAGATCCTCGCCATCACCAAGACCTGCTCCGAGGCCGCCGGCATCGCGGCGCCGCAATGAGATCGAATAAGGGAAGGAACTGACGTGGCCGATACATCCTTTGACGTCGTCATTCTCGGCGGTGGCCCCGGCGGCTATGTGGCGGCGATCCGCGCCGCGCAATTGAAGCTCAACGTGGCGGTGGTGGAACGCGAGAATCTCGGAGGTATCTGCCTGAACTGGGGCTGCATCCCGACCAAGGCGCTCCTGCGTTCGGCCGAGGTCTATCACCTGATGCAGCACGGCGATGCCTATGGCCTCTCGGCCAAGGATGTCAGCTTCGATTTCCAGAAGGTGGTCGATCGTTCGCGCAAGGTCTCGAACCAGCTGACCAACGGCGTGAAGCACCTGATGAAGAAGAACAAGATCACGGTGTTCGACGGCACGGGCAAATTGAACGGCGCCGGCAAGGTCAAGGTCGAGAAGGACGGCAAGCCGGTCGCCGACTTGACCGCCAAGCACATCATCCTCGCGACCGGCGCGCGGGCGCGGGTGTTTCCCGGGCTTGAGCCTGACGGCAAGCTGATCTGGACCTACCGCGAAGCGCTGCTGCCGAATATGATGCCGAAGTCGCTGCTGGTGGTCGGCAGCGGTGCGATCGGCATCGAGTTCGCGAGCTTCTTCCGCTCCCTCGGCGCCGAGGTGACCGTGGTCGAGGTGATGCCGCGCATTCTCCCCGTGGAGGATGCCGAGATCTCCGCCTTCGCCCACAAGGCGTTCGAGAAGCAGGGGATGAAGATCAAGGTGGGCGCCACGGTGAAGGCGCTGAAGAAGGGCAACAACAATGTGACCGCGACGATCGAATCCGGTGGCAAGACCGAGGAGCTGACCGTCGATCGCGTGATCATGGCGGTCGGGATCGTCGGCAATGTCGAGGGGATCGGAATCGAAGGCACCAAGGTGAAGGTCGAGAAGACCCATGTGGTGATCGACGAATACGGCCGCACCGGCGAACCCAATGTCTATGCGATCGGCGATCTCGCCGGCCCGCCCTGGCTCGCGCACAAGGCGATGCATGAAGGCGTGCTCGTGGTCGAGAAGATCGCGGGCGTCAAAGGCGTCCATGCGATGGACACCAAGAACATCCCGGGCTGCACCTATTGCATGCCGCAGGTCGCCAGCGTCGGCCTGACCGAAGAGGCGGCCAAAGCGAACGGCCGCGAGATCAAGGTCGGCAAGTTCCCCTTCATCGGCAACGGCAAGGCGATTGCCTTGGGCGAGCCGGAGGGCCTGATCAAGACCATCTTCGACGCCAAGACCGGCGAGCTCCTGGGCGCGCATATGGTCGGCGCCGAGGTGACGGAGCTGATCCAGGGCTATACCATCGCCAAGACAATGGAGACGACCGAAGCCGAGTTGATGGCCACGGTCTTCCCGCATCCCACCCTCTCGGAAATGATGCACGAATCGGTGCTTGCGGCCTACGGCCGGACGCTCCATTTCTAGAGAAGGTCATGATAGCGCTCGGCCTGTCCGGATACGTTACACAACTTGCCATTCTTGGCCTCATTCTCTGGGTGGTCTTCCGCGTTGTTCGCAAGGCAGGATATCGGCGGAGACAGGCATGGGGTTTGGTTTCGGTCTCCCTGCTCTTGGCCGTCGTCGGTAAACTGGTCGAAAGCTACGTTGTCATGTCATTCGATTGGGTAAGCCGGGCGCGCGATTTTACTTCCGTCGAGCTTGCGACATACACTGTAGTGGAGTTCATCTTCTCGCCTTTCGTACTCGCGATGGTTCCGCTTCTCTTTTGCTCATTCCGGACTTGGCCGGTCGAAACTCAGGCGAGTAACGCCGATGTCTTTGGATAGTCCCGCCCTCCTGCGCCATCCCGAGAAGGCCAACCGGCCGGACACGCCGATCCTGCGCAAGCCGGAATGGATCCGGGTCAAGGCGCCGATGTCGACCGAGTTCGCCGAGACCCGCGCGCTGATGCGCAAGCTGGGCTTGAACACAGTCTGCGAGGAGGCGGCTTGCCCGAATATCGGCGAGTGCTGGAAGCAGAAGCACGCGACGGTGATGATCCTGGGCTCGCGCTGCACCCGGGCCTGCGCCTTCTGCAATGTCGCGACCGGTCGGCCTGACCAGCTCGATCCGCATGAGCCGGCGCATGTCGCCGAAGCCTGCGCGGCTTTGGGCTTCCATCACATCGTCATCACCTCGGTCGATCGCGACGATCTCGAGGACGGCGGGGCCGGGCATTTCGCCGAGACCATCCGCCGCATCCGCGCGACTTCGCCGCAGACCTTTATCGAGGTGCTGACGCCGGATTTCCTGAAGAAGCCCGGCGCGCTCGAAATCGTGGTCGAAGCCGGTCCCGACGTCCTCAACCACAATCTCGAGACGGTGCCGCGGCTCTATCGCAGCGTCCGTCCGGGTGCACGCTATTTCCACTCGCTGCGCCTGTTGCAGCGGGCGAAGGAGCTGTCGCCGACGATCTTCACCAAGTCCGGCATGATGGTGGGGTTGGGCGAATCCTTGGACGAGGTCGCGCAGGTGATGGACGATCTCCGCGCCGCCGAGGTCGACTTCATGACCATCGGCCAGTATCTGCAGCCGACCCGCAAGCATCACCATGTCGACCGCTTCGTGACGCCGGCCGAGTTCAGCCAGCTGAAGCAGCAGGGCCTGGGCAAGGGCTTCCTGCTGGTCGCCGCTTCGCCGCTGACCCGCTCGTCGCATCACGCCGGCGACGACTTCAAGCGCCTCCAGGCGGCGCGCGCGGCGAAGCTTCGTGGTGACGGAGAGTCTCAGAGGTGAGTTTCTTCTCCGTCGTCATCCCAAGGCTTTGCCTTGGGATCCACGAGTTTCTCTGCAGCCGTAGCAAACTCGTGGATGCCAAGGCCAAGCCTTGGGATGACGAGCGAGAGTGGGGTGAGTGCGGTGTCAGGGTAGGTCAGCGCTCATGGCGATGAAGACCCACACTGAGACCCGGCGGCTGCCTTACACGCCGCAGCAGATGTTCGACCTGGTGGCCGACGTTTCGCGCTATCCGGAGTTCCTGCCTTGGTGCCTGGGCGCGCGGATCCGGGAGCAGCAGGAGGACATGCTGCTCGCCGATCTGATGATCGGCTTCAAGATGGTGCGGGAGAAGTTCACCAGCCGGGTCTGGCTGCACCGCGCCGAGCGCCGCATCGATGTCGAATACATCAATGGCCCGTTCCGCCAGCTGAAGAACCATTGGACGTTCTATGACGATCCGGATGGCTGCCGGGTCGAGTTCTTCCTGGAATTCGAGTTCAGCTCGCTGGTGCTGCAAAAGCTGATCGGCGTGCTGTTCCACGAAGCCGTCCGCCGCATGGTCGCCGCCTTCGAAGCAAGGGCGAAACAGCTCTACGGCTAATCGCCTCTTTCTAGCCGGGGATCGCCACGATGCAGGTGATCGGATCGCTGTAGCCGTCCGACACTTTGAACTCGCGATAGCCGGGCGATCTTCCGCGGGCGACGATCTGGAATCCGTCCAATGCGGCTTCGTCGAGCTTCGTGCCCGGCGCATGCGATGGATCGCTTGAGGAGACGATCGTTCCCGCCGCATTGACGAAGGCCGTGAAGCTGCCCGCATAGGGCGCGCCGCTGTCATCGACCGGCAGCACGTCCAGCAGCATCTGCCGGAACTGCGGTTCGCCGTCGAAGACGATGGCGACACCGCCCACTGTCCGCGCGAAATCCGGCGCCAGGATCGAGCCGCAGTAGATATAGGTGGGCCGACCGTCATAGAGCGGCGTCGGTTCGAATGCCGAGACTGAGTACGCCTGGGTGCTGCGGCCCGCCAGCGCTTCCGCGATATGCGCGCCGCCGAGCTTTTCGCCGACCATGCCGCTCGCGCCGTTGCGGGAATCCGCCACCACGCGGCCGCCCGCATCGAAGACGAAGAGCGTGCTGTAGACGGTATAGAGCCCGTTGATGGTGGCGAGGATGCGGCCGATCTCCACGGCTTCGCTCGGGCCGGGATTGCCGGCGGCGAGTGTCGCGCGGAAATAGGGGGTCAGCGCCCACCAGCGATTGTCATTGGCCCGCTCATAGAGATTGCGGTCCATGATATCCACGCCGAGCGCCGCCATCTGTTCCGCTTCGCGGCGCAGACTGTCATGAGTCTGGTCGTAGAGGGTGCCGATCACGCCATGAACCGCATTGCGGATCTGCTCGCCGACCTCGCGGATGCTGCCGAGGACGGCCGGCAAGACACGGTTGTTCTCACGGTCGGCGGCGATCTTACCGTTGAGACCGATCAGATGCAGATCGGAATCGATCGCATAGGCCCGGCGCGAGATCTGCTTCAGCGTATCCGATACGATTGCCGAAGCGGCAATCCTGCGCTCGTCATGTTCCTCCGACGCTTCCGCCTCCGGCACTTCCTGCCGCAGCAGAGCGGGGCGCAAGGCGATGCCGCTCCAGCCGAGGCCGAAGAAGCCCTGATAGCCACGCGTCGGGCGCCGCAAGGCGAGATGCTCTTCCTCGTCGAGCGTGAGGGTGACCAAATTTTCCGCCGTAATACTCAATTGCGAACCGATACCCAGGCCGAGGGGATCGCTGCTCGCGATCACCCGGCCTTCGCGATCGACAATGCCGAGGATGAGGCCCGGCGTGGCGCCCTTCAGCAGGCTGCCAAAGATGCCGCGCATCTCGTCGTCGAACTTGAAGGAGAGGGCGAGGACGCCGATCGGCACCCGATTGGCATCGGGGATTGTCTGGACATAGAGAAGGTGCGCTGTCCCGTCCGCCGCGTGGCGGAAGATTTCGCGAAAGCTTCCGGGCTGGCCGAGCGCCGCGGCGACCAGGGCATCATAGGGCGCGAAGCGGCTCGCAGGCCCCAGGCGGGTCACGTGCAGCGCGCCGTCAGCACGGAACACGGCGATATCGTCATAGACGGAATACTTGGCGACGTACTCGTCCAGCCGCTGTCGCAGCCCGTCGAGATCGAGTTCCGAATCCTCGGCGGCGGAAAGGCTGTCGATGATCGCGCCGTCTTCGGCCAGGAAGCCGACATCGGCGGTTCGTTCGAACAGGTTGCGGATCAGGATGTCGATGGAAATTTGAGCACGGGTGCCCAATTCGACGGCAGATTCGCGGCCCTGGGATTCCGCCAGCGCCTCCATGAGCTCCGCGCGCAGCTTGTCGAACTCGCCGCCGACCTGCTCCAGAGACGCCAGCAAACCCGGCTTTTCCGCAAGCCCATTGGGCTTCCCGCTCATCACCAGGCGCGTCCAGGTGCGCTGCAACCGGCTCAGCGTCTCGACGGAAACAGCTCTCTCTTGCGACATGATGCGACGAAACAGCCCTGGACCGGCCCCAGTAAGCAATTTCCGTGCAACTTGAAAACGAAGATGCAGCGGCGACCGGACCGGGTCGCCGCTTCGCGCTCTTTCGCGGTTACTTCGTCACCGTGAAGGTCAGATGCATGCCGGCGTCGAAATGGCCGGGCTGGTTGCAGAACACGACATAGCGGCCCGGCGTCAAGTTCATGGTGAGTTTGCCGGATTTGCCGGGGTCGAGATCGCTGCTGAGTTCCTTGACGCCTTTGAGCTTGTCCTCGTCGACCTTGGCCGGGTTGTCCGGATCCTTGGGGAACTGCTCGAACGCAAGGTCGGTCTTCCAGATCAAGAATTCATGCACCATCGACGTCGATGAATTCTTCACCTTGAACTCGACCTTGCCGGACTTCGCATGATCGGTGCTGAGGGTCAGCCCCTGGCTGCCATCCGCCTTGTTCCAGAGATCGACCTGCACCAGCGTTGGATTGGTGGCCAGAGCCTCCGTTGCAAAGGCGCCAACCGTCATTGCCGCCAGCACGATGCCGGCGACCGAATGTCTCTTCATGGTTCGAATCCTTTCCCAGTGGCTGCGCGGAATTCATGTCCGCAACAGGCGATCATGAGCGCGGTTCACTGACGCCGTGCTGACCCAATCACGAGAATAATGCACGCCGCCCATGCAGCGATGCGTAGATGATTCCCTCGATCCGTTGATCCGGATCAGGCTCAACCTCGATCCCGGCTTGGGCGGTGGCGATGGCGGCGATCACCGCGTCGAGCGCGTCGCCGCCGATGTTGTCCAGCAGGATCCGCTGGATGCGCGGCGGCGGACGGTCGATCAAGCCGGTATCGATCAACCGCTTCAGAACCGCTTTGCGCTCGAGCCGATGGGCGCCGCTGCGGCCCTTATAGGCCGGATAGAAGCCGATCCCTTTCAGACTGCTGGCGGGGCAAGCCTCGATCAAGATCGGGTGAGGTCTTGCCGGCAGCGGTTGATAAGGACGAATGACCGCTGCGCCGGAAACCAGCAACGGGCCGAGCAAATGCGCAATGCCCCACCAGGTCTGGCGATAGATGCGCAGATTGTAGGAGTTGAACGGGGTCTTGGCCGCGCGATCGGCGGCGCGGCGAATCTCGCGCCCATCGGCGCGGCGCAAGGCCCATTGCCGGAACGCGTCCGGATCGCCGAAGCGCGCTGCGAAACTTGTGACGAAGTCTTCCCAGTTCGGCGTGTCGATCACCGCCTTGGGCAGCGTGAACGGGAAGTCGAGGCCGGCAATCGTGTCCGGCTGCCCGATGACATGCCGTGCAAGCGCAGCGATCGCGATGGCCGGTGCCTTGCCGCTCTCGGGAAGCGCGGAAGCAGGCCGGAGATCCAGGAGCTCGAGCCGATTGCCGCGGCCGCGTTTGCCTTCCGCGATCCAGATCTTTTTTCCGGCGTCGTTGGCGCCGCTGAAATCGACGCCCAGGATTCGCCCGGGGACCCGTTTCGGCATCACACCGTGGCGGAATAGAGATGGGTGAGGGCGCGGATCACCGTCTGCGCGCGAACGGAATCGCGGTCGCCGTCGAACAGGCAGCGCTCGACCTGCGACCAGCCGTCCTTGCGCGCCATCCCGATATAGACCAGGCCGACCGGCTTCTCGGCCGAGCCGCCGCCGGGTCCGGCGATGCCGGTGACCGAGATCGCGACATCGGCCTGCGAGCGGTGCAGCGCGCCCTTGGCCATCGCCTCGGCGACCTCGCCGCTGACCGCGCCATGGGCCTCGAGCAGGCTCAATGAGACGCCGAGCTGCTCGCGCTTGGCTTCGTTGGAATAGGTGACCCAGCCGCGGTCATAGACATCGGACGATCCGGCGACCGCGGTCAGCGTGCCGGCGACCAGCCCACCGGTGCAGCTCTCCGCCGTGGCGATCTTCAGCTTGAGATCGCGATAGCGCTGCAGGAGTGCTGGAACATCCATCTCAGGTGAGCGGCAGTGCGACCGTGGCCATCGCCTGGGCGGCAATGCCTTCGTTGCGGCCGGTGAAGCCGAGCCTCTCGGTGGTGGTCGCCTTGACGCTGATGCGGTGCGGATCGATCCCCATGATCTCGGCGAGCCTGGCGATCATCGCCTCGCGATGCGGGCCGACTTTCGGCTTCTCGCAGATGATGGTGATGTCGCAATGGGTGACCTGGCCGCCTTTCCGGGCGACCAGCTTCATCGCATGGTCGAGGAACTTCCAGGACGCAGCACCCCGCCATTGCGGATCCGAGGGCGGGAAATGCGCACCGATATCCTGCGCGGCGATGGCGCCGAGGATCGCGTCGGTCAGCGCATGCATCGCGACGTCGGCGTCGGAATGGCCTTCGAGCTTCTTGTCGTGGGGGATCACGACGCCGCAGAGCGTCACGCCGTCACCGTCGATCAGCCGGTGCACGTCATAGCCGCTGCCGGTGCGGTATTCCAAGGGCGCCACGGCGCGCTGCTCCGCCATCATATGCTCGGCCCGCTCGAAATCGGCGCGGGTGGTCACTTTGAAATTGTTCACGATTCCCGGCACCAGCACCACCTTGATTCCCGCCGCCTCGGCGACCGCGGCATCGTCCGTCATCTCCGGCCCCGCAGCCGCCTGGCGATGCGCCGCCAGGATCGGCTGGAAACGGAAGCCCTGCGGCGTCTGGGCGCGCCAGAGACTGGTGCGATCGACCGTCTCGCCGCTGAACTTGCCATCGGCGCGCTTCAAGGTGTCGACCACCTGGACCGCGACCAGGGCGCCGTCGTGTTCATGGAGCGCATCGATCGTGCGGTCGATGGTCGGCGCGTCGATGAAGGGCCGCGCCGCGTCGTGGATCAGCACCAGGTCGGGCGGGTTGCCGGTCAGGCTCTCGAGGCCGTTATGCACCGAGGCCTGGCGCGTCTCGCCGCCGAGCGCCGGGACGAGCAGCGGGAGGCCGGTGCTCGCCGATTCATAGAGCTCCCGGTAGCTGTCGTTGATCACGACCTTGACGCCGGTGATCCGGGGATGCGCGGCGAAAGTCTCCAGGCAATGGCGCAGCAGGGGCTTACCCGCCAATGGCAGGAACTGTTTCGGCAATTCGCCGCCCATGCGCAGTCCGCTGCCCGCGGCCACGACCAAAGCCACAACATTCGTCATTCGGGAATCCTCAATTGGCGCGCAACCTAGTGAGGTAGCGGCAATTTGCCAAGCCGCCCGGTTTGCCAAGGCAGGGCCCGATAACCATAATAGTCAGATGCAAACGACTCTCATCTCCCAGCTGGCCGCCCTGGTGGCCCTGTTGCCTCTCACCGCCGCGGCCGTCGCCGCACGGCTGGGGCGAAATCTGCTGCTCTGGCTGCTGCTGGCCGCGGCCATCGCCGGGCCGGCGGCCTTGGTGATCTCGCAGATCAGCGCCGGCTGGCAGCCGGGCCTCTCGGCCAATCTCTGGGCCAGCGTCGCCGCCACCTTGCTGGCCTTCGGCGCGCTCTGCTTGGCCAGGCCGGGCGCCTATCGCTTGGGCGCCTTGCTGCTGCCTTACCTGGCCTTGAGCGCCATCCTGGCAATCGCCTTTTCCAGCGCGCCCAATGCCGAGGGAACCCCGGTCGCGCTCAGCGGCACCTGGTTCTCGCTGCATGTGGTGCTGGCGGTGGCGAGCTATGCCACGCTGACCCTGGCGGCGATTGCTGGAACCGCGGTGCTGCTCCAGGAGCGCGCCTTGAAGCGCCGCGCCCACTTGGGGTGGACCGGCCAGACCCTGCCGCCCTTGGCCGAGGCCGAGGGGCTGCAGATCCGGCTCCTGAGCTGGTCAGCCGGGCTCATGGCCGCGGCCCTGGCGACCGGCGCCGCCAATGAGGTCATCGAGACCGGCCAACTCCTGGCGCTGACCCACAAGATCCTGCTCGCCTTCCTGGCCTTCGCGCTGATCGTCGCACTCCTGCTCCTGCACCACCGGACCGGACTCCGGGGCCGCCAGGCTGCGCGTTGGCTTCTGGCGGGCTACCTCTTGTTATTGCTGGCTTATCCGGGGGTTAAGTTCGTCAAGGATGTGCTGATCGGCTGAGCTTTGCAGCGCAACAGATGGCGATAAAACTGTTGCATCCGTGCCATATTTGCGATGTTATCGCCTGGATTTTGTGCAGCGCGGCATCAGTGCTTAGAGAATGAGCATCCAAATCGGTCCCGTTACCCTGAGCGACCCGGTCATCCTGGCGCCGATGTCCGGCGTCACGGATATGCCGTTCCGCCGGCTCGTCAAGCGCGAGGGCGCGGGACTGGTGGTCAGCGAGATGATCGCCAGCGAAGCCATGATTCGGCAGACCCGGCAGTCGATGAAGATGTCGACCAATTGTGCCGACGAGTTCCCGATGTCGGTCCAGCTGGCCGGCTGCGAACCCCATGTCATGGCGGAAGCCGCGAAGCTCAATGAAGACCGCGGCGCCGCGATCATCGACATCAATTTCGGCTGCCCGGTGAAGAAGGTGGTGAACGGCGAGGCCGGCTCCGCCCTGATGCGCGACGAGGTCAAGGCCGCGAAGATTCTCGAAGCCACCGTGAAGGCCGTGAAGCTGCCGGTCACCTTGAAGATGCGCACCGGCTGGGATCACAACAACCGCAATGCACCGAACCTCGCGAAGATCGCCGAGGACTGCGGCATCCAGATGATCACCGTGCACGGCCGCACCCGCTGCCAGATGTATAACGGCTCCGCCGACTGGAGCTTCGTGCGTCAGGTGAAAGAGGCGGTGAAGCTGCCGGTCGTGGTCAACGGCGACATCGTCTCGCTCGAAGATGCCGCCAAGGCCAAGGAAGAATCCGGCGCCGACGGCGTGATGGTCGGGCGGGGCGCCTATGGCAGGCCCTGGTTCCTGAAGCAGGTGATGCAGTACCTCCGGGACGGTGAGCGCCTGCCGGATCCGTCGCTGGCGCATCAACTCGCGACTTTGCTCGAGCACTATCGCGCGATCCTGGAGCATTACGGCGTCCAGCACGGCGTGAAGATCGCGCGCAAGCATGTCGCCTGGTATTCGAAGGGCCTCTACGGCTCCAACGAGTTCCGCACCAAGATCAACTTCATGGACGATCCGAAGGCCGTAGAAGCCGCCATCCTGGATTTCTACACGCCGCAGATCGAGCGAGCCGCAGCTTAGATATGACCAACCTTGTGACCGCCGCCACGCGTGCCCAACCGGACAATAAGCCGGAGCGGCGCCGGGCGACGGATCTCATGCCTTTCGCCTGGTCCATCCTGCTCGACGCCGTGCCCTTCGCGCTGATCGTCCTCGATCCCAAAGACCTTGTCGTCACCGCCAATCACGCCGGCGAGCAGTTGCTGGGTGCCGGGCGCACCTTGCTGAACGGCAAGCCGCTCAGCGACTACGTCGCCGCCGACAGCCCGGTCTTCACCCTGATCGCCGAGGCGCGAAACGGCAGCATCGCCGTCGCCGAGCCGGACCTGGCGCTGTCCGGACCGAAGCTGCAGGCGGCGCATGTCGCGATCGACGCCGCGCCGATCGCCGAACAGCCCGGCCATGTGGTCCTGGTGGTCAAGGACCGCAGCATCGAGCGCCGCTTGAACCGCCAGAGCTTGAGCCGCGATGCCTCGCGCTCGGCCAAGGCGATGGCCGCGATGCTGGCGCATGAGGTGAAGAACCCGCTCTCCGGCATACGCGGCGCGGCACAGCTTCTGGAACGGCGCGTCGAGACCGACGGCCGAATCCTGACCCAGCTCATCTGCGACGAGACCGACCGCATCGTCGGCCTGGTCAATCGCATGGAGATGCTGAGCGACGAGCGGCCGGCGCCGATGTCGCCGGTCAATATCCACGAAGTGCTGAACCACGTGCGTCGCCTGGCGACCGCGGGCTTTGCGAGCCACGTTGGCTTCCGCGAGGAGTACGACCCGTCCTTGCCGCCGGTCTGGGGCAACCGCGACCAGCTGATCCAGGTCTTCCTCAACCTCGTGAAGAACGCCGCCGAAGCCTGCCCGGAAAGCGGCGGCAGTATCGTTCTGGCAACGCAGTTTGTGCCGGGGCTGCGTCTCGGCGATCGTTTCTCCGGCCCGCGGCCGCGCTTGGCGCTGACCGTGCGGATCCAGGACAACGGCGCCGGCATTCCCTCGCACATCCGGGACGGACTGTTCGATCCCTTCGTCACCGGCCGCGTGGGCGGGAAGGGGCTGGGCCTGGCGCTCGCCGCCAAGATCATCGCCGAGCATGACGGCGTCATCGAGTTCGAGAGCCAGCCGCGCCGCACCGTGTTCTTGATCTCGCTGCCGCTCGCGAATGCCGAGCCGGGAGCGGCTGATGCTTCAACCCCTGGAACAAGGAGCTGAGCCGATGGCTGCCACCATCCTCGTCGCCGACGACGATCGCGCCATCCGCGTCGTGCTCTCCCAGGCTTTGGGGCAACTCGGCCATAATGTGCGGGCCGCGTCCGATGCCTCCACACTCTGGCAATGGGTGCGGGAAGGCGAGGGCGATGTCGTCATCACCGACGTCGTGATGCCCGACGAGAACGCGCTCGATCTCATTCCGCGCATCCGCGAGCGTCGGCCCGATCTGCCGATCATCGTGATGAGCGCGCAGAACACGCTGGTCACGGCAATTCGCGCCACCGAGCGTGGCGCCTTCGAATACCTGCCGAAGCCCTTCGACCTCACCAATCTGGTCAGCGCGGTCGAGCGCGCACTGGCCGAAACCAAGGAACCCGCGCGGGCCGAACCCGAAGCGCCGGCGATCGAGCATACGGCAAGCGGTCCGGAAGCCCTGCCGCTGATCGGCCGATCTCCCGCCATGCAGGAGATCTACCGCGTCATCGCGCGCCTGGTGAACACCGACATGACGGTGCTGATCCACGGCGAGTCCGGCACCGGCAAGGAACTGGTCGCGCGCGCTTTGCACGATTTCGGCCGCCGCCGTTCCAATCCTTTCGTCGCCGTGAACATGGCGGCGATCCCGCGGGAGCTGATCGAGAGCGAGCTGTTCGGTCATGAGAAGGGCGCCTTCACCGGCGCGGTCAACCGCGGCATCGGCCGTTTCGAACAAGCGGCCGGCGGAACGCTGTTCCTGGACGAGATCGGCGACATGCCGCTCGAAGCCCAGACCCGCCTGCTGCGCGTGCTGCAATCCGGCGAGTTCTCGCCGGTCGGCGGCCGCCAGGCCATCCGCGCCGACGTGCGGATCGTTGCCGCGACCCATCGCGACCTCCGGCTGATGATCCAGCAGGGGGCCTTCCGCGAGGACCTGTTCTATCGCCTGAACGTGGTGCCGATCCGCCTGCCGCCTTTGCGCCAGAGGCCCGAAGACATCGCCGACCTGGCGCGGCACTTCCTCAATCTCGCCCAGCGCGACGGGCTGATGCCGAAGGCCCTGGATCCGTCCGCGATCGAGCGGCTGAAGTCCTATTCCTGGCCCGGCAATGTCCGCGAGCTCGAGAATCTGATGCGCCGCATGGCGGTGCTCTACAGCGAATCCGTGATCGACCGGCGCATCGTGAATACCGCGTTGGCCGACCAGGAGCCGTCGCCGGCCGCGCGCGCCAATGGCGGCGAGGAGACGCTGTCGCAATCGGTCGAGCGGCATATCGACGGCTATTTCAAGGCGCATCCGCACGGCCTGCCGGCGAGCGGCCTCTATGACCGGATCCTGCGCGAGGTGGAACGGCCGTTGCTGGCGCTGTCGCTGCAGGCCACGCGCGGCAACCAGATCCGGGCGGCCGAGCTGCTGGGCCTCAACCGCAACACCTTGCGCAAGAAGCTCCGCGAGCTCGATCTGCAGCCGAACCGGGGCGCGAAGTGATGGGGCCCGATCGGTGAACGCGATCACGAAGAGCACCGAACCCGGATTGCTGCGCAGGGCCGTTGCGCGCATCGCCGCGGCCAGCATCGAGCGGCGCTTTGCCGCGGTGCTGATGGCGTTGGGAAGCGCCTGCGCGGTCGCGACCATCTTCGCGCTGTTTCACAGCTGGAGCTCCCAGGTCCAGGCGGAGAAGGTCACCACCTACCTGCTCGTGACCGACGTCGCGATCACGGTGGCGCTCGCATCGATCGTGGTCCGGCGTCTGTTCATGCTGTGGGTCAGCCGCCGCCGCGGCCAGACCGGTGCCAAACTGCATGCCCGCCTGGTCATGCTGTTCGCCCTCATTGCCGTCATCCCGACACTCGTCGTTTCGATCTTCTCGACCGCGTTCTTGAACCGCGGCCTGGATTCCTGGTTCAGCCAGCGCATCCAGGATGCGGTGGGCAGCTCCGTCATCATGGTGGAATCCTATCGCGCCGAGGAACAGTCGCAGATTCGGCGCGAGGCGACCGAGATGGTCCACGTGCTGCAAGATTCCGGTGTCGTGGATTCCGGTGATCAAGCCGGCTTGAACGAGATTATCGGCCGCGAGGTCTGGAGCCGGAATTTGACCCAGGCGCTGGTGATCACGCGCCTCGGCCATGTGCAGGCAGGCGGCGGCCGGTTCGGCCCCAATCTGCTGCAGCGCTCGGATCTCACCTCCGCGATGTTCGACAATGTCGATCTCGGCACTGTGCAAACGGACCAGACTGAAGCCGGCGTGCGCGCGCTGATATCGCTCGGGCCAGGCACCGGCCTCTATCTCTATGTCGGCAAGGCATTCGATCCGCGGATCGCGATCGCCGTCGAGCAGAACCGCAACGCCGTCAAGCTCTATCATCAAATCGAGACCGCGCGCTCCAAGCTGCAGATCACCGTGGGCTTGATCTTCGCCGTCCTCGCCCTCCTGGTCCTGACCGCGGCGATCTGGGTCGCCATCGTCTATGCCACGCAGCTGGTGAAGCCGATCTCCCGTCTGGCTTCGGCCGCCGAGCAGATCGGCGGCGGCGATCTCAGTGCCCGGGTCAAGATCGGCCTGGCGGAAGACGACCTGTCGGCCTTGAGCCGCACCTTCAACGTGATGGCCATTCAGCTCCAGAGCCAGCAGCACGCGCTGATCGCCGCCAACCGGCAATCCGACGAGCGCCGGCGGTTTACCGAGCTGGTGCTGTCCGGTGTTTCTGCGGGCGTCATCGGTCTAGCCGACGACGGCACGATCAATCTGCCGAACCGTTCCGCCTCCGAATTGCTGGGCGTCAATCTGCAAAACCTGATCGGCCAGCCGCTCGCGGTGATCGCACCGGACATGGCGGAGATCGTCGAGAAGGCGCGCAGCCGCAATTCCGGGACGGCCGACGGCCAGATCGTGTTCAGCCATGGCACCGTCAACCGCACCTTCCATGTCCGGGTCGTGTTGGAAGCGGAGGAGGAGGGCCGCACCAAGCTGGTCGTGACCTTCGATGACGTTTCCGAACTGCTCTCGGCGCAGCGCAAGGCGGCGTGGTCCGACATTGCCCGGCGGATCGCGCATGAGATCAAGAATCCGCTGACGCCGATCCAACTTTCGGCCGAGCGCCTGAAGCGGAAGTACCTGCGCCAGATCACCGACGATCCGGATACGTTCACGGCCTGCACCGACACGATCGTGCGGCAGGTCGGCGATATCGGCCGCATGGTGGACGAGTTTTCCGCGTTTGCGCGCATGCCGGCGCCGTCACTGCGGCTGGAAGACGCGGCCGAGCTGGCGAAGCAGGCCGCCTTCCTGCAGCAGCACGCCCATCCGAATATCCATTATACCTTGGACATCCCGGAAGCGCCGATCGAGCTGATCTGCGACGCCTCGCAGTTCAACCGCGCGATCACGAATCTGATGAAGAATGCCGCGGAATCCATCAACGACCGGCTCGAAGAGCAGACGGCACGCGGCGATACCGACTTGACGCCGGGCGAGATCCATCTATGGATGAAGCCGACGGACGATCATCTTCTGATCGGCATCGACGACAACGGCCGCGGTCTGCCCGAGCACAACCGCGATCGCCTCACCGAACCCTACGTCACCACCCGCAGCAAAGGCACCGGCCTCGGCCTCGCAATCGTGAAGAAGATCTTGGAGGATCACGGCGGCACTCTGTTGCTCAGCGACCGGGAAGGCGGCGGCGCCGCTGTCCTGGTGTCGTTTCCGTTGGACGCGGCCGCATTGAATGTCGCAGACTCCGGCAAGGCGCACGCCGCCGCCGGGTCGGCATAGAGTAAGTAGACGGGCATGGCGCAGGACATCCTGATCGTCGATGATGAAGCCGACATTCGGCATCTGATCGCCGGTATTCTGCAAGACGAGGGCTATCAGACCCGGGAGGCCGCCGAGAGCGACGCCGCCATGGCACAGCTTCGGCATCGGCGCCCGCATCTTTTGATCCTGGACATCTGGCTGCAGAACAGTGCGCTCGACGGCATGGGCCTGCTCGAGATCTTGAAGCGCGATTATCCGGAACTGCCGGTCATCATGATCAGCGGCCACGGCAATATCGAAACCGCCGTCAACGCCATCAAGAACGGCGCCTACGACTTCATCGAGAAGCCGTTCAAGGCCGACCGGCTCCTGGTCATCATCGAGCGCGCCCTGGAAGCGGCGCGTCTCCGCCGCGAGAACGACGAGTTGCGCGCTCGCTCCGGTACCGAGACCGAATTGATCGGTGTCTCTCCGGTCGTCACGCAATTGCGGCAGGCGATCGAGCGCGTCGCACCCACGGGGAGCCGCGTCCTGCTCTCCGGCCCGGCCGGCAGCGGCAAGGAAGTCGCCGCGCGCATGCTGCACCGTCGTTCGAAACGGGCGACCGGCCCCTTCGTCGTCGTCAATTGCGCGACCATGCATCCCGATCGCTTGGAGATCGAGCTCTTTGGCGTCGAGCGGACCAGCGAGAATGTCGACGCGCCAGGCAAGGTCGGCTTCCTGGAGCAAGCCCATGGCGGGACTCTGTTGCTGGATGAAGTCGCCGACATGCCGCTGGAGACCCAGGGCAAGATCGTGCGGGCGCTGCAGGAGCAGACCTTCGAGCGGGTCGGCGGCAAGACAAGGGTCGAGGTCGATGTCCGGGTGATCGCCTCGACCTCCAAGGATCTCCAGGCGGAAATGTCGGGCGGGCGATTCCGCCAGGATCTGTTCTATCGCCTGAACGTCGTGCCGATGCGCTTGCCGGCCTTGCGCGAGCGACGCGACGACATCGTGCCGCTGCTGGAATATTTCATGCGGCGCGCCGCCGACCAGACCGGCCTGCCGGTCCGGCGTTTGGGCGACGACGCGCTGGCGATCCTTCAGGCCTATGACTGGCCCGGCAACGTGCGCCAGCTCCGCAACGTGATCGACTGGCTGCTGATCATGCCGCCGGGCAGTCCCGATGACCCGATCCGCGGCGACATGCTGCCGCCGGATATCGGCGCGGTCTCGCTGTCGCCCGTTCAGATGAACGACGGCAGTGAAGTCATGTCCTTGCCGCTGCGCGAGGCGCGGGAGATCTTCGAGCGCCGCTATCTGGAATCCCAGGTGACGCGGTTCGGCGGCAACATCTCGCGCACCGCCAACTTCATCGGCATGGAGCGCTCGGCGCTGCACCGCAAGCTGCGCTCGCTCGGCATCACCACTTCCGACAAGGGCGAGCGGCCCGAGGGTTAGTTCCCGACGGCTGATTCCCCGTCTCTCTCAGGATCATTCCCCACCATGTCCAGGATCGCTTACGTCAACGGCAAGTATCAGCCGCACCGCACCGCCGCCGTTCACATCGAGGATCGCGGCTATCAATTCGCCGACGGCGTCTATGAGGTCGTGCCGGTCCAGAACGGCAAGCTGATCGACGAGGACCTGCATCTCGACCGTCTGGAATTCTCCCTGGGCGAGCTCGAAATCGCGGCGCCGATGGAACGCCGCGCGCTGAAGCTGGTCTTGCGCGAAGTGCTGCGCCGCAACGGCATCGAGCGCGGCATCCTCTACATGCAGGTGACCCGCGGCGTTGCGCCGCGCAATCACGCCTTCCCGCTGATGGCGCGCCCGGCCCTGGTCATCACCTGCAAGCGCCTGAAGCCGGTGCCGGCGAAGTATCTTGAAGAGGGTGTCGGCGTCATCACGCTGCCGGATCTCCGCTGGAAGCGTTGCGACATCAAGACCATCGGACTGCTGGCCAATGTGCTCGGCAAGCAGCGCGCGGCGGAGGAGGGCGCCTACGAGGCCTGGCAGATCGATCCGGACGGCAATGTCACCGAGGGTACCTCGACCAATGCCTGGATCGTGACCAAGGACCGTAAGATCGTCACCCGTCCGCTCGGCCATGAGATTCTGCCCGGTGTCACGCGGCGGGCCTTGCTGGCGCTGCTGGAGGCGACCGCCTTCACCTTGGAAGAGCGCAGTTTCAGCTTGGACGAAGCGTTTGCCGCGTCCGAGGCTTTCCTCACCAGCAGCAGTGTCTTCCTGCTGCCGATCACCCGGATCGACGGCAAGAAGGTTGGCAACGGCAAGCCGGGGGATTTTTCAAAGAAGCTCCGCCAGCTCTACCTCGACCATGCGGAGCGCCAGGCGAGCGCCGCATGAGTGCGCTGCGGCGACCGACCGCCATCCTCTTCGACTGGGACAACACCCTGGTCGATAGCTGGGCGGTGATCCACGCCGCGCTCAACGAATGCTTCACCGCCATGGATCGGCCGCTCTGGACCCGGGAAGAGACCGAGGCAAAGGTGCGGGGATCGCTCCGCGACACTTTTCCCGACATGTTCGGCGCCCGCTGGCAGGATGCGGAGAAGATCTTCTACGACGCCTTCGGCCGGATGCATCTCGAGGCGCTGACGCCGCTGCCAGGTGCCGCCGATCTACTGCGCGAGCTCAGCGATTCCGGCGTCTATCTTGGCGTGGTCAGCAACAAGCGCGGGCACTTCCTGCGCCTCGAAGCCAAGCGTCTAGGCTGGCAGAACCACTTCAAGTGCCTCGCCGGGGCGGGTGACTGCGCCCGCGACAAACCGCACCGCGACCATGTCGACCATGCTTTGGGCCTCGGCAGCGAAAGTCCCGGACCGTTGGCCGGGCAGGACGTCTGGTTCGTCGGCGATGCCGATGTCGATATGCTCTGCGCCAAGAATGCCGGCTGCCATGCCGTGCTGATCCGGCCCTCGGCGCCCGCCGCCGGTGAGTTCGATGCCGCCGCGCCCGATCTCTATTTCCGGGACCTGCGCGACTTCGCCGCCCATTGGCGGCGCCTCTAGCCCCAGCAACCTTACGCAGGGCTCCCCAGACCCTTGCGATGAAGACCAACACGCTGATCGGCCTGCTGTAACAGTCCGGAGCAGGTGGAGCGGCGGCCGTCGCCTCGGCAGGGCGGGGGCCCATGCTTTTGGCACTCCGGAACATCGGGAATGCCGCGGTGTTGATCAGCCGGGGCGCCGCGGTGAGGTGGGTTGCGGCAAGCGAATAGTCCTCATTTGCCAAGCATTTGCAGCATATCCACCCGTCGATCCGGCCTGTTTGCACCGATCGGGAATTATGTTACTCGTCAGTCTGGCGGTTAACCCCTGACCGTCATCGCTGGGTTGTCCGGCCCCAGAACCGGCTGCCCCAAGAACAATGGACGGAGATAATAATGGCCAACGAGAAATCCCAAAGCGTCCAAGACGTCTTTCTGAACAACATCCGCAAGAACAAGATGCCGGTCACCATCTTCCTGGTGAACGGCGTGAAGCTCCAAGGCATCGTCACCTGGTTCGACAACTTCTCCGTGCTGCTTCGCCGCGACGCCCATTCGCAGCTGGTCTACAAGCACGCGATCTCGACCATCATGCCGGCGGGTCCGCTGCAGCTGTTCGAAGGTGCCAAGGAGGCGGAGGAGGCTTGACGCCTCCCCGTCGCACCTTCGCCTCTGACCAGAGGCTGCAATGACCGGCTCACCGCATTCCGGCAAATCAGAGCCTGGCAACCGGCCGATGGTGGACGGCGACGGCCTGCGCCATCACGACCGCGCGCTGGTGCTGCATCCATCCTTCAAGACCGGCCCGCGCTCCGTCTATTCCGGCGGCCGCTCGCCGGAAAGCCGGTTGGAGGAGGCGGCGGGGCTGGCGCGCGCGATCGACCTCAACGTCGTCGCGGGCGAGATCATCCGCATCAACGAACCGAAGCCGGCAACCCTGATCGGCTCCGGCGGTGTCGCGCGCCTGGGCGCGCTGATCGCCGAGCAGGAGATCGCGGTCGTCGTCATGGACACGGCGATCACGCCCATCCAGCAGCGCAATCTCGAACGCGAATGGAAGACCAAGGTGATCGACCGCACCGGTCTCATCCTGGAGATCTTCGGTGAACGCGCCCGGACCCGCGAAGGCCAACTGCAGGTCGAGCTCGCGGCCTTGAGCTATCAGCGCAGCCGCCTGGTGCGGTCCTGGACCCACTTGGAGCGGCAGCGCGGCGGCTTCGGCTTCCTCGGCGGTCCCGGCGAAAGCCAGCTCGAAATCGACCGCCGCTTGATCGACGAGCGCATCCAGCGCAACAAGCGCGACCTCGAGGACGTGAAGCGCACCCGCGGCCTGCATCGCAAGGCGCGGCGCCGCGTGCCTTACCCGGTGGTGGCGCTGGTCGGCTACACCAATGCCGGCAAGTCGACGCTGTTCAACCGCCTCTCCGGGTCCGGCGTGCTGGCGGCGGATCTTCTGTTCGCGACCCTCGATCCGACCATGCGGCGCATTACACTGCCGGACGGCCGCGAGATCATCCTTTCCGACACCGTCGGCTTCATCTCCGACCTGCCGACCGAGCTGGTCGCCGCTTTCCGCGCCACGCTCGAAGAGGTGCTGGAGGCCGACCTGCTGCTCCATGTCCGCGATGCCTCGCATCCCGAGACCGAGGGGCAGAAGACCGATGTCGAGGCCGTGCTGCAGAGCCTCGGCGTCGAAGGCATCGCGGAACGGATGATCGAGGTCCTGAACAAGATCGACCGGATCGAGCCCGAGGCGCGCGAAGCCCCGCTCGAGCAGGCTAAACGGCATGACCCGGTGGTCGCGATCTCGGCCATCAGCGGCGAGGGTTGCGACCGGCTGATCGCCATGATCGAATCCCGCTTGCGCCAGACTTTGTTCGCGCTGACCTACCGGCTGCCCCATGAGCAGGGTGCCGCCGGGGCCTGGCTCTACGAACATGGCGACGTGCAGGAACGGCGGGACGAATCCGACTATTATGAATTGACCGTGCGCCTCTCGCCGGAGGACAGCGAGCGCTTCGAGCGCCGCTTCGGCCTGACGCCGGTCCAGGATGCAAACGAGGAGACGAGGCGAGGGCATGGCTGAAGTCGCGGTTCCGACACGCGAAGAGATCGTCGCCTTGCTGCAGGCGGTGCTGGACGGCACCACCAGCCGCACGGCGGCCGCTGAATGGGCGAGCGAGGTGCAGGAGGAGATCGAGGAGCTCGACACCGACGCCATCGACCCCGAGATGTGGCATCTGCTGCGGCTGGCCGCGAGCCTCGACGTCAAATCCGGAGAGAACTACCTCCACGACGAGGCGACCATCCGCGACTGGATCGAGGGGCGGGGATGAGCACCGCCGTCACCGAAGTCCCGGAGCCGGGCCTGGTCGCCAAGCTGCTGCGCGACATCGCGCGGGTCGAGGTGCTGCCGCGCTTTCGCCAGCTGAAGAACCATGAGATCCGCGAGAAGAGCCCGGGCGATTTCGTAACCGTCGCCGACGAGGCGATGGAGGCGGCGCTGGCGCCGAAGCTCGCCGCTTTGCTGCCGGGATCGTTGCTCGTCGGCGAGGAGGATTGCGCCCGCGATCCCTCCGTCATCAAGCGCCTCGCCTCGGATCAACCGGTCTGGGTGATCGACCCGGTCGACGGCACGGCGAATTTCGCCGAGGGCAAGGAAGAGTTCTGCACCATGATGGCCCTGGTCGAGCGCGACCAGGTGCTGGGCGGCTGGATCTACGACCCGGTCACCGACACGACCAGCTATGCAGTCAAGGGTGCCGGCGCCTGGAGTGCGGGCAAGCGTTTGCAGGCACCGAAGACGGCCAATCAATATCGCGGCATCCTTGCCGTCGGCATGAAGGGCAGCAAGGTGCATGTCCAGCAGATCCAGAAGAATCGCGACCGCGTGCAGCAGGTGAAAAGCATCCGCTGCGCCGGGCTCGAATACCTGCGCCTCGCCAGTGGCGAGGTGGATTTCCTGGTGTTCGGGGGTGTCATGCCCTGGGATCACGCACCCGGCGCCGTCATTGTCGAAGAGGTTGGCGGCTATGTGAGCTATCTCGAGGGCAAGGGCTATCAGCCGAGCGGCGCGGAAACGGCCGGCGGAATTCTTGCGGCGCGCGATCGCGCGACCTGGGATGAAGTCTACAAGCGCCTGCTGGGCGCCGACTAAGCAGGGGAAGAAATATGAAGGTTGCGTTTCTCGGCCTCGGCGTCATGGGCTTCCCGATGGCTGGCCATCTGAAGAAGGCCGGCCACGATGTGATCGTCTACAACCGCACCGGCGCCAAATCGGCGAAATGGGTCGAGACCCACAAGGGCAGCGCCGCGGCGACCCCGCGCGAAGCCGCCAAGGGCGTCGAGATCGTCTTTGCCTGCGTCGGCAATGACGACGATCTCAGGAGCGTGGTGCTGGGCGATGACGGCGCCTTCGCCGGCATGGCCAAGGACGCATTGTTCGTTGACCACACCACGGCTTCCGCCGAGGTCGCGCGCGAGCTGGCCGCGGCCGGCGCCAAGCTGGGCATCGGTTTCGTCGATGCGCCGGTCTCCGGCGGCCAGGCCGGTGCGGAGAACGGCAAACTCGGCGTCATGTGCGGCGGCGCGCAACAGGACTTCGACCGCGCCAAGCCGGTGATCGACGCCTATGCCAAGGCCTGCGTCCTCCTGGGGCCGGTCGGCAGCGGCCAGCTCACCAAGATGGTGAACCAGATCTGCATCGCCGGACTGGTCCAGGGCCTCTCGGAAGCCATGAACTTCGCGATGAAGGCCGGGCTCGACACCACCAAGGTGGTCGAGGTGATCTCCAAGGGCGCCGCGCAGTCCTGGCAGATGGAGAACCGCGCCCATACCATGGTCCAGGGCAAATTCGATTTCGGCTTCGCGGTCGACTGGATGCGCAAGGACCTCGCCATCTGCCTCGACGAGGCCAAGCGCAACGGCGCGCGGCTGCCGGTGACGGCCCTGGTCGACCAGTTCTATGCTCAAGTCCAGCAGCGCGGCGGCAATCGCTGGGACACGTCGAGCCTCATGGACCTGGTCGCGCGGCCTTAGGGCACATACACCCGGGGGAGTTGGGAGCGAATGGGGGATGGCGACCGAACTCGATAGGCTGAACAGCGCCTCCCGCAAGGGCGATTGGCTCGAGCTCGAGCGCTTGGCGCGCGTATGGCTCGCCAATCAGAAGTTCTTCGTCCCCCACATGTTTCTGATTCAAGCCCTGTTGCAGACCGGTCGAAGCGAGGAAGCCGACACCGAGTTCGACGAACTGATCAGCTACAAGTTCAATATTGCGGATTATCTCAGCGCCTTCCCGGCGATCGCCCGTCGATACAAGGACCGTATGAGCGCGCATTACGTGGTCAACACCATGCGGACCACGCACAGTATCGAAGGCCCGCACGTGCCGCGCGGCGTGGTGCGCTGGGACGTCGATTACATGACCCGCACGCGCGAGGATTTCCTCGCGCAAGCTTCCGCCGTCTTCGATGCCGCCTTACCGCCACAGCCCGCATTCGACCGGGCGAACGCCTCGATCTGCACGTTCGGCTCCTGCTTTGCGGCCAATCTGGCCCGCATCATGGTCGAGCAGAAGATGCAGGCGACCAGCCTGCTGATCGAGGAATCCGTCAACTCGACCTATGCGAACAAGATCCTGATGGAGATCGTAGCCGGTGTGGGTGAAAGCCAGGCCCATGCCGACATGCGTGAGACATTTGGGGCGCCGTTCTTCGAGACGGTGCGGTCGAAGATCGAGGCGGCAACCCACATCGTCTTGACCGTCGGCGTCGCGCCGAGCTTCTTCCGCAACGACGACAATACGTTTGTCTTCGCCAAGAACTATCGCGACCTGCTGGAGAAGGGCGAGATCCATATGCGCACCACGAGCTTCTCGGAGAACGCCGAGAATCTCGCGTGCATCCTGGCGCTGATGGATCAGGTCGCGCCCGAAGCGCGCAAGATCGTGACGGTCAGCCCGGTTCCGCTCTCGGCAACGGCGGAGATGTCCTCGGTGGTCGTCGCCGACTGTGTCAGCAAGTCCACGCTGCGGGCGGTCGTGCATGAGACCGTCCGGGCAAACCCGAGCCTGACTTACTTTCCAGCCTTCGAGATCGTCCGCTGGCTCTCAGGCTATACCGGCACCGAGGTTTACGGCGCGGACGACCAGAACAGCCGGCATGTCTCTAACTGGGTGGTCGAGTTCATCGTCTCCAGCTTCATCCAGCGTTTCTTCTCGCCTAACCAGTTGGCCGAGAGGCCCTAGCCATGGCCGACGCGCGCGATGAGACGACCCAGAGGCTCATCGCGCATCTGAGCGCGATCTCGGAACGGGAGGACTGGCCGGAGCTGGAGCGCTTCTGCCGAAAAGCGCTCTCGCAGATCCGGTACTACATCACCCATCTGTTTCTGATCCATGCGCTGCTCAGCTTGCGGCAATACGCCGAAGCCGATGCGGAATTTGCGATCCTGAGATCCTACAAGTTCAATCTCGCGGAGCGGCTCGCGGCCTTTCCGCTGGTCAAGGAGCGTTACGCGGCGCAGCTTCAAAGCGGCAGCATTCTCGACATGATGCGGCCCGAATACGGCTTCGAGGGATTTCTCGACGCCCAGAGCGGCACGGCCCGCTGGGCGACGAAGCTCCGGACCGAGACGCAGGAAGAATTCCTGACCGAGGCGAAGCGGCTGCTCGACAACGCTTTGCCGAGGCAGCCACCCGCCGATCCCGCTGCGGCGTCCATCTGCACCTTCGGATCCGGCTTTGCGGCCGATCTGTCGCGGCTGATGACGAAGCAGGGCGTCCCCTCCACCAGCCTGCAGATCGAGGAGACGGTCAACTCGACCTTCGCCATCCGCGTGCTGATGGAGGTGATCTGCGACGAGCCGGGCGGGCGGCCGCATGCCGACATGCGGGAAACCTTCGGTGCGTCCTTCTTCGAGGGGGTCCGCGCCAAACTCCGCAAGGCGACGCATCTGGTGCTGACCGTCGGTGTCGCACCCACCTTCTTCCGCAACGACGACAAGTCCTTCGTCTTCGGCAAGAACTACCGGGAGATGCTGAAGGCCGGCGAGATCCACATGCGCACGACCACGTTCCGGGAGAATGCCGAGAACCTGCGGCGCACCCTCGCGCTGATGCAGAAGATCGCGCCGGATGCGCGCCGGGTCATCACGGTGAGCGCAGTTCCCCTGGGCGCCACCGCGGAAATGCCGTCGGTCGTCATCGCGGATTGCGTCAGCAAGGCGACTTTGCGCGCCGTGGTGCATGAAGTGGTTTCGGCCGATCCGAGCCTGACCTATTTCCCGGCTTTCGAGATCGTGCGCTGGCTTTCCGGGTATACCTGTACCGAGGTCTATGGCGCCGATGACGGAGACAGCCGGCATGTCTCGGACTGGCTCACCGAGTTCATCGTGGCCAGCTTCATCGCGCGGCTCTTCGCCGGCCACGAGACCGCCCAATGAGCATCGACGCGCTCAAGAAGCTCGCCCCGATCCTCCAGGCCGCCGCGGACCGCAAGGATTGGCCGGAGGTCGCGAACCTGTCGCGCCAGGCGCTCGCGGGGGGCCGGCACTACCTTCCGCATCTCTTCCTGATCCAGGCGCTCATCGCGCTGGGTCGGCCTGAGGAGGCCGATGCGGAGTTCGCCAGCCTCAAGTCTTACAAGACCAACCTGGCCGAACGGGCCGGTCCCTTTGCCCTGGTCGTGGACCGCTATCGCGACCAGCTCGGCGACGGCCGGATCATGAGCATGCTGCGCAGCGGGCAGGGGAGCGAGAGCGGTGTCGACGCACCCATCAACACCGCGCGCTGGATCGTGCCGGCCAAGCTGGCGGGCGAGGATGCATTCAAGGACGAAGCCGCGCGCTTCCTGGATACCGCGCTCCCCCTGGACAAACCGTTCAACCGCGGTTCCGCCTCGATCTGTACGTTTGGCTCCTGCTTCGCGGCCAACCTCGCGCGGATGTTGTCCGACCAGGGCATGAACGCGACCAGCCTGCTGATCGAGGAGACTGTAAACTCGACCTTCGCCAACCGGGTGCTGATGGAGGTCGTCTGCGACGAAGCCGGCAACCACGCCCATGCCGAGATGCGCGAAGCCTTCGGCGATGTCTTCTTCGACGCAGTTCGCCAGAAGCTGCGGAGCGCCACGCATATCGTGCTCACGGTCGGGGTCGCGCCGAGCTTCTTCCGCAACGATGATAAGTCCTTCATCTTCGCCAAGCATTATCGCGACATGCTCAAGGCCGGGACGATCCATATGCGGACGACGACCTTCGACGAGAATGCCGAGAACCTGGAGCGGGTCCTGGCGCTGATGGATCGGGTGGCGCCCCAGGCGCGGAAGATCGTCACGGTAAGCCCCGTCCCGCTCGGCGCAACCACCGAGATGCGTTCGGTCGTTGTCGCGGACTGCGTGAGCAAGATGACACTGCGCGCGGTCGTGCACGAGGTCGTCACCGCCGATCCGAAGCTCACGTATTTCCCCGCCTTCGAGATCGTGCGTTGGCTTTCGGCCTATACCGATACCAGGATCTACGGCGCCGATGATGGCAACAGCCGCCACGTCTCCAACTGGGTGGTCGAGTTCATCGTCTCGAACTTCATCCAGCGGTTCTTCAGCGCGGCTTAGCGTTCTTCTCCACGTCCCAAAGCCGCTCTAGCCGCTGCATATGGTGGCGGAGCAGGGTGCCGATCCGCATCTCGCCGTAAGGCTGGCGGTGGATGCGTTGCGGATAGTGCACGTCGGGATAGGAGTTGCCCTCCAGCAGGAGCGGGCCTGCGGGCGTGATCGCGATGTCCCAGCCGACCAGCACGCGGTCCCGCGTCACCCGATGTGCGCGTTCCGCCAGGGCCGCGACGGCGGGCCAACAGGGCACGCTGCGTCCGGCGATCGCGACGCCGGTGACCGGATGACGCTCGTGCCATTGCGACAGGCATTCCGGCTTGTCTCCGGTCATAGCGGAGAGCGTACCATCGGTAAGATCCACGGCGGCGGCGTATTCGCTGATCGGCTTCATGACCGGCCAGTCGGGCTCGAGCTTCGCCAGCACGCGGAGATAGGCGAGCACCAGCTCCGGCTGCTGCCGCTCGTCGAGACAGGTGACGGCGCGGATCGTGATAAGGGATTCGCTGGCCAGCGGCGCCAGGTCCGGATGGTTGCGCAGGCGCGGCAGCACCATCATGTTCCGCGTGCCGAAGCGGCGGATGAGATCGGTGGCGATCGTGCCCAAGGTCAGGCGGCGCCCATCTTCATCCTCGTAGCGAAACGCCGAGATGCGGCGGTACATGCGCACGCCGACCGCGCCGCGGCCCGTTCGCGGCTTGGCGAAGAGATCCTGGTCCAGATCGAGCAGGTTTCCGGTCTGCCAGATCACTTGGCCGTCCTCGATCAGCATCAGAGGCGCGGCGTGCGGCAGGTTGGTCCGCGCGCACCAGGCGAGGAATTGCAGCTTGTCGCCGAGATTGATGCGCCGCTCCGCCGCCGGCGGCTGGAGGCGGTGCAGGTGCGCGAGCAGCTCGCCCTTCACCTCGCGGCGCCAGAAATACTGGTCGATCCGGTCGAGGGCCCCGGGTTCGTAGAGCTGCTCGAAGTAATAGACCGACGGATCGATGCCCTGGCGGAAAGCGAGCCGGATTTGATCGCGCAGCTGGCGCCGAAGCGAGAGGCCGGTTTCCGCGCGCAGCCTCGGCGCAAGACGCGGCGCGTACCAGAGAATGCGCAAGAGATCGAGCAGGCGAATGCCCAGGATCCGCGCCACCCTGACCAGCGGGTGGCGCCGTCGCAGCGCGCGGGCTTCCAGCCGGCGCGCCAGCAGGCCGAGCGGCCGCGTGTCGTCGTCGTGCTCGATGCCGGCCGAAATCATCGTCGGCATTGTCGCGCCGCGGGCAGGCGGGACCAATCTGTTCATTCCGCTCCGATCGCCGAGGCCTTGCGCTCGGCCGGAACGGCGGAGCGATCTCAGCGCGGCGCGGGCTTGCCTTCCTCGGCCTTCACGCGCTGCCACAATGCCTCGAGCTGCTCAAGCGATGTTGGCATCCTGACCTGACCCCCTCCTGTCCCAACGGGGCCAGACCCGCTATCGGCAGCGGCGAGCGCCTCCATGCGCTTGAATCGGCGCTCGAACTTCTGGTTGGCGCGGCGCAAGGCGCCTTCCGGCTCGATGCCCAGATGCCGCGCCAGATTGGCGCAAGCGAACAGGAGATCGCCCAATTCTTCGTCCAGCCGCTCGGGCTTCCGATCCTCGCCCAATTCAGCCTTCAACTCGCCGATCTCCTCTTCGACCTTGTCGATGACGGGCGCCGCTTCCGGCCAGTCGAAGCCGATCCGCGCCGCCCGTTTCTGCAGCTTCTCGGCGCGCGTGAGGGCAGGGAGGCCGGCGGCGACGCCGTCGAGCACACTGATCGCACGGCCCGCGGCGGCGGCCTCGGCCGCGCGTTCCTCGGCCTTCTGCACTTCCCAGGCGACCGTCTGCGCCTCCGCGGTCTCGATGCTGGCCGAGCCGAAGACGTGCGGGTGCCGGGCGATCATCTTGTCGTTGATCGCGGCGAGCACGTCCTCCATCCGGAAATACCCGGCCTCCGCCGCCATCTGCGAATAGAACACGACCTGGAACAGCAGGTCGCCGAGCTCGCCCGGCAGCGCCTTCATATCGTCGCGCTCGATCGCATCGGCCACTTCATAGGCTTCCTCGATCGTATGCGGCACGATGGTGCGGAAGCTCTGTTCCAGATCCCAAGGGCAACCGTCTTTCGGATCGCGCAGCCGCGCCATGATGCCGAGCAGCCGATCCAGGGCCAAGGCGGCGGGGCTGGGGGTGGCGGATTCGAGGGGATTGTTCATGGAAGGCTCACTGCGAGGAAGGGCTCGCCGGTGAGAATGCCCGCCGAGGGGCCGAGACTACAAGACTCAGATCAGGCGGAATCCGCCTTGAGGTCGGCCAGTCCTTGGCGGACCGCAGCCAGCATGGCCGGCATCGTATAGGGTTTCTGCAGCCAGCCGAGCGGCTCGGCCGGTGCGGCCCGGCGCCGCACGTCCGGATCGTAATGTGCCGTCGCAAAGATGCAGCGGATTCCGTACTGCCGAAACACCGTCAGCGCCGCCTCGACGCCGTCCATCTTCCCGGCGAGCCGGATATCCATCAGTACCAGCGCCGGCCGAACGGCCGCGACCATCGCGACTGCTTCCTCGCCCGAGGCCGCCGTGCCGGACAAGGCGAAGCCAGCCTCGGTCAGCGCCGCCTCGATCTGCATCGCCACCAGGAAGTCATCCTCGACCACCAGGATCGCTGCTTTCGTCTCGGCCGGCTTTTCGGCGCCCGTCCGATCGGCCTCGGCAAATCGCTGCACCGGCTGGGGCGGGGCGGCGGGCGCGCAACTAGGGTTGGTCTGCCAGGTCAATCGGGTCCGTTGCGACATGAATTGGCCTTACGAAAAAAGGATCACGCAGCGGGCGGGATTACGCCGCGTCTCGAAGCGGCCGCGGAGCTGGCGCGCCAGACCTTGGACCAATTGCAAGCCCGATGATCGGCGAACCACGGCATCCAGATCGAAACCCGGGCCTTCGTCCTGGACGGTGAGGGCGAAGCCGTCTTCGGCGCGTTCTAACGCGACCCCAATCGTGCCGGAACGCCCCTTCATCCCATGCTTCACGGCATTGGTCAGCAGCTCGTTGAGGATCAGCGCCAACGGCATGGCGGCATCGTTCGACATCGGTCCGACATCCGAGCGGCAGTCGATCCGGATTCCGTCCGGGAAAGCATGCTGCGCCGTCTTGCAGACCGCGCTCAGGAATTCCTGTCCATCGAACCGCGTGGCGTCGGTCGTGCCGTAGAGCACGCGCTGCGCCGCCGCCATCGCCGCCAGGCGGTCGCTGGCCTCGCCGAGGACCTGCTTGGCCTCCCTATGTTGCGTGTTCCGTGCTGCGCTGGCGAGCAGCGACTGCAGCATCTGCATGTTGTTCTTGACGCGATGATTGAGCTCATTGAGCAGGATGCGCTGTTGCGTCTCGGCCTGTTTCCGCTCACTGATATCGACCAACATGTTGATCGCGCCTGTGATGCGGCCCTTGCCATCGCGCAGAGGCGTGGGGTAGGGGATAAACGGTACCCGCGTCCCGTCCGGCCGCTCCGCCACGGCTTCCGCGTCGCGGATCGCCCGGCCCTCTTTCAGCGCTACGGCCATCGGGCACTGGTCATGCGGCAACGGCGTCCCATCCGGCAAATAAAGCTTCCACGTGACGCACCATTCATCGCTGCCGATCACCGGCACGCGGCCCGCCAATTCGACCGCCTGTTCGTTGAAATAGGTGATGCGGCCCTCGGCGTCGGTCGTATAGATCGCGGCCGGGATCGCAGCGAGCAGGTCCTTCAACTTCTGCTCGCTTTCGCGCAGGCGCAATTCGGCCTCTTTCCGCTCGGTGATATCGCGGGCGATCTTGGAGGCACCGACAATCCGACCCCATTCGTCGCGGATCGGCGAGATCGTGAGCGAAATATCGATCAGGTGACCGTCCTTTTGCCGGCGGATCGTCTCGAAATGATCAACCCGCTCGCCGGCCCGGATCCGCGCCAGGATCTGCGGTTCCTCGTCCTGCCGATCGTCCGGAATGAGGATGCTCACTGGCTGGCCGATGACCTCTTCCGGCTTGTAGCCGTAGATCCGCTCGGCGCCCGCGTTCCAGCTCAGGATGATGCCGTCGAGGTCCTTGCTGATGATGGCGTCGTCCGAGGATTCGACGATCGCCGCCAGATGCTGCGCGGCACGCTCCGCCTGCATCCGCTCCAGCCCGAAGCCAAGCTGGCGGGCGAGGGTCACCGCGACATCGAGTTCCGCCTCGGTAAAGGCGTGAGGCGCATCGTAGTAGGCCATGAACTTGCCGAGCAGGCGCCGGTTCTGCAGCAGCGGAATGAAGGCGCAGGCGCCAATTCCCTCCGCCGCGATGCATTGCTTCAGCGCCTCGGGCAAATCGGCCGCCGCGGCATCCGCCACGCAAACCGGCTCCGGCCGCTCCGCATCGGGTGCCCAGGGCGAATGGCCTTCGACCGCGCGCTGGTAGTCTTCGGAGAGGCCGCGCGCGGCCACGAAACGCATCTTACCGGCACGGTCGTAAAGCAGAATTGCCGCCCGATTGCAGCGCAGTCCCCGCAAAATAGCGTTGAGCGCCGCCTCGTGGACCTGGTCCGGCAACCGTGCATGCTGCATGGCCTCGGTGAAAGCGAACAGGGCGCTCTGCTCGTCCATCCGGCGATCCAGCGCATCTTCCGCCCGCTTGCGGTCGGTTATCTCAATCTGCACGCGGACGGCGTACAGAAAGCGCCCGACCGGATCGAGCACGCTGGAAGACGTAATCGCCGCCCAGAAATAGCCGCCATCCCTACGCCGAATCCGCTTCTCCAGGCTGTACCGGTCGAATTCCCCGGCCACCTGACGGCGGAACTGTGCCCGGTCGATTTCGGCATCCTCTGGAAATGTCGCATCGAACAGCGAGCTGCCGATCAACTCCTCTGGGCCGCACCCCATCAACCCGCTGAGATGCGCGTTCACTCGTAAGAAGCGCCCGTCAGCGTCGATTTCAGCAATACCGACGCCCGCATGGTCGAGGGTTGGGGAGAGACGTTGACTCTTTTGTACCGAAGCCAACTCGCCGACGAACTCGGGAAGAGGGTGGATGGCGTGCGATGATCCCGGCTGCGCAAGAGTCCCCGGCACCCGGGCAACAATTCCTTCGGCACTCATGGCGCGTCCTCGTCCCGCTACACACGCTGCGCCACAGCGATGAAACGAAAGGAGCCGTGTCGAACCAGCCCAAAGGCGCAACAATCCGTCCCGGTCAACCTGGGCGCGTCCGCAAGGTTCCATGCAGACGGCCGCCGGAGCCGGAGAGAGTGAAGGCGGTCAGCGGGTCAGCAAGATTGGTTGATCATATAGAACAGGAAACATTCATTAATAAGATGAAAGTACGGTAAAATCTCAATCCTTTATTCGCATAATGTATATTATGGAAAATATGATGTTAGGGTTCTAGGGGGCGCAGGCTGGGCTGCGGCGCTTCGCCAGCCGCCAGGAGTGCAGTCTGCGTCGCCGTGACCGGCTGGCGGTCTTCGTCGGACAGCGCCGCTTCGGCCACCCAGGCATCGAACAAGGTGTAACCGACCGCCAGCACCGTCGGGCCGAGGAATAGGCCGATCAGCCCGAACGCCACCAGGCCGCCGATGACGCCGACCAGGATCAGCAGCAGCGGCAGGTCCACGCCTTTGCGGATCAGGATCGGGCGCAGGAAGTTGTCCATCAGCATGCATGGAAGGGTCAAAGCCAGCAGGATCGTTCCGGTCAGGGTCTCGCCGCTCCAATAGAGCCAGCCGACGGTCGGCAGCATCACCAGGGCCGGCCCGAGCTGCGCCACGCAGAGCATCAGAATGAGCGCGCTCAGGATCGAGGCGTAAGGCACGCCGGTGACAACCAGGGCCAAAGCGCTGCAGGCGGCTTGAATGAACGCCGTCACCACGACGCCGAGTGCCACACCCCGGATCGCCTTGCCGCTCAAGACGATGGCTTGGCGGCCACGCTCGCCGGCGAGCCGGCCGCCGAACCGCATCGCATAGGCCGCCGCGGCCTCGCCACGGGCATAGAACACCGCCGATACGGCGACGGTCAGCAGGAACTGGACCAACAGGCTGCCGAAGCTGCCGATCGCGCCGATGAACCACTGGGTGACCATGCCGGCATAGGGCCGGACCTTGACCAGAAGATCGCGCGCGCCGCTGTCGACGGCGTTCTGCCAAGCCGCCTGCAGCCGTGGACCGATCAACGGCACGCCGGAGAGCCAGTCCGGCGGCGGCGGAATCTGGAGATCGGAAGCCGAGCCCGCGATCCGCACAATCTCGCCGGATTGATCGACGATCGTTTCGATCGCCAGCCAGATCGGCACCACCAGCACCAGGAGCAGCGCCAGGGTCATGACGGTGACCGCCCGCCCCCGGCCCCCTAGCCTCGCCTGGAGCCGGAGCAGCACCGGCCAGGTCGCGACCGTCAGAGTGGCGCCCCAGGCGATGGCCGGCAGGAACGGGCGCAGGATCCACAGGCAGAGCGCCAGCAATCCCACGATGAAGACAATTCCCAGCGTGCGTTGCGCCAGGTCGTGGCGCACGGATTCCACCTGCATGGCGCACCGCCCCAATGTGTCAGCGGCAAACGCTAACGCGCCGAAGCGCATGCGGGTATTGGCCTTTAGGGTCTTTGGATGGCGCGCGGACGCGCCGTCCGAGGCTCTAGTGGTGGGTTTCCATCATCTCTTCGGCGGTGGTCACAGCCGTCTCGAGGCGGTCGTCCCAGTCTTTCAGGTTCCGCTCGGCATCCTTGAAATAGGCCGTGCGCTTGATGCCCCAGGTCAGGAGCTTGCCGACCATCCGGCCCGGCAGGTGCATCGGCCGGTCGAAGTCGAAGATCAGGACCACCCGCTCTTCCTCGGTGTCGTTCCAGACCTCATGCGGGAAGAAGTCGTCGAACACCACGCACTTGCCCTGCTCCCAGACCACCATGTCCTCGCCGACCTGCATCCGGCAGCTTTCGCGCTCCTGCGGGATTATCAGGCCGAGATGCGAGCGCAGGACCGTCTTGGTGACGCCACGATGCCGGGCGATGTGGTAGCGCGGCGAGAGGATCGAGAACCAGGCGGATTGCAGGTTCGGAATCTGCCGCAGCATCCGTGCGGTTTCCGGGCAGCGCGCGCAGTTGCGCTGGCTCGGCACGCCGAAGCCGAACAGGATGAAGACCTTCCAGCGATCAGCCTTGGAGATCTTCTTCTGGTCGGGCGAGATCTGGTGGAACGCCGGCAGGCTATTGCGATCCTTCAACAGCTCCTGGAGCTCGCCGCGGATCGTCGTCCAGTTGGCCTCGATCGGGGTCAGGAACGGATAGAGGCTGCGGTCATGCACCGGCCGGTCCGGAACCGTGCCCTGGCGGCCAATGAAGTTCGCGACGCCCAGGATGAATCGCCGCCCCATCCGCTTCACGAAGCGCCGACGGGCCTTCCGAGCCCGCCGCAGCAGCGTCTTCTTCTTGCCGTCCTTCGAAAAACCAGCAACCACGCCCACATCTCCGCTCAAATCCAGAACAGGACCCCCACCCTGTCCGGATTCTTCAGCCCCTGGATCAATGCACCAAAGAGAGCGCCGGAGCAACCATTCGGTCAAGCTGTGACCTTCGGACACGCCCCGTACCCCTTGAAATAACGGGGCTTTGGCCCGGGGCTAGAGCCCGCCCTCAGCGGGATTGATAGGCCGCGTCGTGGAATGCCATCTCGGCCTCCAGCGTCGCTTTGAACAGCTGCCCAAGCCGGGCCTGGCGTTCCGGCCCCAAGTGCGGCCCTCTTGTATCGAGCTCGGCACGGACCCAGGCCACGTGCTCGGCGAAGGGACCCCCGGCATGGAGCGCCACCCAGTCGGCGATCACCGAACGGCGCGACGGCGTCCGGTGGGCGGTGCTGCACCAGGTGAGATACATCCATTCGGCCCCGAGCACGCAGGCCTGAATCTCCTCATAACCCGCCGTTTCAGCCGTGCCGAGGAAGAGCGTGTGAAGTCCCTGTGACAATGCATTCGGCGCCACGGCGGTTCGTTCGGCCGGCGGCAGGCCGGCGCGCTCGAAAGCCACGCTGAAATAGTCCTGTTGGTCGGTGACCAATCCGTGGAGACCCAAAGCCAGCCGCCGCCGCTCGGCGAAGCTCGGCGCCTTGGCGACTGCAAAGCCCAGACAGCGCGCCGCCGTATCGACGAATCCATACTCGACCCGGAGATAGCGTCGGAAGACATCGTCGGTAATTGTGTCGGCGGCGACATCGCGGAAGAACCGGTGATCGAGTGACGCGTCCCAGACCGCGCCGGCGGCGGTGCGCATTCCTTCGGTGAAGGTCACTTGCCCCGTGCCTTCGCGACGAAATTCTTCGCCCGCGCCGGGTCGACGGCATTCCACCAGACGCCATCCGCTTTGAGTGCACTGGCCACGATGACGCCGTTGACGATGCCGAGGATGTCCCGGACGTTCTCCGTCGTGACCCCGCTCCCGACCAGACCCGGGAGACTGGTCGCGGCCTTGATCGAGCGGATGTAGTCGAGATCCGCCGTATGCCCGGTGCGCTGGCCGGTGGCGATGACGACATCGGCATTGAAGAACTCGACGTCCTTGACCAGTTCGGCGACCGGCCGGTCCTGCACCACGGCATGCGCGCCGTGCTTCACATGAGCATCGGCGAAGACCCGGATTTCGGCCGCTCGCAACTGACTGCGATAGCGCAGCGCCTTGGCCGCGGCGCCTTCGATGAAGCCTTCATTGGCCACATAGGCATTGGCCCATTGATTGACGCGGATGAACTTCGCGCCCGCCGCGGATGCAATGGCTAGGGCATGCAGAGCGGCATTGGCGAGTACGTTGATGCCGAGCGGCAATCCGGTCTCGCGGCCGATCCGATCGGTCACCACGGCCATATGCGCGGCAGTTTCCGGCCCGATATCCTCGGGCTTGGAGAACGGGATATCGCCGTGATTCTCGACGATCAGCCCGTCGAACCCGGCTTCGGCATAGGCACGGCCATCGGCGAGGCCGCGCTCATAGATCGCCCCTGCTCCCCCGCCTTCATATTCCGGAGAACCCGGCAATGGCAGCAGGTGCACGACGCCGATCAGGACGTCTTCGGCGCGGCCAAAGACATCCCGCAGCGCCGATCCCCGATTGCGGGCAACGCTCATGAGCTGACCTCCTTGAGGGCCACGTCGGATCTCTCCGCACCGGCCCAGATCGCTTTAAACTCGAGACGAGACGGAAAAGCCGCGAGCACGCCGCGGCGCGTGACCGCGAGCGACGCGGCTTCCGTTGCAGCAAGCAGTGCCGTATCGGCGTGGCGCCCGGTCGCGAGCCCGGCCACGAAAGCACCGCAGAACACGTCTCCGGCCCCGACCGTATCGACGGATGCCACGGCCGGCGCCTGAGCATGCAAAGCGCGCTTGCCATTGAACCAGGTCGCCCCACGCGCCCCCTCGGTCATGACGACGGAGCCGGCGCCGCTTGCAATCAGGTTGCGCGCCGCGCGCTGCGGATCATCGCTGCCGCCGAGCTGCTGTGCTTCGAGGCGGTTGACCATGGCGATGTCGACCAGCGACCAGTCGTATTCGCTCGGTTGATAGGCCGGCGAGGGATTGAGCACGGTGATCGCGTGTTTTCGCCGCGCGGCCACCAGGCATTCGTGCGTCACGCGCGGACGCAGATTGCCCTGCAGCACAACGTGATCCTTGGGCTTGATCCGGGCGTCGGCGCCCTGCGCCTGCGGATCGAAGGCCATCGCCGCTTCGATCAGGCTGACGATGGTGTTCTCGCCCTTGGCGTCGACATAGATGATGCAGCGGTCGGTCGCGCCATCCCATTCCTCGAGGCCGTCGGTCGCGACGCCCTCCGCCTCGAGATTGGCCCGGATGCGCTTGCCGCTTTCATCGCGACCGACCGCCGCCACCAAACGCACCGGCGCGCCGCAGCGTGCCATGGCGATCGCCTGATTGGCGCCTTTGCCGCCGAGATCCTCCGCCCCCTGCTCCGCCACCAGTGTTTCGCCGGGCATGGGAAAGCGTGCGAGGCGGATCACGGTGTCGATCGAGGCATTGCCGATCACATGGATCATCGCGATCCGCTAGGCATCGCCGCACAGCCAGCCCAGGGCCTGCTTCCAGAGCCGCCCATAGCCCTTCCAGGCGACGAACTCGGGCGGGAGCCAATGCGGGCCGATATCCGAAGTCCAGGCAGCCGTTCGCCCCTTGCCATGAGTCCCCGAAACCAGCAGCGGCTTCGAACCATACTCGCTGGAGACGGAGGCGATGACGTCGGCTCCGGCCTTCGGCTTCACCTCGTTGAAGCCGAGCAGGATCGGCCACTTGCCGGTCAACCCGTCGATGATCGGATGCTTCTTGTTCTTCAGCACCGCGGCGAATCCTTCCGGCACCTCGACGCGATCGTCATAGGGCAGGATCGCGACCGGCAGCACCTCTTCGACCGGCGTGCCGTGGAAGCGCGCGGCGCCGTTGATGCCCTGGAAGCTCAGATAGCCGCCGACCATCATCAGGCCGCCGCCTCGCTCCACATAGCTCTTCAGGAGCTTCAGGCGGTTGGGCGTCGGCTTGCTGCGGATCCAGGTATCCGGATGCAGGAGCAGCGTGTTGGCGCCGATATCCGAGAGAATCACCGCGTCATAGGCCGACAAGGCCTCCAGCGTCTGCGGAAAGTCCTGCTGCGCCTCATGCGCCGGCATGTAGCGGAGATCGAAGGCACTGCCCTTCAAGGCCGCGACCAAAGGCTCCGCGCCGAGATGGAAGGTGACGGAGGCGAACTGGTCGAAGCCCTTGTAGTGGGTCGCGGCACTCGCCCAGGATTCGCCGGCGAGCAGGATCTTGCGGGTCTTTGGCATGAGAGATCTCAGTTGCGGTTGCGATGGTCGGCCGAGAACACCCGGCGCGGATTCTCGATCAGCATGTGATCGATGGTCTTCTGATCGAGCCCGTGCCGCTTCAGGCGCGGCACGAAATGCTTGAGGATATAGCCATAGCCGAAGCCGCCATGGCGGGTCAGCATCATCTTCAGGAACACGTCCTGGGACATCAGGATCGAGTTCAAATAGCCGTCCCCGATCAGCTTGGCGATCGCTTCGGCATTCTCCTCGTCGCCAGGCGACTGCGCCTGCTGGTCGGCGTAGAAATAGTCCATGCCGATCATGTCGTATTCCAGGAAGGCGCCGCGATCGGCGACTTCACGCTGATAGGCGGTGTCGCGCAGGCTGGGATTCATGTGGCAGAGCACGGTGTGCTTGAGGTCGCCGCCCTCCTGCTCGATCACGTCAAGCACGCGGTGGGCGTGGCGCTCCCAGCCCGGCAGATGGATCGACAAAGGCACGCCGGAGAGTTTCGAGGCGCGGGCCGCGCCGCGCAGCACCTTTTCCTCGGCCTTTGTGAAGTCCTTGCTGATGCCGATCTCGCCGATCAGGCCGGCGCAGGTCTCGGGCGGGTTCTTGCCATGCCCGCAGTCATTGGCGATGGCTTCGGCAATGGCTTCGACCGACATTTCCTTCACCTCGCCCGGATGCGAGGGTTCGAGGTAGTAGCCGGCGCCCATCACGATATGAAGGCCGGTGCGGCGGCTGATTCGCTGCAAGGCCGAGGGATCGCGGCCGATGCCGAGATTGGTCGGATCGACCACGGTCCGGCCGCCGTATTCGACGAACTTCATCAGCTCCTCGGCCGCCACGTCGGCGTCGAGGAGACCGCAATTGTCCTTGTTGAGGAACGGATTCTGCCGCAGGTCGCCCAGCATCGAGACATGGAGCGGCTTCTCCGCCATGCCGATATCGGTGGCGCAGCAGGGCCGCTTCCACCAACTCGAGGTATCGAGCACGATATGCTCGTGCATGAGGGTGATGCCCATCTCCGCGACCGGGATGGACCCGAGGACCGTCATCACCTTGCCGGACTGCACGCCAATCGAAGCCGCCATATCACCTCCCCCTCAACTGGCTTTCCGCCCGGTCTTGAACAGCCGGAAGTTCAGCCAGATGGCAATCAACATGATGATACCGGTGACTATCGGCGTCAGGAAGGGCGAGAGATGCGCCAGGATGAGCCCGTTGCCGATTACGGCCACGGTCAGCGCGCCCAGCATGGTGCCGATCATGGTGCCGCGCCCACCGAAGAGACTCGTACCGCCGAGAACGACCGCCGCGATCACGTCGAGCTCGAAGCCGACGCCGGCATTGGAGGAACCGCTGCCGAGCCGGGCCGCGAGGATGAGGCCGGCCAGTGCCGCCGCGGTTCCGCTCAGCACATAGACGTTGAAGATCGTCCGCCTGGTGTTCACGCCGGCGCGCCGCAAGGCTTCGGCATTGGCGCCGACGCCGGTGACATAGCGCCCGAAGGCGGTCTCGCTGAAGACCAGATAGCCGATCACCAGCATGACCACGGCGATGATCGCCGGCATCGGGATGCCCAGCACCCAGCCGCGGCCGATATCGTTGAATAGACTGTTGGGATCGACCGGGATCGAATAGCCCTTGGTCAACAGCAAGGCCGTGCCGCGGATGGCGCTCAATCCCGCCAGCGTGACGATAAAGGCCGGAATGCCCTCATAGGCGATGAAGAAGCCCTGAATCGCGCCGACCAAAGCACCGAAGGCCAGCATCAGCACGACAACGATCGGCCATGGAATCCCCGCCTGCAGCGAGATCGCCGCCAGAGCGTTGACCAGCGCCAGAACCGAGCCGACGGAGAGATCGATGCCCGCGGTGGTGATGACGAACGTCATCGCGACGGCGACGATCATCAGCGGCGCGATCTGGCGCATGATGTTGAGCAGGTTCGTCTCGGTCAAAAACGTATCGGTCATGAACGAAAACAACACGGCCACGATCGCGAAGAAAACCGCGATGCTGATGACGCCGTCATTGTCATGGACGAACTGGCGCAGCCTTGGACTCATGGCGCTCGAGCTCATGGCTGCGCCTCCGTCCGGCCGCGGGCCGAGACGGACTGGAATTTCCGCCCGACGATCAGATTGACGATCTCTTCGATGTTCGTGTTGGCGATGTTGCGCTCGGCGACATTCCGACCTTCATACATCACCATGATCCGGTCGCAGACCACGAACAGGTCCTGCAGCCGATGGGTGATCAGGATGACGCTGACGCCTTTGGCGCTGACGGTCTTGATCAGCTGCAGGACGGCATCGACCTCCGCGACGGCCAATGCCGCGGTCGGCTCATCCATGATCAGCACCAGCGGATCGAAAGAGGCCGCACGGCCGATCGCAATGGTCTGGCGCTGCCCGCCGGATAGGTTCTCGACCTTGAGCCGCGTGCTCGGAATGCGGATGTCGAGCTTCTGCAGCATCGCAGCCGCGTCGGCATGCATCTTCGGTTTGTTGAGGAAAGGCAGGCCCAGGATACGCCGCTTCGGCTCTCGCCCCAGCAGCAGATTGCCGGCGACGTCGATCGTGTCGCACAGCGACAGGTCCTGATAGACCATCTCGACCCGCTGCCGCCGCGCATCGGCCGGCGAGCTGAAATGCACCGTATGGCCGTCGAGCGTGATCCGCCCGGAATCCGGGATAACCGCGCCGGAAAGCACCTTGCTCAATGTAGACTTGCCGGCACCGTTATCGCCGACCAGGCCGAGCACTTCGCCGGCCTTGAGTTCGAGGTTCACGCCGTCCAACGACTTGATGGCGCCGTAGGACTTGGTGATGGCCTCCATCTTCACGCGGATCGGTCTTGAATCGTTCGGCATCGCGCGGCCTGGAAAAAGGGAAAAGAGCGGGCCGGAGACGGGATGATCTCCGGCCCAGTCGGGAGGGAACTTATTTGAAGAGGTCGCGGAACTTGCCGACATTCTCCTTGGTCACGATGGTGACCGGAATGTCGATGCTCGGCGCGACCTTCTCGCCCTTCTTGAGCGCGAGGATGGCGTTCACGCCGGCCTCGCCTTCCTTATAGGGATCCTGCTGCACGACGGCGGCGATCCAGCCCTCGTCGATGCCCTTGATCGCCTGGGCGGTGAGGTCCCAGCCGAACACCTTCACTTTGCCGGTCATGTTCTGACTGGTCACGGCCGAGATCGCACCGACGAGCTGCGGCTCGCCCGTGGCATAGATCGCCGTCATGTCGGGATTGGCCGTCATCAAGTTCTCGGAGGCGGTCAGGGCGATGTCCTGCACGTTCTGACCATCGACCGTGTCGAGGAACGTCACACCGGAAACACCAGCCGCCTTTTTGAAGCCGTCGAGCCGCTGATTCTGGATGAAGGAGTTCAGCGCGCCGACGATGCCGACCTTGGCAGAGCCGCCGTTCTTCTGCACATAGTCCGCGAAGTATTTGCCGATCAGCTCGCCGGCGCCGGCGTTGTCGACGCCGATGAACGCGGCGTTATCGCCGTCCGGAATCCGGGCGTCGATCGCGACCACCGGAATGCCCGCGGCTTTAGCAGCGGTGATTGCCGGCTTCACGCCGTTGACGTCGATGGCGACCAGCACGATGCCGTCCACCTTCTGCGCAATGTAGTTCTCGATGGCGCTGTTCTGCGCCGCGGCCTGGTTGTTGGCGTTGAAGATCACCAGTTTGGCGCCGGCCTTGTCGGCCGCGGCCTGCGCGCCGTCATTGATCTGGTTGAAAAACAGCGCCTGCTGGTTGATGGTGACCAACGCCACCGTCTCTGCCTGAGCCGAGGCCGCAAAGCCGATCCCGGCGAGGATCACCGTCGCCGCCGCGGTCCGTTTGAACATCTGCATCATCGTCATTGTTTGGTTTCCTTCTCCCTGTTTTTCCGGGCCCGATTGCCCGGCGGTAATCCACCGCCCTATTCCGGCGGCATCTTGCGATCACGCTTGGTCGACGCCGCACCCCTGCTTGCAGCGTTTCTGGGCGGCGCCACCGAAGCGCGTTCGATCAGCTTTACCGGCAGACGCTCGACGGTCGCCGGGTGGTCGTCGCCTTTGATCCGGGCGATCAAGGCGTTCACGCCATGCTCGCCCATCAGCCGGATCGGCTGCCGCACCGTGGTGATCGGCGGGTCGAGCAGGCTCGCGAACGGCATGTCGTCGAAACCGACCAGCGAGAGATCCTGCGGCGCCTTCAGTCCCAGTTCGTGCAGCGCGTCCAGGATCCCCATCACCAGATAGTCCGAGGCGGCAAAGATCGCCGTCGGCGGCTCCGGTTGTTGCAGCAACCGCGCGGCCGCTTCATGCCCGAAGGCACGGTCGTAGCGGCCGAAAATGATCTGGTCGTCGGGCACCGTGACCCCGACCTCGCCGAGCGCCTTGCGGAAACCGGCGACGCGCTCCCGGACGCTGAACAGGTTGGGCGGGCCCGAGATATGCGCGATGCGGCGATGCCCGGCGTTGATCAGGCATTGGGTCGCCATGTAGCCACCCCGCTCGTTCTCGACGAAGACCTTCGGCACGTCGAGACCGCGGATATCCTCGTCGAGCAGCACGATGTTGCGCCGGACCTCGAAGGCGCGGCGCAAAGTGCCGTCATCGCCGTGATTGGTCAGGAAGATCAGGCCATCGGCATGGCGGGAGGCCAGGCGCCCCAGGTAGACCAGTTCCTGCTCCAGCCGGTTGCCGGTGCTGCAAAGAATGACGCTGTAGCCGAGCGACGCCGCGCGCGCCTCGACCGAGGCGGCGAGCTCGGCGAAGAACGGGTTGCCGATATCCGGTGTCGCGAGACCGATGATCTCGGTGGCGCCTTTCAACAGGCGTTTGGCGAGGACACTTGGTTGGTAATGGAGATCGGCGATCGCCTGGTCGATCCGAGCCGTGGTCTCGCCCGGCAGACGGATGCTCTTGTTCAGATAGCGCGAGACAGTTGTCGTGGAAACCCGCGCGATGCGGGCCACGTCATTGATGGTTGCTTTGTTGTTTCGAACCAACGCCCTGTCTCTTCGCTGGTAAACCGATTCAGTAAATCGATTGCGTAAACGGTTTTACTAGACGCCCGAAGCGACGTCAAGATGGTCTTCGGGGTTTCCGCCTTACTGGTTTCTGAGGATCAAACCCGTTCGAGCGGGCGGTGGGGTTCGGCAGGGAGTTCGACGCGAATCGGATCGCCGGGGCGGATATCGCCGCCCGCGCGCACGACGCCCATGATCCCGGCCTTGCGGATGAGATTGCCGGCGGCATCACGGTCCAGTACGGCGGCGGTCAGGCCATTCTGGAAGCCGTCGAGCTGGCTGCAGGGATTGCGCAGGCCGGTGATCTCGACCACGGCGCTGTCGCCGAGATGCAGGACCGCGCCGGTCGGCAGGCCGAGGAGATCGATCCCGCTCGTGGTGATGTTCTCGCCGACATCGCCGGGATGGATGGTGAAGCCCTTCTGCTTCAACTCGTCGAACAGCTCCGATTGGACCAGATGCACCTGGCGGAGATTGGGCTGGGTCGGATCGACCCGCACGCGCGATCGGTGCTTCACCGTCTCGCCCATATGCGCATCACCCTCGACGCCCAGCCCCTTGAGCAGGCGGATGCTCATCTCGGTCGATTTGCTGAAGCTGTGGGACTTGCTGCGGCTGACCGCGACGACTTTGCCCTTCATATTTCGACGCTCAGCCCGTCATAGCCCGGCTCGACGCCCGGCGGGCATTTCGCCTTCACCGCGTCGTAGTCCGTCTGGTGGTTGAGATGCGTGAGGATCGCGTGCTTCGGCTTCACGCGCTCGATCCAGGCAATCGCCTTGTCGAAATGCGCGTGGGTCATGTGCGGCTCGAAGCGCAGGCAATCGACGATCCAGAGATCGAGGCCCTGCAATATCTCGAAGGCTTCTTCCGGCAGATCGACCGCGTCGGTCGAATAGGCCATGGGTCCCACGCGATAGCCCAGCGTCCTCGAGCCGAAACCGTGCTCCTGATCGTACGGCGTCACTTTGAGGCCGCAGATCTCGAACGGCCCGGTGACGGTCTTGGCCTCCAGGAACGGCCTGTAGAGATGCCCCGATCCTTCGGTGCCTTGAGTGAAGATGTAGGCAAACCGCTCGGTCAGCGTGCGCAACGTCTCCGCCGCGCCATAGGCCGGGATCCGCTGGTTCTTGTCGGGGCCGCGCATGAACCGGACATCATCGATGCCCTGGGTGTGGTCGGCATGATCGTGGGTGTAGAGGATCGCATCGAGCTTGCCGACATTTGCATCCAGCATCTGCAGCCGGAAATCCGGCGAGGTGTCGAGCACGATGTCGGCGCCTTCATGCTGCACCAGGACCGAGACCCGGCGCCGCCGGTTCTTCGGATTGTCCGGATTGCAGGTTCCCCAATTGTTGCCGATCAGCGGCACGCCACCGGAACCGCCGCAGCCGAGGACGGTGACTTTCATGCCGCGACGCGTGCCTTCGAGAACAGGCGGCGGAAGTTCTCGGTCGTCTTCGCCGCGAAAGCCTCGTCCGACATTCCGAACAATTGCGCGGCGAATGTTGCGGTGTGCTTCACGAAACTCGGCTCGTTCTTCTTGCCGCGCTTCGGCACGGGTGCCAGATATGGCGAATCCGTCTCCACCAGCAGCCGGTCCAGCGGCACGGTCTTGATCACCGCGCGCAGCTCTTCGGCGTTCTTGAACGTGACGATGCCGGAGAGCGAGATGTAGAAGCCGATCTCCAGCGCCGCATCCGCCAGCTTCTGGGTCGAGGTGAAGCAGTGGATGACGCCGGTGAGGCCGCCCTTCCCTGCTCCGATTTTCAGCTCCTCGATCGTGTCGTCGTCGGCATCGCGGCTGTGCACGATCAGCGGCAGACCGGAACGGCGCGATGCCTCGATATGGGTCGCGAAGACCTGGCGCTGCCGCTCGCGCGGGCTCTTGTCGTAGAAGTAATCGAGCCCGGCCTCGCCGATCCCGACCACCTTCGGATGCTTGGCGAGCTCGACAAGCCGCTCGGCATCGATCGCCGGCTCGTCGGCGGCTTCATGCGGATGGATGCCGACCGAGCAGCTGATCCGTGGATCGGATTCCGCAATCGCCAGCACCTTGTCGAATTCCGAGACCCGGGTGCAGATGGTGACCAGATGCGCGACGCCGTTGGCCTCAGCGCGCGCCAGCACCTCCGGCACCTGCCCCTCAAAGTCCGGAAAATCGAGATGACAGTGGCTGTCGATCAGCCGAGCGCCCCGGTTCACAGCTGTCACGCCGCCGTCTCTTCCACGAAGCGCGGGAACACGCCTTCGGGCTTCGGCAGATCGGTGCCGCTTTTCAGCGCGTGCTCCGGACCGATCGCCGCAAAGCTGCGGTCGTCGCCGCTCACCGCGAGCTGGTCCAGGATCTTCGCACCGGATTCTGGCATGACGGGCTGGATCAGCAGCGCCAGATGCCGGATCGTCTCGGCCAGCACATAGAGCACCGTTGCCATCCGGGCGGGATCGGTTTTCTTCAAGGCCCAGGGTGCCTGCTCGTCGACATAGCGGTCGGCCTCGGTCACGACTAACCAGATCGCCTCCAGTGCCTTGTGGAACTGCTGCGTGGTCATCAGCGGGCGCAGCGCCGGCAGCAGTGCATGGGCCGCACCCAGCAGCTTCTGGTCGGCATCGGTCAGCACGCCATGCGCCGGCACCTTGGCCTCGCAGTTCTTGTTGATCATCGACAGCACGCGCTGGCTCAAATTGCCGATGCCGTTGGCGAGATCGCCGTTCATCCGCTGCACCATCGCCCGATGGGAGAAGTCGCCGTCATTGCCGAACGGCACTTCGCGCAGCAGGAAATAGCGCACCTGGTCGCGGCCGTAGCGCGCGATCAGCTCATGCGGATCGATCACGTTGCCGAGCGACTTCGAGATCTTCTGGCCTTCGTTGGTCCACCAGCCGTGGGCGAAGACGCGACGCGGCGGCTCGAGGCCGGCCGCCATCAGAAAGGCCGGCCAGTAGACCGTGTGGAATCTCAGGATGTCCTTGCCGACCATGTGCAGGTCCGCCGGCCAGAACTTGATGTACTTCTCTTGCTCGGTATCCGGAAAGCCGACCGCGGTGATGTAGTTGGTCAGCGCATCCAGCCAGACATACATGATGTGGTCGGCATCGTCGGGAACCGGCACGCCCCACTTGAAGGTGGTGCGCGAGATCGAGAGATCCTTCAATCCAGACTTCAGAAAGCTGATCACCTCGTTGCGCCGGGAATCCGGGCCGATGGCATCCGGATGCTTTGCATAGTGCTCGAGCAACGGCTCCGCCCACTGCGAGAGCTGGAAGAAGTAGCTCGGCTCTGCCACCCACGCGACCTCGGCGCCGGAGGCCTTGGCGATCTTCTTGCCGTCAGGCCGGGTCTCCAGCTCATCCTCCTGGTAGAAGGCCTCGTCGCGGACCGCGTACCAGCCGGCATAGGAGCCGAGATAGATCTGCCCACGCTCCTTCAAGCGCCGCCACAGCTCCTGGCAGCTCTCGATGTGCCGCCGTTCCGTGGTGCGGATGAAGTCGTCGTTCGAGAAGTTCATCGCCTGCGCGAGCAGGCGGAAACGCTGCGAGACCTCGTCGGTGAAGGCCTGCGGATCCTTGCCCGCCGCCTTCGCCGATTGTTCGACTTTGAGCCCGTGCTCATCGGTGCCGGTCAGGAAGTGCACGTCATAGCCGTCGAGCCGCATGAACCGCGCCAAGGCATCGCAAGCGAGCGACGTATAGGCGTGCCCGATATGCGGTGAATCGTTCACATAATAGATCGGCGTGGTGACGTAGTAGCTCTTGCGATCGGCCATTTGGGTCCTGGTTGGGGCTTCCTGAGGCTATGGGGAAAGCGGCGAGCGTTTCGCCTGTTGGCCCCGGCCTATCCGTCGCCGAGACCACCCGCCTCCACGGTCTGGAGGGCGAGCCAAGCCGTCAGCCAGGCTTGCCGGCGATCAAGATTGACGCTCAGCACCCGGGCGAACAGCCGCTCGACTTTTTCCCACAGCTCCAGCCAGCGATCAAGTCCGGCCGCCCCGAGCCATTTCCGGGTCAATTCGGCCTCGCCCGGGAAGCGCTCCGGCGTTACATTTCCGCCTAAAGCGGCGTTTCTGAGAAACCGTGCCCCGATCCATTCCAGCAACTCCGCCGCCTGCTCGAAGGCCTGCTCGGCGCCGCGCCCGCTCAAGCGGTCGGCGAGCTTGTGCAGGGCGGCGGTATCGGCGCGCGGCCATTGCACCAGCAGCCCGGCGATCTCATGGAACAGCCCCATGGCCTCAGTCTCGACCAGAGTGAGAGCATGGCCGAGACTGCCCTCGGCGAGCGCCGCCACCAGATGCAGATCCTCGCCCTCGAGCTCCGGCGCGCGCGCTTTGAGCTCGGCCGTCATCACCGCTTCCGGCAGCGGCGACAACGTGAGCCGCCGGCAGCGCGAGCGGATGGTCGGCAGCAGCCGTCCCGGCGCGTGGCTGACCAGGATCAGCACCGTCCGCGGCCGCGGCTCCTCCAGGATCTTCAGCAGCGCGTTCGCAGCGTTGCGATTGAGGTCGTCGGCGGCGTCGACGATCAGGACGCGCCAAGCGCCCTCGGCCGGTGTCAGGCGCAGGAAGTCGATCGCCGCGCGCACGTCGTCGATGACGATCTCGCTGCGCAGCTTGCCCTTGTCATTGAGCGAGCGGCGCAAGAGCCGGAGGTCGGAATGGGCCAGCTCCGCCACGCGGCGGAAAATCGGATGCCCAGGTCCGATGTCGAGGATCGCTGCAACCTTCGGCGCCTCGCCGAACAGGCCGCCGCTATCCTCGGTCTTCGCCGGGGTCGAGAGCAAAGCCCGCGCCATGCGGAAGGCAAGCGTCGCCTTGCCGACACCCTTCGGCCCGGTGATCAGCCAGGCATGGGGCATGCGCCCCGACGCCAGCGCGTTGAGAAAGGCCGCCTCCGCGCCCTCATGCCCGATCAGCCGCGTCGCGGATGCTGCGGCCGGCGGCGGGAGGATGCGTGGATCGGCATCGGCGGCAGGCCGGCGCGCCATCAGAGCTTTACGTGAAATTGCTTGGCGACGGCGGCGCGCACGTCCGCGGCGACCGCATCGATCGGGCGCGTCGCGTCAATCACCTTGCAGCGATCCGGCTCCTCCTTCGCGATCGCCAGGAAGCCGGCATGCAGCCGCTCATGAAAGGCGCGCCCCATGCGTTCGTAGCGCTGGTGCTCGCTGACCCGGCCGAGGCCGATCTCCACCGGCAGGTCGAGAATGAGCGTGAGCCCGGGCTCGGTCTTGCCGACGATCTGCGAGCGCAGTTGCTGGAGCCAGCCGAGATCCTGGGCCTGGCCGTAACCCTGATAGGCCAGCGTCGAATCCGCGAAGCGGTCGCACAGCACCCACTTGCCCTCATCCAGCGCCGGGCGGATCACCTTGACCAGATGCTCGGCCCGCGCCGCGAAATGCAGCAGTGCCTCGGCATCCGCCGGCCAGCGCCCGGTCTCGCCTTCGACCAGCAGGCGCCGGATCTCCTCGGCGCCCGGCGCGCCGCCGGGCTCGCGCGTGGTGACTACGGCCTCGCCGGCCTTGCTCAGGGCCTCGGCCAGGAGGCGCAGTTGGGTCGACTTGCCCCCACCCTCGCCGCCTTCGAACGTGACGAATTTCAGCGGCGGGCGCACCGGCGTCGACATCGGTCTGTCGCCCGCCTCAGTTGGTTTGGGTTTGCGGCTGCGGCTGTGCGGGCGCCGGTTCCTGCTGCGCCTGTTGCTCGGCGCCGAAGATCATCTGCTGCAGCATGGCGGTCACGCGGCCGGCGAAGCCGAGCTGCGGCACGTCCTGCGCGGCGACCAGCGGCGCGCGGAATTCGGGCATGCCCGGGATCGTCATCACCAGCTCGCCGATCGGCTGGCCGGCTGCGACCGGTGCCGCGATCGGCCCGTCATAGATGGCCTTGACCTGGATCTTCTCGCGGTCCGACACCGGCAGGGTAACCAGCAGATCCTTGGCAACGGTCAGCGGCACTGTCTTCTGCTGGCCCATCCAGACATTGGCCTGGGCGAGGATCGTGTCCTTCTTCGCCACCGTATAATCGCCGAAGGTGCGGAAGGCCCAATCGAGCAACTGCCCGGTCTCGTCGGCGCGATCCTGCATCGAAGTCATGCCGTGCACGATCATGAAGATGCGCCGGCCGTCGCGGATCGCCGAAGCGGTGAGGCCGAAGCCCGCCTCCTCGGTGTGGCCGGTCTTCAGCCCGTCGACGCCGGTGTTCGGACGATAGAGCAGCGGGTTGCGGTTGCCCTGCTTGATCTTGTTGTAGACGAACTCTTTCTCACTGAAATAGTGGTAGAATTCCGGAAAATCCTCGAACAGGTGCTCGGCCAGGATGAACAGATCCTGCGCGGTCATCAGATGGCTCGGGTCCGGCAGTCCGGACGCGTTGATGAAATGGCTGTTCTTCAGCCCGATCTCGGCCGCCTTCTTGTTCATCCGCTCGGCGAAGGCTTCCTCGCTGCCGGCCAAGCCCTCGGCCACCACCACGCAGGCATCGTTGCCGGATTGCACGATGATGCCGCGGATCAGGTCTTCCACCTTGATGTCGCCGTCGATCGGCACGAACATCTTCGAGCCCTGGGTCGACCAGGCTTTCTTGCTGACATGGAAGTTGTCGCTCAGCTTGACGTCGCCGCGCTTCACCGCATCGAACAGCATGTAGAGCGTCATCAGCTTGCTCATCGACGCCGGATGCAGCTTCTCGGTGCCGGCCTTGTCGAACAGCACCGAGCCGGTGTTGTAATCGACGATATAGACGTGCTGCGCCTGCACGTTGGGCGGCTCCACCGCCTGGGCGCCGGAAACCCAAAGGGGTCCCGCCAATGCAAATGCCACCACCAGGCCAGCAGCCAGCCCCCCGGTCAGCAGTCGACGCGACATGAACGTTCCTCGCCGCCAATTCGTGTGAGTCATAATGGACCTTTGCGGCAAAGGAGCGAAGCCGTCAAGCGTCGAGCAGTGAATGGAACCCGGTTGCGAAAAGCCGTGATTCCCCGCCTATTCGACGACGATTCTGGCGTCGGGCTGGCCGGTGCCAATCACCTTCTGTAGCAGCGTGTCGGCATCCTCGATCTTCTGGATCGGCCCGAGTCGCACCCGATAGAAGGTCTGCGTCCCGACCCGTGCCTGGGTGACACGGGTCTGCCCCAGCGAGGCGAGCTGCTGGGTCAGCTTCAGGGCATTGCTCTGCTGCAGGAACGCGCCGGCCTGGATGAAGATGTTAGTCGGTTTCACCGGCGCGTAGGAAACCGAGCCATTGAGTGACGGAATGCTCGCCGCCGCCTGCGCCGCCGAAGGCTTCGGCAGGCCGACGACCGAGTTCGAGGCTTGCGGCCGCACCGGCACCGCGGGCGCGGTTTGTCCCGGCGGCAGTTTCTGCGTGACGACGGTTCCAGCCGGCGCGGCGGTCGGCTTCGGCCCGCCTGCCAGCGGTTCCGGCTCGCCGGCATAGGCGAGCTGCGCGCCGCCGACCTTGTTGGCGAGCAGGATGCTGTCCTCTTTCATCACCTGCACCTTCACCCGCGCGGTGCCCTGGCCTTCGAAGCCGAGGAGCTGCGCGCCGCGGCGCGTGAGGTCGATGACACGGTTGTTCTTGAAAGGCCCGCGATCGTTGATCCGGACCTCGATCGAGCGGCCGTTCTCGAGATTGGTGACCCGCACGATGGTCGGCATCGGCAGAGTCTTATGCGCGGCGGTCAGCGCATTCTGATCGAAGATTTCGCCGTTGGCCGTGCTCTTGCCGTGGAAGTCCGGCCCGTACCATGAGGCGATGCCGGTCTCACTGTAGTCGTAATCGACCTTCGGGTAGTACCAGGCGCCTTCGATCTGATACGGCCTGCCGAGCTTGTAGGGCGGGATGCCGTTCTGATCCTCGGTCGCCAGCTTAGACGTATTGGTGACCAGGGTGGTTTCCGCGCAGCCGGCAAGGGTGACGGCGGCGAGAATCATCCCACCGATAGCCAGCAATACCCTACGCAGACGCGTCATCTTGTTGAAACTCAATCCCCATCTCAAGGCCGCGGTAGGCTAACCAATAGGGTCCGCGGCATCAAACGATTCTGCCGCGCATTGCGCGCCCCGAAACTTCCGACGGGCCGACGAGAGCCGAGACCGATATCTTACGGCTGCTGCTTCTTCAGCAGATCCACCCCCAGGCCGGTGACCGCGCCCGCGCCCGCACCGATGATGGCGCCGGCCGGAATGCTCAGGCCCCCGGTCACTGCACCGAGGCCTGCGCCCGCGCCCGCGCCGATCGCGGCACCGGTCAGCACTCGCTGCTCGGTGTCGCCCATTCCGGCACAACCCGACAAGAGCAGGGCGGAAAGCGCCACGGCGGCCAAACCAAAGCGGGCCGAGCCCGTGGCAACGCGTACGGTCATCTTAAACTCCATTAACAGTCGACTCGGACGGACAATAACTTGGTGCAGAAGATAAAGGTTCTGGTTCAGCCAATTCAAGAATCGCTTTGAATCGATTGGATTCACTATGTCGTGAGTCACGCCGTTCCACCGCCCCAGGCGACAAGCGGGTTGGCGTCGCCTGTCCGCTCCTTTAAGGAAAGGCGCGCAATGCGAGGTCCCTTGGGATGGGTGGCCGAGTGGTTTAAGGCACCGGTCTTGAAAACCGGCGTGGGTGCAAGCTCACCGTGAGTTCGAATCTCACCCCATCCGCCAAACTCTATTCGCGGGTATTGGAAGACGCCGGCGGGCGCCCTTTCTCATTCAGGGTGAACGGCTGGGGAGCCTTGCGTGCTTCGGGAGCCGGCCTCAGCTTGACACGCGTTTGCCGCTGATAAGGCGGATCCTAGTGGACGGTGGATTGCTGTTCGGCCGCTTCCGCAAGTCTCTCCCAGAGATCGGCAAGGTAGAGCCATCCCGCGCGCGGCTCACCTTTGCGGGGACGAACTGCACTTTCGCGGCACGTGGCCGCGCGCGCTCGGCAATAATCGACATCCATGAGCATTAGCAGACCCCTCGGGCTGGAATCTTCGCAAGTCTGGTCATGACCAAATCCAGCCTGTCGGTGAGAGTTTAAGAAAGGGTTAATTGGCGGTCTTTGGTTCCCCCCGAATCCATCGATTGACCGAAAGTTCAGTGGCCCGGCACGTTAGGGCCTCAACGATGGGGCGCCATGATAGGTAGATGACGGCGCGCCAGAATTAATCCGGATGAACCCTGTCGTTTGGACGGATACCCCATCCGCCACCCGGAACATCTAAGGGTCAGGTGTCTTTGGGGGGCTGCGTTGCGCTCGGCCTATTTGCGCTTGCGCACGAACTCGGTCCGCAGGACCAGACCTTTGATCGTGTCGTGGCGGCAGTCGATCTCTTCGATATTGTCGGTGAGACGGATCGACTTGATGATCGTGCCCTGCTTCAGGGTCTGATTGGCGCCCTTCACCTTTAGGTCCTTGATGAGGGTGACAGAATCGCCGTCCGCCAGCACGTTCCCGGAAGCATCGCGAACCACGGCCTGCTCGCTCTTGGCCGCCGCCAGTTCCGAGGCCGGACGCCATTCGCCGGTCGCTTCGTCGTACACGTATTCATCGTTCTCGTCGGCCACGTCTCGCCTCTATCGCAGAAAATTCCCGGCGCGGTTCGCATAAACCAGCCGATCCACGGGCGCAACATCGGCGGGGGCGACACGGCATCGCAGCTCCAGGTCATCTAGCCGCGTTCCCTATTTGTTTCACATGAAACAATCGAAATTCGCCGGGTGCCTTACGTGCCCTCGAATCCGAACAGGGCGCAGAGATCGCCCTCCTCGATCACCACGGCGCCGGAATGACGATGATGCCCCTGGCGGTGCTTGAAGACAGCGGCGCTTTCGATCATCGGCCGGTGATGCTCGAACTTCTCCACCATGCGCTCGGGCCCGTCACGATCGGTGCAGCCGAGCACGATCAGGGCGGAGCGGGTCGCGAGACAGGGCACGACACGGCTTCCGTCGATCGCCGTCGTCTTCACGGCATCGCGTTCCGGCAGGTAGACGACGTCGCGCACGAACCGAAGCGGCATGCAGGATCTCCCCGAAACCTGGGCAGGCAGACGGGAGAGAATGCGCTGTTCGGAGAACTGTTCCGCGTCAGACCGTGCCCGGGAGAAACAGGCAGCGTGCTTGGCCGTTGAGATAATCCTGCGGCAGCGCGCAGTACCAGACCGCATCATCAATCGAGCCGAAGACCGCGGCCTTGGGCACGAAAAGATCATAGGCATTGCCGTCGATCACGACGGCGATTTTGTAGCCGTTCAGCACGCGCGTCGTCTTTGCGCCCTCCGCCCGATGACAATCGCTGACACCGCAGCATGTCGAGCCGCTGGGCGATTTGTATGCGCCGTCCGCGATCCACTGCGCCGCACCATGCGCCCAAGCGAGGCCGGGGCCGAGCGCGACCGCTGGAAGCAGGATGAGGAGCGTTGCACCGGCGCGGAAGATTGCGCGCGAGGCGCGGCGGCGGAATGCCCATTGGACGCATCGTTCGATCATCGCGTGCCTGCTCTTTCATTTGGTGGAGCAAGACGGCGAGTCGTTCCCCGACGGTCGTCCCAACCGCGCGGCTCGACGGCGGCTCCCCCATTCCAAGTCGGGTGGGAGGGCAAAATGCACGGCCAAGTCGGGCCGCGTTCCGTCAATGCCAAGCGGGCAAGCAGGGTTCCGGCCGCCGCGCGCCGTGCGGGTTTTCGGAACCAACGCTGCGCCCCGCTGTTCTCCCCTGCAGTGCCGAGGAATCGGATTATCTATGGAGGGACTCGTGCTGCGGAATCGGAGCTACTTCCAGCGGCTCGCCGGCGCCGCACTGCTCGCAGTCGCGGTCGGCGCCTGTTCGGTCGTTGAGGGCAAGCAGTCCGGCGAAGCCTACATGGATGATGCGAGCATCACGACCAGGGTGAAGACCAGCCTCGCATCGGATGTCGGCCTCACGCCGGCCAATCAGATCCACGTCGAGACATCGAACCGCGTGGTCCAATTGAGCGGCTTCGTGGACTCAGCCGCGCACAAGGCGCAGGCCGAGAGCGTCGCGCGTGGCGTCAAAGGCGTCGACAGCGTCGAGAACAACATCATCATTCAGCAACAACCTTAGACGATAGCCACGCGCTCGCGACCCGAAAGCCCCGCCGCATCCCGGCGGGGTTTTTGTTTTGACGTGGCTCGCGCGAGCGCAGGTTCTTTGCTAGCCTCGGCCCCAGGGGAGTTCCATGTACGAAATCGATCCGACCCGCCTGGATCTCGCCGAGGAGTTTCGCAGGAAGCCCTACGGCCGCCACAGCGCAGAGCTGCAGCGCGTCTTGAACCGCATGCGCACGGAGCCCTTCAAAGGCCATTACGTGCTGCTGCGCGATGGACGCTTCGGACCCTATCGCCTGGGGACATTCGGCGCGACGCCGGCCGACCCGATCATGCCGACCGGCCATGTGTTCAAGACCGTGCGGGAAGCCGAATGGGTCGTCTTCAAGCTGCGCTGGAAGCGACTGACCGGCCGAGACCTGCCGCTGGATTGAACACATGTTGAAAATCGTCGGATATACCGATCGGCCCTCGGTCCGTCCCGGAGAAAGCCTCACGTTCAAGGTGAGTTGCGAAGGCGGCGCTGCAGAATACGACGCCGAGATCGTCCGCCTCATCTGCGGCGATGACAGTCCCCACGGGCCCGGGTTCAAGTCCCAGCCGATCGCAGCCTCGGTCAATGGCCGCTATCCCGGCCGGAAGCAGCGCATCAACATCGGCTCCTTCGGCTATGTGGCCAAAGGCGTGCAAGTCCCCGACGGTGCCGGCTTCACCGTGGCGGCTCTGGTCTATCCGACCTGGCTGGCCAAGAAAGCCGATCAAGCCATCGTCGCGTCGCGCACCTTGGCGCCGCTTCCCGGCCAAGGCTGGTCGCTCTTGCTGGATGCCGCCGGACGCGCGCGCTTCGAAATCTCCGACGGCCAGCGTCAGTCCGCGGTGACCATCGATCGGCCGGTCCCGGAACGACGCTGGTCGCTGCTGGTCGCCACCGTGCAAGGCGGCACGCTGAAACTCGCCCATCGCCTGCTGCCTCCCCTGCCGCGCGAAGCCGAGATTGCGACGGCAACGGCCTCGATCGATTTTCGTCCGGCGCATCTCGTCGCGACGCCGGTGACGATCGCCGCCGAGCTCGAGGCGATCGAAGGCGCTCGGCTTTTCACCAGGCGGCATTTCGACGGCAAGATCGAGGCGCCGGTCATCCGCCCCGCCGTCGCCGATATCGAGCATGCGACCCTCGACGAACTTGTCGACGTCGCCCACGCGAGCTGGACGTTCGCCGTGGCCATCGACAGCCAGCGCATCGTCGATGCCTCCGGCAACGGTCACGATGGCGTGCTGGTCAATCTGCCGACCCGCGCCGTCACCGGGCACAACTGGAAGGGCCAGACGCTGCGCTGGACGGACCAGCCGGATCTTTACGGTGCCATCCATTTCCACTGCGACGATCTCCATGACATGCAATGGGAGACCGATTTCGCATGGACCGTTCCCGCCGACCTCAAGAGCGGCGTCTACGCCGCGCGCGTGAGCTGTGCGGGCAGTGGTGAAGATTATCTCCCCTTCTTCGTCTTGCCGGCCAGGACGGCGGCCAAGGCGTCGATCGCCTTCCTCGCCTCGACCTTCACCTTCCTCGCTTACGCCAACAGCCATCACGGCTATGAAGATGCGCTTTCCGAAGTCTGCTATGGCGCCTTGCTGGAGCTCGGGCCGGCCGAGCAGTTCCTGAAAGAGCGCCGTGACTTCGGCATCTCGCTCTACGACCGTCACCGCGACGGCAGCGGCGGCGTCTATTCGTCCTGGCATCGGCCGATCCTGAACACGCGACCCAAACGCGCGCTCTGGAATTTCAATGCCGATCTGCATGTGGTCGATTGGCTGGCCGAGACCGGCCAGCATTTCGACGTCATCACCGACGACCGCATCCATGCGGAAGGCGTTGAACTCTTGCGCGGCTACCGCTGCATCGTGACCGGCAGCCATCCCGAATACCACTCGACCGCGATGCTGGACGCGTTCGACGCCTATCTGCAGCGGGGCGGCCGCCTGATGTATCTCGGCGGCAACGGCTTCTACTGGCGCGTGGCCACCCATGCCGACCTGCCCGGAGTCATCGAAGTCCGCCGCGGCGAAGCCGGCACGCGCTGCTTCGAGCTGCCGCCCGGCGAGCGCTTCCACAGCTTCAACGGCGAGTTCGGCGGCCTTTGGCGCTCCAACGGCCGCGCCCCTCAGGCTTTGGTCGGCGTTGGCTTCGTCGCCGAGGGTTTCGACGAGAACTCCCACTTCGTGCGCACCGAGCAGAGCTTCGATCCGCGCGCCAGCTTCATCTTCGACGGTATCGGCCCTGACGAGAAGATCGGCAATTTCGGCGTCCTCGGCGGTGCCGCCGGTTATGAGCTCGACGCCGCCGATCCGGAGCTCGGCACGCCGCCGCATGCTTTGGTGCTGGCCCGCTCGGTCGAGCATTCCAATGTGTATCTCCTGACGCCCGAGGAAATGCTCGCCGGCTTTCCCGGCGCGGATGCGATCGAGAATCCGAAGGTCCGTGGCGAGCTGGTCTTCTTCGAGACGCCGAACGGCGGCGGCGTCTTTTCCACCGGCTCCATTACCTGGGCCGCATCGCTAAGCCACAACGGCTACGACAACAATGTCGCGCGCATAACCCGCAATGTCCTGCGCCGCTTCGTCGATCCCCGGCCTCTCTGATCTGATCCGGCGGGACGCGCGGGAGCCTCCCGTGTTACTGTTCCTTGCGGGGGCGACGACGTTCCGTCGATCGTTGAGGGACGCGCCTGGGGAGAGACGTGAATGTCGGACGTCTTCCGGACCTTCGATCCGGATTCGGACCTGCCGCGGCTGAAATCCAGCCGGTGCACCTACCTGCTGAAGCATTGGAACAAGATACGCGGCGCGCGCCCCTTCCCGATCCGCGACGAGATCCAGCCAACCGACCTCATTCCGGTTCTACCGCACATCATGGTCGTCGGGCTCGAATACAGTCCATTCCGCGTCCGCTATCGGCTGGTCGGCACCGAGATCGTGCGTTTCGCCAAATTCGATTTTACCGGCCGCTATGCCGACTCCCTCCATTTCCAGGATGACGAAGCCGCCGACTGGACGATCTACTATCGCGCGGTGGCCGATGCGCGACGGCCGGGCATCGGCCAGACCGATTGGACGGTGAGCGGCAGCATCAAGCGCTGGATGGAGTTCGTCATCTGCCCGCTCTCGAGCGACGGAGTTGTGATCGACCGCTGCATCGCAATCGAAGATTACGAGCATACCAGCTCGGTCGAACTCAACCGCCTCCCGCCCGTCTCGGAACAATAGCGCTGCACATCCCGGTAGGACGGCGGCTTTCCGGCATGTTACGGTCGTCGCCGGGGGAAGACGCTGATTCGGCGGTGGGGAGGCGTGCGTATGCCCGACGGCTTCGAGACCTTCGACCCTGCGTCGGGTCTCCCGCCAATGCGTTCGGCGCGCTGCGCGACGCTGGTGAAATACTGGAACAGCCTGCGCGGCGATCGTCCCCTCCCCAGCCGCCACGATATCGATCCCGGCGCGATCAAAGGCATCCTGCCGCATATCCTGCTGACCGGCATCGAGTACAATCCGTTCCGCGTCTTCTATCGGCTGGTGGGGACGGAGCTCGTCCGGTTCGCCAAGTTCGACTTCACCAACCGCTATGCGGATTCATTGCAATTCCAGGACACGGAAGGCGCGGACTGGGCGGAGTTCTATCGCGCCGCCGTCGAGGCGCGCCGGCCCGGCATCGGAATCTCCTATTGGACTGTCGCCGGCAATCTGCAGCGGTGGATCGAGTTCATCATCTGCCCGCTCTCCAGCGACGGCAAGGTCATCGACCGCTGCATCGCGGCCGAAGATTACGAGCACCTCAATGTGGTCGAACTCGACGCCCTGCGCCCCGTCGCAGAACAATAGGCTGTCGCCGAGCAATAGGCCGATTTCCGCCTTGCAGAGGTCCTGGGCTCGGCGCAGAATCCCCACCAGGAACGGCTAGAATGCATTTGGAAATCTTCTCCGACACGATCTGCCCCTGGTGCTACATCGGCAAACGCCGGCTGGAGCGCGCCTTAAAGGCGCGGCCGATGCCGGGCCTTTTAATTCGCTGGCGGGCCTTTCAGCTCAATCCGGGCATGCCGAGCGGCGGCATGGACCGCCAGCAATACCTCGCGGCGAAATTCGGCAGCGCCGAGCGCGCCAGCCGGCTCTACGACACGGTGACACGGGTCGGGGCCGACGAAGGCATCCGCTTTCGCTTCGATCGGATCGCTCGCACGCCGAACACCATGCGCTCGCACCGCCTGCTGGCTCTGGGCGGCCAACACGGCATCCAGAGCCCGTTGCTCGACCGCCTGTTCGCCACCTATTTCAACGAAGGCCGCGACACCGGCTCGGCCGAGGTTCTGCTCGACGTCGGCTTGGCCGCGGGCCTGCCGCAAGCCGAGATCGAATCCGCTCTCGCCGAAGACAGCCCGATCGGCACGACTCTGGCGGAAGACTTCCTCGCCCGCCGCCAAGGCATCAACGGCGTCCCCTACTTCGTCTTCAACGGCCGCTTCGGCCTCTCCGGCGCCCAGGAGCCGGAAGCGCTGTACCACATGTTCGATCTCGCCCGCGAAGACGACGCGCTGGTGCGGGTGTAGCTCCTCACGCGCAACGCAGAGGAGTGGAACCGTCACGCCGCCAGCGCCGCCAGGTTCTTCACCAGTTTCTCGACGCCGTTGACGCGGGCCTTCGGTTCCGGCCAGTCCTGCTTGCAGACCAAGCGCTGATCGGGGCGGATGCTGAACAGCCTTGCATGCTTGGTGATGAAGCCGACCAGCTTCTCGGGTTGTGCGAAGCGGTTCTGACGGAACTGCAGCACCGCACCCTTCGGCCCGGCTTCGACCTTTTCGACGCCGGCACGGCGGCAGAGCCGCTTGATTGCGACGATGCCGAGCAGGTTCTCGACCTCGACCGGCAGCGGCCCGAAACGGTCGATGAGCTCCGCCGCGAAGGCTTCCGCCTCCTCGTCGCTCTCCAGCACCGCGATGCGGCGATAGAGGCCCAACCGCACCGAGAGGTCGGTGACGTAATTCTCCGGGATGAGCACCGAGGTGCCGATATTGATCTGCGGCTGCCAGTCGCGTTGCGCCGCCTGGCGATCGCCGCGGGCCTCGCGCACCGCCTCTTCCAGCAGCTGCTGATAGAGCTCGACGCCCACCTCGCGCACATGGCCCGACTGCTCGTCGCCCAGCAGGTTGCCGGCGCCGCGGATGTCGAGATCGTGGCTCGCCAGGCTGAAGCCGGCGCCGAGTTGATCCAGGGTCTGCATCACTTCCAGGCGGCGATCGGCATCGGCGGTCAGCGCCTTGCCCGGCGGCGTGGTGAGGTAGCAGTAGCCGCGAAGCTTCGCCCGGCCGATGCGGCCGCGCAGCTGGTAGAGCTGCGCCAGGCCGAACATGTCGGCGCGGTGCATGATCATCGTGTTGGCGTTCGGAATGTCGAGCCCGCTCTCGATGATGTTGGTTGAGAGCAGCATGTCGTATTGCCGGTCGTAGAACGCTGTCATCGCCTTCTCGAGCTGGGTCGGCGACAAGCGGCCATGCGCCACCACCAGCTTGATCTCCGGCACCAGCTTGCGAATCCGCGCGGACAGCGCATCGAGATCCTCGATCCGCGGGCAGACATAGAAGACCTGGCCGCCGCGGAACTGCTCGCGCAGGATCGCCTCGCGCACGATCACCGGATCGTAAGGCAGCACGAAGGTGCGGATCGCCAGCCGGTCGACCGGCGCCGTGGTGATCAGGCTCATCTCGCGGATGCCGGTCAGCGCCAGCTGCAGCGTGCGCGGAATCGGGGTTGCGGTCAGCGTGAGGACGTGGATGTCGCCGCGCATCTCCTTCAGACGCTCTTTCTGCGTCACGCCGAAATGCTGCTCCTCATCCACTATCACCAGGCCGAGGTCGCCGAACTCGATCGACTTCGCCAGCACCGCATGGGTGCCGACAACGATATCGACCTTGCCCTCCTTCAGTGCGGCCTTGGTCTCGTTTGCTTCCTTGGTGGTGACCAGGCGCGAAAGCTGCCGCACCTGAACCGGGAATCCTTTGAAGCGCTCGGTGAAGTTGTGGAAATGCTGGCGGCAGAGCAAAGTGGTCGGCGTCACGATCGCGACCTGTCGCCCGCCCATCGCCACGGTGAAGGCCGCGCGCAATGCGACCTCGGTCTTGCCGAAGCCGACATCGCCGCAAACCAGGCGATCCATCGGCTTGCCCGAGGCGAGATCGGTCAGCACCTCGTCGATGGCTTTGAGCTGGTCCTCGGTCTCGGCATAGGGGAAGCGGGCGCAGAACTCGTCGTAGAGCCCTTCCGGGCGCTGCATCGGCTCGGTCTCGCGGATCGAACGCTGGGCTGCGATCTTCAGCAGCTGCTGCGCGATGTCCTTGATCCGCTGCTTGACCCGCGCCTTGCGGTTCTGCCAGGCGGCCGAGCCCAGCTTGTCGAGCGCGACGATCGCGTCCTCGCCGCCATAGCGCGAGATCACCTCGATGTTCTCGACCGGCACGAACAGCTTGTCATTTCCTTCGTAGATCAGCCGCAGGCAGTCATGCGGCGCACCACCGACATCCAGCGTCTCGAGCCCCTCGTAGCGGCCGACGCCGTGGTCGTTGTGCACGACATAGTCGCCGGCATGGAAGTTCGAGAGCTCGGCGAGGAAGGTCTCGCTCTTCTTCTTCCGGCTGATCGCCCGCGTCATGCGGTCGCCGAGAATGTCCTGCTCGGTCACGACCAGCAGGTCGTCGGTCGAGAAGCCGGTCGGCTGGTTCAGCACCGCGCGGGCGATGACGCCCGGCTCCAGCCGGTCCAGGTCATCCGCATGCTCGACCGCCTGCGGCGCGGGCAGACCGTGATCCTTCACCAGCCCTGAGAGCCGCTCGATCGCGCCATTGCTGCTAGCGGTCAGCAGCACGCGCCTTCCGGCGGCGAGCTCCGGCCGCAGCTTCTGCGCCACCGCGTCATAAAGGTTGATGTCCGGATTGGTGCGCGCTTCCGCAAACGAGAGGCCCGGGCGCCCGCCGGCATCGACCCAGCCGGCGCTTTCCGGATGGCGATGGTGGTTGAAGCCCAGCACCGAGCGGCGTTGTTGCATCTGGTGCCAGCCGTTCTCGGCAAGATAGAGCCGTGCCGGCTCCAGCGGCTTATAGGGCGCTGCCCCACTCTCCCGGTCCGCGCGCTGCAGATCGGTGCGCGCCTGGTAGAAGTCGGCGATCATCTCCAGCCGCGCCTTCTTCGCCTCCTCGAACTGATGGTCGAGGGTCAGCACGACATCGGGCAGATAGGCGGTCAGCGGCACCAGTTCCGGCAGGAACAGCGGCAGCCAATGCTCCATGCCGGGATATTGCCGGCCGGCGCTGATCGCCTCGTAGAGCGGGTCGTCGCTGACATTGCCGAAGGTGTTGCGGTAATTTGTGCGGAAGCGCTCGATCGCCGCCGGATTGAGCGTCACCTCGTTGACCGGCTTCAGGACAAAGCGCTCGAGCTTCTCCTGGCTGCGCTGCGAGAGCGCATCGAACAGCCGCAGCTCCTCGACCTCGTCGCCGAAGAAATCCACCCGCAGCGGGCTGGGTGCCCCCGGCGGATAGAGATCGACAATGCCGCCGCGCACCGCGAACTCGCCCGGCTCGCCCACGGTGCCGGAACGCAGATAGCCGTTCCCCAGCAGGTAATCGATCAGCTGCTGCTGCGAGATCGTCTGCCCGCGCCGCAGCTCCTGCGCCGCCGCGGCGAAGGTGCCCGGCGCCGGCACGCGCTGCAGGATCGCCGCCACCGTCGTCACCACGATCGGCCGCGCGGCCCCCTCCGGCAGGTGGGCCAGATCGGTCAGGGCATCGACCCGCCGCGCCAGGATGTCGCGATGGGGCGAGACCCGGTCATAAGGCAAGCAGTCCCAGGCGGGGAAAGCGACGACCTTTTGCTTCGGGGCAAAGAACTCCAGGGCATCGGTCAGGCGCTGCAGCCGCACGTCATCGACGGCGACATGCAGCACGCCGCCGGCATGCGTCTCCGCAAGCTTGGCGATCAGTTCGGCGTCGCGGCCTTCCGGCACACCTCCCACATTTTGAAGAGTGGCATTGAGGCGACCGGAATCCGGCAATTCAAAGGGCAGTTTTTTCACGGTTGGTGAAGTCGAGGAGAAGTCCAGTGACAGGGTTTTGCAGCCGGGCCGGCAGGGGCACGCGCCCGACGAGCCAGTCGTATATATCGGGGTCGGGCTCCCCCAGCAACACGGCGAATTGCTGCAGCTCCGCCATGCGGAATTCGGCCAGATGCGCCTCGGCGAACCGGCCGAGGATCAGGTCGAGCTCCTTGACCCCGCGGTGCTTGCTCTGGAACAGCAGGCGCCGCCGCAAACCCGCTTCTTCTGCTGAAATCTGGTCTCCGGTCATGGTTTCGTTATACCTTGCCCACCCTGAGAAGCCACCCTGAGATCCCACCGGGAGAAGCCCTTGCGGCCGCAGATTTTGTTTCCACTGTTCGCCGCGGTGACCAGCCTCCCGGGCATCGGCCCGCGATTCGGCAAGCTCCTGGAGAAGCTCTGCGGGCCCCATGTGGTCTCGCTGCTCTGGCATCTGCCGACCAGCCTGATCGACCGCAGCGCCGAGCCCGCGCTCACGGATGCGGTCGAAGGCTCGATCATCACCGCGGTGGTGAAGCCGCTGGCCCATATGGCGCCCAACAATCCGCGCCAGCCCTACCGCATCTCCTGCGTCAACGACACCGGCGACCTCGACCTGGTTTTCTTCCATGCCAAGGCGGACTACCTGAAGAAGATCTTGCCCGTCGGCGAGCTCCGCGTGGTCAGCGGCCGGATCGATCGCTATGGCCGCACGCCCAATATGGTCCATCCGGATTACATCCTGCCGGTCAACCGCCGCAACGAGATCCCGCGCTTCGAGCCGGTCTATCCGATGACTACCGGCCTGCCGCCCAAGGTCGTGGTCAAGGCCGTGCGCGCCGCGCTGGAAGGCGTGCCCGACCCGGCCGAATGGGCCGACCCGCATCTGGTGAAGCGTCACGACTGGCCGGACTGGGACGACGCGGTTCGTGCCGTGCACAATCCGAAGACCCACGGCGATCTCGATCCCGCAACGCCCGCCCGCGCCCGCCTCGCCTATGACGAGCTTCTCGCCAACCAGCTCGCCCTGGCGCTGACGCGCCAGCACAACCGCCGCCTTCCGGGCCGGCCAAGCACCGGCAATGGCAAGCTGCGCGACAAGGTGCTGAAGGCCCTGCCCTATCGCCTGACCGGCGCGCAGACCATGGCGGTCGCGGAGATCGAGGGCGACATGGCGGGCTCGCACCGCATGCTGCGCCTGCTGCAAGGCGATGTCGGCAGCGGCAAGACCGTGGTGGCGCTGATGGCGATGCTGGTCGCGGTCGAGGCCGGCGGCCAGGCTGCGCTCCTCGCGCCGACCGACATCCTCGCCCGCCAGCATCTCGCCACGCTGCGTCCGCTCTGTGCCGCGGCCGGAGTCAATATCGTGCTCCTCACCGGCCGCGAGAAGGGCAAGACGCGCGACACGATCCTGAAAGACCTCGCCGAGGGCGAGTTGAAGCTCATCATCGGGACCCACGCGCTGGTGCAATCCGACATCGCCTTCGCCGACCTCCGGCTTGCGGTGATCGACGAGCAACATCGCTTCGGCGTGCAGCAGCGCATCGCCTTGGCCGAAAAGGGCAAGGGCGTCGATCTCCTGGTGATGACCGCGACCCCGATCCCGCGCACGCTCATGCTGACGGCTTACGGCGATATCGACGTCTCGCGCCTGACCGAGAAACCGATCGGCCGCCAGCCGATCGACACCCGCGTTCTGCCGGTCGAGCGCCAGGAAGAAATCATCCCGGCGCTGAAGCGTGCGATCGACACCGGCGCCCGCGTCTACTGGATTTGCCCGCTGGTGGATGAATCCGAGCAATCCGATCTCGCCGCCGCCACGGCGCGGCACCGCGCGCTCTCGGAGATCTTCGGCAAGCGGGTCGGCCTCGCCCATGGCAAGCAGAAAGCCCAGGACCGCGACCAGGCCATGGCCGACTTCGCGGCCGGCCGCATCGACATCCTGGTCGCCACCATCGTGGTCGAGGTCGGCGTCGACGTGCCGGAAGCGACCGTCATGGTGATCGAGCATGCCGAGCGCTTCGGCCTCGCCCAGCTGCACCAGCTGCGCGGCCGCGTCGGGCGCGGCAAAGCCAAGTCGAGCTGCCTCCTGCTCTATCAGGGCCCGCTGACCGAGACCGCGAAGGCACGGCTGCAGATCATGCGCGACACCGATGACGGTTTCCGCATCGCCGAGGAGGACCTGAAGCTGCGCGGCGGCGGCGAGGCGCTCGGCACGCGCCAGAGCGGCCTGCCCGATTTCAAGCTGGTCGATCTCGCCGCCCATGGCGACTTGATCCCGGTCGCCCGCGACGATGCGAAACTGGCGCTCGAACAGGATCCCGAGCTGGTCGGCGACCGCGGCCGCGCCTTGCGCGTCCTGCTCTACTTGTTCGAGCGCGACTCTGTCGTGAGGACCTTGCGCTCCGGCTGATCCGTTTCCACCCCAGGCGCCGGCGGCAGCACCAGCCCCAGGGAGATCACCAGCTTGATCCCGTCCTCGACCGACATTTCGAGGATATGCACTTCGCGGCGCGGGATGAACATCAGGAAGCCCGAGGTCGGGTTCGGCGTGGTCGGCACGAAGACGTTGACCATCTCCTCGCCGGTCAGCGTCTCGAACTCCTTCGCCGTGGTTCCGGTGATGAAGCCCACGGTCCAGCTCCCCTTGCGCGGATACTCGACCAAGGCGCATTCGCGGAACGCCTGCGCCCGGTTGGCCAGCGCCGTCTCGGTCACCTGCTTGATCAGGTTGTAGATGGTGCGGATGATCGGCAGGCGGTTGACCACCGCTTCCAGCAGCTGCCGCATCAGGCGCCCGAGCAGGCCGGCGGTGATGGCGCCGATCAGCGTGACCCCGACCAGCGCGATGATCAGCCCTATGCCGGGAATGCTGAACGGGAGATAGGTCTCGGGGTTGTATTCCGGCGGGAGCAGCGAAAAGACGCCTTCATCGACCCAGGTGATGAAGCGCCAGGCGATATAGGCCGTGAGACAAAGCGGCGCGGTCGCCAGGATGCCAGCCAGGAAATAGTTTCGCAGCCGCCCGCCGATGCCGACACGCGGCACGCCGGGACGACGAGGATCATGCGCGAAGACCTTGCCCATTCCATCTCCTGAACCGCATGCCGAATCCGACTCGCAAATTCGAACCCAGGCACGGCCGGGTCATGAAACATCACTGGTCATCCCGGCGCAACTTAGCCAATAATTCCTGTCGAGCAGGGCGACGACAGCGAGACGATGGCTGAGCGCGAGTGGATGGAAGGCGTGGTTTGCTTCGTGGACCGCGCCGAGATCACCTCCGGCATGATCTCCGCAGTCCAGGCAAAGTGGGATGCGGTGCGCGGGACGCGCGAATTTCCCACGCGCCGAGACATTGATCCGGTCGCGTTCCAGGCCTGGTTGCCCTATCTCTCCCTGGTCGAGATCCACACCGACGCGGTTCCGGACAACTTCCGCGTCCGCTACCGATTGGTCGGCACCGAGGTCGCGCGCTTCGCCCAGGAGGATTTCAGCAACACATGGCTGGACGAGACCGGCTGGCGCCCGAAGATCATCGCGGTCAACTTGGCACTCTACCGCCGGGTCTGGGAGACCCGGAAACCGGTCTTCGGCCTCTCCCTGGTCGATTGGGAGAACCGGGAAGATTACAGTTTCGAATGGGGTTTGTTTCCGCTATCTGAAAACGGTCATGACATCAACGGTTGCCTCAGCGTGGACGACTTCACGGCGATTGCCGCGCGAACCCATCTGCTGCGTTGAGCGCGCGAAAGGATCCTTATGCGTCTAATTCTCGCGGCCGTCTCCGCCGCGGTTCTGTTGCTCGGTGCACAGACGGTTTACGCCCAGGACGATGAGAGCGACCCCGGCACCGACGCCTTCAACCAGGGCGATTACGGCGCCGCCTTCCAGGCCTGGGAGGGTAAAGCCAACCAGGGCGATCCCGACGCGATGACCAAGATCGCCCAACTCTATCAGCTCGGTTACGGGACGAAGCGCGATCTCGGCAAGGCCACCGAGTGGTATGAGAAGGCGGCACAGCTCGGCTTCGTCATCGCCCAGTTCAACCTCGCCAATCTCTACTACGATGGTCAGGGCGTCTCGCGCGACAAGAAGCAGGCCGCGCGCTGGTACACCGCCGCCGCCAAAGGCAACCACGCCATGTCGCAGTTCTATTTGTCCCAGATGTATTTCGACGGCGACGGCGTCGATGAGAGCGAGGAGACCGGCTTCTCCTGGCTGCAGAAGGCCGCGGACCAGGGCTTGCCACAAGCGCAGCACGAGCTCGGCCGCCGGCTGATCTTCGGCGATGACGTCGCCGAAGATCCCGCCAAGGGCACCGACCTCGTGCTGAAGGCCGCGGAGCAGAAATACGCCAAGGCCCAGATCCTGATCGCCGACTGCTACTGGAAAGGCCGCGGCGTCGCCAAGAACCCGATCGAAGCTTATGTCTGGGCCGCTCAAGCCAAGGACAATGCCAAGGGCCGCGACGTGAAGAAGGCCGAGGATCTCTTCGACGATGTCAAATCCGGCATGAACGGCGACCAGATCAAAGCCGCCGAGATCGAGCTGATGGCCGTCAGTCCGAAGAAGAAGAAAAAGCAGGACGGCACGGACGACGGCACGGATAACGGCACGACGGACTAATAAACCGCGCCCGCCCTTGCCGCCTTCAACTTCGACAGGGTCTCAGCGGTCGACAGCACCCCTTCCGCCTTCGGATCGTATTCCGGGTAGAGGATCACCGTCAGCGTGATCTCGGCGCGCGCGGTGGCGGTGCGCACCTGCTGATAGGAGTATGGGAAACCGGGACCATAGCCGCCGTAGAAGAGCGGTCGGCGGCGATAGCCCGGATAGAACGGATCGTCATAGGGATCCCAGAACGGATCGTAGAACGGGCTCGGGCGATAATAGGAGCGGTTCTGCACGTCGACATCGCTGTCCCGCTTCTCATTCTCGATCTTGAAACCGGGCTTGCCGCGCTCCTCGGCGATCTGCGCCGCGCGCCACAGCGCCAAGTCATGGGCCTTGTCGAGCTCCATCTGGGTGCGGGCGTCTTCACGCGGATTTGATACCGAGACTTTGACCGCGTCGCCGCGATAGCGCACTTCGACGCGATCGGAACCGAGATCCTTGGAGGAATATCCGAAATCGCCGCTGGTCCCGAGCGCCACCATGGCGGGCTTGGGCGGCGCCGGTGCGGCGCAGGCGGCCAGGGAAATCAGCAAAACTGCGGTAACGACGCGCAGCATGTTTTCAGGTCCTGAAGCTCTACACCCTTTACTTAGGCATCCGGCGCTTGAGGCGCTAGTGTGACTTTAGCCTCGGGTGATCAACGCCACAAAGCGTTGGGGTCGTTCAGCACCACCGGATTGAGCGCCAGGCAATACTGCCCGCGATGCCAGACCATGCGGCAGGTCTTCCCGGCATCGTCGCCGCTCAACCCCACCAGCAAGGCCGCGTATTTCTTCGAACCCTCGACCTGGCGCAGCACGACCGCGGGCCGGCCCTTGAGGTCGCCCTTCATCTTCTGCTTCATGTCGCCGATGACCTGCTGCGCCTTCTTCGGATCGGCAAAGGCGCCGAAGATGATGCCCCAGCCCGGCAGCTTGCTCGGCCCCGCGTTGCCGTCGCTGTCGACCGAATCCGTGGCGGCGCATTCCGAGCCGTTCAGCACCACCGGCGGCGTGCCGGCATCGAGCGCCGCCGGGATCATCGCGATGTTGGAGAAGGTCGACGGCACCGTCTCGCCGCCGGCGAAGCCGCTGTCGAGCAGCTTCTTGATCTTTGCGGCGCGGTCGTTGCGATCATGGGCGCCGAGCAGCACGGCCACCAGGCGCCGATCGCCGCGCAACGCGGAACCGATGACGTTGTAGCCGGAGCCACAGGTGAATCCGGTCTTCATGCCGTCGGCGCCGGGATAGCCGGTGAGCAAAGCGTTGACCGTCGGCAAGGTTCGACCTGCGACCGAGGCCTGGCGCTCGCCGAACAGCGCATAGCGGTCGGGGAAGTCATGGATCACATGCAGCGCGAGCACCGCCATGTCGCGCGCCGTGGTGACCTGGCCGTCATTGGGCAGCCCCGTCGCATTCTGGTAGCGCGTGCCGATCATGCCGAGGTTCTGCGCCGCGGCGTTCATGCGCTGCACGAATCCGGATTCGCTGCCGCCAACCTGCTCGGCCAAGGCGACCGCCGCATCATTGGCCGAGGTGACCAGCATCGCCTGAAGCGCTTGCTTCACCGTGAGCTTCTGGCCCTTCTTCAGACCGAATTTCGTCGGTGGCTGCCCGGAAGCGGCGGCGGAAACGGTGATTTGCGTATCCATCGCGAGTCGCCCGGCCGCGACTTCGCTGAACACCACATAAGCCGTCATCAATTTGGTTAAGGACGCCGGATACCAAGCCGCACTTGCCCGGTTGGCGACCAGAATCTGGCCGCTCTCGGCATCGACCACGAGGCCCGCCGGCTTAACCCCGTCAGCTTGTGCACAGGAACCGGCCACAATAAGGCCCGCCGCCCCGCAAACCGCGAGAACAAATGCAAGAATCGCTTTGCGCATAGGCCCTTCGGTGGTCAAAATCCCCGCCGGGAATAGTAAAAGATCGTCGCAGGGAAGTCTTATGGGTTCGGGGAGAAACTTGCGCAAGCAGGTGTGCGCGTCGGCATTATTGCTGAGCGCCATGGTGGGGGCAATCCGACTCGGCATCGTGCCGGCTGAGGCGGACTACCAGCAGGGTGTGGTCGCCTATCAGTCGGGCGACTTCCGCTCCGCCTACGAGGCCTGGCAGCCCTTGGCCCAGGCCGGCGATGCCACCGCCCAGAACGCGCTCGGCGCTCTCTACGACCATGGTCTTGGCGTCCCTGAAGACCATGTGAAGGCGGCCTATTGGTACGAGAAGGCCGCGAAGCAGAATTTCCCGCTGGCAATGCGCAACCTCGGCACGCTCTATGCCAACGGCCATGGCGTGCCCATGGATCTCGATCAGGCAAAGGTCTGGCTGCAGAAGGCCGCGGATGCCGGCGACGAACAGGCGGGCAAGCGGCTCGCTGCGCTGACCCGATCGGTTGCGCCGGCGCCAGCCGCCGCGACCGGCGGCGCGGCGACCAGCTTCCCTGCGGAAGCACCGTCGCAACCTGTGGTCCAGCCGGCGCAGCCGCAACCGGAGACGCCCGCCGATGCCGGCGCAGCATCGACCGATGCGAGTGCGCCGCCGGCTTCGGGCGTCGCGCCCGGCAGCTTCGATCAACTGACCGAAGTCCCGCCTGCTGTCTCGCCAATCACCGACAGCACGACGCCGCCGCCGGAAGCGCCCGTCACCGCGAGCGAGCCATCGGCGCCGACGAGCGAACCGATCGCGACACCAGCAGCCGAAGCAACGGCACCGACGAGCGAACCGGCACCGGCTCCCGAAGCGACGGCTCCGGCGGCTGCGACAATGGAAGCCCCTGCACCGGCTCCCGCGGTCGCGACCAATGAGAGCGGGCTGCCCAAGTCGACACCGGCGCAACCGGATTCCAACAAGAACAAGAAGAAGTCCGAGGCAACGCCGGCGCCCGCTCCTGCTCCCGCAACCACCACAACCACTGTGACACCTGCGCCAGAACCGACGACATCGAGTTCAGATTCGATGACGCCGGCCTCGCCGACCACCCAGGCGATGACGACCAAGACCGAGCCGTTGCAGCTTGCGCCTGCAGCGCCGACTCCAACGGGACCGACGCCGCAACCGAGCACTGCGGCAACCACGCCGCCGCCGGCGGTAAAAGCGGCGCCAGCTTCGGCAGCCCAGCCGGTGATGGAGACGATGCCGCCTGCAGGCGAGACCAAGCTGCCCGCGACCACGGCAGTTACGTCGACGACGCCCGCACCGAGCACCAAGGTCGCCGCCGCCGAGCCACAGCCCGCGCCGGCCGCCGCGACAACAGCCGCGACCGTGCCGGCCACCGAGCCCGCGAGCGCACCGGCGCCCGCGCCGACCACGCCCACGGCACCGCCGGTTCAAACTGCTGCGGTCGTTGCGCCGCCGGCACCGCAACCTGCGCTGCCGAACTGGCTGCTCGGCGAGTGGCAAGGGCCGACCCAGGGCTGCCCGCCGAACGGCGGCGTCACGTTCGAAGACAGCGAGGCCACCGTCTATTCCAGGGGCAAGGTCGATGCGACCTTCCCGGTCGCTTATCGCGTCGAGCCCGGCAGCGTCACGGTCTCGACCGTCGGCCCCGATGGCATCACCCAGGACTTCGTCTATCAGAAGACCGGCACGAACAGCATGATCATCGTCGGCATTCCGCCGAACATGTCGCGTGCATTGTTGGGCGCCGCGCATCGGCGCTGCGGCGTCGCGAAGACGGAACAGGCGCAGCTCATGGGCCCCGCCGCCGTTTATCCGGATTCGACGCCGGAAGTCAGCGACAACCAGCCGACGCCGAAACAATCCGCAAAGAGCTATGCCGATGCGCAGGCGATCGCCGGCGCGCCGGCCGCGGCGCAGACCATCGCCGAGTTGCCAAAGACGACGAAGTCCGCGGCACAGCCCGAGCCGGAGCCTGCACCCGCGCCGGAACCCGAAGCGGCAACCACCAAGAACGAGCCTCTCATCCCCGAGCTCAAGCCCGAGGATGCCGCGCCGGTGCAAACCGCCGAGGCGCCGAGCATCGCGGAACCGGCGGCACCGACGCCGGCCGCTGAAGCGCCGGCCGCCGCAGCGCCGGCGACAACTGAGGCGGCGACAACGGAAACGAACCGCGCGGAAGCCGCACCGGAACCGACGGCGGAAGCTGCTCCAGAATCAACAACCGAAGCGGCCGCGGAGCCGGCGGCGGAAGCGCCTGCCGAACCGACAGCGCCCGCGCTGCCGAAGTCGACAACGCCTGCAAGCGTCGAGGACAAGGCGAAGAAAGCCGAAGAAGAAAAAGCTGCGGCTGAAGCCGCGGCGAAGGCCGAGGCCGAACCGGCAGCGACTTCAGAAACAGCCACGCCGGAGCCGGAGGCGACATCCAATCCTGCGCCGGAGGCGACATCCAATCCTGCGCCGGAGGCGACATCCAATCCTGCGCCGGAGGCAGCATCCAACCCTGAGCCCGAGGCGACGACCAGCCCGGAACCGACGCCGCCTGCCGAAACCACGGCCGAGGCAACGCCCGCGCCTGAACCGGCACCGGCCGAACCGTCGGCGGAGCCAACGGTCACTGAGCCGACTGCAACCGAGCCGACCACACCCGCGACCGCGCCGACCCAGGAAGCCGCGGTGACGCCGCCCTCGCCGGCACTCGCGGCGACACAGCAGGAACTCGCGGAAGAGGCCTTGGCTTCCAGCAATGTCGATAAGGCCCTGTCGATCTGGGAGCCGCTCGCGAAGTCGGGCGATACCGGTGTCGCAGTCAACGTCGCCGGCATGTACGAGTTCGGCAGCAAGCCGATGCCGCAGGATTACGCCAAGGCAGCGGAGTGGTACATGATGGCCGCCGAGCATGGCGATCCTTACGCACAATACAAGGTGGGCCGCGCCTATACCCGCGGCACCGGCGTGCCGATCGACCGCGTGCAGGCTTATAAGTGGCTCACCATTGCCATGCAGTCGCTCTCCAACGCGAAGGAAGGCAAGACCGGCAAGGCCAGCCGCATGGAGATCGAAACCGGCCTCAACGACATCGTAGGCGCGATGTCCCAGGAAGAGGTAACCAAAGCCTCGCAAATGGTTCGCCAATACAACGAGCAGCACCACATCGCCGAGTGAGGCTCGACAGCGCGACACGGCGGCTGGTACGTTTCGCGCAACATTCGGCTAGAATTTTCGACCCCTCACCCTGTCCCTCTCCCGCCGCGTAGACCGACAAGATTGGTGGGAGAGGGAACGCTGCGACGACAGCCTTCGAGAAAACCGTCATACGCAGCAGCGAAAAGAATCTCCCTCTCCCCTTGCGGGAGAGGGCTGGGGTGAGGGGTCGAAGACCCTATCCGCAAAAACGATTCACGCTGGGACCGCATCATGGACACCAACAACTTCGGCTTCGACTTCAACGCGCTTGCCGAGAAAGACCGCGATCACATGATCCATCCCTGGGTCGATCTCGGTCTCACCAGGACGCGCGAGCCTTTGATCGTGGTCGAGGGCGAAGGTGCGACCGTGACCGATGCCAAGGGGCATCGCATGATCGACGGTATCGGCGGCATGTGGTGCGTAAATGTCGGCTACGGCCGCAACGAGATCGCGGAGGCCATTGCAGAGCAGGCACGCCGGCTCTGCTACTTCTCGCCCTTCGGCATCATTGCGACGCCGCCTTCGATCGAGTTCGCCGCGCGGCTGGCGCAATACGCGCCGGGCGATCTGAAGCATGTCTTCTTCACCACCGGCGGCTCGACCGCCGTTGATTCAGCGCTGCGCTTCGTCTCGTTCCGGAACAACTTCCTCGGCAAGCCGAAGAAGAAGCACATCATCACCCGAGAGTACGCCTATCACGGCAGCACCCTGCTCTCGGCTTCGGTCTCCGGCAAGCCGGCCGATCGCGGCAACATGGATTTGATCACCGACATCATCCATCACCTGCCGGCGCCCAATCCCTATCGCCGGCCGGAAGGCATGACGCTCGAGCAGTTCTGCGACGAGAAGGTCGCCGATCTCGAGAAGAAGATCCTGGAATTGGGGCCGGAGAACGTCGCCTGCTTCATCGCCGAGCCGCTGCTCGCTTCCGGCGGCGTGATCGTCCCGCCGCCCGGCTATCAGAAGCGGACCTGGGAGATCTGCCGCAAGTACGACGTGCTCTACATCTCCGACGAGGTGGTGACGGGCTTCGGTCGCTTGGGCCATGTCTTCGCCTCGAAGCCGGTGTTCGACATCGAGCCCGACGTCATCACCTGTGCGAAGGGCCTGACCTCCGGCTACGTGCCGCTTGGCGCCATGCTGGTCTCCGATCGGCTGTTCGACGAATTGACCGAGAGCGCGGGCAAGGGCCAGTTCTTCGCCAACGGCTATACCTACTCGGCGCATCCCGTTGCCTGCGCCGCCGGCATGGCCAATCTCGACATCATTGAGCGCGAGGACATCTGCGGCCGGGTGCGGGAGAACGGACCCTATTTCCAGAAGCGCATGGCCGAGCTCCTGGAGCTCGACATCGTCGGCGATGTCCGCGGCAGCCATTTCATGGTCTGCGTCGAAACCACGGCGGACAAGAAGCAGAAGCTGGCCCCGCCGGTGCAATGGGACGTCGCCTGGCGCATCTTCGAGAAGTGCCGCCCGAAAGGGCTGATGGTGCGCCCCTTGAGCCACCTGATCATCCTCTCGCCGCCACTGGTCATCACCCGCGCCCAGATCGACGAGACGGTCGAGGTGCTGAAACAGGGCATCAAGGAAGTCTTCGACGACTTGACTCGCGAGGGATTCCGTCCGAAGGCTTGAACCATTCGCAACGTGGAGAAGAAATTATGAGCATCGAGAACCCGATCGCCCCCGGCCAGGCTTATGTGCCGCTCAAGCTCGCCGGCCGGCCGCTGGCCATGAAGGCCATCGTGCTGGTGCTCGGCATCGCTTTCCTGACCGCCTCCTCCTGGGTCCAGGTGCCGATGTGGCCGGTGCCGATGACGATGCAGACCTTCGCCGTGCTGATGGTCGGCGCGCTCTGCGGCTGGCGCCTTGGCACCGCGACGGTGGTTGCTTGGCTCGCCCTGGCGGTGCAATTCCCACTCCTCTCCGAGTTCAAGACCCTGCCGATGGTCGCGACGACATCCGGCTATCTCGCCGCTTTCGTGGTGATGGCCGCCTTCGTCGGATACATGGCCGAGCGTGGCTTCACCGCCCGCCCGATCCCGGCCTTCCTGGTGCTGCTGGTCGCCGAGGTCATCTGCTTCGCCCTGGGTGTCGCCTATCTCGGCGCGGTGATCGGTTATGATAAAGCCGTCCAGTTCGGCCTAATGCCGTTCATCCTCGGCGATCTGCTGAAGACCGTGCTGGCGGTGGCGCTGTTGACCGCGTTCCGGCGGACGTTGCCAGCTCGATAGGCTGGGAGCGGGCGGGGGCTTACCCTTACGCCCCTGCCCGTTTTTCGCTGAAGAAAGCCTGTCAACCCACTCACTATTCAGAATAAACTCGCCATACCCTGTCAAAGTGGCACCCCTCATTCTGTAGGGGTCCTGTCGGGGTTGGCGATCTTCCATGGACAGATTGTACCGCATTTGTTCTCGATGCTCAATCGAGAGCATTGAGCCCGCCGGCGCTATTTCAGCCAGACTTCCGTGCTGGCGCTGCGTCCCAAGCCATCGATCACCGTGACCCGAGCGGCACCCTTCCCGTCCGGTGCCCATTCCGCCTGACGCCGGAACGGCGCGGACTCGATCGGCTTCCCGTTCACCAGCCAGCGCAGCGGCAGCGCGCCGCCCCGCGCCGTCAGCACCAGGCTGGCGCTCGCAAGATCGAGCGTCGCGCCATCGACCGGACTCTGGATTGCCGGTCCCGCGAGCGTCTGTGGCGAAGCCCCGCTCTCCAATCCCGGCTGCGGATCGAAGCGGCGCAGGTTGACGGGCAGGTCATTGGTGCTCCCGATGATGGCACCTTCCGGCGGCACCGGCGCGGCGCTCTCACCATGCGGCAGCTGGTCGAAGATCTGGAACAGGACCGGCGCCGCGGCCTCGCGGCCCATGCGCCCGGCCGAGAAGGCGCCGTCCGGCCGCCCGACCCAGACGCCGACGGTGTAGCGCGCGTTGTAGCCGATCGCCCAGGCATCGCGGAATCCGTAGGACGTGCCTGTCTTATAGGCGACCGTGCTCGCGTTCCGCCGGTTGGTGGCGGCGAGCCAGCGCGCCGGCGGCGGCGTCTCGTCGAGGATCTTGGTCACGTACCACGCGGCGAGCGGCGAGATCAGTATATGCCCCTCGCCCACCTTCTCGTCCGCGCGATAGAGCAGCGGCCGCGCAATGCCGCCCTCGGCAAGCGCGGCATAGAGCGTCACCATCCGCTCCAGGCTGGTGCCGACGCCGCCGAGTGCGATCGGCAGGCCCGGCTGCGCATGCTTGTCCGGCAGGATCAACGGCGCGCCGGCATCACTGAGCCGCTGCGCAAAACGCGCCGGACCGACGCGATCCAAGAGCGCCACCGCCGGCAGGTTGAGCGAGAGCTGCAATGCCTCTCTTGCGGTCACCTCGCCGCGATAGAGATGGTCGAAGTTCTGCGGCGCGTAATCGCCGAAGCGCATCGGCACATCCTTCACCACGGTCTCGGGATGCACGATCAGATCCTCGAAGGCCATGCCGTAGATGAACGGCTTCAGCGCCGAGCCCGGCGAGCGCACGGCATCGACCATGTCGTTCTGCCCGAACCGCCGGTCGTCAAAGAAATCCGCCGAGCCGAGATAAGCGACGACGCGCCGCTCGGCGTTGTCCACAACCAGCGCCGCGACACCGGCCCCCGGCTCCAAGCCCGCCTGCACCCGCGCCGCCATCACCTCGATCCGCCGCTGCAGATCGGCATCGATATTGGTCTTCACCATGAGATCGCCCGGCGATTGCAGCCGGAGGCGCAAGGCGAGATGCGGCGCCTCGTTCAGCGCCGGCAGCCGCGTGCTCGGCGCAGGCTCGGCCAATGCGATGCGATAGGTGGCTTCATCGATGACACCGGCACCCTGCATCCGCGCCAAGACCTTGTCCCGCGCCGCCTTGGCCGCGGCTGGGAAGCGATCCGGCCTGAGTGTTTCCGGCGATTGCGGCAAGGCCACCAGCAAGGCCGCTTGCGCCTCGGTCAGATGCGCCGGCTCCTTGCCGAAATAAGCGAGGCTCGCCGCCCGCACGCCTTCGAGATTGCCGCCATAGGGCGCGAGGGTCAGGTAGATGCCGAGAATAGCATCTTTGCCGACCCGCGCTTCAAGCTGCACCGCGCGCCCCATCTCGATCAGCTTCGAGGCGATGACCCGCGGCCGCGGCTCCAGCAGGCGCGCGGTCTGCATGGTCAGGGTCGAAGCGCCGGAGACGATCTCCCCCGCCGCCATCGCCTGCCCCGCGGCGCGCATCACCGCGATCGGATCGACGCCGGGATGGTAATAGAAGCGCTGGTCCTCATAGGCGATCAAGAAGCGGAGATACTTCGGATCCACCTCCTCCGGCTTCACCGGAAAGCGCCAGGCGCCACCCGCGGCCGAGAAGGCGCGCAGGATCTGCCCGTCCTGCGCCAGCACCATCACCGAATGCGACTGCAGCCGCGCGAGATCGGGCGGATAGATCCGATCCAGCATGATCCCGCTGCCGAGCGCCGCAACGAGCAGCGCTCCCGCCGCAAAGGCGATGCGGCGGAGCTGTCTCATCGATACGCCGCCACGCTCGCCGCGCCAATCGCCCCGCGGGCGCGGAGCTCCGGCTTGTACATATCCTCGAGCTCGACCGCCGGAGCCTTGTACTGGCCCGGCGTCACGGCGCGCAGGATATAGGCGAAGGTGAAGCTGTTCTGGTCCGGCCGCGTGTCGAAGGCCGCGATGTAGCGGTCGTCGCGGAACTCGCTGTAATTGCCCTCCGTGAGCTCCGGCAGCCAGGCGAGGTCGCCGGTCCGCCGCGTGTTGGTCAGCCGCTCGTTCTCGATCTCCAGGCCGGCCGGCAGCAGGTCGATCACCATCGCCCGGTGGTTGGTCTGATCGTTGAACTGACCGGTAATGACCGCGACGACGATGTCGTTCTGCTTCAGCTTGGTGAGATCGGCCGGCTTGCCGTCGAGGGTGAAGAACTGCCGGTCGACCTCGGCGCCATGCGACGCGGTCGGTTGGGCTTCGGTCGGCACGCCGCTCGCCGTGGCGCGGAGATAGACCACCTGGTCGCCCTGGTTGGTGACCGTGACGTCCTGGTCGAGATCATTGAGCCCCGCCTTCACCAGATAGGGCTTAGTCTGATCGGCGGCTTGGCCGTTGCTGAGCGCGAGCTTCAGCTTCGCCTGATCATTGGCGGTGGCATGGGCAGCGCGCAGGATCCAGGCCTGCTCCTGGGTGCTCAAGTAGCTCCGGGCCGACATCTCGCCCGCCACTTTGTCGAGCAGCACAGCGAGATCTGCGCCGGGCGCTTTGGCTTCGACCATCAACGCGACGATCGCCGCGCTGTCGCGCAGACCCGATCCGTACCATTCGGAGCTGTAGTCCCAATAGCCGCGCAGCGCCCGCTCGGCATCGGTCTTGGCTTTTGCAAACGCCTTGCCGGCCCGCTCCATGTCGCCGGTCATCGCCAGAGCCGCACCGATCTGCGCCGCAGCGATCGGGGTCGGCAGGCGGTTGAGATAGGTGTCGTTGAAATACCGCAGATCGCTCAAGTTGGTCGCCTTGGCCTTGGCCAGCACGTAGAGCGCATAGGCGCGAGCGTTCAGCGTCTCCGGGTCCTCCTGGTTATAGCCGCTCATGATGAGCTGGAGGCCCTTGATGCCGTTACGATAGCCGATCTCCGAGACCTGATAGCCGTTGCCCCTGGCTTCGGTCAGGAAATCCATCGCATAGGCCGAGAGCCAGCGGTCCGGCGTATCGGACGCGCTCCAGAGACCGAACTGTCCGTTGCTGCCCTCGTGCTCTAGCGCGCGGTTGACCGCGTCCTGGATCCGCTCCTTGTCACCCGCGACCGTCGCATCGTCGATGCCCCAGGTCGCCGCCAGTTCCTTCACGTAGAGCATCGGGAAGGCGACGCTGGTGGTCTGCTCCAGGCAGCCATAGGGATAATGCGAGAGGTCGGCGAGCACCCGCGGCACGTCGAGGTTGGGCCGCGCGCTCATGCTGGCCTGCAACGCCGCCGTCTCCGGCAGAAACTGGGTCAGCGCGGATTTCGAGAGCGTGAAGCTCTCCCCCGGCCGCAGGACCCGCGAGAGGGTCTGCGACATCGGCGTCTGCGCCGGCCGCACCGGCACGTTGATGTCGTGAGAAACGCTGAAGTTGTTCGGTCCGGTGACCGTCATGGTCACCTTGCCGGTGCCGAGCTTCTTGCCCAGCAGCGGGATCGCCTTGTTCACGGTGTCGCCGACCTTCAGCTCGGCATCGAACACCGAGCCGTCGCCGAACTGCACCGCATCCGACGCATTGAGGACGACGTGATAGGGACCGGCCGCCGCATCGAGGTTCTGGATCGAGAGCGAGAAGACGCTCTGGTCACCCGGGGCCAGGAAGCGCGGCGTCGAGCTCAGCACCACGACGGGATCGCGCACCACCAGCCCCGCTTCCGCCGCGCCGACATTGGCACCGTCCCAGGCGACCGCCATCAGCCGCAGGCGGCCGTTATAGTCGGGGATGTCGAACTTGACGGTGGCCTTGCCGGCATCGTCGAGCTTCACCAGGCCGGAGAACAGCGCGACCAGCTTGAGCTCCGGCGGCGCGCCGCGATTGCCGAGCGCATCGTCGTCGCCGCCCTCGCGGATGTCGCCGCGCTTGCCTTCCTTGCCGTCGATCAGCTGGCCGTAGAGATCGCGGATCTCGATGCCGAGCCGGCGCTTGCCGAAGTAATGGCCGAGCGGGTCCGGCGACTTGAAGTCGGTGAGCTGCAGGATGCCCTCATCGACCGCCGCGACGGTGAGATAGGCAGCGCCGCCCGAGAGATTCGTGATACTGACCGGGATGCTCACGCTTTGGCGCGGGAGCACCTTCTCCGGCACGGTCATTGCGACCTGCAGCTGCCGGGGCTTCGGATCGATCGCGAGCCAGGCGGTGCCGATGGCGCGGCCGGGGCCATGCTGATCGGCATTTCCGGGGCGGAAAGCGTTCACCAATACATAGGCGCCGGCACCCCAGGCGCCATCGACCTTCACATTGATGCTGCTGCCGGTCGCCGGCACGTCGACCAGCCGCGTCTCCAGCACGCGGTCGGTCGCGATCGTCACCAGCGCCTGGCCGGTGAACGGCGCCTCCAGTCGCACCTCGGCCGTATCGCCGACCTGATAGAGCGGCTTGTCGGCCACGACCTGCATGCGGTCCGGCGTCGTCGCGGTGCCGGGCTTGGCCCACCAGCCGGCATAGAAGCGCACCGAGCTTGCCGTACCGCTCGCCGCATCATAGACCTCGAGCCGGTAGTGGCCCCAATCGGTGTTGACCGTGAGCTTGGCCGGCGCCGCCGCAGTGGCATTCAGATTGCCGTTGGCAACGCCCTTGTCGCGCACGACGACATCATAGTCCCAGGCATTGTTTGCGAAGAACCACTGGTAATCCCAGTCCTCCTGGACGAAGCGATAGGCGAGACCGGCGTGGTCGATCGGCTTGCCTTCGGCATCGACCGCGAGGACCTCGAAATCGACCGCGGCGCCCGAGGGTGCCTCGTCGCCGTCGAACACCGGCTTGATGCCGATGCTGAACGGCCGATTGCGGATTGCGATCTTCTGCGACTTGATCACCGGCCGTCCGCCGAACTCATAGACCTCGACCCGGAGCGTCGCCGCCAGCGGTTGCGCCGTGTCCGGCAGATCGCCGAGCGACAGCCGCAACGACGCCGCACCTTGTGCATCGGTCTTGCTGTCATCGAGAGGATTGCGCGTCGGCTCGACATCCTCATCGGCGAGGCCGAAGCGGTAGCCTTTGAGATCGGGGAAGGGATCGTCGTCTCTCGCGATGGTGAGATCAGCCTTCACCGGCAGGTCGGCCGCCGGCGCGCCGTAGAGAAACTTCGCCTTCACATCGACCGTGGCTTCGGTATCCGGTGCCAAGGCCGCGACGGAGGGCTTCACCTCGGTCTCGATCCGAGCCGGGACAACGTCCTCGACCAGGAAGTTCATATCGGCGATCGGGCTGCCTTGGGGGTCGACGTAAGCCTCGACTGTCCAGGTTCCGGTGCGCGCGCTGTCCGCGATCGGCAAATCGATCTGATAGCCGCCGCCTTCATCTTTGAGATTGTCGAAGCGCACGCTCTCGATCCCGTCGGGGCGCAGCAGCTTCAAGATGAGCGGAATGCCGGTGATCGCCTTGGCACCCTGATCGCGCAGCAGGCCGCTGAGATGCACGGTCTCGCCCGGGCGGTAGACGCCGCGGTCGCTGTAGAAGAAGAGATCGGTGTCGCCCGGCATCGAACGACCACCGACGCCGCGGTCGGAAAGATCGAAGGCGCCGCGCGTCAAGTCGAGGAAGCTGAAATCGCCGTCCTTGCGGAAGGCCATCACCGCGGTCGCGGTCCGACCGCCCGCGCCGCGCAGCAGGCCGGGATCGAATTTCGCCAGACCCGAACGGTCGCTGGTCGTGGTCGCCAGAATCTCGTTGTTGCGGGCGACCAGCCGGAGCTCGACCCGGTTCAACGGCGTGCCGCTCTCGAGCGAATGCACCGAGACGGTGAGGCCATCGCTGCCGGAGAAGGTGGTGAGGCCGAGATCGGAGACGACCAGCCACTGCGTCGCGGAATAGTTCCAGCGGAAATCCTCGGCGACGCCGCCTTCCTCACCGGGCTTGTACGGCGAGGCCATCAGCACATAGATACCGGGCTCGGTCTGCTTCACCACGTCCTGGATCGGGAATGCAGTGACCACGCGCTTGTTGCGCTGGTTCTCGACCTTCATCGAGCCTTTCCAAATCAGCTCGCCCGAGCGCTCGGCGACCTCCTCGGCGTTGTAGCCGGAGAGCTGGACCAGGAACCGCTGGTCGACGATCTGATTGATCAGGTTGCGATCGTTGATCCGCAGCAGGCGCAACGCGACTTCATCGGTGTTGACGGTGATGACGGGCACGCCGGTGCTGCCGACCTTCGGCAGGACATAGGCGCTCTCGCGGAAGCCGATGCTGGGCTCGCGATCGCCCACGGTGAAGTGGAGGTCCTCGCCCTGCGCCAAGGTTTCGCCTTCGGCCGAAGGCAGGCCCGGCAGCAGCTTCACCCGGTAATCGGTGCCGAAGGCGAGGCCGGAGATGCAGAGCGTCACACCGCCATCGGACAGCGCAAAACTGGCATCCACCTGGGGTTCGACCTTCACGTAATCCTGATAGTGGATGCGCTCGGGCTCCTGCAGTACGCCCTTGAACTCGATGCAGGCGCGCGGCGTCTCGCCGGCCATTTCGAGCCGGCTGTTCACCGGATGAAAGGCCTGCGAATCGCGAAGCTGCTCCAGGCGCGTGTTAGCATCGGAGTCCCAGGAGTCGCGCAGGCCTTGGGTATAGGCGACAATGGCGAGCTCCACGCGGTTCGCCTTCTCGAGCAACTGCCCGACCCGGATCAGCGCCTTACCCCGCTGCTCGCCATAGGCGGATTGCGCACCAAGGAACGCGGCACTGGCGGCATCTTCCAGAGCGCCGGCCTTCTCCTCCAGCTCCGAGAGCTTCCACCAGCCGGCGGCGCTCTCACGCCCCAAGCCAATCGCCTGCTTCAGCTTGCCGGCCGCTTCGGCAAAGCGTCCCGCCTGCTCTGCTTCGCTGGATTGTGCCGCGCTGCTGTCGATCAACTGCGGGTCGAGTCCGACAGCCGCATTGACGATGCGGTCGCGATAGGCTTGGGCGTTCTTTTCAATGTCCGAGAGGTCGGCGGCCGAGGCCGCCCCGCCAAGGGTCATCGAGCCGAACATCAGAACGATGGCAGCGAGCAGGACGCGCTGAAGGCATTTCATGGAAGTCGGATCCCGGGTGTTGATGTGCTGAGACGGCAATCGGTCGAGTCATTGTCGCGGCAGCTGGTCTTCAGGTTCGCTGAAGACCGAGGCAATTCTTTGGCGGCAATTCTAGCGCGGAGAATTATAGGGCCGTTCGATGGCGATGGCCCCCAAATCCACGGGTCTTGTGAATTGGCGCACAAACCCCAAATTCTGATCCCAGCTGCTGGCCTTCAGTCCCTTGGCGCTGTAGGACTGCTCTGATAGGTTCCCGCGCCGTTCCATCCAGAGTCCTTAAGAAATGAGCGAGTCGCCTAGACGTCACCTGCAGGTGGTTAATACCACCGAGGAACCGGCCCCAGACGCTCCCCAAGTCTGGCTGCTGCTGGGCGAGCGCCAGGGCGACAACGCGCAGGTATTGGCGCTCGGCCGGACGCTGGCCCTGGACCTCGGCTGGGCCTGCACGGTGAAGCAGATCCGCTTCGATGCGAATTGCGAGGTGCCGTTTCACCAGCGCGGCGCCAGCCTGGTCGGCGTCGATGTCGGCCAGAGCGATGTCCTGACCGCGCCCTGGCCTGACGTGATCGTCGCCATCGGCCGGCGCCTGGCCCCGGTCTCGCGCTGGCTGAAGGAGCAGACCGGCGGAAAGCTGCTCAACGTGCACCTCGGACGGCCGCGCATCGCCTATCATCATTTCGACCTGATCGTGACCACGCCGCAATACGGGCTGCCGCCGGCGGAGAACGTCACCACACTCACCCTGCCCATCATCATGCATGACGATGCGGCACTGGATCAGGTCGCCAGGGAATGGGAGCCGAAGCTCCGCCATCTGCCGCGGCCCTGGACCGCGGTCTTCGTCGGTGGCCCGACGTCGCAGCTCCGTTTCGACCGCGAGGTCGGCGGCGACTTCCTGGCCCGCGCCAAAGCCCATGTCGCTGCCGCCAAGGGCTCGCTGCTGGTCACCACCAGCCCCCGCACCACGATGGATGTGACCGATCTCTTCGAGAACGAGATCGGCCGCGCGCATTTCCTGCACCGCTGGTCGCGACACACGCCCAATCCCTACCAGGCTTTCCTTCGGCTGGCGGACGACTTCATCGTCACCAACGACAGCGCTTCGATGATCGCCGAGGCGGTCGATATGATGAAGCCGCTCTATATCTTCCAGGTGCCGCGCCGCGAAAAGCGCCGCAACATGGGACTGTTCCAGGCTATCCGCTGGTATTTCCGCAGTCGTCGTAACGAGCGTCGGATCGCCGGCGTCACCCCCGATCTGGCGGATCGTCTCTATGATCTCATGACCCGCTTCGGCCATGCCCGGCCGCGGCGCAGTGTTGATGCCTTCGAGCGCCGCCTTTACCAAGCAGGTCTCGCTCGTCCGCTGGGCCGGGTCGAAGACATGGTGCGCGAGCGGGTCTGGAGCCCGCGTCGCGTTCCGAAGGAGGAACGCGACATGGTGGTGGCCAAGATCCGCGATCATTTCGCCGCGAAGCGCGCCGCCCAGCAGAGCTGACTTATGATCGTTTGGATCGACGCGGTCACCACGGATTCCGCACCTCACATTTTCGGCCTGTCTCTGCTTGAACGGCATCTGCACGGCCTGCGCGCGCTGAAGCCCGCGCCGTCGCACGTCATCGTTGATCTCGCCGCCGGCGCCGCTGAACCTAAGCTCGGCGACAAGCGGCTCTATCGCCTGCCACTGGAATGGCGGCGCAGCGGCGAGCCCTATGCCGCGCGCCTCGGCGAGATCCTCGCCGATTGCGGCCGGGAGTCCCTGCTCGTGCTCGACGCGGCGACTTTGTCGGATCCCCGCCTTCCGGCCGCCCTTGCGCCACGCGTGACTTCGACCGTCGTTCTGAGCCGCGAGGCGCAAGACCGCTCGGTGGTCCTCTTCGTCGCTGGCGATGCTGCGCCGGTCACCGCCGCGCTTGCCGCGAACCCGGCGAACACGGCGGCGCTCGGCAAGCGCCTGGTGGAAGCCGGCAGCGTTCCCGCCTTCAAGGACGAAGAGTTCAACGGCTTTGTGCGTCGGCTGCGCCGCACCCTGCCCTATTATCTCTTCACAGTGGACAGCGCCGAGCGCGCCGCCAGGCTGGAACGATTTCTGTTCTGGTCGAACTACAAGGGTTCGACCGACGTCTTCACCCGCTATGTATATCCGCCGCTGGTCTGGCTTATGGTCGGGCCCCTGGCGCGCTGGCGCGTCCATCCGAACTGGGTAACGTCGGTCGGCATCGTCCTGGCCCTCGGCGCCATACCGCTCTGGGTGAACGGCTGGTTCATCACCGGGTTCGTCATGGCCTATGGCATGAGCGTCCTGGATTCGGTGGATGGCAAGCTCGCGCGCCTGACCTTCACCGACAGCGTCAGCGGCAACTATCTGGACCACGGCCTCGACATGGTCCATCCGCCGCTCTGGTATCTCTCCTGGGCCTACGGGCTCGGGATCGCCACCGAAGGCTGGAGCTCAGCGCTCGGGCAAGGCGCCATCGCCATCTTCGCGCTCTACGTGATTGATCGGCTGGTGCTGAAGATCTATCCCTACGTCTTCAAGCGCGCCTTCCACACCCATTCGCGCATGGATGGCGTGGTGCGGAGCTTCATCGCGCGGCGCAATATCAGCCTGCCGCTCTTCACCGTCGGCTATCTGCTCGGGCTGGGCCGCGAAGCGTTCTTCCTGATCGTCGCCTGGCAGGCAGCGACCACGCTCTATCACGCCGGCCGCACCTTCTGGATCCTCTGTATCGAGAAGGCGCAGATGAAGAACCACGCGCCGGTCGAGGTCGCGGCGAAGAAGGTGAAGCTGGATTAGTACCGCTCGTCCTGTGCCGCGGCTTTCACGTCGCTGCCGTACCAGAGCCTCTGCCAGGCATTGAGCTGTTTCGGCTCGAACGCCTTGATCGGCAATTCCGCGATGAAGTTGATGTAGCGCCGCGGCACGTTGGTGATGCCGCGCGGGCTCACCCCATGCACCGCCTGTTCCGAGTTGAGGAAGCAGGCATAGGAATTGGCCTCGTACTTCACGATCTTTACCATCTCGACATCGCGGCTGAGGCTGCGATGCTTGATGAAGCGCGGCTCGCGACGCCAGCGGTAGATCTCGAAGTCGCCACCCGGCGTGTTGTCTCCGGCTTCGCGAAAATAGAACAGCGCGCTGAAGATCTTGTCGCAGAGATCGACATGTGCGGTCTTCACGCTGCTGACCTCGGTCACCGGCGTGTTCATCACGAACTGGCAGTCGAGATGAATGTCGGCCTCGCCGGCGAAGCCGCGCGGCACCACGCGCCAATCTTCATAGCGCCGCCCGACCCGCTCCTCCAGGTTCGGGAAGGCGCGGCGGAACCGGTCACCGAACAGGCGAACGACGTTGCGCCAATAGTCGCCGGAGGTGTGATACTCGAAGAACTCGTGCCAGAGCGGCGAGATTCGGCGGTCGTTCAGAACCTGCTTCACCGTCATCCGGACGGCTTGATTGCTCCCGGCCGCGCGGCCGTTGAGGATCATATCGAGCTTCGGGAAGTCGGCTTCCAGTGCGGCATAGACCTCCGCCGGAACCACATTCGCGGTCGCGTAATGCGCGTAAGGCGCATCGAGAACGTCACCGGGTTGGAGATTCGACAGCAGGCGCGGCGCCGACACATGGTCTGCTGAGGCGTTCGCTGCTGTGCTCGCTGCTGCCGCTGACATTCTCGTCACCTTATTTCTTCAAGCCGCGCGGCGCTGGACCAGTTCCAAGGCGTCGTGACGAACATGATTGGCTGCCATCTCGCGCTTCACCAGATCGACGTCGATGATGCCCTTCTCCAGGCATTCGCCGAGCAACGTGAAGAACAGTTGTTCCTGCTTCGGATCCGGATGGCGCAGATAGACGTCGGGCTTCGTCTCCTTCACCAGACGCTTCACCGCCTTCACGATGTTGGCCGGGAACGGCTTCGCCTTCTTCGGCTTCAGGCGCACGGTGAAGTCCACCGGGAGGCCGGCCTTCCACGGCTGGGTGCGCCGATAGGTGTTGTGCAGGATCTTGGTCGCCGGCGTCAGGTTATCGAAGTCGTTCCATTCCGGCTCAAAGAACCCGACCGTGTCCTCCGGCTCGTATTCAAGCTTGATCCACTTCATGTAGTCCTTCTTGAACGTGAATAGTTCATGGAAGGTCTTTTCGGCATCCCAATGGGTCAGCTTGGCGTTGTCGAGCAGCATCACGCTGGAGGCGCGGTAGCCCTCGAGATCCTTGAAGGGCGGGCGCCAGCGGCACATCAGCGCCTTACCCTGCATGTCGCGGGTCAGCAGTTCCCAGACATCGCCGACCGCGAAGCAATCCGGATCGATCAGGACCGCGCGGCCCTGATAGTTCATGGACTTCGGCGGCGTGAAGCGCAGCGGCGTGAAGGATTGCAGATCGTCCTTCTCCCAGACCCGATGCTCGGCGCCGCGCAGGAATTTCTCCCCGATATGGCTCTGCAGCCATGGATAGTCCCGGGAATGCATGATCTCGACGCCGAACTTATCGGCATGGCGGCTGTTCCGCTTGAGCGCGTAAGCTGCGATCAACGCTCCGAGATACTGCTCGTCGTTGGTCTGGATAAAGACTTTGTATTCCACCCCAACCGTCCTTTCTCCGACGGACACTCAAGGCAGGCATCGGCCCCGTCGAGGAGCATGATAGGTTCGTGGCGCGGGAAGCGCAATCCAACCCACGGAAAACGCGCGGTTTTGTCGCAAAACCGCCCCGAAGGCCGGTAGCCCGTCCAGGTTGACAAGCGGACGCCCGGTGTTAAGTAAGCCTGCCCGCCAAACCGGCATGTCCCGAAAGGTCCGGCGACGATTCGCCGCCAAATGACTGAAGACGAAGTCCTTCGCGCCTCGGCCCTCGCCAACGCCTTCCGGGTGCTCAGGAAGCATGGTCTTTGGCGGCAGATTCCGCTCAGCCTCGCTCTGGTGACAGCGGGCTTCATCGAGGGCCTCGGCATCACGACGCTCCTGCCGATCCTTAAGGTCATCGACAATCCCGATCCCGGCAAGCTCGGAAAGCCGGAACAAGTCGTCTTCTCGGTGCTGGATTTCCTGCACCTGCCGCATACGCTTGGCGCGCTGGTGATCGTCTTTTCAATCTGCATGCTGGTCCGCGCCGCGATCTCGCAGCAGACCTCGCGTGTCATCGGGCGAATGGTCGCCGAAATCGCCAGCGAGCTCCGCAACGAGGTGCTGGACCGATTGCTCCAGGCGCGCTGGTCCTACTTCACGGTCAACCCGATCGGCCGGTTCACCTCTGCCGTCACGATCGAGGCGATCTGGAGCGCCTATGTCTACCGCACCTCGCTGACCGTGCTCGCCGCCCTGATCCGCGCCTTCATCTATTGCGCGATCGGCCTGCTGATCGACTGGCGGGCGGCGATCATCGCCATGGTACTCGGCCTCAGCCTGGGGCTGCTCAACCGCTATTTCACCCGCGCCGGGCGGCGGGCCGGACGAAACCAGCAGCTCGCCCTGCGCGGTCTCCTCAGCGATTTCGGCGATGTGATCACCGGGTTCAAGCCGTTGAAGGCAATGTCGCGCCACGAAACGCTGATCAAGAGCCTGACCAAGGAAACCAAACTGATCCGGCGCAGCATGTACGAGCTGGTGTTCTTTCAGCAGATCGCCAACGCCGTGCCGGACCTGCTGATCAACCTGTTCATGGTGGCTGCGGCCTGGATCTGCTTCCGCATCCTCGGCCTCGATCTCAACGCCATGCTGGTTTCCGGCATCATCGTGATCCGCCTGATGTCCAATGTCTCGACCGTGCAGCGGTCCATCCAGGAGAACGCCGCCTCGGAGAGCTTCTACTGGTCGCTGCAGGCCACCATCAACGAGGCGCGCGAGGCATCGGAAACGTTCTCCGGGCACACGCCCCCGACGCTCAACGATGCCTGCCGCTTCGACCGAGTCACCTTCTCCTACGGCGTGAAGCCGGTGCTGAAGGACGTATCGCTGGAAATCCCGGCCGGGCGCATCACGACGCTGATCGGCGAATCCGGATCGGGCAAGACCACGATCGCCGATCTCCTGCTGGGCTTGTTCCTGGTGGATTCCGGAAAGATCACGCTCGACGGCGTGCCGCTCAACGAGATCGATCTGCTGCGCTGGCGCAGCATGGTGGGCTATGTGCCGCAGGAAGTGCTGCTGTTCAACAGCACGGTGTTCGACAATGTGGCGCTCGGCGACCCGGCGATCACCGAAGCCGATGTGAAGGCCGCGCTGGAAGATGCCGGCTGCATGGGATTCATCAACGAACTGCCGGAAGGATTGCACGCGCCGGTCGGCGAGCGCGGCGCGATGCTGTCCGGCGGCCAGCGGCAGCGCATCGCGCTCGCCCGCGCGCTGGTTCATCGCCCCGCCCTGCTGATCCTCGACGAGGCGACCAGCGCACTCGACCCCGAGACCGAGGCCGAGATCTGCCAGACGGTGCGGCGCCAGGCCGGCAAGCTGACCGTCCTGGCGATCACCCACCAACCGGCCTGGGTCACGATCGCCGATCGGGTCTATCGCGTCGTCGAAGGATCGGTCGAAACCAGCGACAGCGCCGGTGCGCCTAGCCTGGCCTACGCGAAACTGTAGGATCAGCCTCCTTCACGACGCCCGCGCGCATCTCGTAGACGCGATCCGCGGCATCGACCCAGATCGGCTGATGGGTGATGGCGAGAATGGTCTTCTCGCCGATCAGCTTGCGGATCCCGTTCGCGATCTCGACCGCGGTCTCGCGATCGAGCGCACTGGTCGCTTCATCCAGGATCAAGAACTGCGGGTCGTTGCACAGCGCGCGCGCGATCGACAGCCGCTGACGCTGGCCGCCGGACAGCAGACTGCCGCGCACGCCGATCACATAATCGATGTCGCCTGGCAAGGCCTGGACGAAGTCCCAGGCGTCGGCGGCCTTCAACGCGGCGATCACGCTGTCGCGGCTGATCGACTCGTCACTCAGCGTCACGTTGTTGGCGATCGTGTCGTTGAACAGCACGGTCTCTTGGGGGATATAGCCGAGCTGGCGCCGCCAGGCGACGGTGTCGATTTCTTCGAGATCGGTGTCGCCGATCAGTACCTTGCCCTTGTCGGGACGGTTCAATCCGACCAGCACATCGGCGATCGTGGTCTTTCCCGAACCGGATGCGCCGATCACCGTGGTGACGGCATGCGGGGGCACCTCGAGATTAACGTCATTGAGGATCGCCTTTTCACCATAACCGAAAGTCACGTCGCGCAAACGGATGCCCTGATCCATGCGCGGCTCGCGGCCGCCATGCATCGGCTCCGCCTCGGCCTCGGTCTCCTCGATCAGCCGGATCACCGACCAGAACGCCGAGCTTTCGACCATCATCCGCTGCATGGCGCCGCGCACGTCGCCGATCGCCTGGGACAGCAAGTACAGCACCATGATCGAGCCCAGGATCTGCTCGATCGACATGCCGAACACGACATGCTGGGCGTAGATGCCCCCCATCAGGAACAAGATGAAGATCGGCTCCTGAATGGCGCGGACCATGGACTCGCTGTAGGTCTCGGCGGCGAGCGCTTCGCGCAAAGCATCGATGTTGCGCCGGAAGGACTGGGCGATGAAGCCGTGGCGGTTCATCGCCTTCAGCGCCTTGATATTGGTCAGCGCATCGGTGATGCCCTTGTTGAGCGCCAGGGTCTGCTTGGTTTTTCCGCGCCCGGCGTTGCGCGCCATCTTCATGAAACGGCTGACGGTCAGCCAGAGCAGCGCGACGACGGCGATTCCCGCCAGGAAGAACTGCCAGGACACCCAGAACGCCATGCAGAGATAGACCAGCGCCTTCGCCGACTGTGCGATCACCTGGCCGGAGACGCGGTAGGCCTGCGAACCGCGGGTGCCGTCGGCGCCGATTGCAGATGTGAAGCGCGCGTTGGGCTGGGTGGTGAAATACGACCAACGGGCGCGCACCGCCGCATTGATCAGCCGCAGGCGCAATTCGGTCGCGACCTGGGCCACCGAACGGCCGATGAAGATCGTCGCAGTGGCCGCAAGCACGAAGTGCAGCACCGAGACCACGACGATGACGCCGAGCAGCACCTCGAAGCTCAGCGGCAAGCCGAGCCAAGTCAAGGCAGCGACGATGGCGTTGCCCATGGAATGCGTGGTCTCGCCGGTGCCGCCGGAGACCTGCCCCACCAGCGGCCAGAGGCTGGCGACGCCGACGCCATCGACCGCGCCGGTCAGCAGCATGAGGCCGACGACCAGCATCTCGCGCTTCCAGCTATTGAAGAAGAAGATGCGGAACGCGTTCTTCATGCCGCCGCCGCGCTGCTGACCGCACCGAGGATCGCCTCGGTCACCGGGAGGTTCGGCGCCTGCCGACGCGCGGCTTCGGCGAAGCGCCGGTCGATCTTGGTCACCCGGCCGGTCACCTGCTTCAACCCCAGGATATGCGCCGCGGCCAAGCGGTGGGTGCCGCGCCGGACCAGCACGAAATCGCCTTCGGCACCGATCCCGAAGCACATGTGATCGTCGCCGTCATAGCGATAGCCGTGGTCGCGCATGCTTTCGAACATCGTCAAATAGCCACGATAATAGGCTTCGATTCCGGCTTCGTCGGTGATGACGCTGCCACGTACCAGCGGCGGCCGCCCGGCGGCGAGGCAGGCAAGGAGCCACTGCCCCAGCCGAGTCGCCCGCCAGTCGGCACCATATCGTGCGATATCCTCCATGTCGCGGTGGGTGTAAAGCGCGGCCACCGGCGTCGCCGGCAGGGTATCGAGCCCGTCCACCAGAAACCGGCCGCGCAGGCTGGTCGCCGAATCGCCCTCGATCTTTCGGGTCACGCGTGCGGGATCGACGGCGATCTTCAGCCGTTCGCCGAACAGCCGGATGGCGCCGACCGAGTTCCAGGCGGGATTGCCGAGGCCCGGCCACAGCCTTAACGAAACCGGCGCCGCACGGCGCCGGAAGTCTTCGACCAGATCGCTCATCGCGCGATCAGTAGCCCCAAAGGTGCTGCAGGCCCACGGCGCCCTGCGGCGACACGCCGATCACATGCGCGTTGAGATCCGCATCCGCGGATTTCACCTGCAGCGTGCCGATACCGCTCGCGCCGAGATGGCCCGCGAGATCCGGCAGCACGTCGTCCAGCCAGACGACCTGCGAGCCGAAGGCCGGCAAGGTCAGATAGTGCGGGAGCCGGCGGCCGGCATTGTTGATCGCGCTGATTTCGACCTCGGCCGACATGTCGTAGGCGAGATTGCCGCTGGCATTCACCACATAGACGCCGGTGCGATAGCCGCCTTGGGTGCGGACACGACCGATCACGTTGGTGCGGCCGATCACGCCGATCGAAGGATGCAGCCAATGCGGCAGCGTCGGCACCAAGGCACCGAGGTTGCGCCAGGAATTCTGGAACTCGGTATAATCCTGGTCGCCGGTTTTCAGGTGCCGCACCAGCATGTCGGAGGTGGTCACCAGACGCTGCGGCGCGAGCCCGATCTTCAGGTGATCCGGCGCCACCAGAGCGGTTGCGACCTTGGCGGCGTCGGCGCCGTTCCACTGCCGCACCACGTCCTCGATCAACGCCGCGCCGATGAAATCCTTGTGATAGGCATATTCGCCGAGCGTCTTGCCCGCGCTGTCGTAGAAGCGGACCAGATAATCGGCGAAGGGCGGGTTCGAGGCGTCGAAATTGAAGCCGAAGCTCAGGTCGTCCTTGCCCCAGCGGACCGGAAGCGCGACCGGATTGATCAGGAAGCCGGCGGCGATCGCCTTTTCGACGATCTCGCGCTCTTCCGGCTTGAAGACGATGTCGCTCTTGTCATCGACGCCGACCCGGCAGAGATGGTTGGCGGCGATGCTGCCTTGCTTCTGCTTGAGGCCTTCTTCCAGCGCATACCAGAACGAAGTGCCGTAGCCGTGATAGGCCGCGGCGAAATAGTGCCGGGCATCGTCATTCGCCGGCCGGCGCTCGAAATCGACGACCTCGACCGGACGCTTGCGCGAGCGGCGGTGCTGCGCCTTGCCGTCACCCGAGCCGACGAAGATCGCGTCGTTCGATCCCATGTCGAGATCGTAGTTCGGCACGGTCATCAGCACGTGGCCGCGGTCGCGCACCACGGAATCGATCAGGCGGAACTCCTGCAGCCGGTTCGGATTCTTGAAGAACTGATGCGAGCCGTGAATGATCGTGAAGGAGTCCTTCCAGAACACGTCGCCGCAGATCCGGAAGCGGTAGTGACGCCCGCGCGTCAGGAACGGATGCGCGACCCAGATCTTCAGGCAGACCGGCCCCTCGCGCCGCCCGTCGGCGCCGACCCCGGCGAGCTGGTTTAGGTTGAGCGCGACCGACTGGTTCGGGCCGAGGATGCGATAGCTGCGCTTGATGCCGCTTTCGGCAATCACTTCGAAGCGGAACTGCAGATTGTCCTTGATGCCGAAGAATTCTTCGAAGTGGTTGAAGACGAGCGCATCGACATCGTCGATCTCGACCGGGACTGCGGCGGTGCCGCCGCAGAACTCCCAATTGTCGGCGACCCAATGCACCGGCAGCTCCGGCGCGTGCGCCCCGACCTCGCGCACGGCGAACCGGAAGCGGGTTGCCACGTCGCCGCCGCCGACCACGACAGCATCGAGGCCGTTCAGCACTTGGCGGTCGAAGCGCTTCGCGCCCGCCGGGATATCGGAGACGAAGTCGGTGGAGATCCAGACCGGACTCAAGTCGGCGGCCTGCGCCGCCATGAGGTCGGCAAAGCCGCGATCGCCGAACACTCCGATACGGCGCGCGCCGTCGGCGCGCAGCAACTTCAGCACGTCGGTCGGCTGCTGGCTGACCTTGGTCTTGGAATCGGGCTGTCCGCCGGCCGAGGGATGCGTCCCTGCCTTGAACTTGCCCTTCCCCTTTTTCTTGGACTTCGCGCCGAGCCAGTCCAGGCTGAAGAATGCGCGGAGCGTCCCGCCCGCCCCGTTGCCGCCACCCTCGGCGATATGCAGATCCGACGTTTTCATCCGCCAATTCGGCCGCGCCGGGCGCGGCCCTCCCCTCGCGTCAGGCGCGATCCAGGGCTGCTCGCGCGCCTTGAGATCGCATCGGACATTTGCTATGCACACACAAATCCTAGGGGCCGTGCCGCCCCTCCGCAATCTACCATTTGTGCGGCATATTATCATCGGTGCGACCGAAGGTCCCAATGACACTGACGGCAACGCCCACGAGCAGCGCAGGCCTGGCGCTGCGGCGGGCTGATTTTGAAACGCTTTGGGAAGGCCTGGACTACGCGGCCCGCGGCGACACCGGATTCAACTTCTTCACGGCGCGCGGGGAGCTGAAGCAGGTCCTGACCTTCCGCGAGCTGCGCGAACGCGCCCGCGATTTGGCCCAACGCCTGGCGGCCCTGGGCCTCCCGCGCGGTGAGCGCATGGTCATGGTGGCGGACACGACGCCGGATTTCTGCGTCACCTTCATGGCGACCCAATATGCCGGCGTCATCCCCGTGCCGGTCGCAATCCCGACCAGCCTCGGCGGCCGCGCCGCCTATGTAGAGCAATTGCGGCACCAGATCGAAGGCTGCGGCGCCAAGCTCGCCTGGGCGCCGGACGATCTCATCTCCTTCCTGCGGGAAGCGGCGGAAGGGCTTGGGCTGAAGCTGGTGGGCACCAGCGCTGAGTTCGCCGGGCTCCCGACCAGCGGCGCGGATCTCGCGCCCTTCGCCAAGCACGAGCCGAGCTATCTGCAATATTCCTCGGGCAGCACCCGCTTCCCGAAGGGAATCGACATCCCGCAGACCGTGTTGATGGCGAATGCCTTTGGAATCGGCAATCACGGCCTCCAGGTGCGCGGCGGCGATCGCTGCGCCTCCTGGCTGCCGTTCTATCACGACATGGGTCTGGTCGGCTTCATGCTGTCGCCGATGCTGAACCAGCTCTCGGTCGACTACCTCACGACGCGCGATTTTGCGCGGCGCTCGCTGACCTGGCTGAATCTGCTCTCGGAGCATCGCGGCACGCTGGCCTACAGCCCGAGCTTCGGCTACGACCTCTGCGTCCGGCGGCTCCGCGACGGAACGGAGTTCAAGGGCAATCTCTCCTCCTGGCGCGCGGCCGGCATCGGCGGCGACATGGTGCAGCCTGCAGTGTTGCGACGCTTCGCCGATGCTTTCGGCCCGTTCGGCTTCCGCGAGACCGCCTTCTGCCCGAGCTACGGCATGGCGGAAACCACGCTTGCCATGACCTTCGCGCCGCTCGAGGACCTGTACACGCTGGACACCGTATCGCGCGACGCGCTGGAGCGCGACCGCGCCGAACCGGCCGCGGAAGGACCGGGTTCCCGCGGCTTCATCGCCAACGGCCCCGCCTTGCCCGGCCATGAGATCGAGGTGCGCGACGCCGCCGGAAACCCACTGCCGGAGCGCCGGATCGGCCGCATCTTCTTCCGCGGCCCCAGCGTCATGCGCGGCTACTACAACCAGCCGGAGCTCACGCGCGAGACCTTGTCGCCGGAGGGCTGGCTGGATACCGGCGATCTCGGCTATCTGCTGAACGGTCAGATCGTCATCACCGGCCGGGCCAAGGATCTCATCATCCTCAACGGCCGCAATATCTGGCCGCAGGATCTCGAATGGGCGGCGGAAGACGGCGTCGCCGAGTTGCGCCGCGGCGACGTGGCGGCGATCTCGGTCGAGAATCCGGACGCGGAAGATGCCGAGCGTATCGTGATCCTCGTGCAATGCCGCACCAGCGATCCGGAAGCCCGCGCCAAGTTGCAGCGCGAGGTCGCCGCGGTGCTGCAGAAATCCATGGCGGTCGAGGCGAGCGTGGTGCTGGTGCCCCCGCATGGCCTGCCGCAGACCTCGTCCGGCAAGCTCAGCCGGGCCAAGGCCAAAGCCAACTTCCTCGGCGGCGTCTATGCCCGCGCCGAGGCGGCTTCCGCTTGAGGGCCTGATGCGGGTCGCCGTCACCGGGGCGACCGGGTTTGTCGGTTCCCATGTCATCCGCCGCCTGACGGCGTCGGGCCATCAGGTCCGGATGCTCGCCCGCCGGATGCCGATCACGGCGCTCACCCCGGAAAAACCGCTCGAAGTCGTGCTCGGCGATCTCGACGACCAGCCGGCTCTGAGCCGCCTCGTCAGCGGGGTCGACGCCGTCATCCATGTGGCCGGCATCATCAAGGCGCGCCGCGCCGACGAATTTCACAAGGTCAATGTCGAAGGCACGCGCCATGTCGCTGCGGCGCTCGCGGAGGTCTCCCCCGACGTCCGCGTCATCCATGTCTCATCGCTGGCCGCGCGGGAGCCCGGGCTTTCTCCCTATTGCGCCAGCAAGCGCGGCGGCGAGGATGCCATCAAGAGCTTGCCCAATCCGGCCCGGCTGACGATCGTCCGTCCCCCCGCCGTCTACGGGCCGGGCGACGCCGAGATCTTCCCGATGTTCAAGGCCGCGGCGCTCGGCCTTTGCACCTATCCGGGCACGCGGACGAGCCGGGTTTCGCTGATCCACGGCGCGGATCTCGCGGCGGCGATTGTCGCCGCCGTCGAGGCGCCGCCCAATCTCGACCCGGTCTACGAACTCGATGACGGCCATGCCGGCGGGTACACTTGGCCGGAAATCGGCACCGGATTGTCCGCTGCGCTGGCGCGTCCGGTGCGGATGATCCGGGTTCCGCGTCCTGTCCTGACCGCGATCGCCGCCGGTGTGGAATTGCACCGCCGGGTCGCCGGATCGCTGACCGCGCTCTCCCTCGCCAAGGTGCCGGAGCTCTACCACGCCGATTGGGCGGCCCGCGGTCCACGGCTTGAGACCCAGACGGGCTGGAAGCCGGCCTTCGATATCACGAAAGGTTTTGCCGACACCCTCGCCTGGTATCGCGCTATAGGTTGGCTCCGTTAACCAAGTTCAATACGAAATGCGGCTCGCAAGTCATTGATTCGAGCCGATTGTTACATTTAGTAACAAAATGTCATTTCACCAAATCGCCTCAATTGGGTGACAAGTGGCCTCGCCATCGTCACATGCGTCGACGCGGGCGCGGGGCAGTTTCGAAGTCCCCAGGCACAAAGAGAATATCGGAAAGCATTTTGGCTGCAGTCGCAATCATGGGCACGGAAGCAACGAACGAGGATCCATTCCTCGCCGAGATCATCAACGCGCTTCAGCCCTTCAAGAAGTCGGATGCAGCAATCACGGCCGAGACCGATATCGCCCGGGACCTGAAACTGGATTCACTTGCGGTGATGGACCTTCTGATGGTGCTCGAAGACAAATTTGACGTGTCGATCCCGCTGAACATGGTTGCGGAGATCACCACGGTCGGGCAGCTGGCGAAGGCCGTCCGCGATGAAAAGGCGGGGGCCTAAAGAAATGGGATTGTTCGACCGGTTCCAGGAGTTGCGCGCGGCGCACGGCCAGATCAAGGCCTGCGGCGCCGATCCGTTCGGCGTGAAGATGGATCGCATTCTGTCGTCGACCGAAGCCGAGATCGAGGGTCGCAAGACTATCCTTTGCGGCAGCAACAACTATCTCGGCCTGACCTTCGACGCCGAAAGCCTCGCGGCCGCCAAGCGGTCGCTCGATAAATACGGCACCGGCACGACCGGTTCCCGCATCGCCAACGGTTCTTACGAAGATCACAAGGCGCTGGAGCAGGATCTCGCCGACTTCTACGGCAAGCAGCACTGCATGGTCTTCACCACCGGCTACCAGGCCAATCTCGGCGCGATCTCGACTCTGGCCGGCCCCGGCGACTATCTGCTGGTCGATGCCGACAGCCATGCCTCGATCTACGACGCCTGCCGCCTCGGCCATGCCACGGTGATCCGTTTCAAGCACAACGATCCGGCCGATCTCGACAAGCGCCTGGCGCGCCTTTCCAAGGAGCCCGGCAACAAGATCGTCGTGGTCGAAGGCATCTATTCGATGCTGGGCGATCACGCACCGCTGAAAGAGTTCGTCGCGGTCAAGAAGAAGCATGGCGCCTATCTGCTGGTCGACGAGGCCCATTCGATGGGCGTCATGGGCAAGACCGGCCGCGGCTGCCTTGAGCATGACGGCGTCGATGACGATGTCGATTTCATCACCGGCACCTTCTCGAAGTCGATGGGTGCGATCGGCGGCTTCCTGATCTCCGATCATCCGGACTTCGACATCCTGCGCGTCACCTGCCGCCCGTACATGTTCACCGCCTCGCTGCCGCCGTCGATCGTCGCCTCGGTGCGTGCATCGCTGGCGCGCCTGCGCGCCGAGCCGGAGATGATGAGCCGCCTCTGGCACAACGTGGACACGCTCTATGACGGGCTGCAGGCCAAGGGCTTCCGCCTCGGCAAGCAGCGCGGTCCGGTCGTCGCCGTTCACATCAATGGCCCGGAGCTCGCCGCCATGGCGTGGCACGGCCTGCTCGAGAACGGCGTCTATGTGAACCTGGCGCTGCCGCCGGCGACCCCGAGCGGCACCGCCCTCCTCCGCTGCTCGGTCTGCGCGGCACACACGACGGCGCAGCTCGAGAAGGTTATCGAAGCATTGACCGATGTGGGACGTCAGCTCGGCATTATCCCGGCCGAGGACGGCGCAGGCCAAGTCAGGGCCGCTGCCGAATAGCCGGGACCAGCCGAGCTTAGGGGGAAGTCGGCCAGCCTTGCGCTGGCCGACTTTTTTTCCGGGTTTCGCGAACCCTGAATGCGCTCACGTTAACGTTTCCAGCCGCGACGTTGCGTCCCGGATCATGGGTGGCCGGAATCACCCATCTTCTGGTAAAGAAGCCTGGAAATTGGCGGCTTGGCCGCGCAAAGCAGATTTGGACATGCAGAGCCTGGACTTCACCTATTCGGATGCCGTCAACGAGCACTTCCAGCGCCGCCGGGACATCCTGAAGGCGCATCCCGAGGTGCGCCAGCTGATCGCCAAGAACCCGTGGACGGCGGCCTGGGTGGTCGGCCTGGGCGCGGCGCAGTTCGTGATCGCCGCCACCATCCCACAGGCGCCGTGGTGGGTGATGCTGCTGGTCGCCTATTTCGTCGGCGCCGTGATCAACCACGCGCTCTATGTGCTGATGCACGAATGCACCCACGACACCGTCTTCGAGAAGGCGGTGTGGAATCGGGTGCTGGGCATCGTCTGCGATTTCGCCCTGGCTTTGCCGAGCGCGATGGCGTTCCGCAAGTACCACCTGATGCACCACAAGTATCTCGGCCAGTACGAGCGCGATCCCGACATCGTGCTGCACGGCGAGGCCAAGCTCGTCGGCAATTCCTGGTGGCGCAAAGCGCTCTGGATCGCCGGCCTCTCGATCTCGCAGATGCTGCGGCCGCTGAAGGTAAAGATGCTGATCGGCAAGCCGATCGGCGACGGCTGGATGACCACCAACATGCTGGTCCAGATCGCGGTCGATGCGGCGCTGGTCTATTTCTTCGGCTGGTATGCCCTGCTCTATCTCGTGCTCTCGACCTTCTTCGCCCTCGGCCTGCACCCGATGGGCGGCCGCTGGATCCAGGAGCACTATTCGGTGGCCCGTGAGCAGGACACGCACTCCTACTATGGCCCGCTGAACAAGCTGTGCTTCAACATGGGCTACCATGTCGAGCACCATGACTTCGCCAATGTGCCCTGGAACAACCTGCCGAAGCTCAAGAAGGTCGCCGGCGAGTTCTACGACAACCGGTTCTACTACCGGTCCTGGGTCGCCGTGGTGCTGGGCTTCATCTTCAATCCGCAGATGTCGGCCTACAGCCGCGTCATCCACAACCAATCGGTCCCGAACAAGCAGGCCGCCGAGTAGCTATCGGAACGCGCCCATCCGGTAGAGCCGCCAAGCGAGCCCCGGTGCGGCCAGCAGCGGATGCCGGCGCTGCCAGTCGGTAACCGGCACGGTCTTGCCGGAATGGCGCTTGATCTTCCACAGCGCGTAATCGAGCCCGCCATCGAAGGTGAAGATGCCTTTGACGATGCGGAGCAGATTGAGGGTCTTGCCGAGCCGGCGGCGGCGCTTCCAGCTCGCGGCGGATTCTTCCGGTGACATTTCAGGCTGGCCGAGTTCCGCGAGCACCAGCGGAGTCAGGCGCTCATAGCGTGCCTGATCGGCTTCGAAGATCTTGACCGCGCGATCGGCGCCTTCCGGGCGCAGCTCGGAGGCATAGGTCTCGCGGAGCGCACGGATCCAGAGGGTGCGAGCATCGCGGCTCGCAGGCTCCAATGGCCAGGCACGGCGCAGCATCGTTTTTACAGCATCGACGCAGGCGGTCACAACATCATCGACGGTTGCCGCGTCGCGGGTCCAGACGATCCGCGCCGGCTGGGCATAACGCGCCCAGACCGAGACATTCTGCGTCTCCGGCCGGCAGAAGCGGGCGAAATCGTCGAGCGAGATCACCACGTATTTCGCGCGAATATGGGTCCCCTGCCATACCGTCTCGCAATAGAAAGCGTTCGGCGGCAGGACGCGGTTGGCGACCGCAAGCCAGGCCTTGTCATAGGCTTGGGCGTAATCGTCCACCAGCACATAGAAATCGAGCAGGTTGTCGGCAAGCTCGGCTTCCGGCGAGCGCAGGCAGGAGCCGTAAAACAGCACCGCGACCGCTGCGCGCTCGTAACGCGCCTGCAAGACGTCGGCGATCGCCTGCACCGTCACGGCGACCGGACGGTTCAGCTCCTCGCTCAACACCTCGCGCAATGCCTGCGCCATCTTCCCTCAGTAGCGGGTGAAGGTGATCTTCGGGCCGACCGAGAGCCTGAAACCCGGTCCGCCATCGGTCTCCAGGAACTCGCCGTCGAACACGACGGGGGTAATCAGATCGCACTCAAGCTGGTCCGCACGCCGGCTGCAATAGCCGTAGGCCTCCATCCAGGGTTTCGGCTTACCGCGCAAGGCCGGCAAGGCGGCGCGCGCAAAGCGACGCGGCGGATGGCTGATCGTCGTCACCCGGATCGGTCCTGGTCCCTTACCCCAGAACGGCTTGATGCCGGGCAGGATCCCCGTCAGCGTGGTCGCGACCAGGAGGAACAATTCCTGCGGCGCTTCCACCTTGCCATCAAGCGACAAGGCCACGCGCTCGCCATGGAAGCCGGATTTGGCGCCCGGCCCATACCAGAGCACGCGCAGCACCGAGAGCAGGATGCCGATCTTACTGGCGAGGCTCTGGGTGAAGCCCATCCCATGCACCTGGCGCCGGCCGAGGATGGTGCCCTGGTAGAAGGCGATCGCACCCAGCAAGAATCCATGGATCGGCGGCCCGCCGTCGAAAAGATCCAGGGTCATCACATGGCGCTCGACGATCGAGCCAGGATCGCCGGCCTCGACCCGCTCGATCAGGCGTTTGAGATGCGGCGCGGGCAGTTCGGTCTCGCCGAGATCGCGGGCGATGACATTGGTCATGCCGGCGGAGAGCAGGCTCAGCTTCGGCATCTCCGCGAAGGGCTTGTCGTTGATCAGCGCGCTGATCGAGGCCTGCACCGTGCCGTCGCCGCCGCTGATACAGAGATGCGTGACGCCGGCCGCGGCCATCTCGCGCAGGCATTCGCTCAGATCCGAAATATCGTGGAATGCGAGATGCTTCACCTGTGGATGGTCGTGCAGCAGCGCGGCGAACTCCTTGAGCCCGGTCTTGTTGCGGTTGCTGTGGGCGTTGCTGACGACGCCAATCTTGGCGGTCATGACTTCAATGGCTCGGCCAGCCAGGAGACCGGCGGGCGGCCCACCGCTTTCGCGACCGAGGCCTGGATTATGCGGATCGAATGGAAGACGAAGGAGAAGATGGTCCAGATCGCGACCAGCACGAAGCCCTCGCGCGGCGCGCCGAAGATCACGGCCAGGGTGAGGATGAAGAGATTGGGATTGCGGCGCGCGGTGATCTCGCGGAACCAGGAGTCGACCGGCCGCCAGATATGGATTTCGATCCCGTGCAGCCAGGTGAACAGGCCCTCCTGCAAGCGTCCGCCCACATAGAGGACGATCACGACAAAGAGCGACAGATTGAGCAGGGAATCGGCAATTCCGTAATTCGCGGCGACCAATCCTTCGTACCAGGCCCAGTACCAGAACGGCGGATGGATGAGATCGATGCCGTGGTCGAAGATGTTGCCGAAGGGCGTCGAGCGCAGCGTGGCCCGGGCCAGCTTACCGTCGACCGTGTCGAGGAAGCACATGCCCCAGGCGAAGACCAGCCCGAGCGCAAACTGCCCCTGCCAGAACAAATACATCGCCAGCAGCACGAAGATCAGGCTGACCGCGGTCACCATGTTCGGCGATATCCCGTACCGGGCGCAGAACCGCGTCACATGGAAGGCCGGCCAGGGCCAGACCCTCTTGGTCACGAAATCGGTGACGCCCTTATAGGCTCCGTCGAACATCCGCCGCTCGATCTTGACCGCCGGCATCGAGTCGACCCGCATGAGATAGGGCGGCGAGCGCCGGCGCAGCGACTTGTTGTAGGTGGTGGCGAGGCCCGCCGAGTCGACCCGGCGCAGCTCCGCCGGCAGGCTCGCGCCGTTGCCGGAAGCCAAAGCGGCCGCCACGCCGGCAGCCTGCGCTGGATCGGAAAGATGCGCCGCCACCGGCTCGCCATCCGCACCGGTGAGAACCAGGCCCCGCTGCTTGAGCAGGGCCGGAATCAGCGCCTCATCGAAAATGAAATCGTCCCGGATCAGCATTGGGCCGCTCGTGCCGATGGCAGCACCTGCCCGCGCCAAAGCCCGTTCCAGCCGCTGCCGCGCTGTCATTCCCCAGAATCGGCGCGGCGCGGCGCCGGCGGTTCCGCCGGCCGGGCCGGCCACGATCCGGACGCTCGGTCCTTCGGAAATCCTGTCGCTCATTCAATACGTTGGCGATTTGGCAAAACGTTAACGAATCTGGCCCGCTGGCCTCGGTCACGGCCTGAAATAGCCCTATCTCCCGCCAAGCGTCCACCTGAATTACCGCAGGAAAATCAAGGCTTGACCGGATTTCGGGTTCAGGACCATGTACCGCCGGAAGACCTGACAGACGACCAGAACCGAGGCGGTGGCGTGCCGAGCCTGACTCTCGCCCATATCTCCGATCTCCACATCGGGCCGCTGCCGCGCGCCGGATTGCGAGCGCTCGCCGGCAAGCGTGTGACCGGCTTCTTCTCCTGGCGCCTGAAGCGCTCGAAGATCCACCGGATCGAAGTGCTGGATGTCCTGGCGAAGGATCTCGCCGCCCAGCGGCCCGACCACATCGCCGTCACCGGCGACCTCGTGAACATCGCCCTGCCCGCCGAGTTCACCCAGGCCCACGAATTTTTGAAGCGCATCGGTCCGGCCGAGCGGGTGACCGTGGTCCCCGGCAATCACGATGCCTATGTCGCTTTGCCCTGGGCGAAAGCCGCCGGGCTCTGGGACGCCTATATGACCGGGCGCCATGCCGACGGCGGCGATCGTCCGCCGCGCGACGTGCGCGACTTCCCTTTCGTGCGCCGCGTCGGCGGCATGGCGCTGATCGGCGTCTCGACCGCACTCCCGACCCGGCCCTTCAGCGCCGCGGGCGAGCTCGGCGCCGATCAGTTGCAGCGCCTGGACACCATGCTCGAAGCGCTCGGCGAAGCCGGCGCCTTCCGCATCGTCATGATCCACCATCCACCGTTCGGCGGCGGCGCCTATAAGCGCAAGAGCCTGCGCGATTCCGGGCCGCTGGCGGAGATCATCGAAAAGCGCGGCTGCGAGCTGATGCTGCACGGCCATACGCATATGTCCCAGCTCGGCCGCATGAAGGGACCGAACACCTCGGTGCCGGTGATCGGCGTGCCTTCGGCCTCCGCGGTGCCGTCCGATCATCGCGATCCTTCGCGCTATCACATCTATCGCCTGTCGCGCGGCGAGCGCGGGGACGGTGCTTGGACGTTGACCGTCTCGATGCGGGAGCTGACCGCGGACGGATCCGGCTTCCGGCCAATCGGCGAGATCGTGCTCCTGGGCGAGGTCAACCCGCCGGCGCCTTCTTCATCGGCAGCCGCATAATGCGCCTGATCGACGTCTATATCCTGCGCCGGGTACTGATGCCGCTGCTGGCGGCGGTCGGGATCGCCATGGCGGCCCTGCTCATGCAGCGGCTGATCCACCTCCTCGATCTCTTCGCCAATCGCGGCAGCCCGCTCTCTATCATCCTGAAGATGCTGGGCAACCTGGTCCCGTTCTATCTCGGCATCGCGCTGCCGGCGGCACTCTTCATCGGCGTGCTCTATGCCGGGTCCCGCCTCTCCAGCGAGAGCGAGCTCGACGCCATGCGGGCGAGCGGGATGTCGCTGTTGCGGTTGATGGTGCCGGTCCTCGCCTTGGCCGTCGTGCTGGTGATGATCAGCTCCTATCTGCTCGGCTGGCTGCAGCCTTATACCCGCTTCGGCTATCGCGCCCTGGTCCATCTCGTCACCGACACGCAGTGGGATTCCGCGATCGAACGCGGCGCCTTCTTCACCGGGTTCGGCGGCAAGACAATTCTCATCGGCGACATCTCCGACGGCGGCCGAACGCTCACCAAGATTTTCGTCAACGACAAGGACGACACCGGCCGCAGCATCATTCTCACCGCCCAGCGCGGCGACCTGCAGAAACAGTCCGACTTCTCCCTCACGCTGCGCCTGCATAACGGCATCCGATCCGAAACCTCGCCCAACGGCGATGCAACGCGGGCGATGACCTTCGATCAGCTCGACCTGCCGCTGGAATCCATCGCGCCGGAACCATTCCGGGCGCGCGGCGAGAAGGAAACCGAGCTCACGTTCACCGAGCTGGTGCGCTTCTATTTCAACACGCCGGACTATCTCGATATCGAGGACATCAGCGCCGAGTTGCACGAGCGCATGGTGCGGACGGTCTCGATCCTGTTCCTGCCCTTCCTCGCCTTTCCCGTCGGCATATCGTCGCGGCGAACGTCGAAAAGCGTGCGGATGATCGTCGGCGTGCTGTTTCTGATCTTCTATTACGAGGTCCTGCAATTCGGCGAGGCGATGGTCCGGCGCAAAGTCTTGGACGCGATCCCCGCCCTCTGGGTTCCCTGCGCCATCTTCGCGGCTTGCAGTCTCTGGCTGTTTTGGGTGGCGGATCGCAAGCCCGGCCAGGATCCCCTCGTCCATCTGTTCGACGGATTGAACGCGATCGGCGCCTGGTTCAAGCGCCTGGTGCCGCGACGGCTGCGCAAGGCCGCCGAATGAGCACCTTCAGCCGCTATGTCATGCGCGTCTTCTTCGCCCAGCTGGCGCTGCTGCTGATCAGCTTCACCGCCTTGCTGCAGGTGTTCGACCTTCTGTCGAACAGCATCGACGTGCTGAACCGCGGCGGCGGGCATTTCAGCGCGCTGCTGCTCTATGCCGGCCTGCGCCTTCCGGAGATCGTCAGCTTCTTGACGCCGTTCGGCGTGCTGCTGGCGACTTTGATGACCTTGGGCCGGCTGGAGCGCGACAATGAAATCCTCGCCTTCAAGGCCTCGGGCGCGCCCTACAACGCCGTCCTGCTCTCCTTCCTGCCAGCGGTAATCCTGGTCGGCGCCGCGCATTTCGTGCTGGCCGACCAGGTCGTGCCGCGGGCGATCAATGCGATGGTCCAGCGCGACATCTATGTCGACCGGAGCTCAAAGGACGACGACGAGCCAGTCTTCATCCAGGATGGCCGCGCCGTAGTCGAAGTCACCACCGTCGGGAAGAACGGCGCGACGTTGAAGACCCTGCGGATCTTCGAGCGCGGCGATGACGGCATCCTGGTCCGCCTGCTCCAGGCTGCCGAAGCGCACTACGACACCCAGCAGCGGCAATGGGCGCTCAGTGATATCTGGAGCACCTCCATCGTGCCCGACCATCCTTCCCAGGCAGTCCATAACGACGCCATGATCTGGAAAACCACCCTCACGCCGGCGGAGTTCTCCAATCTGATCGAGCTGCCGCAGGCGATGACGCTTGCCAAGATCTGGTCCTTTGCCACTTCCGCCGATGTCGGTGTGCGTCCGACCTATTTCTACGAGGCCTGGCTGCAAAAGCGTTTTTCCCTGCCGATGAGCTCGATCCTGATGATCCTGCTGGCGGCACCGGTGGCGCACAGCCTCTATCGTCGCGACCGCGGCCTTGCCGCGGGCATGGCGATCGGCTTCGGCCTCGGCTTTCTCTATTTCATCTCCGATGGTCTGGTCATGTCCTTGGGAGAGACCGGCGCGGTGCCGCCGGTGGTCGCCGCCTGGATGCCGATCCTGGTCTTTGCCAGCGTCGGCGGCGCTTGGCTCATCCGTCTCGAAGGTTACTAGAAAAAATGAAGCTTTGGATCGACGCTGCGGAAGCCTCGTCGCAGCGTGTCTTCGGCATGTCCCTGATCGAACGCCATCTGAAGGCGGCACGGCATCAGAAGATCGAAATCACTGAAGTCATCGTCGATTGCGGCAGCGCCGCGGAGACGCAGTTCGTGCTCGAGCCGCGCCTGAAGGCGCCGGTGCGCGTGGTGCAATCGTCCGGCACCTGCGGCGAACGTCTGGCAGCGGCGGCTGCAAACGAGCCGGTGCTCGCGACCGATGCTGCGACCCTCGCCGATGCAAGGCTCTACGGCTATCTCGGCCAGAATGCCGGCAGCAAGGTCGCGCGTGGCGATGCGCCGGATAGCGACGCCGTGATCGCCCGCATCGAACCCGGCGATGTCCCGCGGATCGACCGCACGGCGACACGGCTCTCGGACGCCGTCGCGCCGCTGCCGCCGCTGACCCAGGCCGAGTTCCCGTCCTTCATCCGCAAGCTCCGGCGGAGCACGCCCTACTACCTCTTCCACGTCGCGGCCGCCGAGCAGGCGCGCAAGGTCGAGCGCTTCCTGTTCTGGTCGAACTACAAAGGCTCGACCGACTTCTTCACCAAATACGTCTATCCGCCGCTGGTCTGGCTCATGGTGCCGCCGCTGGCCCGCGCCCGCATGCATCCGAACCTGGTGACGGCGGTCAGCATATTCCTGACCTTGATCGCCGTGCCGCTCTTCGCCGAGGGCTATTGGGGGCTCGGCTTCCTCTGCGCCTATGGCATGAGCGTGCTCGATTCGGTGGACGGCAAGCTCGCGCGCCTCACCTTCACCGACTCATGGCTCGGCAATATCCTCGACCATGGACTCGACCTGGTGCATCCGCCGTTCTGGTATCTGGCCTGGGCCTGGGGCCTGACCGGCGGCGACACGACATCGCCAGCCTGGAATGCCGGGCTGGTGATGCTGGGGCTCTACATCCTCGACCGGCTGATCCTGGCGATCTATCCGCGGCGCTTCCATAAGGGCCTGCACACCCATGCGCCGATGGATGGGTTCGTGCGCACGTTCATCTCCCGCCGCAACATCAACCTTCCTTTATTTACAGTCGGTTATTACATCGGGCTCGGTGTGCCGACGTTGTATCTGATCGTCGTGTGGCAGGCACTGACCTGCCTCTATCACGGCGGGCGGACGTTCTGGATCTTCTGCATCGAGCGTGCCCGGCCGCAGAAACCGGCCTGAGCGCCTTCCGCGGATTCGGGACGAGCTGGATAGACACCATCCGCGCCGCTCCATAAGGTCTCTCCGGGGACGTTGCGGGGATATCCGCATATGACGGATCGGGTCCAACGCAGGCTTGCCGCCATCCTGTCCGCGGATGTCGTCGGCTATTCGCGCCTGATGGGCCGCGACGAGGCGGGAACCCTGGCGCGCCTGAAAGCAATGCGGCGCGAGTTGGTCGATCCGCAGATCGCCGCGCATTCCGGACGGATGGTGAAGCTGATGGGCGATGGCGCTCTGGTCGAGTTCGCCAGTGCAGTCGATGCTGTCACTTGCGCGATTGAAATCCAGAAATCGGTGCGCGAGAACAACGCCAGCATTCCCGAAGACGACCGCATCGAGTTTCGCATTGGCATCAATGTCGGCGATGTCATCGTCGATGCTGAGGATATTTACGGCGACGGTGTGAACGTGGCGGCTCGAATCCAGACGCTGGCCGACCCCGGTGGCATCTACATCTCGCGCGCGGCGGCCGATCAGGTGCGCGACAAGGTGCCGATCACGATCGAGACGCGCGGCGAGCAATCGGTCAAGAACATTGCCCGCCCGATCGAAGTGTTCTGCATCGTGACCGACGGTCGAGCACCGATCGCAGTGACAACCGCCGCGGCGGCGAACGTGCCCGGCCCTTCCGACAAGCCTTCAATTGCCGTCCTCGCCTTCAACAACATGAGCGGCGACGCGGAGCAGGAATATTTCTCCGACGGTATCAGCGAAGACATAATCACCGATCTCTCGAAGCTGCCCGGCCTGCACGTAATCGCCCGCAACTCATCCTTCGTCTACAAGAAGCAGGCGGTCTCGCTCCCCGACGTCGCGCGCGATCTCGGTGTCCGGTACGTGCTTGAAGGCAGCGTCCGCAAAGCCGGCAATCGGGTCCGCGTCACCGCGCAGCTGATCGATTCCACGACCGGCGGCCATATCTGGGCCGAGCGCTACGATCGCGACCTTACCGACATCTTCGCTGTCCAGGACGAGCTCACACGGGAAATCATCGGCGCCTTGAAGGTCAAGCTCACGCCTGAAGAGAAAGGGCGGCTGACCCACAAGGGCACGCTCAACGTCGAGGCTTTCAGCTTTTTCCTGCGTGGGCGCGAACTGACCTGGATGCCGACCAAGCGCGGCAACATCGACGCCCGCCATCTGTTCGCGAGCGCTCTCGGTCTCGATCCGAACTACGCCGCCGCCCATGCCGGCATCGGCTTCTCTCATATCAACGACTACGTCAACGGCTGGTCGGATGATCCCGAACGGTCACTCGAAACCGGCATCGCCGCCGCAGAACGCGCGATCCAAATGGACGAGCACGAGATGCAGGGGCATTTCTCCTTGTCGGTCGGCATGCTGTTTCGGCGCGAGCATGAAAAGGCACTCGAGATAGCGCGTCGCTGCCTGGCGATGGCGCCGAACTCGGCGGAAGGACACATGGTGATGGCCAATATTCTTACCTATAGCGGCCGCGCTGAAGAAGCGATCACCGTGCTCGACACCTATCGTCGCCTCGATCCGCACTACCCGGATCTGGCCCTCTACTTCCTCGCCGATGCCGAGGCGAGCATTGGACGCTTCGAGGCCGCAGTGGAGACCCTGAAACTGCGCCTTGAGCGCAATCCCAATTCCGAGACCTCCTATGCTCTGCTGGCCGCCTGCTACGGCCATCTCAGCCGGCCGGACGAAGCCCGCGCCGCCTGGGCTGAGGTCATGCGACTGGCGCCGCATTACTCGATCGAGCGCCGACGCCGCGTCTTGCCGTTCAAGGACCCGGCCATCTTCGAGCATCGAGTCGACGGGCTGCGGAAGGCGGGAATTGCGGTTTAATGCGGTTTTACAAGGCGTTATGGGTGAAGGTTGCGACGGTTTGGCGCTTGAAGCAATGCCTTGATCCGCATAGATTAACGGCCAAATCACAAGCACTTACGGCGGGATGATGTCGGGCTTTTGGAAGAACCGGACCCATAATCTGGCGCGGATGTCCCTGAAGGATCTGTTCCGCGCCTTCTTCACCTATCCCTCGGTCCTGGCCTATATCGTCGTCGCCCTGGCGAGCTTCTATTTTGTCGCGCGCTGGTACGAATCTCCGCTGCCGCTGGTGGTCGCCTGGGTCGCGACCGGTCTCGTCTATCCGGCGGTCTGGTACATGCTCCACCGCTGGGTGCTGCATGGCCAGTACCTCTATCGCTCGCCGCTCACCGCCGCGGTCTGGAAGCGGATCCATTTCGACCATCACCAGGATCCGCACAACCTCGTCGTGCTGTTCGGCGCGCTCTACACCACGCTGCCGACTATCGGCATCGTCACCCTTCCGATCGGCTACCTGATCGGCGGGCCGGCGGGTTCGGCGATGGCTTTCGGCGCCGGCATCGTCATCACGCTATTTTACGAGTTCTGCCACTGCATGCAGCACCTGAACACGGCGCCGAAGACGAAGTTCATGAAGCGCATCAAGCAGCTCCACCTCGCCCACCATTTCCATAATGAGCAGGGCAATTTCGGCATCACCAATTACGTCTGGGATCGCCTGTTCGGCACCTTCTACGCCAAGGCGAAGAACGTGCCGAAGAGCGCCACCGTCTTCAACATCGGCTACACCGAAGAGATGGCCGCGAAGTATCCTTGGGTGAACAAGCTTTCCAACTACACCCGCGGCGACGGCAATCCGCGGCGCTTCCGCAGCGAGCCCGCCCCCGGAGAAAGCGTCTAGCCCTCCATGAGCGCTTCGATCGAGGTTTCCCCGGTCGCCGGCCGGTCGGATCTGGCGGCGTTCATCCAGCTCCCCAAGCGGCTCTATCGCGGCCGGAAAGGCTACGTCGCGCCGCTCGACATGGAGCGCGGCGAAGCGCTCTCGCCGAAGACCAACCCGTTCTTCGACCACGCCGAGATCCAGCTCTTCCTGGCGCGCCGCAACGGCAAGGTCGTGGGCCGCATCTCGGCCCAGATCGACAAGCTGCATCTCGAGAAATATGGTGACAAGACCGGCCATTTCGGCTTCCTCGATGCCGAGGACGATCCGGCGATCTTCGCGGCGCTGATCAAGGAGGCGGAGGCTTGGCTGAAGAGCAAAGGCATGACGCGCGCCGTCGGCCCGTTGAGCTTCTCCACCAACGAAGAGATCGGCGTTCTCGTTGACGGCTTCGATTCATTGCCGATGCTGATGATGCCGTTCCACCTGCCCTACAACGCGCCGCATATCGAAGCGCAGGGCTATGCCAAGGTGAAGAACGTCCTCTCCTATCACCTCAACAAGGACGATTATAAGCCGCTCGCCTCGAAGCGCATGCTGGAGCGCACGGCCGCTGAGAGCGGCGTCGTGGTGCGCAACATCGACATGAAGCGCTTCGCGGCCGAGATCGAGACCGTGATCGACATCTTCAACGACGCTTGGTCGCAGAACTGGGGCATGGTGCCGTTCACCGAGAAGGAGATGGCTGCGGCCGCGAAGGGCCTGAAGCTGCTGATCGACCCGAAGATGGTGGTCGTGGCCGAGCAGAACGGCGAGGCCGCCGGCATGATGGTCTGCCTGCCGAATCTCCTGGAAGCCGCACGCGATCTCGACGGCAAGCTCTTCCCCTTCGGCATCGCGAAACTGCTCTATCGCCTGAAGACCAACAGCGTGCGCTCCGGCCGCATCCCGCTGATGGGCATCCGGCGCAAGCATCACGGCACCGTGCTCGGCGCGACGCTGCTGCCGCTGATGTTCGAGAAGCTGCGCACGCGCTTCCTGGAGCGCGGCTTGGAGCAGTTGGAGATGTCCTGGATCCTCGAGGACAACACCGCCATGCGGCGCGTGCTCGAAGGCATCGGCGGCAAGGTCTACAAGACTCACCGTGTTTACGAAAAGGCGCTGGCTTGAGCGCGATCGATGCGCTGATCCTCGCCGGCAGCCGAGGCCCGCACGATCCGGTCGCAGCGCTCGGCAAGGTCGAGCACAAGGCGCTGACGCTGATCGCCGGCCGGCCGATGCTGGCCTTCGTGCTCGATGCCGTTCGCGGCGTGCCGGAAGTCGATCGCATCTATATCTGCATCGATGCGGCGACCGATCTCCGCCCGGTGACCAACGGAACGCCGTTCCACCGTATTCCGCCCGCGAACAGCCCGGCGGCCAGCGTCGCCGCTGCGCTCCAGGAGATCGACGGCGACCGCCCGCTGCTAATCACCACGGCCGACCATCCGCTGCTGACACCCCAGATCGTCGCGCATTTTCTGAAGAACACGCCGCAGGATGCCGATCTTTGCGTCGGCCTCGCCGAAGCGGAGACCGTCACCAAGGCCTTTCCCGAGGGCAAGCGCACGTTCTACCGCCTCGCCGGGCAGGGTTATAGCGGCTGCAATCTCTTCCTCGCCCGCAGGCCCGGCGCGGTGCGCGTCGCGGAGTATTGGCGCCGCATGGAAGGGCATCGCAAGAACCCGCTGCGCCTGGTGCGCGAGATCGGCATCGGCGCCCTCATTCGCTACGCGCTCGGCATGCTCAGCCTCGAGGGCGCCTTCAAGCATGTGTCGAAACTGACCGCGGCCCGGATCAGCCCGGTGATCCTGCCTTTTGCTGAAGCCGCGACGGACGTCGACAAGCCCTCCGACCACGCTCTGGTCGAAGGGATTCTGAAACGGCGTTAGCTAGAACGTCTCGACCAGCGCATTGACGCGCTCGAAGTCGGCGGGGAAGTCCACCTCGCCCCAGCGCAGGCCTTCGATCGAGCAAGTCTCCACCTGGTGCCGTTCGGCGATCTGGCCGATGACCTTGAGGTACCACCACTTCAGACCCTCGGGCGTGTGCATCATTGCCTCGAGCGTATCGGTGAAGAGCTTGGGACCTTCGCCGCGGAAGTACAGCATGCCGATCGATTCCGCGTTGGAGCGCTCGGGCGGCAGGTGCTTGCCGATCTCCTGAAGGCGCGTGCCCTTGCGGTGCACTTTCATGTCGTCGGCGTCGTAGCCATTCTCCTTCACGTCGACCGTGACGGTGATCGGCGCGGCGGGGCTGGCGAGCAACCGCTTCACGCATTCCGGCTCGATGACGGTGTCGCCGTTCAGGATGATGAAGTCGCGGTCCATCTCGGCGCGGGCCATCCAGCAGCTCGCGAGATTGTCGGCCAGCTTGTAGAACGGATTGTAGACCGTGCGGATCGCGAGATTGGCATGCGCCGTCTTGTTCAGCAACGCGGTCACGTCCGGCGCGTGGTAGCCGGTGACGACAGCGATGTCATCGACGCCGTTCTGAGTGAGGGCCCAGATCTGCCATTCGATCAAGGTCCGCGGCCCCAGATTGGGCGCCCCGAGCGGCAGCAGACATTTCGGGCGGCCTTCGGTCAGGGGAAGAAGACGCGAGCCCTGGCCCGCGCTCAAAATCACGGCTCTCATTTAATCACCAAGCAGGGGAAATCCCCGGAATCCGGCCGGAAATCGGCGTTTCGGGGCGCGAGAATGGTGGGGAAGCCCCAGCCTGTCAACCCAGAACACCCACCCAAACCTGAGACATTTCGCCTTGCCGATCAGGCGTTTACTTGGCGAGCGCCCGAGCCCGAACACCGCGCGCCGCGGCCCGGCTGCGCTTTGCCGTGCTGCCGCGCGTGACGATCTCGAAGCCGAGATCGATCCGGCCTTGCTTCGGCCTCTTCCCCGAACCGCGGATGATCTCGAGCACAATCTCGGCGGCGATCCGCGCCATTTCGTAGCGCGGGATCGAAACCGAGCTCAGCGCCGGATAGGAACTGGCGCAGAAGTCGAGGTCGTTGAAGCCGATGATCGAGAGATCTTCCGGAACTTTGATGCCGCGTCGTTGGCATTCGAACAGCGCGCCCAGGGCCAAGTCGTCATTGCAGCAGAACACCGCCTCGAGGCCCGGCACCTTCTCCAGCATCTCGGTGAAGAGCTCGGCGCCGCGCTTCACCGAAGACTGCTGCAGATTCGCGATCACCATGCCCTCATTGTCGAGACCGGCATCGGCCATCGCCTTCTGGTAGCCCTCCATGCGGCGGCGGGCGCGGAAATCGACGCGCGCGGCGATATGCGCCACCTTGCGGTGACCGAGATCGAGCAGGAAGCGCGTCGCGGCATAACCGGCGCCGCGCTGCGACATGCCGATGTTGATGTCGATCGGCTTCTCGGCGATCTCCATGGTCTGCACCACCGGGACACCGCAGCCCTCCAACAGCTTCCTTGCGCGCTCGGTCTGGTCGATGCCGGCAACGATCATCGCCTCGGCGTGATGGCCGATCAGGGTCGCGATCGCCCGCTCCTCCTCTTCCTGGGAGTAGCGGCTGTTCAGCACCAGGACCTGGAAACCTTTCGGCAGAAAGGCGTCGTGCAACGCCTTCAGATATTCGACGAAGACGCCGTTGGTGAGCGACGGCACCACCACGCCGATGATATGCGTCCGCGAGGAAGCAAGCGCGCTTGCGAGGTAGTTTGGAACATATCCAAGCTCTCGCACCGCAGCATCGATGCGCCGCCGCACATCATCGGACACCATCTCCGGTTTCCGGAGCGCGCGCGAAACCGTGACCGAGCTAACACCTGCATGGGCTGCCACATCCGACAGCTTGGCGCGGCGAACTGATTTCACGGGGCGTGACTTTCCGGATATGCGACCGGTGCGTTGCGGCATGCGACGAGAGCTTCCCCTGATGGGCCGTGCTTTATATCTGAAGCATTACTACGGCCAGCATTGACAGCGCTTTCATCCTATAATACCCATATTGATGCTAGGTCAACGTCGGATGGGGAACTCGCTTGCGCGGTGACGTTTGGCATCGTCGCGGGGGACAACGACAGAGCACCCTTCAGCGTTCGACCGGGAAAGAAACATAAGAACTGTCCTTGGGAGGATGCCTATGTACCGGACGCTCACGCGCCGGAAGGCGAGCATTGCTGCTGCTGTGCTGCTGTCTTCCGTTTTCACCTTCTCCGCCGTCGCCGCCGGACCGGAAGTCGTTTCCGGACCCGCCGCCGATGCCAAGTGCTTCGTGCCCTGGAGCGACAAGACCAAGTTCTTCAAATTCCCGAAGAAGGAAGGTCCGTATCGCATCGCGCTCGCGAACGGCTTCATTGCCAATACTTGGCGCATTCAAATGATCAAGACTGCGAAGGCCTATGCCGAGCAGCCTGACGTCAAGGCGAAGCTGAAGGAGTTCAAGGTGGTCTCGACCGGCGAGGATGTCGCCGCCCAGATCGCCGCAGTCAGCAACTTCATCGATTCCGGCTATGACGCCATCGTCGTGAACGCGCAGAACCCGACGGCCTTCGCGCCGGTGATCAAGCGCGCCAAGGCCAAAGGTGTCGTCCTGGTTGCGTTCGACAATATTCTCGACACCGAGGATGCGATCAACGTCAACGTCGATCAAAAGGGCCTCGGTGAATACTGGGCGAACTGGCTGGTGAAAGAGATCCCGAACGGCGGCAAGATCCTCGAAGTGCGCGGCGTCGCCGGCACCTCGGTGGACACCGACCGCCACAACGGCATCCACGAAGTGCTCGATGCTTCGGGCAAGAAGTGGGACGTCGTCGAGGTCGTCGGCAAGTGGGATGACGGCACGGCGCAGAAGGTCTCGGCCGATGCGATCGCGGTGCAGAAGCACTTCGACGGCATCACCGTGCAGGGCGGCTCGACGGGTACGGTCCGCGCCTTCATGGATGCCGGCCATCCCTTCGTGCCGGTCGGCGGCGAGACCGAGAACGGCTTCCGCAAGCTCTGCGCCGCGCATGGCGGCGATGGCTTGAAATGCGCCTCCGGCGGTACCGGCCCGGCGCAGGTTGCCGTGGCCATCAAGACCGCCATCGCCGCACTCGAGGGCGAAGTCGTTCCGCAATCGGTGAAGCTGCCGTTGGCGACCGCCGAGGATCCGAACTTCAAGGACGGCGAGAACTTCTATGCGAAGGAAGGAGACAACTTCTTCGTCGGCAACTCCTTCCCGACCTGTGGCATCAACTTCAGCGCCACGGAAATCATGGGCCAGTCGGAAGGCAACCAGTAACCGCTGGAATAAGTTGACGACAGCCGGCGCCGCTGGGGAAGCTTCCCGACGGCGCCGGTTTGTCACCGGCATGATTTGAGAAGCCCATGGACGGTCAAGCACTCGCCCCACTCTTCCGCATGGACGGCGTTTCCAAGCGCTATGGCGGCGTGAAAGCCTTGACCGGTGCCGATCTCATCGTCGAGGCCGGTCACATTCACGGCGTGCTCGGCGAAAACGGCGCCGGCAAGTCGACCTTGATGAAGATCATGGCCGGCGTGGTTCAGCCCGACGAAGGCAAAATGACGCTGGACGGCAATGCCGTCGCGTTCGCCGGTCCCGCCGCGGCCAACGCCGCGGGCATCGTCTGCATCTTCCAGGAACTTTCGCTGGTGCCCGATCTGTCCGTGGCGGACAACATCTGCATCAGCAATCCGCCGAAGCGCTTCGGCCTGATCGATCGCAAGGCGCAGCGCCGCATCGCCGAGGAAGCGTTGGCGCGCGCCGGCGGCGAGGACATTCATCCACTGGCGCCGATCAAGGACCTGCCGCTGTCACGCCGCCAGTTGGTCGAGATCGCCAAGGCCCTGGTGCGCAACCCGCGCATCCTGATCCTCGACGAGGCGACCTCGGCGCTGACTGCGGCCGATGTGCGCAAGGTCTTCGCGGTGCTGAAGCGTCTGCGGCAGGAAGGCCTCGCCCTGCTCTACATCTCGCACCGCATGGCGGAGATCGCCGAGCTCGCCGACGAATGTACGGTGTTCCGCAATGGCCGCAATGTCGGCACCTTCAAATCGGGCACCAAGACCGACACCGAGATCGTCGAGCTGATGATCGGCCGCGAATACAGCCACGCCTTCCCCCCCAAGCCGGCGCCGAAGCCGAACACGGAAACGCCCGCCTTGGAGGTACGGAATCTCTCCTGGAACAACCGCCTCAAGGACATCTCGCTGACGGCACGCGCCGGCGAGATCGTGGGCCTGGGCGGCCTTGACGGGCAGGGTCAGCGCGAATTGCTGCTGGCGCTCTTCGGCGTGCTCCGGGGCACCAGCGGCGAGATCCTGATCGACGGCCAGAAGGTCGCGCTCTCCGGTCCCAGCGATGCCAAGCACGGTAATTGCGGCATGGCTCTCATTCCTGAGGACCGCAAGACCGAGGGCCTGATGCTGCCGATGTCGGTGCGCGACAATCTCTCGATGGCCTCGCTCGGCCGGCTCTCCAAAGGAGGCCTGGTCGATCGCGCCGCCGAGAACAAGGCGATCGACGAGATGATCGGGCTGCTGGCGATCAAGACTGACGGCACCGCGGTGCCGGTCGGCACGCTTTCCGGCGGAAATCAGCAGAAGATCGTGATCGCCAAATGGCTGATGACCCGGCCGAAGGTGATCCTGCTCAACGATCCGACCCGTGGCATCGACGTCGGCACCAAGGCGGAGATCTATCAGTTGCTCCGCAAGCTCGCCGATCAGGGTGCCGCGATCCTCTACTACTCGACCGATTACGACGAGCTGGTCGGTTGCTGTGACCGCGTGCTGGTGCTCTACGACGGCGCGATCGGTCGTGTCCTCGCCGGCGCCGAGATCACCGAACGCGCGCTGGTCTCCAGCGCGCTCAATCTCGGCAGCGCCGACGCCGAGCCCGGCACGACCGCGATGGTCGGTGCAGGAGCCGTATGATGACCGACCAGGCCCTCACCCCCCCGCAGACGAGTGACTGGCGCTACTGGTTCGGCGAGCAGCGCGGCACCCTGCTGGCGCTTGCCGTCTTCATCCTGATGTTCGCGATCTATACCGGGAATCATCCGGCCGGTTTCAGCGCCGACGTCGTCACCACCGCGGCGAACAAGGGCGTCCTGCTGGCGCTGGTCGCGATGGCGCAAACTTTTGTCGTGCTGACGGCCGGCATCGACCTTTCGGTCGGCTTCATCTTCATTCTCTGCAACTGTCTCGCCTCGCATATCGTGATCGGCTCGGCGATCGAGACGACGTTGGGTGTGATCGGTGTCCTCCTGGCCGGCCTCGCCTGCGGCGCGCTCAATGGTGCTATCGTGATCTACGGCCGCCTGCAGCCGATCGTCACCACGATTGCGACGGGTGCTGCCTTCTACGGCATCGCCCTGCTGCTGCGCGAGCAGCCCGGCGGCGACGTCAACGAGGACCTCGCCGATTTCCTGACCAACCAGTTCCCCGGCGGCATCCCGGCCAGCGCGGTCTCGCTGCTGGTGGTGGTGCTGGTGATCTGGGTTCCGTTCCGCAAATCGATGCTGGGACGCGTGGTCTATGCGGTTGGCTCCTCGGAGCCCGCGGCCTATATGTCTGGACTCCACATCCGGCGCGCCAAGTTCGTGGCCTATGCCTTGGGCGGCCTGCTGGCCTCGATCGGCGGCCTGTTCATCACCTTCGTCACCTATACCGGCGAAGCTTCATTGGCCAACGCAAACACCTATACCCTGAACTCGATCGCCGCCGTGGTGCTGGGCGGCGTCTCGTTGTTCGGCGGAAGAGGCAGCGCGGTCGGCGCGATCTTCGGCGCGCTCATCTTCCGCACCATCGGCGATCTGCTGTTCGTCTTCGACCTCGATCCGCTCTGGCAGCCATTGTTTCTCGGCGTCGTGCTGCTGATCTCGGTCTGCCTCGGCTCGGTCCGCCTGTTCCGCATCCGCAACCGACTCGATCTCTTCGGATGACGCCGTCATGAGCAATCCCCTCACTCGAATTCCCCTGTTGCGTCGGCTCGATCCGGCGGTGCTGACGGCGTTTGGCTGTATCATCCTGCTGCTGCTGTTCGGCGCCATCCGCAATCCAAATTTCCTCTCCCCTGAATATCTGCTCCTGCAGTTGCAGGTCGGTTCCTTCCTGGCCATGGTCGCGACCGGTATGATGCTGGTGATTCTCTTGGGCCAGATCGACCTCTCGGTGCCTTGGATCATTAGCGTCGGCGGCATGATGTCGACCGCAGCGGTCGGCTGGGGACCTTGGGGGGCGACCTTCGCCATTCCGATCGGTGTCCTCTGCGGCCTCATCTTCGGCCTGGTCAACGGGATCGGCGTCGCCTATCTCCGCGTGCCGTCAATGATCTTCACCCTCGGCATCAACGCCGTTGCGCAAGGCTTCATGGTGGTCCGGACCGGCGGTTTCGCGCCGCAGGACATGGCGACCGAGAGCATGCACGACCTCGCGACCGGGCGGCTGATCCTCGGCATCCCCAACCCCGTCTGGGTCTGGATCGCGGTCGGTGGCGCAACTGTATTCCTGCTGCGGCGCACCGTGTTCGGCCGCGCCGTCTATGCCATCGGCAACCGCGAGATCGCGGCCTATCTCTCCGGCATCCGGACGCAGCGCGTGGTCCTGGCGGTTTTCGCAATTTCGGGCGCGCTCGCGGCTTTCGCCGGCGCGCTCATCGCCGGATATTCGACCAAGGCCTATCAAGGCATGGGTGACCCTTATCTCCTGCCGTCGATCGCGGCGGTGGTGCTCGGCGGCACCTCGATCCTGGGTGGGCGCGGCACTTATCTCGGCACGGTGGCCGGCGTCATCCTGATTACCCTGCTGCAGTCGATTCTCTCGGTCGAGCAGATTCCGGAGGCGTACCGCCAGCTGATCTTCGGCGCGGTCATCGTCGCCATGCTGCTACTCTACGGCCGAGGCGCCAAAGTCGCGGCCTAGCCGCCCTGCCCTGGCAAAGGCTATGCTGGCGCCATGTCACACTTGGCCATCCAGGCGCTGCTCGACACCGAGACGGTCTCGCTTCGCGACATCGTCTGCGACGGTGCCTGCCGGCACAAGAGCGCGGAGGAATGCACGCAGGGCACCTATCTGGTGTTTCCCTATCGCGGCGTCTTCGTGCGGCATCTCGGCGGCAACGACGCCGTGGCCGAGGCCAACCAGCTGCTGTTCTTCAATCGCGATGAAGGCTATCGCATCAGCCATCCGGTTGCCGGCGGCGATTCCTGCCTGTCGCTCCTGATCGACGAATCCCATCTCCGCGAGCTCGCCCCGAAGGACGAGCTGCGCGACGGCGAAATCCTCACCTTCCATCGCCAGCGCCGCCGGATCGATCCGCGCACCCAGGCGCTGGTCGCGCTGCTGCGGCACAGCCTGAGCCGCGGCATCGCCGAGACCCTCGAAGCCGAAACCCTGATCCTGACCCTGGTGCGACGCGCGCTCGGAGAGCGCACCTCCCATGCGGCGGGCGCCAGTCCGGGGCGACAGAAATTGGTGGACCGGGCCAAGCTCGTTCTCTCCGGCGACCTGGCGCGGCGCTGGACCCTGGCCGAGATCGCGGCCGAGGTCGGCGTCTCACCGGTCTATCTCACCCAGGTCTTCCAGCAGGTGGAGGCGATGCCGCTCTATCGCTATCACCTGCGCCTGCGGTTGGCGCGCGCCCTCGATCTGCTCGGACGCTACAAGGATTTGACCGCGCTCGGCCTCGATCTCGGATTTTCCAGCCACAGCCATTTCAGCGCCGCCTTCCGCCAGGTCTACGGCCGCACCCCCGCGGAATTTCAGCGCGCGATCCGGAAATGAAGTCGCTAAAGATTTCGACAGCGACGGCCGGCTGAACGGCCTACCTCTCCTTCCAGGGGACGAACCCCGGAAGGAGATCCGCCATGAATTCCATGACAACCTCCATCATCACCACCGGTTCATCCGCCTTTGCGGCGATCACGGCGGCCGTGGGCCGGCGCGTGATCGGGATCGGCCGCTGGTTTCGCGCGCAGCGCGACTATCGGCTGCTCTGCCAGATGGACGAAAGCGCCCTCAAAGACCTTGGCCTCAGGAGCAGCGACCTGCGCGACGCGACGGCGGTCGGCCTGTTCGGCGACCCGACGCTGCTCATCGCCGGCCGCGCCGACGAGCGCCATGCCAAGCGACATCGGTGAAGTCGCTAAAGATTTCGACAGCGGCCGCGGGGCGGAACCTGCTTTCCTGTCTTCGAGCCACATTGCCATAGGGAGATTGAGCCATGACCGCGAAGACCTGTGCCGCCTGCGACTGCGAGCTCGACGCCAATACGATCAAAGTGAAGATCGGCGGCAACACCGTGGAGGTTTGCTGCGAGCAATGCGCGACGGCGCTCAAGGAAGCCGCCGCCACGACGGAAACCCAACGGCTGGGCCGGAAGGGCTGAACCCGTGCAATCCCTCCAAGCCCGTCAAACCATACGCGCCGGCACATTGCGCCGGCGCGTGCCGAAAGCCTTCGCGGCAATCCTGGCCTGGTGGCAGCAAAGCCGGTCGCGGATGGACCAGCGGCGCGCCCTGAAACAGCTGTCGGACTGGGGCCTCCAGGATATCGGTATTACACGCGCCGAAGCCGACGGCGAATCCGGCAAATGGCCCTGGCATCCGTGATCGTCATCGGCAGCCGCCAAGCCGTTGGATATCCGCATAATCGTTGAAATCTAGCCACTTAGCCTCCAATCCAAACCTGATTAAGGGGTTTGCAGGGACGGTTCGCCTTTGCTATAAGCAGCGCCGCCAGAGATACGGCCCTGTTCCTCGGTAGCTCAGTTGGTAGAGCGTCGGACTGTTAATCCGCAGGTCGTTGGTTCGAGTCCAACCCGAGGAGCCAAATTTTCCAGCCCGCAGCCGCGCTGCCGGCCCTCAACTACCGCGATCCCGGCAGATTTCATCCGCATTTGCGGCTTGCGCCACTTCCGCGCTTGCGGTGCGCCCCGCTCGGACGCAAAGTCCTAGAACGGCGCTCGCGCTTGATCCCGGTCAACGCTGCGCCGTTGGACTCCACTCCGGAGGTGGCGGATGGAGATGCCGGTTGGATCGCTGCCCGAACCGGATGCTTTGAGGGTTGCACAGAGAAACTTCGCCGCTTCCGCCGAGCCGGACGCGCCGCCGCGACACGTTTTCCTATCCACCCTCCCGGCCACGGCACGCGATCGCAACATCGCGCTCATCGTCGTCCTGATTTCCGCCGGCGCCTTCGCCATCCTGGCGCCGCTCGCCCGCACCGCGCTGCCGGAGCTCGTTGCCTTCATCCCGGCCTATCAGTCGGCCCTGGCGCTGGCCGATCTGATCACCGCAGTCCTGCTGTTCGGCCAGTACAGCATCCTGCGCGCACCCGGGCTCTGTTATCTGGCCAGCGGCTATCTCTTCACCGCGCTGATGGTCCTGGTGCACACGCTCTCCTTCCCCGGTGCCTTCTCGCCAACCGGACTGCTCGGCGCCGGGCCGCAGACCGCCGCCTGGCTCTATGTATTCTGGCATGGCGGCTTCCCCTTATTCCTCATCGCCTATGCGCGCGCGCGGACGACGGGCGCCACGCCCGGCGCCGGCCTCTCCACCATCTTCGCGACGGTCGGCATCGTGCTGCTGGCCGTCATCGCCATAACGCTGCTGGTGACCCAGGCACAGGCGCTGCTGCCGACGTTCGTGGTGGGCAACACTTTCCTCCCGATTCAGATGTTCGCCACCTCCATCGCGTGGCTGCTCAGCTTCGCGGCGCTGATTGTGCTCTGGCGGCGCAAGCCGCGCTCGGTCCTCGACGCCTGGCTGATGGTGGTTGTCTGCGCCTGGCTGTTCGACATGGCGCTGGGCGCCGTGCTGAACAACGCGCGCTACGACCTCGGCTGGTATTCGGGGCGGATTTACGGATTGCTGGCCGCAACTTTCATTCTCTCCGTGCTGCTCCTGGAAACGCGCACGCTCTATTCCGGCCTGGTGCATTCGGCCCAAACCGCGCGGGCCGCCGCCGAGAGCCGCGCCCAACAGCTCCGCGAGAGCCAGGACGAGCTGCGGCAAGTCAACGAGACCCTGGAACAACGGGTGCGCGAGCGCGCGCAAGCACTCGCCGCGACCGAGCAGCGACACCGCGACCTGGTCGGCCTCATGCAGGAGGCGATCTGGGTCCATTCCGAAGGCAAGATCGTCTTTGCCAATCCCGCCGCGGTCCGCTTCTTCAGCGCCGGTCGTGTCGAAGACCTGATCGGCCGGCCCTCGATCGGCTGGGTCCATCCCGACGATCGCGAGCGCGCCGCCGCGCGGACCCAGCAGCTGACGGCCTCGCCTTGCTCGGTCCCGGTGACCGAGATGCGCCTGATCGCGTTCGACGGCAAGGTTCGGACCGCGGCGGTCCATGCCGTCTCCTTCCTGCAGGACGGCAAGATCCATGTCATGGCCTCCGCCCTCGATGTGACCGCCTTGCGCGAGGCCGAGAACCAGCTCCACCACTCCCAGAAGATGGAAAGCGTCGGCCAGCTGACCGGCGGCATCGCGCATGATTTCAACAACCTGCTGACCGTCGTCATCGGCAGCCTCGACACCGCGCTCGAGAAGTCGCCCGCCGAGATGCGCCCCTTGCTGCAATCGGCGCTCGGCGCTTCCGAACGCGGCGCCGCCTTGATCCGGCAGATGCTGGCCTTTTCGCGGCGACAGATCCTGGCGCCCGAGCCGATCGATCTCGGCGCTTTGGCCGAAGGCATGGAGGATCTCCTGCGGCGCACGCTGGGCGAGGAGATCGAGATCGAGCTAAAGCCTGCGCCCGGCATGTGGCGCGCCTTGGCCGACAAGGGACAGGTCGAGAGCGCCCTCCTCAACCTCGCCATCAACGCGCGCGATGCGATGGCGCCCGGCGGCAAGCTCACCATCGAGACCCGCAATGCCCATCTCGACGACGACTATGTCCGCATCAACCCCGAAGTCGCCCCCGGCGACTATGTGATGCTGGCGGTCACCGATACCGGCAGCGGCATGGCGCCGGAGGTGGTCGAACGTGCCTTCGAGCCGTTCTTCACCACCAAAGCGACCGGCAAGGGCACCGGCCTGGGCCTCAGCATGATCTACGGCTTCGCCAAGCAGTCCGGCGGCCATCTCAAGATCTACAGCGAGGTCGGCCACGGCACGACCATTCGTCTCTATCTGCCGCGGCACCTGGCGGATGCGGCGGCGAGCGCACCCGCCGCGAGCGCTACGCCCGATTATCACGCCGGCGGAAGGGAAACCATCCTCGTGGTCGAGGACGATCACATGGTGCGCGGCCTCGTCACCAGGCGCCTGATCGAATTGGGCTATCGTGTCCTGGAAGCGGCCGAGGGCGGCAGTGCGCGCAGGATCCTCGAGAGCCAGGAACCGATCGACCTGCTGCTGACCGATGTCGTGCTGCCCGGCGCCGTGACCGGCCGCGAGCTGGGCGACACCGCAAAGCGGCTGCGGCCGAACCTGAAGATCCTCTACAGCTCCGGCTATACCCAGAGCTCGATCGATCACCAGGGCAAGCTCGATCCCGGCGTCCAGTTCCTGCCCAAACCCTTCCGCCGCGCCGAGCTCGCCGCCAAGGTCCGCGCGGTGCTGGACGGGACGGGATAGCCAATCCTTTCAGCATGTCATTCCGCGCCAAGCAGGTAAGATGCGCGCGGACGACCACTGGAAGAACCGAGACATGGATTCCCACGCCAAGACCCACCCCGCCTTCGCCCGCTGGCTGGGAGCGACCAATGATGTCACCCGCACCTTTCTCGCCGCCGGGCGAATCCCCGGCCTGATCAATATGGCGGGCGGCCTGCCGGCGCCGGAGACTTATCCGGCGGAAGCCGTCGCGGAGATCGCCCGGCGGGCGATCGCCGAGTATCCGGGCGACACGCTTGGCTACGGTCCGATCGAGGGTCTGCCGGAATTGCGCGATGCCCTGGCCCAGCGTTTCAATTCGGACGCGCTGCAGCTCAGCCGTGAAAACGTGCTGGTCACGACCAGCGGCATGCAGGGGCTGGATCTCATCGGCAAGGTGCTGCTGGAGGAAGGCGGCGTCATCGCCGGCCAGTTTCCCACCTATCTCGGTGCGCTCGACGCCTGGCGGCCGCGACTGCCGACGTTTCGCAATCTGGTGCTGGACCAGCCTGGCCTCGATATCGCGGCGCTCTTCACCGGCGCGCAATTCGCCTACACCGTGCCGAACTTCTCCAATCCGACCGGCAAGCTGGTCGAGCTTGCGATGCGCGAGGCTCTGGTCGATGCCGCGCATCGCACCGGCACCTGGCTGGTGGAGGACGATCCCTATGGCGGCCTCCATTATGACGACGCGCCGCTCCCGCGCCTGATCGCGCTCTCGGGCCGCCGACTTTCGCGTGGGCCTTATGATGGGCCCGTCCTCTACATGGGCACGCTGTCGAAGGAGATCGCGCCGGGTCTGCGCATCGGCTGGGTCATCGCTGCGCCGGAGATGATCGAGGCGCTCACCCTGGCCAAGCAGGGCTCCGACATGTGCACCAGCGGCGTCACGCAGCGGATCGCCCTCGGCGCGCTCGAAGCCGGTCTCATTGAGCTGATCCATCCGGCGGTCGTCGACCTCTACCGCCTCCGCCGCGATGCGCTCTGTGCCGCCATGAAGGAGCACCTCACCGACTTCTTCGAATGGGAGGTGCCGTCCGGCGGCATGTTCGTCTGGGCGACGGCGCGCGATCCCAAGCTCGACACCAACGTGCTGCTGAAGCGCGGCATGGAGGCCGGCGTCTGCGTGAGCCCGAGCAGCGTGTTTGACGCCTCGGGTGAGAACCGCCGGGCGATCCGCATCAACTTCACCCGCAACGAGCCGGAAAAGCTGCGCGAGGGCGTGAAGCGCCTGGCAGCGGCGGTGAAGGCCATGCAAGCCAACAGGAACTGAAATGTCTGTCACCGTTCACCCGGCCAAGACCGACCTGACCGAAGCCGAGATCGCCGCTTGGCGGGATATCCCGGTCGCCATCGCGGTCGATCTCTCGCACGAAAGCCAGATCGATCCCGCGATCCGTCCGATCAACCCGCCGGGCAGGCAGCCGCGGCTGTTCGGACGCGCGGTCCCCGTCTCCTGCACCCCGCCGGACTTCGGTGCCGTGGTACATGCGCTGGAGCATGTCGGTCGCGGCGAGGTGCTGATGATCGCGGCCGGCGGCAATGCCGGGACGGCGATGATCGGCGAGATCCTGAGCGGCCATCTGCGCAACCGCGGCGCGGCCGGGGTGGTCTGCGACGGCGCGGTGCGCGACGTCGCGACTATCGGCGGCTGGTCGGATTTTGCCGTGTTCACGCGCTCGATCACGCCGCGCGGGCCGACCTCGGCGGCCGACGGTACAATCAACGCCCCGGTCACGATCGGTGGCCGTCGTGTGGCGCCGGGCGATCTCGTCATCGGCGACGATGACGGGCTGGTCTCGCTCTCGCCCGAAACCGTCCGCACTCGCATCAAAGATGCCCAAGCGCGGCTCGCCCGCGAAGACGGCTGGATCAAGAGCTTGGCCGCGGGCAAGGGCGTGGTCGAAACCTTCGGCGTTGAGCCTGCATGAAGCTCAATTTCCGCGGTCGGATCGAGATCCGCGGCATCAATCCGTATGTCTCGGTCAGCGCGGCGCGGGTCATTAAGCTGAGATCGGACTGGCGTGGCCCGATGCCGGTGCTGGTGCAGATCAACGGCCAGCCGGCGCCGCCCCATCGCATCCACCTGATGCCGGCCGGCGACGGCGGTTTCTACCTCTATCTCGATGCGAAGGTCCGCGAAGCCTCGGCCACGAACGTGGGCGACGTCGTGCGCGTCGGGCTGGATTTCGACGCGGATTATCGTGGCGGCCCCGATCCGATGCCGGGCTGGTTCAGCAGCGCCCTCAAACGCAATCCAGCGGCCAAGAAGGGCTGGGCCGCGCTGCCGCCCAGCCGCCAGAAAGAGATCCTGCGCTATTTCGCGCGGCTGAAATCCGAAGACGCCCGCGCCCGCAATCTAGAGAAAGCGCTGCACGTCCTCGCCGGCGGCAAAGCCCGCTTCATGGCGCGCGCCTGGAGCGACGGGCGCTGAGGCGCTACGCCGCCGTCTTCACCATCATTCCGGCGATCTCCTTGACCAGCTTCGCGGCCACCGTCGCGGTCACGTTGGAGAAATCGCAGCGCGGGTTGTATTCGACCACGTCGGCGCCGACGATCGGCTGCCCGATCTTATGGATCCAGTCGATGATCTGGCGCGGCGAGAGCCCACCCGGCTCCCGATGCGAGACACCGGGTGCATAGGCCGGATCGAGCCCGTCGAGATCGAGCGAAACGTAAACCGGCGTTGCGAGGTCGAGTGCGAGCGGCCCGTTGCACCGTCCCATCTCGATCACCTCGACGCCGAACCGCTCGAACTGCGCGCGGTGATGGTCGTTAAGCGCGCGCAAGCCGACCTGGATCAGCCGGTCGGTCAACCCCGCCTCCATGATCCGCGCGAAAGGCGAGGAATGAGAGCGCGGGTTGCCCTGGTAGGCGTCATAGATATCCGGATGCGCGTCAAAATGCAGAATGGTCAGCCGCGGATGCCGGCGCCGCATCGCCCGCAGCACCGGATAGGTCACGGCATGATCGCCGCCGAGCGAGATCAAGGGCGCATCTGATTCCAGCGCGCGTCCGACGGCTTCCGTCACCACATCCCAAGGATCACCGCCTGCATCGAAACGGATATCGCCATGATCGACCAGCCGGCCTTCCACCGAGAGATCGACTCCCGTCTCAGTCCAGTTGCTGTAGCAGTCGGAGTTGAGCTCGCGCCGGATCAGCGGCGGGGCTTCGGCCGGTCCTTTCATGAACGAGGAGTTGTCGTCGTGCGGAATACCGATCAGTGACACGCTTTGCATGGGTTCTCGAGCCTGGACGCTGTTCAGATGCCCAAGCTTTAGGCCGACGAATTCCATAGGTCTACTTACATGATCTAATAATATTGCTAAGCTCATCTGTATGTTTGATCTCGACCGCCTGCGCCTGCTGCGCGAACTCGCCCATCGCGGCACCATGACGGCCGTGGCTGAGGCTTTTCGCCTGACCTCCTCGGCCGTGTCTCAGCAATTGGCGACATTGGAGCGCGAGGCGCGGACCAAGCTGTTCGAGCGCGTCGGCCGGCGCGTCCGCTTGACCACCGAGGGCAGACGCTTGGCCGCCCATGCCGAAGAGATCCTGCGCGCCGTCGAGGCCGCCGAGCTCGATCTCAAAGCGAGCCGTGAGAAACCGCGCGGGACTTTAGAAATCGCCTGCTTTCCAAGCTTCGCCAAAGCACATCTGCTCCCGGCGGTGATTCGCGTTCGCAAGCGCTATCCTGAACTGGGCGTGGTGCTGCACGACCTCGAGCCGGCCGACAGCATCGAAGCCCTGCGCAGCGGCCGTTGCCATCTGGCGGTGAGCTTCGCCTACAGCCTGGTGCCGCGGCCGGATGTGCCCGGCCTCACGGCCACGCCGCTGCTCCGAGAGTCGATCCTGCTCGCATTGCCGATACCGAGCGGTCGAAACCGCAAACCGCTCGACCTTCGGCAGCTCGCCGATGAAGACTGGATCGTCGGTTCGCGTGGGGCGGATGATCTCCAACTGGCCGAGCGCGCCTGTGCGCAAGCCGGTTTCGCGCCGCGCATTACCCACATGGTCGATGACTACGAGCTCATGCTGCAAATGGTGGCCGCCGGCCTGGGCATCGGCTTCGTCCCGGAGCTCGGCCTCAAATATTCAAGCGCGAAGCGCGTCGACTTGCGCAAACCCTCCGGACCTGAACTTTACCGCTGGATCTACGCGTTGACCCGCACCGGTCTGGCGGAATCATCGTTGGTTGGCGCCGTGCTGTCCGAACTGCCGCGCGTCTCCCACCAGTCTCCGATGGCATCGATCAGCGGCACCAGGCGGCGTCCCACCGCCGTCAGCTCATAATCCACGCGCAACGGATAACCGGAATAAACGGTGCGTTGGACCACGCCCGCTTCTTCCAGCTTGCGCAATTCGAGGGTCAGCATGCGGTGCGATATCGTGGGATTGTCGCGCCGGAGATCGCTGAAGCGCTTCGTGCCATCCTTGAGATAGTAGAGCACCAGCGTCGGCCAGCGCCCGCTCAGCAACCGCATCGCCTCTTCGATCGGGCATCGGGATACGACGTCCTTCATGGCGCCTCACCAGTTCATGGTCACATATTTGTGCGTAATTTACCTAAGGCATCGGACCGCCTAATTCCAGAAGCGACGACACCGAAATCAGGAAAGTCAAGGCAATGGAACCGATCCTCCTCTATGGCCATCCGCTCGGCAGCTCGATGGGCCTCGTCGCCGCACTGGAATGGCTGGGCCAGCCTTATCGCCTGAGCCGCGTCGATATGCTGAAGGATATGACCTCCACGGCTTACCGTCGGGTCAACGACCGCAGCGAGACTCCCGTGCTGATCAGCGACCAGGGTCGAGTCCTCACCGAGACCATGGCGATCGCCCGCTGGCTGGAATTGCGGGACACCGAAGGACGGATCAGCTTCCCGCCCGGCACGCCGGAAGCCGACCGGATGCATCAGGTGATGGCATTCCTCAACACCGGCTTCACCGGCGCCTTCTCCCCGCTCTGGGTTGCGCTTGAAAGCGAAACTGTGGCACCGGAATATCAGGAGACATTGCGTGCCTACGGCCGCACCGCCGTCGCCAAACGGCATGCCAAGCTGGAAGCGATGATCGGGAACACGCGCTGTCTCATTGGTGACCGGCCCACTCTGGCCGATGCGGTTCTGATCGGTGTCGCCCGCTGGGCGGAGTTCCACCAGGCCATCGATTCCTCAGCCTATCCGAAGCTCGCCGCCCTCCGTCGGCGCCTTGAAGCCGATCCGGCGGTTCAATTCGCCATTGCGATCGAGAACGGAGAGCAGCCGGCGGGCTCGGGCGCCATGCGCGGACAGATTCCACTCGCCGAGATTCTCGACCGCTACGCGGCCTAGCACCGAAATTGAGACAGAAACATTGCAGTCGGCAGGGTCTCTCCCTATCTCTTTTGCAGTCAGGGAGAAATGCGCATGACCCGTTTTGCCATCGTCGAAGCGCCTTCAGTACTTGGGCTTTTTCCGAAGGGCGTGGAGACCTTGCCCGATGCCTTGCTTGGCGCGGGTCTGGCGGAACGTCTCGATGCGCGTCGCGCGGGCCGCGTCGAGCCGCCCGCTTACGACGCACGGCGCGATGCGGAGACCAGGCTGCTCAATCCGCACGGCCTCGCGCAATATGCCGTCGCTCTGGCCGATCGGCTGGAACCACTGCTCGAAGCCGGCGAGTTTCCCGTGGTGCTCGGCGGCGATTGTTCGATCCTGCTCGGCTGCACATTGGCCAATCGACGACGCGGGCGCGCCGGCCTGCTGTTTCTCGACGGCCATGCCGATTTCTATCAGCCGGAGGCCGAGCCCAATGGCGAGGCCGCTTCCATGGATCTCGCGCTGGTCACCGGGCGCGGGCCAGATATCGTGGCCGATCTCGAAGGCCGTGCTCCGCTGGTGCGCGATGAGGACGTGACCCTGCTCGCCCACCGCGACACGTCCGATGCCGAGAGCCATGGCAGCCAGCGGGTCGAGGATACCGGCATCGGCATCATCAATCTCCATGCATTGCGTGAATGTGGCGCCAGTGCCAGCGCCAAGCGCGCGCTCGAACGCCTGACCACGTCGGAGCTCGACGGTTTCTGGATCCATCTCGACGCCGATGTCCTCGACGACGCAATCATGCCGGCCGTGGACTACCGAATGCCGGGCGGCTTGCAATGGGACGAGCTGAGCACGATCCTCCGCACCGCCCTTGCCAGCGGCAAGGCGCTCGGCATCGACATCACGATCTTCAATCCGAAGCTCGACAAGGATGGTTCGATCGCCCGCCGTTTCGCCACCGCGATCGGCGAAGGACTCAAGGCCGCTTAGCGCCGCTCGATATCTGCGTAGTATTGCGGTGCCTCGCGCCGATCATACATCCCGTAATCGCGCAGGATCCGCACTTGGCGCAACCGCGCGCCGTCGTTGGGCGAGATTCCGCGCTCCAAGGCTTCGGCCGTCTTCTGATCCCGCGATGTCATTAGCAGGATGACGTCGCCTGGCGTCAGCACCGCCTCGAAAACATCCCAGGCGACTAGCCCTGGCGCATCGGCCTGCAAGCCGAGGGACACGGCGACCTGATCGGTAGCCGCGTCCTTCACCGCTCGCTTCCCGTCAACCAGGGTCACGGTCGTGCCCAGACCAACCTGGGTTTCATCGGAGCGTTCGGTTGATCCCGTCCCCGTCAGCTCGCCGACGCGCAGATGATAATCGCCGAATATCTCGAACCGGCCGCGTTCCTGGGCGCTATGATGCACCGCCTGGGTCCGCCAGCGCACCAGCGCCTTCTCATCCCGCCAGATCGAGAGCGACAACAGCCAGCTCGGCCGTGTCAGGCTGCGATAGCGGATGTTCTCCACGAACCCGTCGATCCCCTCGAGTTCCGGCTTGAGCATTTTGGCGACACCCAGATATTCGTCCCATTTCTCGGATTTGGGCTGGACTTCGAACAGAACGGCAAACATCGCTCACTCCCAGAAGCATGTTCCGGATAGATATAGGCGCTAGACTATCCCCAGGCTCTCCTTTTCAGTTCGGCCGGGACCGCATTGTCATGCCGCTGCAGAACCGCGTCACCCCCTTCGGCGAGATCATCGCGACCCCGGCGCGCGGGATGTTTACCGGCAATCGCGGCATCATCCACGATCCGGAGACTCGCACGCTGCTCAAAAAGCGCTGGAGCCTCAAATGCTGGCTGATCTGCAAGCTGCGCTACAAGAACCTACACCGCGTGCCGATGGCGCGGCGGAGCTGGACCGAGCTCTTCTTTCTCGACGAGGCGACGGCGCTTGCCGCCGGCCACCGGCCCTGCTTCTTCTGCAGCCGCGAGCGGATCGAGGCTTTCCGTGCCGCCTGGGCCGAGGGCAATGGCGGGCCGATCCTCGCCGCGCCGGAGATGGACGCCGTTCTGCACCGCGAACGCCTGCACCGGCGCCAGAAGCGGATCCATCCGATGCCTGCGCCGATCTCGCGCCTGCCCGACGGTGCGATGTTCACTGCCGCCGAGAATGCCTTCGTGATTTTCGGAGGACGCACGCTGCGCTGGACGCCGTCGGGCTATGAACCCGTCCACCAGGCGCCGCGCCCCGAAGGCCTGCTGACGCCGCCTTCGACCCTCGCCGCCTTGCGCGCCGGCTATCGTCCCGTGCTGCATGCGAGCGCAGAGGCATGATGCAGGATCTCTTCACCGAGCCGCGCGAGGTCATGGCGAAAGGCGCCGTGTTGCTCCGCGGCTACGCCCAGCCGCGCGAGACGGAGTTGCTCGCCGCAATCGACGCAGTGAGTACGGCGGCGCCGTTCCGGCACATGATGACCCCCGGCGGCTACACCATGTCGGTCGCGATGACAACCTGCGGCGAGGTCGGCTGGGTTACCGACCGCAAAGGCTATCGCTACAGCCCGATTGATCCGACGACGAACAAGCCCTGGCCGCCGATGCCGGTCTCCTTCCGGACGCTTGCAACCGAGGCGGCGGCGGAAGCCGGTTATCCCGGCTTCAACCCGGACTCCTGCCTGATCAACCGCTACGGACCGGGCACCAAGCTTTCGCTGCACCAGGACCAGGATGAGCAGGACATGAGCCAGCCGATCGTCTCGGTTTCGCTCGGCCTGCCCGCCACCTTTCTGTTCGGCGGCTTGAAGCGCAGCGATCCGACCGCCAGATACCCCCTGCTGCATGGCGATATCGCCGTCTGGGGTGGCCCATCCCGCCTGTTCTTCCACGGGGTCGCCACACTGAAGGACGGGGAACACCCTCTGCTCGGCCGAAAGCGGATAAACCTGACCTTTCGCAGGGCCTTAGGGTGATATTTGACACTGGCGCTTTCGCGCCCGTTGGGCTACATGAAAGACATTCCGTGGTGATTTGGCCGGCCGGCTTGCAGCCACGTTAAACAACTCGCTAAAGGGCCGCCTGCGGATTCCCAAACGAGAAATCCAAGGCTGCGGACCCCGAGGCGAGTCACTAGACCGCTCACTGGGTGACCGACTATGCCGATCAAGATTCCCGACAAGCTCCCCGCCTTCCAGACCCTCGTGAACGAGGGCGTTCGTCTCATGACGGAGACCGTGGCCGTGCGTCAGGACATCCGTCCGATGCAGATCGGCCTGCTCAATCTCATGCCGAACAAGATCAAGACGGAACTGCAGTTTGCACGGCTGCTGGGCGCTACCCCGCTGCAAGTCGAGCTCTCGCTGATCCGGATCGGCAACCACACCTCCAAGAACACGGCGGAAGAGCATCTGCTGAACTTCTATCAGCCCTGGGAAGCCGTGCGGCACAAGAAGTTCGACGGCCTGCTGATCACCGGCACGCCGATCGAACACATCCCCTATGAGGAAGTGACCTATTGGTCGGAGATGCAGCAGATCTTCGACTGGACTAAGACCAACGTCCATTCGACGGTCAATGTCTGCTGGGCGGGTATGGCGGCGCTCTATCATTTCCACGGCATACCGAAGCATCAACTGGCCGAGAAGGCTTTCGGGGTCTATCGCCAGAAGATCACGAAGACGTCTTCACCCTTCATGATCGGCTTCTCCGACGAGTTCCAGATTCCGATTTCGCGTTGGGCGGAGATCCGAACCGCCGATGTGGCGGCCTGCCCGGAGGTGGACGTGCTGGCTTATTCCGACAGCAAAGGCGTCTGCATCGCGCAGACCCGCGGCACGCGCCGTCTCTATGTGCTCGATCACATGGAGTACGACGCGACCTCGCTCGGTGACGAGTATTCGCGCGATGTCAGCGCCAACGTGCCCATTAAGCTGCCGCACAACTACTTCCCGGGCGACGATCCCGCCCAGGCGCCGCTCAACCGCTGGCGCCCGCACGGCCATCTCTTCATCTCGAACTGGATCAACGAGATCTACCAGACGACCCCGTTCGAGATCGAGAAGGTCGGCCAATAAAGTCCACGAAGGCGCGGAGCGCCGGCGGCATCTGCCGCCGGCTCGGGTAGTAGAGGTAGAAGCCCGGAAACGGCGGCGTCCAATCCTTGAGGACGGTGATCAGCTTGCCCGCCGCGAGCGCCGCCTGGATCTGATAGCGGAAGAGATAGGCGAGACCGATTCCGTCTACTGCCGCCTGCACCGCGATCTCCGGCTCGTTGACGATCAGCGACCCGGTGACCGCGGCTTCCAGCTTCTCGGCGCCGCGCTCGAACTCCCAGCGATAAAGACTGCCGTCGGTCGGCCAGCGCGTGTTGATGCAGCGATGCGCCTGGAGGTCGCGCGGCGTCTTCGGCTTGCCGTGCTCTGCAAAGTAGGCCGGTGAACCGACCACGAGCATTTCCAACTCGCCGCCGAACTTCACCGCGACCATATCCTGCTCGACCTTCTCGCCGAGCCGGATGCCCGCATCGAAGCGCCCCGCCACGATGTCGACCAGCTTCTCCTCGGTGACGATGTCGAGGGTGATGTCCGGATAGGCTTTGAGGAACGGGCCGATCAGCGGTCCCAGGACATGGATCGCCGCCGTGCGCGGACAATTGATTCGAAGCGTGCCCGACGGCCGGCCGCTCTCGGCCTTCACCTCGGCCACCGCCGCGTCGAACTCGGCCATCGCCGGCAGCAGCCGCTCCAGCAGCCGCGTCCCGGCATCGGTCGGCGCGACACTCCGGGTGGTGCGGTTGAGGAGTCGGAGCCCCATCCGCGTCTCCAAGCCGCGGATCGTCTGGCTCAGGGCCGAGGGCGAGACCCCGAGATTGGCCGCCGCCCGGGCGAAGCTGCCATGCTGGACGATCGCCGCGAAGCACCGCAGGTCGGCAAACTCGCTGCCGCGCATTCTATACTCCCAGCTTCATAACCAGTTCAGATCATATCCGATGATCGGAAGAGCGTCCTGCCCCATCTTCGGTTCATCCAACAGGAGGAACCCGGAAATGACCTCGACCCTCGACACCTATCGCCTGCTCGGCCGTTCCGGCCTGCGCGTCTCGCCGCTGGCCTTGGGCGCCATGACCTTCGGCACCGATTGGGGCTGGGGCGCGGACGCCCAGGAAGCCCGTCGGATCTTCGACACCTATGTCGATCAGGGCGGCAACTTCATCGATACCGCCAACCAGTACACCAATGGGACCTCGGAGAAATTCGTCGGCGAGTTCGCCGCCGAGAAGCGCGACCAGTTGGTGATCGCCACCAAATACACCCTGCCGCTGCGCCCAAACGATCCGAATGCAGGCGGCAATCACCGCAAGAGCATGGTCGGCTCGGTCGAAGCCAGCCTGAAGCGGCTGCAGACCGACTATATCGACCTGCTCTATCTCCACGCCTGGGATTTCCTGACCCCGGTCGAGGAGATCATGCGCGCCATGGACGACCTGGTGCGTGCCGGCAAGCTGCTCTATGTCGGCATCTCCGACGCACCGGCCTGGCAGGTTGCCCGCATGCAAACCATTGCGGACCTGCGCGGCTGGTCGCCGTTGATCGCGCTGCAGGTCGAATACAACCTGATCGAACGCACGGTCGAACGCGATCTCATCCCGATGGCGAAGGAACTGGGCCTCGGCGTCATCCCCTGGTCGCCGCTGGCGAGTGGCGTCCTCACCGGCAAGTACACACGCAAGGATCTCGATGCCGGCAGCGGCACCGCCGCCGCGGAAGGCACGCGCAAGGACATCGCCGCCGCCCAAGGGGCGCTCAACGCCCGCGGCCTCGACATCGCCGATGCGGTGAAATCGGTCGCCGCCGAGCTCGGCAAGTCACCGGCCCAGGTAGCTCTAGCCTGGACGTTGCTCGACAAGACTGTGACCGCACCGATCATTGGCGCCCGCACGGCCAAGCAGCTCGAGGACAATCTCGGCGCCCTCTCGGTCACCTTCACCGACGCGCAGAAGCAGCGCCTCGATCAGGTAAGCGCGATCGAGCTCGGCTTCCCGCATGCGATGCTGACCCGCCCGCTCACCCGCGCCGTGATGTTCGGCGACCTGAAGATCGAAGGTCGCGCCTGAGAGATAAGGTTAAGGCAGACCCTCGTTCCGTAAAGGCTGGGTCAAGGTCTTCTTATCCTGTAAAGGCTGGGTCAAGGTTGCGCCGTTCTGTAAAGGCCCGGTCTGCGTTGCTCGATTCTGTCTGCGTCCGGTCTGCGTTGCTCGATTCTGTCTGTGTCCGGTCTGCGTTGCTCGATTCTGTCTGCGTCCGGTCTGCGTTGCTCGATCCTGTCTGTGTCCGGTCTGCGTTGCTCGATTCTGTCTGCGTCCGGTCTGCG